>Ga0210401_10000169_pt1 | contig 78800 bp, 73 predicted proteins | sample IncBWH32MmetaG_FD_150866 | JGI IMG/M metagenome (GOLD analysis project Ga0210401, IMG submission 150866) | Forest soil microbial communities from Barre Woods Harvard Forest LTER site, Petersham, Massachusetts, United States - Inc-BW-H-32-M | ecosystem: Environmental > Terrestrial > Soil >...
CAACCGGTCCCGACACTCGGAGGCACAGGTGCAGTTCGCCGATGGACGGGTGTTCGCGGCCGGTGCCGGGTTTGCGCTCGTGCGCGAGGACAAGGGCGTGGTCTACCTTGCGATCCAGGTGCGAAACGTGGGTGCGGGGATGGCGCTGCTGCGCGGCTATCACCTGGAAGCGGAGTCTGCGGAGAGCGCCCGGCGTGATCCCCGCGGCGCGGCTCGCCACCGGCGGGGAGACCCGGCTCCCGCGACGTCCTCGTTCAGCGAGCAGCAGCGCGACATCTACGTGGCGCCCGCCGGCGTCGGCTTCTGGCAGGCCGCGCTGCGCGACCCCTCAGACGCGCGTCACGCCGCGATGCTCGAGGCGATCCAGACCGACGGGCGCATCACGGTCGACCTTCTCTACACCGACCACGAGGGCGGTCAGCCCGCGATCGCGCGGTTCGTGCTGCTCGGCGAACCGGAAGGCCGATGGCGGCCCGAGGTGACCCGCAACTGGAGCGTGCCGGAGTCGTGAAGGCCGCCGAGCTTCGCGACTGCTGCCTCTCCTTCACCGGCGCCGAGGAGACGTTCCCGTTCGGCCCGCAGACGTCCGTGTTCAAGGTCTCGGGCAAGATGTTCGCGCTCTCGGCCCTGCGCGTGCGGGAGCTGAGCGTGAGCGTGAAGTGCGAGCCGGCGCTCGCCGACGCGCTGCGCGAGGCGCATCCCGCGGTGAGCCCCGGCTATCACCTCAACAAGCGCCACTGGAACACGGTGCTGCTCGACGGCTCGCTGCCGGACGCGACCGTGCGCGACATGATCGAGGACTCCTATGACCTCGTCGTGAGCAAGCTGCCCAAGCGCGTTCGCGGCGCGCTCGGCTGGGACGGGGAGGGCTGACCGGGGCCGGCACCGGGCTTCGGCGCCGGGCGCCGAAGCCCGTAGGGTGGGAGCCGTGCGTGCGCTGCGCGAGCAAACGATCCTGATCACGGGCGCGACCGACGGCCTCGGGCGGGCCCTCGCCGGCGAGCTCGCCGCCGCGGGCGCGACGCTCCTGTTGCACGGCCGCGACCCGGCGAAGGGCGAGCGCGCGCTCGAGGAGATAGCCGCCGCGAGCGGCAACGAGCGCTTGCGCTTCGTGCAGGCGGATCTCGCCTCGCTCGATCAGGTGCGTGGGCTCGGCGAGCTGGTGCTCGGCGAGACGGACCGGCTCGACGCGCACGTCAACAACGCGGGCATCGGCACGACGAGCGACGGCGCCGAAGCGCGCGAGGAGAGCCGCGACGGCTTCGAGCTGCGCTTTGCGGTCAACTACCTGGCGGGCTACCTGCTCACGCGGGTGCTGCTCGATCTGCTGCGCTCGAGCGCGCCCTCGCGGATCGTCAACGTCAGCTCCGCGGGCCAGACGCCGATCGACTTCGACGACGTGATGCTCACGCGCGGCTACAGCGGCGTGCGGGCGTACTGCCAGAGCAAGCTCGCCCAGATCATGTTCACGTTCGATCTCGCGGAGGAGCTGCGCGACGCCGGTGTCACCGCGAACTGCCTGCACCCGGCGACCTACATGCCGACGAACATGGTCCGCGCCGCCGGCGTCACCCCGGTCAGCCCGCTCGAGCAGGGCACCGAGGCGACGCTGCGGCTCGTCGCCGACCCGCAGCTCGACGGAGTGACGGGGCGTTACTTCAACGGGCTGCGCGAGGCGACGCCCGATCCGCAGGCGCAGGACCGAGTGGCCCGCGAGCGGCTGCGCGCGCTCAGCGACGGCCTATGCGGTCTCGAGGTCCGATAGCTCGCTGACGCCGGCGAGGCTCGAGAGCAGCCGCCCCGCCGCGGCCTCGAAGCGCTCGACGTCCCCGTAGGGCCGGGCCACGAGCATCGCGCCCTCCAGACCGCCGACCAGCGCCTGCGCAGCGTCGCGGGTCGGGCAGCTCAGGTGCACCGAGCCGTCTGCCTCGCCGTCCGTGAGCACCCCGGCCAGCCACTCCTCGTTGGCGTCGAAGAAGTGCTTGACGGCCGCCCGCATCGGCTTGGAGAGCGTGTCGTAGTCGGCGGCGAGCATGCCGCACAGGCACATCCGCCGCTGGCGAAGGACCTGGGCGTAGATGCCCGCGTAAGCGGCGAGCTTGGCGGACGCCTCGCCGCCGGCGGAGTCGATCCGCGCGAGCTCCTCGGCGAAGCGAGCCGAGTAGCGCTCGATCAGCGCCTGGCCGAGCTCGGCCTTGCCCGCGAAGTGGTAGTGGAGGCTCGCCTTCGTGATCTGCAGCTCGGCCGCCACGTCCGCGTAGCTGAAGCCGTTGAAGCCGCGGCTCTGCACGAGCCGTTCGGCGCTGTCGAGGATCCTGCTCGCCGTGTCGCCCGTGCCGCCGTCCTTGCCGCTCGCCATGTCCCCATCCTCGCCTGCTCGACGCGTTGACAATCTACCTACTAGTAGGTTAGATTAGCGGCGATCGCGGGGGACGACAAAGGAGGCTCCGATGGCAGAGCGGCAGTTGGGCTTCGAGCAGATCCGGGAGACGGGGCGATGAGCTCCCTGGACGCCTCACAACAGGATGCCCCGGGTCCCGGCCGGCAGGGCCGGCCCTACACCGTGGCGAGCCGCGAGGAAGCGGTCGACTTCATGGCCGAATACCCCGACTACGGCGAGATGCGCTGGTACAGCGACGCGCTCGGGACCGAGCAGGTCTCGTTCAGCTGGCGGCGGATGGCGGCGGGGACGGGCGGCCGCGGCAGCTACGGCCACTGCCATCCCGGTCAGGAGGAGGTCTACTTCGTGATCTCCGGGACCGTCACGTTCAAGGTCGACGACGACGTCTTCGAGGCCGGGCCGCAGACCGCCGTGCGGATCGGCGGTGACTCGTTCCGCTCGGTCCACAACGACACCGGCGAGGAGGCGCAGCTGCTGGTCTTCTCCGAGCGCCGTGCCGAGCCGCCGCTCGGCAAGCAGGACGGTTTCTGGTCATGAGCGCGACCGCGACGCGCGACGCACCGGTAGAGCTCGAGCGCACGATCGCGCGCTACAACGATGCCTGGAACGCGCACGACCTCGACGCGATCATGTCGATGCACGCGCCGGACATGGTGTTCGCGAACCACACCGCGGGGGAGTCCGCGTGTGGCGAGGAGGTCCGGGCGCACATCGCCTCGATCTTCGAGACCTGGCCCGACATCAGCTTCGAGACCAACCGCCTGTACGTGCGCGACGGGGTCGTCGCACAGGAGTGGACGGCGCGCGCCACGCACACGCGCACGATGCGCCGCGGCGAGATCGTCGCCGAGCCCACGGGGCGCAGCGTGCAGTGGGAGGGCGCCGACGTGATCCCGTTCGAGAACGGCCTCGTCAAGCGCAAGGACGTCTACTCGGACTCGGTCTCGATCTTGCGGCAGGTGGGGTTGCTGGGCTGAAGGCGCGAAGCGCCGCCCCGCGTGGACGGGGACGACGCCTCGCAACCCTTCTCGAGCCGCTCCGAGAGCGGGGCGACGCCAGGCGCGCCGCCCCGCCTCGTCCGCCCAGAAGGGGGGCGGCTTTCGGCTACCAGCTGGTCGGGGGCGGCGGCGCGGCCGTCATTTCGACCGTGTTGCCCGGCCCCGACGTGGTGGACGAGATGATCGGCCCGAGCGCGCCGCATTCGCCGAACGGCGGCACCGTCACTTCCGCCTTGAACGAGAAGCTGCCCACGGCCAGCGCGTTCGTCGGCTCGGAGATGCTCAGCGGCAGGTCGATCGGTTCGACGGTCTTGCAGCCGATCGGCAGGTTGAACAGGCCGACTTTGACTCCCTTGACGATCTCGTTGGCCTTGCCGTCGGCGCTCTCGGACACTTCGCTGCCGTCTTTGCTGAAGCCGAACGTGCCGGTCGCCGGCCCGGTCGGCGTCAGCCCGCCGCTCACCGTCACCGGGATCAGCCCGATGAAGAACGTCTGGTTGATCGGCGGGATGTTCAGCGTCGCGCTCAGCGTGCCCCTGGTCGCATCGGCGGTCGAGCTGATCGTCGCGCCCTTCGGCACTTCCTCACTGATTCCGCTGCGCTCGGTCACCTTGCCTTTCAGCGACCATTCGTTCAGCTTCACGATCAGGTCGCCGACCTCGGGCACGAGGCGCGCGCCCGCCGGGAGCGTGGCTCCAGTCGAGTGCTGGCCGCACGTGCTCGGCGCGGTCTTGCCCGCGACGCGTTCTTCGATCCACTTCAACGCGTTGCCGGCCGCAATCCCGTCGGTGAACAGGTGCTCGGCCGGGTAGAGCTGGAAGTCGTCCGTGACCCCGAGTTTGCACCAGTCGTAGTGCAGGTTGACGTCCTGCTGGACCGGCACCAGCTCGTCTTCGAGCCCGTGGTAGTGGTAGACGGGCGCGGAGACCGGTTTTTCGTCGAGGTTCTGTTCTTCGAGCGCCTTACGCAATGCCGGTTGCGAGGATTCCAGTTCCTGCAGCGACTTGTGTTCGGTCGTGTATTCGCTGAAGTTCGAGCCGTTCAGCGACGTGATGAGTTCGACCACGCACTCGGTGAGCGCGGAGTTCACGGCGCTTTCGCCGGCCGCTGTCAGCGTCCCGATTTTGATTTCGGGGTACGCCGCCTGCAGGCCGACGGCTGACAGGACCGCAAGCCCTGACCCGACCGATGGACCGCTGAAGGCACCGAATTCGCGCAGGTTCGCCGGCACGCCGCCGGCCGCGACGCCGGACAGCTTCACGTTCGGCGCGTAGCTTGACTGCAGCTCGCCCGCCCAGCCGACGGCCTGGCCGCCCTGGGAATAACCCCACGCGTACGTCGGATCCGATTCACTCAGCCCGGCGCCCGGCAGCTGCCTGGCGGCGCGCACGATGTCGAGCACGGCCTGGCCCTCGGAGCGGCCCGCGGTGTAGGTCGGGATGGCGCCGGTGGTGTAGCCCTGGTAGTCGGTCACGTCGACCGCGTAGCCGGCTTTGAGCGACTCGACGATTTCCGCGCCGGCGTACTCGCTGCCGGTGGTGATCTGCTTGGAAGGAGCGCACTGGGGCGCGATGCCCTGCGTGCCGATGCCCACGGTCACGACCGGCCGGCTGCCTTTGCCGGCCCATTTCGCGCTCGGCACGATCACCGTGCCCGTCACGAAGTCGGGCTGCCCGTGCTGGTCGCTGGACTGGTACATGACCGTCCAGGCTTTGTTGGCGGGCAGCGTCACCTTGAGGTCGACGGTCGCCGGCCTGTAGCGGATCAGTTCACCCGCGCTGCCGGTCGGCGCGGGCGCGGGCGGCGTGTAGAACGCCGGCCCGGAGGGCCCTTCGACCGGAGCCGCGGAGGCACCCGGGGCGTACACCGCGAGCGCGAATACGAGCACGACTACGAGCGCGAGCGACGCACGCGCAAGTCCCCTCAAACCAGACACAGCCACCCCTCTCCTCGATCTTTGTAGCGCTGCCATGCCAGATTCGGCGCGGGCGAATGTAACACAGCCTGACCACTTTGTACATACCCTGTGGGATGTCTCAAACCGTCCAGGAGCGCGAGGGCGGTCCTCTATCTTGAGCGGGCGATCATGAGCGCTGGGCCGACACCTGCCTCGGACGTGGCCGCCCCCCAGGCGCCGCGGCGCTACCGGGGCCTGAGTCCAGAAGAGCGGAGCGCCATGCGACGCGAGCAGCTGCTCGATGCGGGCCTCGAGCTGTTCGGCACGCAGGGCTACGCCGCGAGCTCGATCCGCGCGATCAGCGCCGCGGCCGGCCTGAACTCGCGCTACTTCTACGAGTCGTTCGCGAGTCGCGAGGAGCTGCTGTACGAGGTCTACCAGCGGACCGTCGCCGAGGTGGCCGTCGCAATGATGGAGGCGACGGCGCGCGAGGAGACGGTCGAAGGCCAGGCGCGGGCCGGGCTCGAGGTCTCATGGCGGATCCTGACCGGCGACCGGCGCAAGGCGCGCGTGATCCTGCTGGAGGTCGTCGGCGTGAGCGAGCGCATCGAACGGGCGCGGCGCGAGAACCGCCACGCGTTCGCCGACGTGCTCGTGCGCAACGCGCTGTCGGTGGCGGGCGAGGACGTCGAGCTGAGGCTCGACCCGGTGCTCACCGCGCGCTCGCTGATGGGCGCGTCGATGGAGGTGCTCGGCGACTGGATCCACGGCTACGTGGAGGCGTCAACCGATGAGATCGTCGAGCACCTCACAGCCATCTACACCGCCGTCGCGCGCTCCTCGGTCGTGCAGGACGAGGGGCGCTGATGCGAGCGCCCCGGCGCACGCCCCGCGCCTAGCCGAGAGAGCCGGGGTCGCCTACGCCTACCGCCACGACCTCGCTCCCGGCTCGCGGGAGGGTTAGGCCGCGGTGGGCGCCGCGAGCGGGAACGCCACGCCGGTGAGCTGTTCGGAGACCTCCCACAGCCGGCGCGCCACATCGGTGTCCTTGGCGGCGTCGGTGCGGCCGACGAGCTTGGCCGGGCCGCGCCCTTCCATGAAGCCGCTGGGGCCGGCGTAGCTGTTGCCCGGGACGTCGGCGGTCGCCGCGTAGAGCGTCGGCAGCGCGCCGCCCTCCTCGCTCTGGCCGAGCAGCGCGTTGCTCACGTGGCTCGCCCAGTCCTGCAGTCTTTTGCCGCTGTGGAACTGGAGGTTGGTGGCGGCGTAGCCGGGGTGCGCGGCGGTCGCGATCACCGGCGAACCGGCCTCCGTGAGGCGGCGCTGCAGCTCGGCGGTGAACAGCAGGTTGGCGAGCTTGGACTGGCCGTAGGCGGGCCACGCGCGGTAGCTCCTGCGCTCCCAGTTGAGGTCGTCGAAGTCGATGCGGCCCATTTTGTGCGCGCTCGAGGCGACGGTCACGACGCGCCCTGTCACCCGCTCGAGCAGCAGGTTGGTGAGCGCGAAGTGGCCGAGGTGGTTGGTGCCGAACTGCAGCTCGAATCCGTCAGCGGTGCGGGTGAGCGGCGGCACCATCACGCCGGCGTTGTTGATCAGCAGGTCGATCTCGCCGCCGTCCCAGCCGCCGGCGAACTCGCGCACCGAGGCGAGGCTCGCCAGGTCCAGCGGGCGGACCTCGGTCTCGCCGGGCATCTCCGCCGCCGCGCGCTCGCCCTTCTCGCGGTCTCGCACCGCAAGGACGATCCGGGCGCCGGCGCCCGCGAGCGCATTCGCGGCAGCGCGGCCGATGCCGCTGTTGGCGCCGGTCACGATCGCTGTGCGGCCGGTCATGTCTGGGAGGGAGGGGGTTGTGCGCGAAGTTGTCATGGGCAACAATGTAGTCGATGACAACAAAGCTGTCAACGTCTACTTCTCGGGCTACCCTATGAGCCCGGTGCCGATGCCCGCGCGTCCCTACCACCACGGAAACCTCCGTCCGGCGCTGCTCGAAGCGGCCGAGCGCACGCTGCGCGAGCGTGGTTCGCAGGCGCTGTCGCTGCGCGAGCTCGCCCGCGAGGTGGGCGTCAGCCACGGCGCGCCCCGCCGGCACTTCCCCGACCGCCAGGCGCTGCTCGACGCGCTCGCGGAGGACGGCTTCGAGCGCCTCGGTGCTGAGCTGCGGGCCGCGGCCGCCGGCGCCGGCGAGGAGTTCGAGCCGCGGCTGCGTGCGATCGCCGGCGCGTACATCCGCTTTGCGACCGAGGACGCCGCGCTGCTCGAGCTGATGTTCGCGGGCAAGCATCGCGAGCCGTCCGGTGAGCTCGCCGAGGCCTCAGAGCGAGCCTTCGCGGTGATGCTGGATCTGATCGAGCAGGGCCAGCGCGAGGGCGTGCTCGAGCGCGGCGACCCGAAGGGCGTCGGCCTTGTCCTGTTCGCGACGGTGCAGGGCATCGCCGCGCTGGTCAGCGGCGGGCTGGTCGAGCCGGACGAGGTCGAGTCGCTGGTCGCCGACGCCACGGAGCGCTTCCTGCGCGGCTCGCGCGGGCGGGCGCTCGCGTGAACGACCCGTTCTCGCTGGAGCGATTCGTGAGCGCGCAGGACGACGGCGGTACCTACCAGCACGCGCTCGCCGAGCTGCGCGCGGGGCGCAAGCGCAGCCACTGGATGTGGTTCGTGTTCCCCCAGCTCGGGGGGCTCGGGTCCAGCCCGACCGCGCGGCGGTACGCGATCGGCTCGCTCGAGGAGGCGCGCGCCTATCTCGCCCACCCGGTTCTCGGGCCACGTCTGCGCGAGAGCGCGCGGGCCCTGTGCGAGCTGGCGCAGCCGGCGCCGGCGCAGGAGGTCCTTGGCCCGGTCGACGCCCTCAAGCTGCGCTCCTCGATGACGCTGTTCGCGCGCGCCGAGCCCGGCGAGACGCTGTTCGTCCAGGTGCTGGCGCGGTACTTCGCGGACGCGCCGGATCCACGCACGGAGGAGCTGCTCGGCGGCTGAGCCCAGCCACTTTCCCCCCTGTTCGCCGGGATCCGGAGGGCTGGTATGTTCCGGACGTCGTTGGCGCACCGAGACGGGAGGGAACAATGGAGACGACGGGCTCTGCGGGGACGCATGTCCGGAGGATGAGGTGCGGCGCTCTCGCCTCGGCCTTCGCACTCGCCGTGCTCGCATTGTGGGTTCTCGTCCCGCCCTCAGCGCGCGCGCAGGGGCCGCCTACCGCAGGCGGGGGCTGGAGCCAGTCCGATCTCTCGGCGATTGCCGAGGCGTGTGGGCGAATCCACGGTCGCTGCCCGGCATTTGGCGCCCTGCGCAGCGGCGCGTTCGGCCCGGCCGCTCGCGACCCGCGCAGACGCGCGCGGGTCGATGCGGCGCGGCCCTCGATCGTGACTCCCGGCAGCATCGCCGGCACGGTCACCGACGCGGGCACGAGCCTCGGTGTCCCTGAAATCGAAGTTTGCGCGTACGAACAGCAAGCGTACGAAGAAGGGTTCGGCGAAGAAGAAGGTGAAGCGCCTGAAGGCGCCTGCGAAGTCACCGGCCCGTCAGGCAGCTACGAGATCGAAGGGCTCGCGCCAGGCAGGTACGTGGTCGAATTCTGGGACCCCGGGCGGACCTACGTCACGCAGTTCTACAACGGCGAGTCACGCATCCAGTTGCCGAATGCCGTGACGGTGAACGCGGGCGCGACGACCTCTCCGGTGAACGCCGCCCTGGTCAAAGGCGGTTATGTCGAAGGCGAGGTCACCTCGGCGCGGAACGGCGAACCGCTCGCGGAATTCCTCGTGTGCGCGTTCGGGATCGAATTCGAATGCGCCGAGACCGGGCCCGGCGGAAAGTACCGCATCACCGCGCTGCCAACCGGCGAATATGCGGTTCTGTTCCTCGTCCCTCCCGGGCGCGACTACGTGCCGGAAGCGAAGGAAGAAGTGTTCGTTCTCGCCGGCAAAGGTACGACCAACGTCAACGCGGAACTGCTCGAAGGCGCCAGGATCACGGGAACCGTCACCACCCCCGCGAGCGCGCCGGTCGTCGGCGCGCGCGCCTGTGCAGACGTCTTCGAAGAAGGCTTCCTGTTCCCGGAAGAATGCGGAACCACCGGCCCGAGCGGGGGCTACGCGATCGAACGCTTGCTGCCGGGTCTCTACTACGTCGAATTCTCCGATCCGCTCTATCCGACTCAGTTCTATGCCGGCAGCGCCTCCTTCGCCGGCTCCACTCCGGTCGAAATCCACACCGCAGGTGAACTGATCCCGGGCATAAACGCGACGATGCCCAAACCGTCCCCGTCATTGCCACCGGTGACACAGCAGGTGCCCGCCGCGGTGGTTCCGAAGGTGTCAGTCCTGACATCGAAATCGGTGCTTCCCCTGCTTACCGTAGTTGGCCGCGTCAAGGCCACCGGCCACGTCGCGAGCGTGAAGCTGCATTGCGGCGTCGGCCCGTGCAAGGGCACGCTGCGGCTTCTTGCCACGGTCGTCAAGCGCCACCGTGTCCATGGACACACGGTGACCAAGCACGTCACGGAGGTGCTGGGCAGCGGCAGCTTCCAGCTCGCCCAGGGCGCCTTCGCAAAGGTGAAGATCCAGCTGAACGCGACCGGCCGGCGACTGCTGGCGAACGCCGCCCACCACCCGCGCGCCGCGAAGCTGAACGTCACCCTTCAGGGGGCGCACGCGACGCTCCGCGCCGTCGTCGTCGGCTGAGCGCTAGCGCCCGCCGCGCGCTTCGGCCTCGGCCTCGGCGGCGAGCTTCGCCGGGGCGCGCGCGAACCACGCTTCCGTGACGACTTCCTCGAGCTCCGGCAGCGCGATCGTCTCGAGGCGCACCAGCACCGATGGGTGGCCCTCGAAGTGCGAGGTGGTGAAGAACACCTCGGGCTCGTCGGCCAGCATCGCCTCCTTCGCGACGAGGTGCTCGACGCGCGCCCCCAGGATCGCGCCGCCCGGCGCAGCGTCGCCCAGCTCCGCCACTTCTTTGGGGCGCAGCGGGCGCTCCCAGACGAACAGCTTGCCGCCCACCCGCCACTGAAGGCGCTCGCGCGAAACGCGCTCCTCGGAGCCCGGAAGCGACATCGCGATCCGCCGCACGTCCTCGAGGCTCACCACGGCCTAGTTCCCGGCGGGCGCGCCGAGCGAGAGCTCGGCCATCATCTGAAACGCCTCCAGCGGGTTCGGCGGACCCCCACCGGAGAGCTCGCCGAAGATCGTCGCGATGTTGACGGCCAGCCGCTCGCGCTCGCCCCAGTCGGCCCAGCGGTCGAGCTCCATGCGCCGCGCCGCCTGCACCGGCGTCAGGCCGTCGGCGTGGGCGGCGCGGGCCTGGTCGTAGAGGTAGTCGAGGTACGCGCGCAGCTCGCGCACGTCGTCGAGCGTCGCGAGCGGGCCGTGGCCGGGGACGACCGACTCCGGCGCGAGCGCCTCGATCCGCTCGCAGGCAGCGACCCAGTTCGACACCGGCCCCGCCCAGGCAATCGGATGCGCGCCGTTGAACAGGAGGTCGCCCGTGAACACGACGCGCTCCTCGGGCAGCCAGGCGATCGTGTCGCCGCGGGTGTGCGCCGGGCCGAGCTCGATCAGGCGCACCTCGAGGTCGCCGACGCGCAGGACGAGCTCACCGCTGAAGGTATCCCCGGGGGGCTGCGGCTGGATGCCATCGAACTCGAAGCCGCCGAAGCAGCGCAGGAAGAACTCGCCGAGCGTTCCCATGTTCGGCGCCTGCTTGACGAGCGCAGCCATCGCCGACGGCGGCAGCTCGGCCATCTCGGCCGCCGTCCCCTCAGAGGCGAGGATGCGAGCGCCGGACACGAGCTCGTTGCCGTAGCAGTGATCGCCGTTGGCGTGCGTGTTCACGAGCGTGTCGATGCGGGCTGCGGCCGGCACCGCGCGGCGCATCTCGGCCAGCATCGCCTCGGTCAGCTTCAGGTCGAAGAGCGTGTCGATCAGCAGCGTCGCCTCGCCGTCGCTTACCAGGCCGGCGTTCGACCAGCCCCAGCCTCCGTCGGGTTGGAGGTAGGCGTAGATGCCCGCTCCGACCTCCGCCAGCCCCCGCTCGTAGGTGCGCGCCATTGCCGCCAGAAGCTAGCGCGTCGGGAACACTAGAGTCCGGCCTCGATGTTCGACCTCGACCGCTACCTGGAGCGCATCGGCGTGGATCGCGATGCGACGCTGGCGGAGCTGCAGCGGGCCCACACGACGTCGATCACCTTCGAGGGGCTGAGCGCGCACGTCGGCGAGCCCGTCCCGCTCGACGCGGACGCGCTCGCAGCCAAGCTCGTCGACGGCGGACGCGGCGGCTACTGCTTCGAGCAGAACCTGCTGTTCGCGGCGGCGCTGGAAGCGCTCGGCTACGGGGTTTCACCGCATCTCGCGCGCGTCCGTCTCGGCGTCGCGCCCGGGGGGCAGGTGCGCGGTCGCACGCATCTGCTGCTCCACGTCATCGACGAGCAGGGCGAGCACTGGCACGTGGACGTCGGGTTCGGCGGCGGCACGCCGATCGAGCCGCTGCCGTGGGGACCGGGCGGCGAGCACGAGCTCGCCGGCTGGCGCTTCCGTGTCGTGGAGGATGCGGGGCTTTGGGTGCTGCAGCTCCGCGAGGCGGACGGCTGGGGCGACCTCTACGCCTTCGAGCCGCAGCCGCCGCCGATGATCGACGTCGAGATGAACAACTGGTGGACCGCGACCCACCCGGAGTCGCCGTTCGTCACGGGCTTTCTGATCAGCCGCCAATGGCCCGACGGGCGACGCCTGATCCTCTCCGACTTCGGCGAGCTGATGCTGACGGAGCGCACGCCTGAGCGGACGAGCCCGCTGCGGGTCGAGCGCGAGCAGGTTCCGGAGCTGCTCGCCGAGCGCTTCGAACTGCGCGGGTTCGAGCTCGACGGGAACGGGCGGCTGGTCCGCCGCTAGGCTGGAGGAGCATGCGCCCCGTCCCCACAGCAGCGATCGCGGCGGGCTCCCTGATCGGCGGCTATGGCGTCGCCGCCGGCAGCGGCTCGCGCCCGCTCGGCGGGCTCGTGCTCGCGGCGGGTGGCCTCTATTGCGCGAGCGTCTGGGCGCGGCGCGACGGGCCGCGCACGGCCGCCGCGCTCACCGGCGTCGGGCTGCTCGCGTTCGCGCTCTCGCATGTGATCGCGCGCGAGATCGGCGCCTGGCCGTCGGTGTTGAGCGTCGCCGCCGCGACCTCCGCCGTCGTGTGGGTGCGCTCGGACGCCCCCGCGGTCGCCCGCGCCCAGGCGCGCGCGTAGCGCGCGATGCGCGCTCTGACGGCCGCCCCGGAGAAGCCAGGCAACGTCGAGCTGCGCGAGGTCCCGGACCCCGAGCCGTTCAGCTCGCAGGCGCTCGTGAGGGTCGCCGCGTTCTCGCTGAACCGTGGCGAGGTGGCGCGGCTCGCCGACATGGATGACGGAGCGCTCACGGGCTGGGACCTGGCTGGCGTGGTCGAGCGCGAGGCCGGCGACGGCAGCGGCCCGGGCGCGGGAACGAGGGTCGTCGGGCTCGTCGCGCGCGGGGCGTGGGCCGAGCTCGCCGCGGTGCAGACGCGGCATCTCGCGCCGCTGCCGGACGGGATCACCGACGCGCAGGCCTCGACGCTGCCGATCGCCGGCATCACCGCGCTGAAAGCGCTCGAGATCGTCGGCCAGGTGCTGAAGCGGAGGGTGCTCGTGACCGGCGCGAGCGGCGGCGTCGGGCGCTTCGCTGTGCAGCTCGCGCACCTTGCCGGCGCGCACGTGACCGGCGTTTCGTCGAGCCCTGAGCGCGCCCGCGGCGTGCTCGATCTGGGCGCGGACGAGATCATCCACGAGCTCGAGCCGTCGGGGCCCGCGTTCGACGCCATCCTCGAGGGCGTCGGCGGCAAGAGCCTCGCTGCCGCGATCCAGCGCGTCGCGCCGTTCGGGACGATCGTCTCCTTCGCCTCGAGCGACAGCTCCGAAGTCAGCTTCCCCGCGCGCGCGTTCTTTGGGCGCGCCCCTGGCGCGACGCTTCACGCGTTCTTGATCTTCGGCATGCTCGAACGCGAGAACACCGCGCCGCAGGACCTCGCGCGCCTGGCAGCGCTCGTCGCCGAAGAGCGCCTCGACTGCTCGATCGACCGCGAAACCTCCTGGCGGGAGACGCCGGCGGCGATCCAGGCGCTGCGCGACCGGCAGATCGCCGGCAAGGCCGTGCTCTTCGTCGATTAGGAGGGCCTGGCGAACCCGCTACGGCGACTCCGCCAGCCCCACGGCTTTGACGGCCTCGGCGCGGTCGAGAAAGATCCGAACGCGACTGATCTTGCCTTCGATCAAGTCGTAGACGTTCGCGCTTTCAGCGTCGGTCACGATCCCGCTGGCACGGCCGGTCGCTCCGACCCGTAGAAAGGCGATCGCGGTGCGCTCGCCTATCGCCTGCACGCGCTGCACCTCGATCCGAAAGTCAGGGCCTACGTCCTCGATGTCGGTGAAGAACCGCCTGATCCCGCCAGCCCCCAGATACTCGGCCCCGGCCATCGGCAACAACAACTCCACGTTCTCGGTGCAGCACGCGAGATAGGCGTCGATGTCCCGCGCGTTGATCGCCGCGATCGCCCGCTCGACCGTCTCCACGTTCTGCCGCGACATCGCCCCCTCAGTATCCAGTAGCGCGCTGCGCCGCGGGCGGCGCGGCTCGCGCTCGACCCTCCTAGGGCAGAAAGCGCTCGAACGCCGCCAGCAGCGCCCGCGCTACGCGCTCGCGGTAGGACGCGCGCTCCATCGGCGCCTCGTCGGCGCGGTTCTGCATGTTGGCGACCTCGACGAAGACCTTCGGGACCCGCGAGAGGTTGAGGCCGCCGAGGTCCGTGCGCGGCGCGATCCCATCGCGGCCGTCATAGGTCGAGGTGTGCAGCAGCCCGATCGTCTCCAACTGCGCGCGGACGTCTTCGCCGAGCCGTCGCGAGGGCCCGATGATCCTGCCGTCTGCGCCGCCCGGGATCGGCGCCGGCACCAGCACCGCGAAGCCCGAGCCGCCCGGCGGGCCGCCGTCGGCGTGGATCGAGATGGCGGCGTCGCTGTCGGCGCGGTTGCCGATCGCCGCGCGTTCGTTCACGCACGGGCCGACGCCGTCGTTGCCGGTGCGCGTCATCACGACCCTGGCGCCGGCCGCCTGCAGCAGCGCCCGCAGCCGCACCGCCACGCTCCAGTTGAAGTCCGTCTCCCGGTAGCCGTCCGGCGCTGCGGTGCCGGTCGTGTCGCATTCCTTCTCGCCGTTGCCGTCGGGGACGAGGCGCGAGATCTGCTGCGGGTGTGTGAAGTTGCCGCCGTTGTGGCCGGGGTCGACGGTGATCGTGCGACCCGCGAGCGCGGCTGCCGGTGCCGGAGCGGAGGCGGCGGCGGTGACGGGTCGCGACACCGCGGCTGAGACGGTTGAGGTGGTGTGCGTGGCGTGCTTGTCGGCGGGGCTCGCTGCCGCCCACACGACCGCGCCCGCCACCAGGAGCAGCGCGGGCGCCCATCCTCGGCGTCGGTTGCGTCGATTGCGCACGCTGCGCGCACACTACCGGCGAGCGCGCGAGACGCCCGTCGGGAATAATCCCGCGCCGGTGCGCGCGATCCAGATCGTCAACGAGGAAGGACCAGAGGAGGCGCTCGAGCTCGTCGATCTGCCCGAGCCCGAGCCCTCGCACGTGATGACCCCCGGGAGCGGCGTGCTCGTCGAGGTGCACGCCGCCGGCGTCTCCTTCCCGGAGCTGCTGCAGACGCGAGGCGAGTACCAGATGAAACCGCCGCTGCCGTTCGTCCCCGGCAGCGAGGTCGGCGGCGTCGTGATCAGCGCGCCCGAGGGCGCCGCGGTCAAGGAGGGCGACCGCGTGGCGGCCTTCGGGATGCTCGGCGGTTGGGCGGAGACGGCCGTCGCGCCGGAGCACTTCACCTTCGCGCTCCCGGCCGAGCTCGACTTCGCGCAGGGCGCCGCGCTGGTCCTCAACTACCACACCGCCTACTTCGCGTTGCGCCTGCGCGGGCGGCTGAAAGAGGGCGACACGGTGCTCGTACACGGCGCCGCCGGCGGCGTCGGCACCGCCTCGCTGCAGGTCGCGCGCGGGCTCGGCGCCAGGACGATCGCGACGGTCTCCTCGGAGGAGAAGAAGAAGGTCGCCGAAGAAGCCGGCGCCGATCACGTCGTGATGGTTGCCGACGGGTGGAAGGACGAGGTGATCGAGCTCTCAGGGGGTGGCGTCGACCTCGTGCTCGACCCCGTCGGCGGCGATCGCTTCCTCGACAGCCTGCGTTCGCTTCGTGAGGAGGGCCGCCTCGTCGTGGTCGGCTTCACGGGCGGCTCGATCCCGGAGGTCCGGGTCAACCGGCTGCTGCTCAAGAACACCGAGGTGATCGGCGCCGGCTGGGGCGCATACGTGTTGAGCAAGCCGGACCTCAACCGCGAGATCGGCGCCGCCATCGCCCGCTTGATCGACGCGGGCGTGGTGCGCCCGCTGATCGGGCAGCGCTATCCGCTCGAGCAGGCGGCCGACGCGCTTCACACTCTGGACGAGCGCCGGGCCCTCGGCAAGGTGGTTCTGGACGTCCGTTGAGGAGCCGGGCTAGGCGCGAGCCAGCCCGGCCGCCGCGGCGCGCTCGCTGCCCAGGAACGGCGCGAGCGCGAAGTACGTCAGCTGCGGCGCGAGGCCGGGCAGCGCCGCGGTCGCCCGCTTCTCGATGTAGCGGTGCAGCACCTGCCAGATCCCGCCGGCGATTGCCTCCGTGAAGACTGCCTGCTCGCTCCGCGCGATGCGCGCGCCGTCCGGGCCCGCGCGCCCCGGCGCCGGCTCCAGGTAGGCGCGGAAGCTCTCGAGCCCGCGTTCGCGGATCGCGAGCGCCTCCGGGCTCGCGGCGAACGTGTCCACCAGCGTCAGGTGGGCGTGGTCGGGCTCGGAGGCGAGGTAGCCCAGCAGCGCCCGGATCCCCGCTCCGACCGCGCCGGGCCAGTCGCGCGCGCGGTCCTCGTACGCCGTCACCGTCACCTGCAGCGCCTGGTGCATGCCGACCTTCTGGGCGCCGAGGAAGGCCGCGTCCTTCGACGGGTAGATCGCGTAGAAGGTCTGGTTGGAGACGCTGGCGCGGCTGGCGATCTCCGGGATCGTGAGCGCCTGCAGCCCCTTCTCCGCGACGATCGCCGCGGTCGCGTCGACGATCCGCTCGCGCTGGCTTTTCTCGATCACCTCGCGGGGCAGCTCGCTGCGGCCCGGCGGCAGAGGTCCCTCCGCCCTGCTGCGCGCCGGCTCGGCCGGCGGGTCTCCGTTGCCGCCGGGCGGCGAGGGCGCGAGCGTCGCCGCCCCGGCCAGGGGCGCGGCCGCGAGCCCGTCCGGCAGCGCTGCCGGGTAGGACGCAGCCCAGCCCATCAGCGCGTCGGCGAGTCCCGGCAGCTCGGCGTGTCGGCCCTGGCGCAGGCGATTGCCCGTCACCTCGCGGATGCCTCCGAGCAGCGCCATCACCGTCAGGTCGCCGTCGTCGAGTGGCCGGCGCGGCGCGCGGTTCGCGTGGATGTACGCCTCGAGCGCATCGAGCGCCAGGCGCCGTTTGTTCCGCACCCGCGCGCCGGCGCCGAAGGCGCCGAGCACCAGCAGCGACACGGCCTGCGGCTCCTCCGCGGCCAAGCCGGCGAACGCGCGCGTCGCGCCGAGCAGGCGTGCGGGCGGCGGGTCGTCCGGGTCGTGGGCGGCCACGATCGACTGGCCGGCGCGCCGCGCGATGTCCTCGTAGGCCCCCATCAGCAGCTGTTCCTTGTCCGCGTAGAGGCTGTAGAGCGTCGGCGGCGAGACGTGCGCAAGCTTCGCCAGATCGGAGATCCGCACCGCCGCGTAGCCCTTCGCGGCGATCAGCTCGACCATCGCCGCGCGCAGGCGCCGCGCCTGGTCGCCGCGCACGTGCTCCGGGTCCAGGCCGTGGCTGCCCGCCGGCAGCCGCCGGTAGCGCTCGGTCCGGGCAGGCGGGCGCCGGCGCGGCTTTCGGATCGGCTTGTCGGTCATCTGCTCGCCTCCCCCCGGCGTCGCTCTCAGCCCCTTCAACCCTTGATCGTCTTCGAGGTGCCGATCACTTTGCCCGAGGCGTCCAGCGCCTGCACGGTCACGTAGGGCGCGGGCGCAGGCGCGGCGATCGCGGTCTCGAAGCCCGTGCGCGGCACCGTCGCGACGGGTGCGAGCTGCGCCGCGCTCGTCCCGGCCAACAAGCGCCAGCTCGCCGTGCGTGTGTCGCCGTTCCAGCTCACGTACACCGACAGCTTCCCGCCCGAGGCCGACGCGACCACGCTGGGCTGGCCGATCCCCCGCGCGCTCCACGGGAAGCGGTAGGCGCGGTAGGTCTGGTAGGAGCCGTGGAGGTGGGCGTCGTAGAGCAGCGCCCCCTGGGCGCTGAACTCGGAGAAGTAGGGCTCCGAGCCCCAGCCGATGAACACGTCGCCGTTGGCGAGGTTCTGGACGTTGCCCTGGCTGCCAGAGTGCAGTGCCGTCGGGTGCTCGAACTGCGCGACGAGCCTCCCGGTGCGGGTCGCCGTGTTCACGTTGACGATCAGCGCGCGCGACTGGGGGTGCACCATCGGCACCCCGCCGTTGTCGAAGATGCTGATGTTCCCGTCGGGGAGAAGTTCGGCGTCGTGCTGGTAGGCGGTCTGCATGCCGCTGGCGAGCTTCACGTCCGAGTGCTTGCCGCCGATCGTCAGCTGGACCTGGCCGGTCTGCGTGTCGAGTTCGTACAGCGCCCATGTGTTGCGGGCCGAGATCAGCGTGCGGCCGTCCGCGAGCTGCTCGATCGAGTTGAGGTGGAAGAAGTCGAACGGGAGCTGGGTGCTGGTCGTGACCGCCGTGCTGTAGGAGTCCCCGAGCGGCACGTGGTCGAGGGCGTGCCACTCCCTTCGCACGAGTCCGGTGTGCAGGTCGATTTCCTGCATCAGGCTGTCGGTCACGGCGCCGCCGCGGGGGCCGCCGAGGCTCGACAGGTCGCAGCGCAGCGGCTCGAAGGCGGTGAAGATCGCCGTCCCTTGCGGCGTGATTCTGAATTCGTGCAGGTCGACCTTGTAGCCGTTGCCCGCGTGCACGCGGCCGACCTGGTGGTAGGAGCTGTCGTCGATGATCTCTTCGCCCTTGCCGAAGCCCGCCGGCGGGATGTAGCCCTGCCACCAGGTCAGGACCGGGTTGCCGCCGAGCTGCTGCACCTTCAGGTCGGCGGCCGCGTCGTTTTCAGGCGCCGGCTGGAACCAGACGAGGTTGCCCGCTTCGTCGAAGATCATCGGCCCCGCCCGGCCTGGGCCGTTGTACGGCGCGGTGAAGATGTCGCCCCCGTCCGTCGCGGGCGAGCGCGCGCCGAGGACGATGCCCGGCGGTTCCAGGTCGGTGCGCGAGCGGAAGTGCATCTTCTCGTTCGGGTCCCGCGAGGGGTGCACCGACGGCGGTTCGGGGATCGCGTCTTGATGGGCGACCACGAAGTGGAACGTGAACGGCTCGTGGCTCGTGCCGGCCGCGAGGCTGCCCCTGACCGTCACGGTCTCGCCCGAGACGAACGGCGCGCTCGGCACGAAGCTCGCGCCGTCGCCCTGCGAGTAGGCGCGCAGCTTGCCGCTGTGCTCGCCGCTGACCGAGCCGCGGACGCTGACGGCGCCGAGCGCTCCCGGCTGGACGCCGAGGAGGCTGATCTGGGCCGCGGGCAGGGCGTCGTAGGACCCAGGCAGCGGGTTGACGGACAGGCTCGTGCCCGGCAGCACGGACGAGCGGTTCAGCGTGCTCGGCACGCAGCGCCCCGCCGCCGGCGCGCTGAACGCCGACTCCTCGGATGTGATCCGCCGGGAGGCGACAGCCAGCGTCGTCGCGCTGGCGAGCACGACGAGCGCCGAGCCGACGAGCAGCATGCGCCGGTGCCGCCGGCGGTGTTGGCGAGAATCGGTCTTCGTCACGGGCGGTTGACCAAAGGACACCACGGGGCTCGGAAGGTTGCGAGCCGCAGCGCGGCTCCCAGGTTCCTCCTAGAAGACGGGGGTCTCGGCGTAGTCGCCGAATACCTGTTGCAGAGCCTCGACGATCTCGCCCTCGCTCGCGCGAGCCCGGGCGCACTCGATCAGCGGCTCCATCAGGTTGCGGTCGGGGTGCGCGGCCTGCTCGCGCAGCGCGGCGAGCGAACGCTCCACGGCGGCGCCGTCGCGCCGTGCCCGCGCGCTCTGGAGGCGGTCGATCTGCTTGCGCTCGAGCGCCGGGTCCACGCGCAGCGTCGGGATCGGCTCTTCCTCCGGTGCGGTGAAGCTGTTCACGCCGACGACCTTGCGCTCGCCGGCGTCGATTTCCTGCTGCAGCGCGAACGAGGCCTCGGCGATCTCGCGCTGGGGGTAGTTGAGCTTGACCGCCTCGACCATGCCGCCCAGCTCGTCGATCTTGGCGAAGTAGTCGTAGGCGCTGCGCTCCATCTCGTCGGTCAGCGCCTCGATGAAGTAGGAGCCGCCGAGCGGGTCGACCGTGTTGATCGCGCCCGTCTCGTTGGCGATCACCTGCTGGGTGCGCAGCGCGACTTTGACCGCCTCCTCGGTCGGCAGCGCCAGCGCCTCGTCGTAGGAGTTCGTGTGCAGTGACTGCGTACCGCCGAGCACGGCGGCGAGCGCCTCGATCGCCGTCCGCACGATGTTGTTGAGCGGCTGCTGCGCGGTCAGGCTGACGCCCGCCGTCTGCGTGTGGAAGCGCATCTGCCAGGACCTGGGGTTCTTCGCCTTGAACGTGTCGCGGAGCTCGCGGGCCCAGATGCGCCGGGCGGCGCGGTACTTGGCGATCTCCTCGAAGAAGTCGATCTGGGCGTTGAAGAAGAACGAGAGGCGCGGCGCGAAGTCGTCGACGTCGAGGCCGCGGGCGACGGCCTGCTCGACGTAGGTCAGGCCGTCCTTGAGCGTGAACGCGAGCTCCTGCTGCGCCGTCGAGCCTGCCTCGCGGATGTGGTAGCCGGAGATCGAGATCGGATGCCACCGCGGCATCCGCTGCGAGCACCACTCGATCATGTCGCCGCACAGCCGCATCGCCGGGTCGATCGGGAAGCACCACTCCTTCTGCGCGATGTACTCCTTGAGGATGTCGGCCTGAACCGTGCCGGAGAGGCGCTCGGGCGGGGTGGGATGCGCCTCGTCCTGCTCGGCGGCGACGACGTAGAAGGCGAGCATGATCGCCGCGGGCGCGTTGATCGTCATCGAGACGCTGACCTCGCCGAGGTCGATGCCGGCGAACAGCGTCTGCATGTCGTCGAGCGTGTCCACGGCGACTCCCTCGCGGCCGACCTCGCCGAGCGAGCGCACGTGGTCGGAGTCGTGGCCCATCAGCGAGGGCATGTCGAACGCCGTCGAGAGCCCCGTCTGGCCGTGGTCGAGCAGGTAGTGGAAGCGCTCGTTGGTCTCCTCGCTGGTGCCGAAGCCGGCGAACTGGCGCATCGTCCAGAGCCGGCCGCGGTACATCGAGGCGTGGATGCCGCGCGTGTACGGGTACTCCCCCGGGAGTCCGATCGGGTCCTCCGGGCCGCCCGTGCCAGCGCCCGCAGGCAGGTCGCCGCTCGTGTAGAGCTCCTTGACCGGCTCGCCGGAAAGCGTCTTGAAGCTCTCCTGCGAGCGATCCGCCGCCTGCTGCTGCCCCGTTTTCGGCCCTGCGCCAACTGCCATAAGTGCGCCCAATGCTATCGGCGGGGTCGTCGTCGGCCGCAAGGCGGCCTTCGGTGAGAATGGTCCGATGGCGACAGACGCGCTGCGAACCGAGCTGGGACGGCTCGTCGGGGCCGACGGTGTGCTCGACGCGCCGCCCGGCTCCCCCTACAACAGCGATGCGAGCGCGCGCCGCGGGCTCGACGGCCGCGCCGAGGCGGTCGTGCTGCCCTCGAACGCAGAGCAGGTCGCTGCGCTTCTCGCCTGGTGCTACGACCGCGACGTGCCGCTCGTGACGCGCGGCGGCGGCACCGGGCTCGTCGGCGGAGCGGTGCCGACCCTCGGCAGCGTGGTCTGCTCGCTGGAGCGGCTGCGGGGGGTGCGCGAGCTCGAGCCCGGGCTGTGGCGGATGTGCGTCGAGGCTGGGGTCACGACGCGGAATGTTCAACGCCTCGCCCGCGAGAACGGGCTCATGTTCGGCCCCGACCCGGGGGCTGCCGAGCAGTCGCAGATCGGCGGCAACGTCGCCACTAACGCCGGCGGGCCGCACGCGCTCAAGTACGGCGTGACGGGTGCGTGGGTGAGCGGCCTGGAGGTGGCATTGGCACCCGGCGAGCTGACCGACGTGGGCGGCTGGATCCGCAAGGACGTCGCGGGCTACGACATCAAGGACCTGATGATCGGATCGGAGGGGACGCTCGGCGTGATCACGGCCGTGCGGCTGCGCCTGCTGCCCGCGCCCGAGCAGACGGCCGTGCTGGTCGCGTTCGCGCGCTCGCGCGAGGAGGGCTGCCGGGCCGTGCTCGAGATCTTCGCGGCGGGGCTGCGCCCGTCGGTGCTCGACTTCCTGGACGGGAGCACGCTCACGCTGGCGGGAGGCGCGTATCCGGCGTCGCGTCTCGCTTCGGGTTCGGCTCTTGCTGGGCCGGTGTTCGCAGACGCCGAGCTCTCCGGGCCGCCGGACTGGGCCGGCTTCGCGTTGATCGTCGAGCTCGACGGCAGCGCGGAGGACGTCGCCGCACAGCGACGGGAGCTCGTCGAGACGCTGGGCGGGCTGGCGAGCGAGATCCACGAACCGGACGACCAGCGGGCGCTGTGGCGCTGGCGCGACGGCATCAACCCGGCGGTGACCGGCGTGCGCGGCGCCAAGGTGAGCGCGGACGTGGTGGTGCCCGTCGAGCGGCTCGAAGCGATGCTCGACGGCTTCGACGAGATCGCAGCGCGGCACGGTCTGGAATCATGCTCGTGGGGGCACGCGGGCGAGGGGAACCTGCACGCCACGGTTCTGGTGGACCCCGCCTCGGAGGCCGAGCTCGACGCGGCCGAGGCCGTAATGGAGGAGCTGTACGAGCTGATCGCGGCGGCGGGCGGTTCGATCGCCGGCGAGCACGGCGTCGGGCTGTTGAAGCGGGGCCGGCTCGCGCGCCAGTGGACCCCCCAGGCAGTCGAGCTGCACGAGCGGATCAAGCAGGCGTTCGACCCGAAGGGGCTGCTCAACCCCGGCAAGAAGCTCGCCCGGTAGCCTGGCTTCGCGATGGCGCTCGTCAGCGAGCTCGACCTTCCGGTCTTCGATTACATGGACCCGTCGCTGCGGGGCGAGCGCTTCCACGCGGCGATGACCGAGGTAGGCGAGCAGGGCTGGCTGGCGCAGGCGCCCTACGGCTACATGGTGCTCGACCGGGAGGCGGGGGAGCACTTCCTGCGCACGCGCTCAGCGATCTTCCCGGGCATGAAGATCGCGGAGATCTTCGGCGTGACCGAGGGGCCGCTGTTCGAGCAGATGAAGCGCAACATCCTGCACGTCAACGGCCCGGACCACTCGCGCCTGCGTAGCCTTGTGAACCCGGCGCTCTCGCCGCGCGCAGTGGAGCGCTACCGGCCGCGGATGCGGGGGTTCCTCGAAGGGTTGATGGAGAGCGCGGTCGCGGCGGACGGCTCGGGCGAGGGCGTCGTGCATTGCGACTTCGTGGAGGCGTTCGCGAAGCCATACCCGTCGCAGGTGATCGCCTCGGTGATGGGCGCGCCGGTCGAGGACGCGCCGCGCCTTCACCACTGGTCGAACTGGATCCAGAGGCAGTTCGACGCGGGCAGCATGGCGAGCGAGAAGGAGCTGATCGAGCAGGCGGTCGAGGAGTTCTACGAGTACGCGGAAGGTCTGCTGCGTGCGCGGCGCGAGGATCCGGGCGACGATCTGATGTCGCGGTTCATCGAGGCCGAAGAGGAAGGCGAGAAGCTCTCCGATGTCGAGTGCATCAACCTCGTCTTCAACATCCTCGCGGGTGGGGTCGACACGACCCAGAGCCAGATGGCGCACGCAATCCGTCTACTGGCCGAGCACCCCGATCAGTGGCGGCTGCTCGCCGAGCGGCCCGAGCTCGCAGGCGCGGCCGTCGAGGAGGCGCTGCGCTACGAGCCGATCACGCCGTTCACCGCGCGCATCATGGTCGAGGAGGTCACTTTCCGCGACGTGACGTTCCCGCAGGACACGATCGTGATGGTGTGCGCGTTCACCGGGAACCGCGACCTCTCCGACGACGCGGGCGGTGACGGAGGCGAGCGTGGCGGTCTGGGCAGCGCGGGCGCGACCGTGGTCGCCGCGAAGGCCGACGTGTTCGACATCGCCGCCGAGCGCGGCCGCGCTCGGCCGCTGACGTTCGGCGCGGGCGTCCACTACTGCCTGGGCGCGAACCTGGCGCGCCTGGAGATGCAGGAGGGGCTCGCGTTCCTCTCCGAGCGGATCGACGAGCTGGCTCTCGACGGAGAGCCGGAGTTCGGGACGGTCTCGGGCATCTACGGGCTGGATGCGCTGCCCGTGCGGTTCACGCTGCGCGGCTAGGCGGCCGGGGGCCATCGGGTGACCCCGGGAGTCTCGGCGGGGCTTTGACGGTTGCGCGGCGAAAACGCCGCCGGGTAGCCGACCGGCGGTCGGATATCGATTCCGTTAGTTGGAAACACGCGCGGGTCGAACGGATGGCCAGCGTGAGCATCTGAGGGGGGTGGGATGACGCTGCTCGGCCCGACTTACTCGTCGAGATGACACACATGATTCGAAAAATATGGCTTGCGTCGTTCTTGATTCCTGTTGTATTCCCGGCTGTTGCCGACGCTGGGCGTTATCACGTCTACTCGTGCCGGATGCCCTCGGGGGCTGCGGCGCCGGTGGATGGGTGGAGTGGGTCGGTGGCTCCTGGTGGCGCCTACGACGACTACACGATCAACAGATGTGCCACGGGAGGTGCACTGATCGCGGCTCTCGGGAACGAAACGGAGCACCTTGCGTACACCGACAGGGCAACCTGGGAATTTCTGCCCCCGAGCTTTGACTCACTCGTTGGGGCGAGCCTCTGGCGAGCGGGTTACGTCCACGGACGCCCCAGCGAAGAAGCCGCGTACGAGTTCTGGCTGTCGGGCCCCCTAATCAAGGACGCATTCGATGAATGCGTCTACACGCAAAACTGTCACAGCAGGGGCGAAACGGCTGAACTCGCGGGCGAAGTCAACCGCGAGGCGGTTCCGTCGAAATCCCTCGGCTCACGACTCTTCCTTAGTGTGTCCTGCGGAGCTGGTTTTGAAGGCAGCGAATGCGGCAACGGTTTCACCGACCCCAACAACTACGCCGCCGCGATCTACCTCTACGCCGCCGACCTAACCCTGGAACAAACGGAAGGCCCGAGCGCCTCCTCGGTCGGGGGCGAACTGGCCACCGCCCCCTCCGTCAGCGGCACGGCCGACGTGACATTCACCGCCACCGACCCAGGCGCGGGCGTCTACGTCGCCGAAATCACAGTTGACGGCACAGTCGTGCAGCGGAAGGTGTTCGACGAAGCGGGCGGACGCTGCCGCGACGTGGGCCAGACGACGGACGGGCTTCCCGCGTTCCTTTACCTGCAGCCGTGCCCCGCGTCCGTGAGCGCCGACGTACCGCTCGACACGGCCGGACTGTCGAACGGCGCTCACCACCTCGTTGTCCGCGTGCTCGACGCCGCCGGCAACGCCGCGCCCGTGCTCGACCGCACCCTCACCGTCGCCAACCCCGTCCCGCCGAGCCTCGCCGCCGGCCTGACAGGCGCCGCGATCGGGTCAGCAACCGCCGGGGCCCTCCCGAACGGCATCGGCGCCTCCTCCCACGCGGTCCTCAAGGCGCACTGGCGGCGCAACAACCGCACCGCGATCACGAGCACCTTCACCCGCCGGGAGACGATCACCGGGCGCTTGACCGGACCGGCCGGAGCGCCGATCGCCGGTGCGCAGCTCGAACTCTCGGCGACGCCGGCGTTCGCGGGCGCCGCAAGCGTGCGCATGACCGGGGCGCGCACGCGCGGCGACGGGACCTTCTCGCTGACGCTGCCCGCCCGCCTGTCCTCCCGGACGCTGCGGCTGATCTACCGCGCCAGCAGCGCGGAAGCGCAGCCGGCCGCGGCCTCGACGCTGCGACTCGCCGTCCAAGCGCCGGTGACGCTCGCGATCGCTCCCCGCACGACCCACCAGGGCGGCACGATCCGCTTCAACGGCCGCCTCCTCGCGGGCCCGGTCCCGCGCGGCGGCAAGTCCGTGATCCTCGAGGCGCGCAGCGGTCACGGCGCGTGGATCCAGTTCCACGTCGCGAGAACCGACGGGCACGGCCGCTACCGATCGAGATACCGCTTCAGGTTCCCCGGTCCGGCGTCTTACAGGTTCAGGGTCGTGTGCGAAGCCGAAGCCGATTACCCCTTCGCGACCGGGAGCTCTCCCACGGTCAGCGTCACCGAGCGCTGACCGCCCCGCCGGCCAAAGGGGTTAACGACTCCGCGGCGAAACGTTCGCCAGCCGACTCGTGTTTGATGGCAATGTCGGGACGGATCCGGCGGCGAGTCGCGGCCGGCGGTGGAGCGGGAGGCCAGGACGCACAGAATGGATCGAAGCGCAGGGAAGCTGGCGAGAGCGCTCGACCCACGGCGGACCCGGCGCCCGGGGTTCGCGTTGGCGATGACCCTCGCGGCGCTCCTCGCCCTCGCCGGGCAGGCGAGCAGCGCGAGAGCCGCGCCGGCCGTGGCGATCTCGCCCCTGAACGGCACGCCCGACGCCTCGCCGGACACGCAGATCAGCTTCCTGGGCGTCCCGCCCTCGGAGATCGCGGGCGTGAGCGTGACCGGCTCGAAAACCGGTGCCCACCACGGCAAGCTTCTTGCGTACGCGACCGCGCCCGGCGCGAGCTTCGTCCCGGACGGGCGGTTCTCGGAAGGCGAGAGCGTGACGGCGAGCGCGCTGATCGGCCCGAAGGGCCACCAGGCGCACGTGCAGACGCGGTTCACCATCGCCCACATCGCGGGGTACGCGTCGCCGCCGTCCACAACAAGCAAGCTGCCGGTCCGGCACGACCTGGAACAGAGCTTCGTCACGCAGCCGAAGCTGAAACCGTCCGTCGTGCACGTGACCGCCAATGCTGGGGCTTCGCCGGGGGATATTTTCCTGACGCCGACCGCGGGCTACGGCCAGGCGGGGCTGATGATCATCGACGGCGCCGGGAGACTGGTCTGGTTCCACCCCGTTTCGAGAGGCGAAGTCGCGGCGAACCTCCAGGTTCAGAGCTTCCGCGGCGCGCCCGTTCTGACGTGGTGGCACGGCCAGGTGCCCGGCCGGCTGGGCGCGGGCTTCGGGCGCGATGAGATCGTCGACAGCTCCTACCGGCCGCTCGCCTCGGTGGGGGCGGGCAACGGCTACCAGACCGACCTGCATGAATTCCAGATCACACCCCAGGGCTCGGCGTTCCTGACCGCCGTATCGCTCGTCTACACGGACCTGCGCTCGGTCGGCGGCTCCCGCAACGGCATCCTGCAGGACTCGATCCTGCAGGAGATCGACGTCCCGACCGGGCTCGTGATGTTCGAGTGGCACGCCGACGGGCACATCCCCTTCGGCGACTCGTACTCCCACGTGCTCTTCCAGCCCTCCGAGCCGTGGGACTTCTTCCACATCAACTCCGTCTCGCTCGACCCGTGGGGCGACGGCAACTTCATCGTCTCCTCGCGGAACACCTGGGCGGCGTACGAGATCGACCACGTCACCGGCGAGGTGCTCTGGCGGCTCGGCGGCCGGCGCTCGAGCTTCAAGATGGGCCCGGGCACAGGCACCGCCTGGCAGCACGACGTGCGCTGGCAGCCCGACCGCACGCTGACGATCTTCGACAACGGCGCCTACCCCTCGGTGCACCGCGAATCGCGCGCGATCCGCGAGAGCATCGACTGGGCGCACCGGAAGGTGAGCCTGGTGGCGCGATACGCGGGCAAGATCGTCGCCGGCAGCCAGGGCAACAGCCAGACGCTGCAGGACGGCAACGTGTTCGTCGGCTGGGGCGAAGCCCCCTACATGACCGAATACAACCCGAGCGGCCAGATCACGTTCAGCGCGCGGCTGGCGGCCCCTACCCAGTCCTACCGGACGTTCCGCTTCCCGTGGCAGGCCACGCCCGCCTCGGAGCCGGCGCTCGCCCTGAAGAAGTCGTCCTCCGGAGCGGTGACGGCCTACGCGAGCTGGAACGGCGCCACCTCCGTCGCCGCCTGGCGCGTGCTCGGCGGCGCCAGCTCCTCGAACATGACGCCGCTGCTCGAAGCGCCGCGCACCGGCTTCGAGACGGCGATCGCGGTGCCCGAAGCGCAGGCCGTCATGGCGGTTCAGGCGCTCGGCGCGGACGGGAGCGTGCTCGCGACGTCCTCGGGCGTCTCGCCGTGAGCGCGCCAGCGCGTCCAATAACCTGAGCGCCGTGAAGGCCGTGATCCTCGCCGGCGGTTTCGGCTCGCGCCTGAGCGAGGAGACGGCCGTGCGCCCGAAGCCGATGGTCGAGATCGGCGGCAAGCCGATCCTCTGGCACATCATGAAGATCTACGCCGCCCATGGCATCGAGGACTTCGTGATCTGCCTCGGTTACAAGGGCTACATGATCAAGGAGTACTTCGCCAACTACTACCTGCACACGTGCGATGTCAGCTTCGACCTCGCGGGCGGCGAGATGCAGGTGCACCGCTCGGAAACGGAGCCGTGGCGGGTGACGCTCGTGGACACGGGCGAAGCGACGATGACGGGCGGCCGCCTGCAGGCGGTGCTCCCGTATGTGGGCGAGGAGGACTTCTGCTTCACCTACGGCGACGGCGTCTCCGACGTCGACATCGGCGCGACGATCGCGTTCCACCGCGATCAGGAGGCGCTGGCGACCGTCACGGCCGTGCAGCCACCGGGGCGCTTCGGCGCGCTCGACCTCGACCCGGGCGCCGGCCGCGTCAGGGAGTTCGAGGAGAAGCCGCGCGGGGACGGCGGCTGGACCAACGGCGGCTTCTTCGTCCTCTCGCCGCAGGTGGAGCGCTACCTGGAGGGCGAGGAGACCGTGTGGGAGCAGGAGCCGATGCGGGCGCTGGCGCGCGAGGGCCAGCTCGCCGCCTACCGCCACGACGGCTTCTGGCAAGCGATGGACACGCTGCGCGACCGCAACCACCTCGAGGCGCTGTGGGACGGCGGCAAAGCGCCGTGGAAGACGTGGTAGTGCCCGAGCTGGCCGAGCCGGCGCTCGTCGACCCCGCCTTCTGGCGCGGCCGCCGGGTGCTGCTGACCGGCCACACGGGCTTCAAGGGCGCGTGGCTCTCGCTGTGGCTGCAATCGATGGGAGCGGAGCTGACGGGCCTCGCGAACGGCGTGCCCACTGAGCCTTCGCTCTACGAGCTGGCGAGGGTTGGGGAGGAGATGGAGATCGTCAGCAGCGACGTACGCGACCGCGCCGCCGTCGGTGAGGCGATCGAGCGCTCCGGCCCGGAGGTCGTGATCCACATGGCAGCGCAGTCACTGGTGCGCCGCTCCTTCGCGGCGCCGCAGGAGACCTACGCGACGAACGTGATGGGGACGGTCAACGTGCTCGACGCGGTGCGGGTCGAGGGCGCGGGCGTGGTGCGAGTCGTCGTGAACGTGACCTCGGACAAGTGCTACGAGAACCGCGAGTGGGAGTGGGGCTACCGCGAGAACGAGCCGATGGGCGGCCACGACCCGTACTCGAGCTCGAAGGGCTGCGCGGAGCTCGTCGCGGCGGCCTTCGGGCGTTCCTTCTTCGCCGATCACGACGGCACGCGGCTGGCCTCGGCCCGCGCGGGCAACGTGATCGGCGGCGGCGACTGGGGCGAGGACCGGCTCGTCCCGGACGTGATGCAGGCGGCGCTTGCGGGCGAGCAGGCGCCGATCCGCAACCCCAACTCGATCCGCCCCTGGCAGCATGTCCTGAGCCCCCTCAGCGGCTACCTCGTGCTCGCGCAGGCCCTGTGGGACGCGCCCGCGCTCGAGCCCGCGTTCAACTTCGGCCCACCGGAAGAGGACGCGCGCCCCGTCGGGTGGCTCGTGGAGCGCCTCGCGGAGCTGTGGCCGGGCGGCGTGCGCTGGACGCTCGACAAAGGGCCGCACCCGCACGAGGCGCGCTATCTGAAGCTCGACTCCTCGCTCGCGCGGGCGCGGCTCGGTTGGCGGCCGCTGATCGAGCTGGACGAGACGCTGCAGAGCATCGTCGACTGGTACCGCGCGCTCTCGGAGGGCGACGACATGCGCGCGGCGACGCTCGGGCAGATCGCCGCGCTTCACTACCCTGCTCCCTCGACGTGAGCCAGACGCACTGCAGATTCTGCGGCGCCCCGCTGGAGGCGGTGTTCGCCGACCTCGGCATGTCGCCGCTCGCGAACTCCTACCTGCCGCCCGACCGCGTGAACGCGATGGAGGCGTTCTACCCACTGCGCGCGCTGGTCTGCGGCAACTGCTTCCTGGTGCAGCTCGAGGAGTTCGAGACGCCCCAGGAGATCTTCTCCGACTACGCCTACTTCTCCTCGTACTCCTCGAGCTGGCTCGAGCACAGCCGCCGCTACGCCGAGCAGATGATCGAGCGCCTCGGCCTCGGCCCCGCGAGCCACGTCGTCGAGATCGCCTCCAACGACGGCTACCTGCTGCAGTTCTTCCACGAGCGCCAGATCCCGGTGCTCGGCATCGAGCCGGCGGCGAACGTCGCGAAGGTCGCGCTGCAGAAGGGGATCCCGACGCTCGTCGAGTTCTTCGGCGTGACGACCGCCGGGTCGCTCGCCGAGGAGTCCGCCGCCGACCTGCTGCTCGGCAACAACGTGCTCGCGCACGTCCCGGACCTCAACGACTTCGTGGCGGGGATGAAGCTGCTGCTGAAGCCGGGCGGCGTGATCACGATGGAGTTCCCCCACCTGATGCGCCTGATCGAGGAGAACCAGTGGGACACGATCTACCACGAGCACTTCTCCTACTTCTCCTTCGTCACGGTGAGCCGCGTGTTCGAGGCCCACGGGCTGCGCCTGTTCGACGTCGAGGAGCTGCCCACACACGGCGGCTCGCTGCGCATCTACGCCGCGCATGCCGACGACGGCGAGAAGGCCGAGACGCCCGCCGCGAAGGAGCTGCGCGAGCGCGAGCGCGCGGCGGGCTATGAGAGCCTCGACACCTACCTCGGCTACGGGCGCCGTGTCCAGGAGGACAAGCGCCAGATCCTCGACTTCCTGATCGCGCTGAAGCGCGATGGCCTTCGCGTGGTCGGCTACGGCGCGCCGGCGAAGGGCAACACGCTGCTCAACTACTGCGGCGTCGGCCCGGACTTCATCGACTACACGTGCGATCTGAACCCGCACAAGCAGGGCCACTTCCTGCCGGGCAGCCACATCCCGATCCGCTCGCCGGAGCAGATCCGCGAGGACCGTCCGGACGTGGTCGTGATCCTGCCCTGGAACCTCAAGGACGAGATCGTCGGCCAGCTCTCGTTCATCTCGGAGTGGGGCGGGCGCTTCGCCGCGCGCACGCCCGAGCTGACGATCCTGCCCTAGCGCGATGCGCTTCGTCGAGACCTCGCTCCCCGGCGTCGTCGTGATCGAGCCGGAGCTGCTGACGGACGAGCGCGGCTGGTTCGCGCGGACGTTCGACCGCGAGGAGTTCGCCGCGCACGGCATGAACCCGGAGGTGATCCAGACGAACGCCTCCTTCAACGTTCGCGCCGGCACGCTGCGCGGGATGCACTACCAGGCCGAGCCGCACGGCGAGAGCAAGCTCGTGCGCTGCGTGCGCGGGGCGATCTTCGACGTCGCGCTCGACCTGCGCGCGGGCTCGCCCACGCACGGGCGCTGGCACGCCGCCGAGCTCAGCGCCGAGAACGGGCTCGCGTTCTACATCCCCGCGGGCCTCGCCCACGGCTTCCAGACGCTGGCCGACGAGAGCGAGGTCCACTACGTGATGGGGGATCCCCACGTCCCCGAGGCGGCGCGCGGCGTGCGCTGGGACGACCCCGCGTTCGGCATCGAGTGGCCGCCCGCTCCACCCGGCGGGCGCGTGATCTCAGAGCGCGACCGCTCCTACCCCGACTACGAGCCGAGCGCGCGCCTGTAGCTCTCGAGCGTCGCGCGCGCCGTCCGCTGCCAGGTGAACAGCGCGCAGCGCGCCCGGCCCCGCTCGACGAGCTCGGCGCGCAGCGGCGCGTCGGACATCAGCCGTTCGATCGCCGCCGCGATCGATTCGGGCGCGTGCGGATCGAAGAACAGCGCCGCATCGCCCGCGACCTCGCGCAGCGCGCCGATGTCCGAGCAGGCGACGGGCACGCCGCGCGCCATCGCCTCGAGCACGGGCAGCCCGAAGCCCTCCAGGAACGTCGGCAGCACGAAGCACGCCGCGATCGCGTAGAGGTCCTCGACGTCCTCGGCTGAGAGCCAGCCCAGGAAGCGCACGCTGTCCTGCACCCCCAGCGTCCCCGCCAGCTCGCGCAGGTCCTGCTCGTAGGCGTTCGGCGAACCCGGAAGCACGAGCTGGCCGGGGCGCTCGGCGAGCAGCGCCCAGGCGCGGATCAGTCCGTGCAGGTTCTTGTGCGCCCGCTTCGCCGCCAGGCAGAGCACGACCGGCTGCTCTGAGAGCCCCAGGCGTGCTGCGACGGCGGCGCGGTCGGGCGCGCTCGCGCGCGGCGGCGGTGGATCGATCCCGAGCGGCGTCACGTCGAACTTCTCGCGGTCGAGCCCGAGCGTCGCGGCGACGTCGTCGCGGGCCGCCTCGGAGATCGCGACGAGCCTCGTTGAGGCGCGCCCGACGACCGGGGTCACCAGCTTGCCCATCATCCGGAAGCGCGTGGAAGCCGCCTCGGGGTGATGCGCCCAGATCACGTCGAGGATCGTCGTCACCGTCGCCACGCCGGGATGAACGACCGGGTTGATGTTCGCGAGCCCGTGCACGACTTCGATCCCGCGCCGGCGGGCGTCGAAGCCGATCGCCGCGAGCTCGTGCCACAGGTGCCAGGGGCTGCCGATGCCGACGACCGGCAGGCGCACCCAGCGCACGCGCTCGGCCCACGGCTCGCGCAGCAGCGACTCAGGCGCGCTCGAGCCGATCCAGGCGGTCAGCTCCAGGCCGGGCTCGACCTCCAGGAGGCTTGCCGTGAGGTGCCGCGCGTAGGTGCCCGAGCCGCCCGAGTCCTCAACGAGGTAGACGAGGTTCAGTCCGACCTTCAAGCCGCGCGGAACCCTAGCAGCGGCCCTGAGGGCGTCGGGCCGCTGGCTATGCTGCCTGACCGTGCCGGACTCGCCCCGCGTCACGGTCCTCGTGCCGACCTACAACCGCTCGGCCCGCCTGCGCCGCGCGCTCGACTCCCTCCTCGCGCAAACGTTCGCCGACTTCCGGGTGCTGATCTCCGACAACGACTCTCCCGACGACACGCAGGCGGTGTGCGAGCAGTACGCCCGCGCCGACCCCCGCGTCACCTACCACCGCCAGCCGGAGAACATCACGCCGGTGCCGAACTTCAACTGGCTGCTCGAACGCTCGGACACGGAGTTCACGCTGATGGTCGCCGACGACGACTGGCTCTCCCGCGACTACATCGAGCGCTGCCTGGCGGTGATGGACGCCGACCCGACGCTCGCGGTCGTCACGGGCATCAACGAATACGAGGTCAGCGACTCCCGCCACCGCCTCGCGCGCAACCTGTATCTCGAAGAGCACTCGCCCTCGCGGCGCACGCTGCGCTACCTCAAGGGCCGCTGGTCGAGCACCGCCTTCTACGGCCTGCTGCGCACGAGCGCCGTGAAGCCGGCGCTGCCGATCCCGAACGTGATGGGCGCCGACTGGATCTTCATCGCCGGGGTCGTGTTCGGCGGCCGCGCGGTCACAACCGAGGACACGCACCTGAACCGCGAGCAGGGCGGCGCCAGCGCGAGCTTCCAGCGGATCGCCGAGGTCTCGAGGCTGGCGCCGTGGGAAGCCCGCCACCCGCACCTCGCGATCGCCTACGGTCAGTTCCGCGAGATCGCGTTCGAGTCGCCCGCCTATGCCCGCCTCGGGCGCGTGCGCCGCCTGCTCCTCGGCCTCGCCGGCGCCGCCGCGATCGTCGCCGGGCACCCGCTCGACGTCGTCTGGGACACGTTCGGCCCGATCGTGCTGCACCCGCGCGTCGCGCGCCTCACGCGCCCGGCGATCGAAGCCTGGCGCGCCGCGCACCCGCGCGCCTGAGGCTCAGCTCGGGCGCGCCTGATCGCCCCAGGCGTGGGCGGCCAGCATCCGCCGCTGCTCCGCATCGCCCTCGACGTATGCGCGCGTCTGGTTGTCGGCGATCAGCAGGTTCTCCTGCGCGGCCTGCCAGAACGTGTTGCTGTGCGCCCACTCCGAGGGCGTGTAGGCGCGCCCGTCGCGCCCAACGAGCGCGACCTGGCTGTTCAACTGGCGGGTGAGGCTGCGCCGCCCGCTCTCCAGCGCGTACGTGTCGGTCTTGTCCGCGATCCGCCCCCGCTTCAGCCCCAGCATCGTCTCCCGCTCGACGATGAAGCCGTTCGTGCGCAGGTGCGGGTTGGGAAAGCCGGGGAAGCCGGTGAGCTGGCGCATGGCGAGCGCAGCCGCCCTGAAGAGCTCCCCGGGCGGCTTTCGCCAGCGCGAGGCAGCCTGCTGCACCGGCGCCGGCGCCTGCGGCTGCTGCTCCCCGTGTGGCTGGAAGGCGCTCGCCGCGGCCGTGCGTGCGCCGTATGGCCCGGCGTAGGGGCCGCCGAGGCCGAGCAGGTAGCGGACGTGGTCGGAGTGGCTGGCCCAGGAGCCGCTCGCGGCCGCCATCCTCGCTCCCGACAGGGCGCGGTCGAGCATCGAGAGCCAGCCGTCGGCCAGCGGCTCGGAGTAGGAGTTCAGAAAGCACAGCCGCGCGTGCTGCAAGCTCCGCGCGGCCTCGAAGTAGGCGGCCAGGTCGAGCACCGGCCGTTCCAGCTCGAGCAGCGTGTGCTCGACGCCGGCGATCAGCTCGAGCAGCGGCTCGCGCTCCTGCACGCCGTTGAAGAGGACGACGAGCTCGTGCTCCTCGCCCGCGTCCCGAGCCGCGTAGGCATCCAGGAACGCGGCTAGCGGCGCCGGGCCCAGCGGGCCCCACACGAGGTGAACGACGGCCAGGCGCGCGCTCATCCGCGCAGCGCACGCAGCCGCGCCGGCACCAGCGCGTCGAGCTCGGCCGGGTAGGCCCGCAGCAGCGCGAGCGCGAGCAGGTAGACGGCCCCCGAGATCACCGCCTGAGCGAGCGAGCCGAGGCCGGGGATCGCCAGCGTGGCGACGGCGGCCGCCAGCGCGAGCGCCACGAGCGGCACCGTCCTGAACGACGCGAGCAGCGCCGGGTGGCGGCGGACGACGACGACGCCGCAGGCGAGCGCGCCGAAGAACTCCCCGGTCGCGGTCCCGATCGCAGCGCCGTGCGCGCCGTCCGCCGGGACGAGGATCGACAGCAGCACGATGATCCCGGTGAGCGCGATCAGGTTGATGATGAGGATCTGCCTGAACAGGGAAAGGCTCAGCATCCCGTTCGCCCAGACGATGCCGACGAACGTCGCCCCGAGCCCGATCGCCTGGATGCTCAGCACGCCCGCCGCTCCGGAGAACTGCGCGCCGCCGAGCACTTCCATGATGAACGGCGCGCCCACCGAGATCACGAGCGCAGTCCCCGCGCCGGCGATCAGCGCGACCTGGAAGACCCTCCCGAGCGCGTAGGAGAAGCGCTCGTGATCGTCGCCGGCCGAGCGGGCGAAGATCGGCAGCGCCGTGCCGGCGAGGATGCCGGGCACCAGCGTGAGAAAGTCGATCACGCGGTAGGAGGCGCCGAACAGGCCTTCCTGGTGGCGGTCGGCGAGCTGGGAGACCATCACGATCGCGACCCGGAAGTAGAGGATCGCTGCGGTCGTGGCTGCCGCGTAGATGCCGACGCGCGCGAGCATCGGCCGCCAGCGCGACCACGAGAAGCTCGGTCGCAGCCGCCGTTCGTGGCGCACCAGGCGACTCACGATCGCGAGCACGACCAGCCCAACCGGGATCGAGACGGCGACGAACGCGAGCAGCCCGGCCCCCACCAGGAACAGCACGAGCATCCCCGCGGCCGTGAGCACCTGGCGCAGCAGTTCGAGGCCGGCGATCGTCCCGACCCGCATTCGCACCTGGAGCATCAGCCCGAGGTTGTCGCCCGCCGTCTGCGCGACCAGTCCGACGCCGGCGAGGCCGACCGCCGCGACCATGATCGCCGGGTAGCCCACGGCGACGATCAAGAGCGCGATCCCGAGCCCGACCGTCGTCAAGACCAGCCGCAGCCCGAGCAGGTTGGCGAAGAGCTCGGAGCGTCCGCGTCCGTCGAGCGTCGCTCCGTCGCGCAGCCCTACCGCGTTCAACCCCAGATCCGTGAAGCCGCCGACGATCGCGACGATCGAGACGGCGGTCACATAGCGCCCGACTTCGTGCAGGCCGAGCTGCCGGAACAGCAGCGCCGCGGCGCCGGCGCTGACCAGCGATCCGGCGCCGTAGGAGATGACGCGCAGCGCACCGCCCCGCACCGCGGCGGGGCCGGCGGCGCTCGTGTCGAGCACGTCGACCTCATCCGCGGCAAGGGCCGACTCGATGTCGAACTGCTCGCTCTCGCTCACCCGATCAGTGTTCATAGCGGATCGACCGGCCCGCTCTCTGGGACCGTGCGCTCGCAGGCGCTTGCTAGCGCGGTGGGATCTCGACGATCCAGGAGGCCGCCGGCACGTCGGTGTAGGTGTGCCGGACGGGGATCGAGCGGGCCGCGAAGAAGCTGTCGACGGCGGAGCGCACACCGTGGACGCCCTCGACGAACACGCCGTCGTTGTAATCGTGCCCCGCCATCAGGCCGCCCCGGCGCACCTTCTCGAACCATGCACCCAGGTCCTCGGTCACGCCCTCGAAGTCGTGGCGCGCGTCGAGATAGACGAAGTCGAGCGAGCCCGGCTCGAAGCGCGCGGCGGCGTCGACGCTGAGTTCGCGACGGATCTCGCTGCGCTCGCCGTGCGGCGCGAGGAGCTCGCTCGTGATCTCGAACTTCTCCTCCATCGAGCGCTGCGAGGTGTTGCAGGTGTCGGTGTACTCGTCGGCCGGCATCTCCAGCCACGCGTCGACCGAGATCAGCTTGCTCCCTCTCCACCAGCTGAGCAGGTAGTCCGAGAACACGCCTTCGTCGACGCCGACCTCGACGGCCGTGCCGAGCAGGTGGCGCGCGTTCAGCAGCATCGGCAGCTCCAGCCGGCTCGGGACGACCCGGAGCGTGCGGGTGTAGGTGGGGCGCGTCGTGCGAAGCATCGCGCCCCGGATCCAGCGATCTGCGCCCGAGCGCATCACCGCCGAGGCGAGGGCGGCGAGCATCTTCTCGGTCGGGCGCGTGGGATGGACGTGCTCGAGCTCTGCCGCCACGGCGGCGCAGTATGCCAGATCGAACCGCCGTCCCAGCGGGGCTGGGACGGCTGACAGGCGCGGGTATATTGCGGCCGATGTCGTCCTCGAGACCGTCGCTGCGCCCCGCAGAGCTCGCCGGGGCGCTGGCTCCGCTCGGCCGCTCGATCCAGTACTTCGTGCGCGGCTACCGCTACGCCCGCGGCCTCGATGAGCCGGCGCGTCCCGGGGCCGGCGAACGCACGGAGCCGCCCGGGGCGCTCGAGAGGTATTTCGACGCCCACACCGAGGGGCCGGGCCTGTTCAAGTGGCGCCACTACTTCGACATCTACGAGCGCCACCTGGCCCGCTTCCGGGGGCGGCCGGTGCGGATGGTCGAGATCGGCGTGTTCGGCGGCGGCAGCATGGGCATGTGGCGCGAGTTCCTCGGCGCCGATTCGCACATCTACGGCGTCGACATCGACCCGGCATGCAAGCAGCTCGAGGGCGAGGGGATCGAGGTGCTGATCGGCGACCAGGCGGACCGCTCGTTCTGGGAGCGCTTCCTGGCGAGCGACCCGACGATCGACATCGTGCTCGACGACGGCGGGCACTCGGCCGAGCAGCAGACGGTGACGCTCGAAGCTCTGCTGCCGCGCATCTCGCCCGGCGGCGTCTACATCTGCGAGGACATCCACGGCTCCTTCCACGGCTTTCACTCGTTCGTCGACGGCCTCACGAGGCCGCTGAGCGACATCGACCTTCCCGATCGCGAGAACCCGCCGAACGCGCTGCACCGTCACGTCGCCTCGGTCCACCGCTACCCGCTGCTTACAGTGATCGAGACGCCGTCCTTCACGCCCGCCCGCTTCGAAGCGCCGCGCCACGGCAGCGAGTGGCCCGAGTGGGCGACGCCCGCGGCCGGGCCCTCCTGACGCGTGGCACGCGTTCTGCTCACGGGGGCGGGCGGCTTCGTCGGGCGGCCGCTGCTCGACGAGCTGCTCGCGCGCGGGCACGAGGTGCACGCGCTCGACGTCCTGCCCCCGGACCGGGACGGCGGGGAGGTGCGCTGGTGGCAGGTGGACCTCGACGACGCGGCCGGCGTGCGCGAGCTGCTCGAGCGCCTGCGCCCGGAGAAGCTCGTGCACATGGCGTGGTACGTCAAGCACGGCAGCTTCTGGACCTCGCCTGAGAACGTCGCCTGGGTTCGCCGCAGCATCGACCTGCTGATGGCGTTCGTCGCGGCGGGCGGTCGCCGTGCGTTGCTGGCGGGAACGTGCGCCGAGTACGACTGGGGTCGAAGCGCCGAGCCATTCGACGAGCTGCGCTCGCCGCTCGCGCCGGCGACTCTCTACGGAACCGCGAAGGACGCGCTCCGCCGCGTGGCGAGCGGCTACGCCGAGCAGGAGGGGCTCGAGCTTGCCTGGGGGCGGCTGTTCCTCCTGTACGGGCCGCGCGAGGCGCCGGGCCGGCTCGTGCCGTCGGTGATCAACGCGCTTCTCGCCGGCGAACCCGCGGAGACGACGTCCGGCGCGCAGCGCCGCGACTTCATGCATGTCGCCGACGTGGCGGGCGCGCTCGCTACGGTCCTCGACAGCGAGCTGAGCGGCCCGGTCAACATCGCATCCGGACAGGCGGTGCCGATCGCCGAGGTCGTGCGCACGATCGCCGAGATCGCCGGTCGCCCCGAGCTCGTGCGCCTCGGGGCGCTGCCGGACCGCGAGGGCGAACCGGAGCTGCTCGGCGCGCAGGTGCGGCGCCTGCGCGAGGAGGCGGGCTTCGAGCCGCGCTTCGGCCTGCGCGACGGCCTCCAGGACGCGGTCGCGTGGTGGCAGGAGCGGCGCGAGGCGGCCGGTTGAGCGCGGCCGGGCCGCACATCGGCCTCAACATGGTCTTCCTCGTCCCCGGTGAGACCGGGGGCATGGAGGTCGCTGCCCGCGAGCTGATCCCCGCGCTCCTCGCAGCCGCTGCACCCGGCGTGCGCTTCACGGCGTTCGTCAACCGCGAGGCGGCTGGAGACGGCCCGTGGGGAGATCTGCTGCCCGCCGTCACGGTGCCTGTCCACGCCCGCCGGCGTGCCGAGTGGGTGCTCGGCGAGCAGACCCTGCTCCCGCCGCTCGCCGCGCGGGCCGGGGTCGGTCTCGTGCACAGCCTCGCGAGCACCGCCCCGCTTTGGGGCCCCTTCCGCAAGGTCGTCACGATCCACGACCTGATCTACGCGCGCTTCCCCGACGCCCACTCCGGGCTCCGCGATCGCGGCATGCGCGTGCTCGTCCCGGCAGGCGCGCGCCGCTCAGACCGTGTGATCGCCGACTCCGAGAGCACGCGCCGCGACATCGTCGAGCTGCTCGGCATCGCCGCCGATCGCGTTGATGTGGTGCCGCTCGGCCTCGGCGCATTGCGCCGTGGCCCCACCGCTCCGGCCGCGGCGGTGCGCGAGCGCTTGGAGCTCGGCGAGCGGCCCGTGCTGCTCAGCCTCTCGGCCAAGCGCCCGCACAAGAACCTCGCGGCGCTGATCGACGCGGTAGCGCTGATCGAGGCGGCCCGTCGCCCGGTGCTCGTCCTGCCCGGGTACCCGACCTGGCACGAGCGCGAGCTTCGCGAACGCGCGGCGGCCGCCGGTGTCGCCGCCGATGTCCGCTTCCCGGACTGGCTCTCGGCCGAGATGCTCGAGGGGCTGTGGGCGATCGCTCGCGCGTTCGTGTTCCCCTCGCTGTACGAGGGCTTCGGGCTGCCGGTGCTCGAGGCGATGGCGCGCGGCGTCCCCGTCGCGAGCTCGAACAGCAGCTCGCTCCCGGAGGTGGCGGGCGGGGCGGCGCTGCTGTTCGACCCCCGGGACACAGGAGCGATCGCTGCCGCGATCGAGCGCGTGCTCTACGACGAGCAGCTCGCGGCGAGCCTGCGCGAGCGGGGCCAGCGCCGCGCCGAGGAGTTCAGCTGGGAGCGGACGGCGCGACTGACGCTCGATGTCTACGCGCGGGTGCTCGGCGCGCCTTCGCTGTCGGCGCCGCCGCCCGCCTGATGGGCGGGACGCCGCTGGGCAGCGTTCGGCGGTCGGCGTCTACGCCCGCCCGCCTGATGGCCGGGACGCCGCCGGGCAGCGTTCGGCGGTCGGCGTCTACGCCCGCCCGCCCGCCGCGCCACGCGCGTAGCCGTCGAGCACGGTCCGGAGCGAGCTCTCGAGCGAGAGGGTCTGCTCGTTCTCGGCGTACCACGCCGCGGTGCGCGCGCGCAGCGCAAAGCCGCCGTCGGCCACCCGCAGGATCGCCCCGGCGATCGCGTCCGGCTCGGCGCAGGGCGCGATCGCGCCGTTGACTCCCTCCACGACGAGCTCGGCGGCGGCGTTGTCCTCTCCGGCGACGACAACGCTCGGGGTCGCGCGCGCCGCGGCCTCCACCACGACCATCCCGTAGCCCTCGCGCCGAGATGGCAACAGCACGCAGAGGGCGCGGCGCATCTCGTGGTCGAGCGTCTCGGAATCGGTGAAGCCCGGGGCTCGCACGACGCCGTCGAGGCCGTTCGCGGCGATCGCCTGGCGCAGCGCGTCGCGCTCGGGCCCGTCGCCGAGGAACTCGCCTTCGAGGCCCGCGATCCGCTCGCGCGCCACGGCCACGGCCGCGACGCCGAGGGGCGCCTGCTTCTCGGGGATCAGACGCCCGGCGAACACGACCAGCGGGTCGGCCTCGCGTGCCTGCGCCGGACCGGTCGGCTCGGCGTAGAGGCCGCGGAGCACCTGAACCGGCCCGCGCACCCCCTCCTCGCGCAGCCGCTGGGCGTGGAGCTCGGAGAAGCAGTGGGCCTGCTGGGGGACGCGCGCGCACAGTCGCTGGACCAACGCTCCGATCCGCCCTCCGACGCCGCCCAGGTAGTCGTGCCAGTAGGAGTCGCTCCAGACCTCGAACCAGTCGCTGAGGAGGCGATAGCCGCGCAGCGGCCGCACCAGCGCTGCGGCGAGCAGCGAGAAGTAGGGGAACGCGCAGGTGTGCACGACCTCGTAGCGGCGCCCGTGGCGCAGCAGGTGCAATAAAACGCCCAGCCCGAAGACAAGCGGCGGCAAGATCCGCCGCCTGCCGCTCTCGGTGTAGAGCGCCATACGCGGTCCGGCCGTCACGACCTCGATCCGCTCGTCCAGATCCAGCTTCTGGCCGCGATCCCACTGCCGAAGTGTCAGATATGTGACGTCGTGACCCTCCTGGACCAGCCGCTCGGCCAGATTGCGGTACCAGCGCTCGGCGCCGCCGACGGTGTAGGGGAACAGGCAGTCGTAGACGACGCAGATTCGCACGGTCGGGCATCATCCCTGGAATCCGGCCTCTCCGCTAGCATCGACGCGGAGTGCCGCCACTTTCCGCCCGCCGGGGAGTTAAAAAGGCTTGACCGAGCTCTCGCCGAAGTCCGGCGGGCACACCTCATGAGCATCGCCGTCCAGACACCGACGCAGCGCCGCGCCGACGACGGCGGGTCCACGGGCCCGCTTGTTTCGGTGGTGATCCCATGTCTGAACGAGGCGGAGAACATCGAGGCCTGCGTCAACGCGGCGCTGGAAGCGATCGTCCGCATGGACGTCGAGGGCGAGGTCGTCGTCGCCGACAACGACTCCGAAGACGACTCGGCGCGCCTCGCCGAAGCGGCGGGCGCGCGAGTCATCGTCGAGCGCCGGCGGGGCTATGGCAGCGCCTACCTGGCCGGGTTCGCCGCGGCCCGCGGCAAGTACATCGTGATGGCCGACGCCGACCTGACGTACGACTTCAAGGAGATCCCGCGCTTCGTCGAGGAGCTCGAGAAGGGCGCCGAGATGGTGATCGGCGATCGCATGGACAACATCCACCCGGGCGCGATGCCGTGGCTGCACCAGTACGTCGGCAACCCGGTCCTCACCGGCCTGCTCAACCTCTTCTTCCGCACGGGCATCAGCGACGCGCACTGCGGGATGCGGGCGCTGCGCCGCGACGTCCTGCCGCGCCTGGACCTGCGCACGACGGGCATGGAGTTCGCCTCCGAGATGGTGATCCGGGCCTCGAAGGAGAAGCTGCAGATCGCGGAGTTCCCGATCGAATACCACCCCCGCGGCGGCGAGAGCAAGCTCTCCAGCTTCCGCGACGGCTGGCGGCATCTGCGCTTCCTGCTCGTCCACAGCCCGAACCACCTCTTCATCCTGCCGGGCGCGATCGCGGCCGGGCTGGGCACGATCGTGCTCGTGGTCGCCGAGACACGCCTGGACCTGTTCGGCAGGCCGTGGGGCATCCACGTCGTGATCGGCGGTGCCCTGCTGATGATCGTGGGGACCCAGGTCCTCGCGCTCGGTCTATGCGCGCACGCCTACGGCACCTACTTCATGCACGAGCGCGATCCCTGGTTCGATCGCATGCGGGCCCGCTTCAGGCTCGAGCACGGCCTCCTGCTGGGTGGCCTGTTCATGCTCGTCGGCGTCGGGATCGGCGTGGCGATCCTCGTCAGCTGGATCTCCCAGGGCTTCGGCTCGCTGGCCTACGAACGGCTCGCCGTGATCGCAGCGTCGGTGCTGATCGTCGGCATCCAGATCTTCTTCTCGTCGTTCCTGCTGTCGATCCTCGGGCTACGCCGGCGCTGAGCGCGCCGGCTCCTCCGGGCGCAGCGACAGGTACAGCGCGCCCAGCACCCCGAGCGGCACGCCGATCGCGCACAGCAGCGCGATCACCCAGATCAGCCAGACCGGGATCAGCCGGTCGGTGAGGTTCGAGGCGTGGCCGAAGACACGGCCGAGTTCGTCCAGCGGCGAGGAGGTCTTGGCGGCCAGGAACGTCAGCGCAACGTCGCCGACGACCGGGCGGCCGCCGATCGTCGTCGCGGTGCGCGCGGCGACGGTGCGCGGTTCGTTCGTGCCGTCGAGCAGCACCGTGGTGTGCCCGCGGTTGATGAAGCACACAGTTCCGTTCACCGTGCGCGACGGACTCGCGACCGGGAGGGCAACCGAGCCGCCGGGGTAACCGCCGGGCACGTGCGCGACAGCCTTGAAGCCGGGGGCGCTCAACACCACTTCCACCGGGGGTCCGGTCTGCCCCACCTTGCTCGGGCGCAGATCGAACTGCGCGTAGCCGGTCCCCGGTTCGATCGTGATCGGGCTCATGCACGCGCTCGAGCCGCGCCCCACCGCCAGCTCGTCGAGCGCGAACAGCGCGGGCGGCGTCGGCACGCCCGTGACCGGCCGCCGCTGTTCGGTGATGTAGGGCCGGAACCACAGCAGGCCGGCGAGCAGGAGCAGCACGACCGCGAAGCCCGTTGCCACCACCGCGTAGCGCCGCTCGCCGAGCCTAGGCATAGAAGCGCTCCAGCGTCATGCCGATGCCTGCCAGCGTCAGCACCAGCCCCGTCACGAGCACGACGGCGCCCAGCAGCGGGCCGGCGCGGCGCAGCTTCGCGAGCGTGAAGACGATCGCGAGCCCGAACAGCGAGACCATCGGCAGCAGGTAGCGCCCGACGATCAGAGGATCGGTGCCGCCGTTTCCGATGAGCGCGTGGTAGGAGACGTAGTGCAGGAAGAACAGCGTCGTGACCAGCAGCGAGAGCATCACGAGCACGGTCGGCCAGGCCCTCAGCAGCGCCCGCCAGGAGACCACCACAGCGGTGTACAGGCCGACCAGCCCCAGCGCCGAGAACACCTGGAGCAGGTCATAGACACGCGGCCTGAAGTTCACCTCGAGCGAGCCGAAGGTGCCGTAGAAGGTGTCGATGAACACCTGGCGGTAGCCGTAGGCGGGGCCGACGCGCGGCTGCAGGCTCGGCAGCTTCGGGAAGTAGAACTGGTAGACCGAGGACAGGAACTGGCGCAGGTTGAAGCTGGTGCCGTTGAGCTCTGAGACCTGTCCTCCGTAGAGCGATCCGCTCCCGGCGCCGCGGCCGAGCGCGAGGTAGGCGAGGAAGGCGACGCCGACGGTCGCGGCCGCGAGCGCGCCGCGTATCAGCGCATCGCGCAGCGGCGGCCGGAACCGGATCGCGCACACCACGAGCGCCACTGCCAGGACGGGCAGCGTCACGAGCCCGCGCCCGTGGGTCAGGACGGCCGCCGCGGCGAGCAGGCTCGCCGCCAGGACGCGCCCGATCGAGGGCCCGCGCGTGACGAGCCGCACCGCCGCCAGCAGGAATCCGGTCGTCAGCACGATCAGCAGGTTGTCGGCGTTGATCACCGCGCTCATGTAGGAGAGCTGCGGCTCGAGCGCGACCGCGCCGGCGGCGAGCGTCTGCTTCCAGCGGACCGGGCCGAACACCTCGCCGGCGAGCAGCCACGTCAGCAGGATCGTCACGAGGTAGCAGATGGCGTTGAACAGCCGCAGCACGAAGATCCGCTTCAGGAGCGGCATCCCGGAGAACACGCGATAGGGGATCGCCATCAACGCGTAATAGAGCGGCGGGTTCTTCGCGATCGGGTTCGGTCCTTCGCCGTTGGAGCTCGATCCCGGCGGCAGCGCGTTTTCGATCTTCACCCACCTTTCGAGGTCCGCCCGGCTCCAGGCCGGGCGCGCCGACAGGTCGCCGATCAGCGGCTGGAGGTTCAGCTGGGTGAGCAGTTCGTGCACCGCCGTGGAGGTGGGCGTCGGGCCCGTGGTGGCGCTCGGCAGGTGGCCGCTCTCCGCGAGCCGCTGGACGTAGGCGAAGTGCCCCGCTTCGTCAGGGCCCTGGAAGGCCGGGAGCGACACGTTCCAACCGAGTGTCAGCGCCACGGCGACTGCCAGCAGCAGAGCCAGCGGAGCGGGTGTCGCGCGGACCCGTGCGACGACCCGCCCGGGCGTCCGGCGCGCTTTGGCCCGGACAGGCTCCCGCCGCGAGGGTGTCGAGATCGTATCGGTCGCCATCAGTGCTGCGGCCCGCGCAGAACGGGCAATGATAGGTGTCAGCCGGGACCTCCACGCTGCGCGGCGCCGCGCGCGCGCTCGGGCTCGGCGGAGGCTCCTCGTGCGTGCGCAAAGGCCGTCCGCAGGCCCTGCTCGACCTGCTCGGCGGCCGACTCCCAGCTGCGGGCAGCGGTCACGGAGAGGCCCTTGGCGCGGGCGCGCCCGCGGGCGTCGTCGTCGTCGAGCAGGCGCTCGATCGCCTCGCAGAGCGCTGTCGCGGACGCAGCGGCGAGCGCCGGCGCGCCACTCTCGCCGAAGCTCGCGCTCATCGCATCGCTCGCCAGCTCCACGCAGGGCAGGCCGCAGGCCATCATCTCGAGGTTCACCAAAGAGGGATTCGTCATCGAGAGCACCATCCCCACCTGGGCTCGTCCGTAGAGGCGCGCGAGCGCCGCCGGCTCGAGCACGCCGAGATCCTCGTGCGCGAACGGCGCCGCCACCCGGCCGGCTTCGCCGAACAGCGCGATGCGGGTGCCGGGACGGCGCCGCGCGAGCTCGGCGAGCGCGAGCAGCCCGAGCGGCACCGCTCGCCGCGGTGTCGCGCTGCGCGCGTAGAACACGACCAGGTCTTCGCGCGGGGTGCCCTGCTCGCGGTAGAGCGCGTGGTCGGGCGCGAGGTCGAAGTGCGTCGCGCTCGCGCCGTAGCGCTCGCGCAGGAGCCCGGCCAGCCACGGGCTCGCAGCGATGCAGTGAAGGCCCGCGCGGTAGCTGTCGGCTGCCCACAGCGACTCCGCCGAGGTGCCGTAGAACTCGGGCTCGTGATCCTGCACGAGGTAGGCCCGCGCCGCGCAGTCCTCCAGCAGCAGCGTGCGAGCGACCGTCTGCCAGCCGGTCGCCAGCACGACGTCGGCTCCCGGCCACCTTGCGAAGTCGGTCTCGAGGACCAGCTCCCCGGCGCCGAAGAACTCGCGGAAGCTGCGTTTTGTGAGCTCGGGATCCTCGCGCGCGTGGCGGCCTTCGTTGTCCTCGAGCCACACGGAGACCTCGTGGCCACGACGGGCGAGTGTCCGCAGCAAGCGCGCGATCGTGCCGTGGCCACCGCTGCCGCGCCGGAACGAGGGAATCACGGCGGCGACGCTGAAGTGCTCGCTCGTGGCGCCCGGGTGGCCGCGCAGGGGCGCGGGGCCGCGGCGCTGGAGCTCGAGCATCGCCTCGCCCGGCTGCGCCGGCGCGAGCACGCGAGAGCGGCGCCCGAGCAGCCTCTGCAGGCGGGCTCGCATCACTTCGCCGCGCGGCCCCGGGGCCATGAGCAGCGCTTGCGGGCGCGCGGGCATCACTTCGCCTCGCGCGGCCCCGGGGCCATGAGCAGCGCTTGCGGGCGCGCGGGCATCACTTCAGCAGCCGCCGAACCCGGCTCGTGACCGGGCGCGCGGGCCGGGCCGCGATCTGCACGGCACGGAACCGTCGCAGCGCGAGCAGCCGGCGCACAGGCCAGAGCGAGAGCACGCCGCGCACGCGCGCCTGGATGCGCTGCAGCCGGTAGGCGTTGACCGCGCGCTCGCGCAGGTGCAGGTGGTAGTCCTCGAGACCGCCGCGCAGGTCCGCCAGCATCCGGCCGGCAGCGGCCGCGCCGCCGGGGGCGGGCTCGCGGAGGATCGCCTGGAGTGCCCCCGCCATGAACTGGCTCGCCTGGTCCCACGAAGGCCAGGCCCGCGCCGTCTCCAGCGCGTTGGTGCGCAGGAACGCGAGCAGCGCCCGGTCGCGCGCCAGCAGGTCGAGCTGCCGTGCCGTGCCACGCAGGTCCTCCCAATCGGTGAGCAGCCCGTTCCAGCCGTGCTCGACGTACTCGTCGTACCCGGTGACCGGCGTCACGACGCACGTCGCGCCGCGGTGGAAGGCCTCGAGCGGCGGCCCGAACATGCCCTCGACGCTCGACAGCTTCAGCAGCACGTCGCTGCGTCCATACAGCTCCGCGATCTCGGGGTGGGTGAGCGGCCCCACGACTTCGTCCGCGACCACCTCGCCGAGCGCCTCGCGCTCGCCGGTGACGACGGTCACGTGACGCTGCTCGCTCATCGCCGCCGCCGCCTCGGTCGCCTCCCGCACGTGCTTGAACCACGCGCTCGGCGAGCCCTCGATCAACACACGCAGCGGCCCGCTGTCGTTCGCGGGGGGCTCTCGCGCCGGGCCGAAGACCGCCTTGTCGATGCCGTTGCGGACGAGGTGGCAGGACGCGTCGGGCCGCAGCTCGCCGAGCGTGCGGGCGATCCAGCCCGCCTCGGTGATGAACGAGACGGGCAGGTCGTGGGTCAGAGCGGCGCCGAGCCGCTCCGCCTCGTCGTGCTTGTAGAAGCGGTCCTCGAAGCTCTGCACGAAGTAGGCGTAGCGCTCCGCGCGCAGCTCGAACAGCGTGAACACCGTCTCCCACCAGGTCGCGACGGCAACGTCGTATTGCTCCTTCAGCGCCTCCTCGCGCGCGCGCAGGCGCACCGGGCGCAGCTGCTCGAAGCTCTCCCAGGTCGGCTGGTCCTGCTCGCGCGCGAGCACGAGCGTGACCTCCCACCCGTCCATCGCCGCGAGCCGCCGCGCGTGCTGGGCGACGACGCCTACGCCCCCGGAGAGCTGCAGGTCGTTGACGAGGAAGGCGACCCTCATGCGTGCGGCTCCCGGGACGGCTCGCCCGCCGCCGGGCCGCTGTCAGCCGGCGAGCCGTCGGGCAGCGCGTCCTCGGAGACCCCCGAGAGGGGGCGTTTCAGTTCGCGCTCGAGCTCGTGGATGTAGGTCCGCCACTCCTCGAACCACCGGTTGCGGACCTCGAGCTCCCGCTGCTGCGCGAGCACCTGGCGCTGGGCGAGCGCGAGGTTGCTCTCGCGCGTTCGCTCCCAGCGACGCTGCTCGAGCATCTCGGTCTGGACGGCGATCGCGCCGCGCTCGAGCTCGGCGTGGCGCGGCCCGAAGGCGAGCAGGAAGTGCGATGCGACCGTGGCCGGGCCTCCGGCCTGCACCTCGACGGCGTAGGTCGCGGGGCTCGACTCGGCGTCGAGCAGCGCCGAGCCCGACAGCGCGACCTGCCGCAGCGTCGTGCGCTCGCCGGGCAGCAGCGTCAGCAGCTCCTGCAGCGCGCCCTCGCCCCAGCTGCCGAGGTGGTGCGGGTTCTCGATCGCCCAGAACTCGTCGTTGGGGACGCTGAGCAGGAACGTGCAGTCGCGCTCGGCGGCGAGCGGCAGCGCCCATTCGAGCAGCGGCAGAAAACTCGCGAGATGCTCGACGACCTCGAAGCAGGTCACGACGCGCTCCCCGGGGCTCTCGAGCAGGGCCGCGCCGACGCGCTCGAGGTCCGCGGGGGCGCTCAGGTCGCAGGCGAGCGTCCTCGCCTGCGCGATCCCGAGCTCGCCCGCCGCTGTCGCGACGGTCTGCTCGTCGAGGTCGACGAGCACGGCGCGCGCGGGGCGCCTTCCAGCGAGCGCTGCCGCTGCCGCGATCCCGTTGCCGCACCCGAGATCCGCCCAGCATGCAGCGCTTGCGATCAACGGCGCCGCGGTCCTGTAGCGCAGCTCGTGCTCGGAGCGGATCGCCGGCGGCGTCTCGTGTGTGATGCGCTCTTGCCAGTCAGACATGGGCCGGGGGCGGGCTCTGCAAGCGGACGGCGACGCTATCGTATCCGCGTCCATGGGCCCCCAAGCCGTCGCCACTGGTGGGCTGCTCGCCAGGCGGCCGCTCGAACGCCCGCTGCGGGTCGCGTTCCTCGGGGACCCGGCGTGGCTGTCAGCCTGCTGCCCGCCGGGGGCCTCAGGGGCGCTGCTCGCAGAGCGGTTCCCGTACCGGCCGGGCGAGGACGCGGCCGCCTCGGGGCGCGCGGCGCGCGAATGGCGGCCCGATGTGTGCGTGGCGTTCGATCCGGCCTCGCTGCCGGCTGAGCTGCTCGCCGAGTTGCCGGGCGCGCGGCTCGGGATCATCCTCGCCGGCGCCGAGGAGGAGCCGGCCGAATGGCGGGCCGAAGGACTCGACCGGCTCGCCTCCTTCCGGCCCGAGCTGACGGCCGCACAGGCCGGCGGGATGCCGCTCTGGCGCGCGTTCCCGCCGCCGGTCGCCGATGAGCTGTACGCGCCGGTACGGCCGATGGCGCACCCGCCGCGGGCGATGTCGATCGGTCGCGCGACCCGCCACCGCGAAGACATCCTGACTCCCGCAAAGCACCACCACGATCTGCTCCAGGCGATCCACGGCGTGGAAGGCGCCCAGCTCGCACGGCTGCTCGCCGAACACGACGTCGGTGTCTACGTGCCGCCCTGGCCCGGTCCGGGCTTCGGAGTGCAGGCCGGCGTGCACCTCGCGGCGGGGCAGCTGCTCGTCAGCCAGCCGCTCGGGCCCGCACACGGCCTCGAGCGCGGCATCGACTACGTCCAGTTCCACGCCGCCGAGGAGCTCGTCTGGATCCTCGACCGCCTGCGTCGCTTTCCCGAGATGCACCAGCGCGAGCGCGTGCGGGGGCGGATGAAGGCGGAGTGGTTCCGCGCCTCCCGGCTTTTCGAGCGGATCGCCGGAGATCTGCTCGCCGACATCGCTGCGTTCGGCTGAGGATTCAGCCGCCCGCGCAGGGGCCGGCTTCGAAGAAGGCGATCCGGGGCTTGACCGGCACGGCTTCATTGCGCCGGCGGGCGAAGGTCACGGAGACCGTGGCGCTCGAGCCCGGCGCCGCGTGCACCGGCTCCTTGATCGGCAAGGTCTGCCCCGCGAGGAGCCCACCGCTCGCGAGGACATGCGAGCCGCTGCTGACAGTGAAGCGCAGGCGGCCGCTGTAACCGGGAGGGGCCAGCAGCGAGAAGGAGGCACAGCTCCGCGAGGTGCCCGTGAGCGCCGGAGGGTATGCCGTCGCGACGACGGGCCTGCCCGGGGTGATGAAGCCTTCGGGGTCGGTGCCTCGCATGCTCCAGCGGATCGCGGGCGGCGAGTCGAGCCGGACGAGCTCCAGCGGCAGGTAGCTGCTGACGCCGATCAGCTTGCCGTTCAGCGCGAGCCGGTTGGTCCCCTGCTGCGGAACGAGCATGTAGCGGGGCACGGCTCGCACCGTGTGGCCTTCGATGCCGCGGCGTGCGGTGAGGCGCCCGTTCGGATGGATCTGCAGTTGCAGGACTTCGCTTCCGAGCGGCAGCGGCAGCGCTCCCGCCTTGGGAACGAGCACGTCCTTCGTGACTGAGGTGTTCCAGAACTCGGTCTCCCGCCACACCGGGGTATACGCCAGGGTTTCGCCGAGCGAGACGGCGAGCGCTCCGACCTGCGCACCGGCGGGGACGCTGGCGTCCACCCAGGAGCGCTGTGCGGCGTGTGGCCCTCCCACGGCCTGTGTGAACTTGCGCAGCCCGTACACCAGCTCCACGAGACACACCGCGAGGATCGCGGCGGCCAGCACGACGACGGCTTGCCGGACCGCGATCCCGCGATAGCGCAGCGTCGTCCAGGCGAGGGCGATCGCGCCGAGCACGAGCGCGACGAGCAACGTCACCGAGCTGTGCAGCGAGCCGAAGTGCTCGAGGATCGCGCGCTGGTAGAAGATCGCGCCGGGGTAGGCGAAGTAGTCGTAGACGTTCGTCAGCGCCGGCCAGGGCGCGGCGGCGATCAGCGCGATCGCGCCGGCGGCGGACGCGAGCGTCAGCGCCGCGGCCGAGCGTGTCCAGCGCACTCCCTGCCATGCCTCGGCGAGGCTCGCGCAGGCGAGCACGGACAGCGGCACGGCAGAGTAGACGAGGTAGCGTTCGTCCGGGCCCGCGTTCAGCAGCGTCGCCACCAGGGCGAGCAGCCCCAGCAGGCACACCAGGGCGGTGACGTGCGCGGCCGGCGTGCGGGGCCTCACGAGGTTCACGAGCATCCAGGGCAGCGCGAGCATCAGCGTCAGAAAGCCGGTGCCGACGACCACGCGGGAGCCGAAGTCGCGGTAGCGCACGAGCACGTCGGCGCCCGCGAAGCGCGGCACGCCGTAACCGCCGGCCGCGGCGCTCAACCCGCGCCCCGGCAGCAGCCCGAGCGTGTCGGCGAGCAGCGCTGCGACGCCCAGCACGATCACGACGGTGATCAGCGGATGGCGCCTCCACATGCGTGGGCCGAGGTCCCGAGCGCGCGCGCCCAGAGGGGCACCGGGCAGCCCGTAGCGCCACTCCTGCACGAGCGCCGCGAGCGGCGCCAGCGGTATCAGCGTGAGCAGCTGGGTCCGGGCAAGCGCCGCGGCCGCCACCGCCACGACGAGCAGCACTTCGCGCCCGAGCGACGGCCGCTCGACCACCATCCAGCTCAGATACAGGACCCACGCGTAGGCCGGGTAGGCGGCCGGCTCGGCGAGATAGGAGGTGCTGACGATCGCCCACGGCACGGCCAGCGACAGCGTCGCCGCGAACACGCTGCCCGCCCGTCCGAGGCCGGCCCGTGCCCCGAGCAGGAACACCGGCAGCGCGGTCGACGCGAACAGCAGCGCCTGCAGCGCATGCGCGAGCTCGAACGCTTTCGGTCCACGCGAGATGGCGAACGGGATCGCCATCAGCCACGCGTCCAGCCGCTGCGGACCGCGCGGGTAGACGCCGCTTGCGAACAGGCCCGACGGGAAATGCGTCGCGACGTAGCGGGCCTGTTCCATGTACTGCTGTTCGTCGTTCTGGAACAGGCCGACCCGCAGGCCGTAGATCAGGTAGACGACCGTGGCGGCGGCGATCAGCACGATCAGCGCCGCGATATCCGGGCACAGCGCTGGCAGCGACGGCGCAAGGACGCGCCGGCGCCGGACCGTGCTCGACTCCATCGCCCGGACCCTACCCCGAGAGCTCGGCGCGGCCGAGCTCTGCGAGCGCGTCTGCGAACAGCTCCGGGTAGACGCGCGATGCCCGGAAGCGCTCGGCCTGCTCGCGGCCGGCCGCCTGTATGTCCGCGAACGCCTCAGGCTCCACGCCGAGCCGCTGGGCGACTTCCTCGAGCTCCTCGGGGCTGCCCACCTCGACGAAGTCCCTCCCGGGCACGAGCCCGTGCTCGGGACTGAGCGGCTCCGAGATCACCAGGTGTCCGGCGGCGAGCGCGATGCAGACGCGGTTCTCGAACGAGGGGTAGGGGTTGTTGTGGAGGTTCAGCTGCACGTCGGCCTCGGCCAGCGTCCGCTTCAGCGCGGCGCCGAACAGCCCGTGGCCGATGTGGACGACTGCCTGGCGCTGCTTGACCGGCGCGAGCATCGCCTCGCGGTGCTCGGTCGAGCGGCCGAGGAACAAGAGCCGCGGCGGGCGCGAGCGGGGGCGGAGCGCCATGAACAGGCCGTCGGCGACCGGGATCGGCAGCGAGCGCCAGACCGGGATGAAGCGCTCGGCGGTCTGCGCGATCAGGGGGTCGAAGGAGATCACCCGGTCGAAGTTGCCCGGATCGACCTGCTCCAGCCACCACAGCCGTCCCTGCAGGTCTGGATGCTCATCCTCGCCCGTCCGTGGAAGCGGCTCGGTGAGGTAGCCGATCCGCACCACGTCGAGGTCCGCGAACAGGCCGGGCGGCACGATCTCGGGGCGGAACACCAGCACGACGTCCGGGCTCAGCTCGCGCACGCGGGCGAGCATCGGCCCGGCGGGCGCGCCAGCGCGGAAGTCGACGAAGCTGGGCTCGATGCCGTCCGCCGGCTCCTGGAGTGCGCAGTGCGCGAAGTAGACGCTCTGGCCGACGAACGTGACTTTGAGCGGCCGCCGCCGCGCTGCGCCTGCGCTCACAGGCGCTCGGCGACCTGGGGCGCCTGCCTCGTGAACGTGAAGAAGCCAAGCGCGATCGTCGCAAGCGTGATCCCGACCGGGATCATGAGCAGTGCCGTCCCCCCGATCGCGTGCGCGGCGCTAGGGTAGCGCGGGTCGATGAACACGTGGCGGGCCTGCTCGAGGATCGCGGCGAACGGGTTCGCCAGCAGGATGCGGGAGATGTCGACGCTCGTGCCGAAGATGCTCACCGGCTTGAGGTCGATGATCATGATGAAGATCCCCGACGCGTAGAAGGTCATCTGCAGGACGACATCCCAGATCGGGCGCACGTCGCGATAGCGGACGTAGGAGACCGAGAGGAACATCCCGAGCCCGGCGGTGAACGCGGCCAGGATCAGGACCAGCACCGGCATCTCCAGCCAGCTCACCATCGCCGTGCCACCGGCCGCGAACAGGAAGATCAAAACCGGGATCAGGTTGAGCGTGAGGTTCAACAGCGCGGTCACGACGATCGACATCGGGACCGCGAGGCGCGGGAACTCGATCTTGCGGACCAGGTTCTCGCGATTCACGAGCGAGCTGACCGCGCCGCCGCTCGCTTCGCTGAAGAACGTGAACAGCACGATCCCGAGCAGCAGGGCGGCGGGGAAGTAGGGCTGTTTGCTCGTCGAGGCGAGCACCGAGTGGCTGAGCACGAGGTAGATCACGCCGAACAGCAGCAGCGGGCGCATGACCTGCCAGAGGTAGCCGAGCGCCGAGCCGAAGAACGCGAGCTTGAACTCCGTCCGGGCCAGGGTCCAGGTCAGATGCCACAGCCGCCGCGGGTCGGTCCCGAACGCGGAGGGGCCCTTGATCGGGCGTCCGAGATCTCCCAGCGCGGCGAGCCCGGGCTCCTCCGCGACCGGCACGGCCGTGCTGCTCATCCCATCAACTCCGCCCGCGCGGCCATCCCGGTGCCGCGCTCGATCGAGATCCGGTAGGGAAGCTCGAGCAGGGAGTCGGTGTTGCGGGTCCCGGTGACGACGACGGAGACCATGCGCTCGCGGCGGTCGATCCACCCGCCGCCGTGGCTCGCGACCGCGGGCGTGACGTGGTAACGGTCGGGCGCCAGCAGGTTCTCGAAGCTGATCCGGAAGGTGACCTCCTCGCCGGCCGCGAAGCGGCCCGAATGCGGCTCGGAGAAGAGGTTCGAGGCGGAGAGCACGTGATCGCGGCGGGTGTTCTGCACGTTGATACCGAACAACGGATCCTCGACTTCGGAGCGGAATCGCACGCGCGCGCAGAACGTGCATGACCGCCCGGTCTGCAGGGTGTCGGCGCGGGTGCCGTGCTCGTCCTCGAACCACCCCTCCAGGATCTCGGCGCGGCCGTCGCCATACCGCTCCTCTTCTTCCTCGTCCTGGTGCTGGGCGCCGGCGTGGGGGACCTCCGCGCCGACGATCCCGTCTTCGGCGTCGGCCGCGGCGCGCTCGAGCTCGCGGGCCTGCTCGGAGAAGTTCAGCTCGAGGTAGCGGTTCCCGACCCGTTCTGGATCCCCCAGCTCGACCGGGCGGCCATGCTCGAGCAGCAGTGCGCGGTCGCAGAAGCGCTGGACCGCCCCCATGTCGTGCGTGACGAACAGCACCGTCGCGCGTTCGCGCCGGATCCGTTCGAACTCGTCGTAGCACTTCTGCTGGAAGGCGGCGTCCCCGACGGCCAGCACCTCGTCGATCAGCAGGATCTCGGCGTCCACGTGGATCATCACCGAGAACGCGAGCCGCACGAGCATGCCCGAGGAGTAGTTCTTCATCTTCAGGTCGACGAAGTCGCCGAGTTCCGCGAAGTCGATCACGCTGTCGAATCGCCGCCGCGCCTCGCGAGGGCTGAGGCCGAGCATCGTCGCGTTCAGCACAGCGTTGTCACGGGCCGGCAGATCAGGGTTGAAGCCGACCCCGAGCTCGATGAACGTCGACATCCGCCCGTTGACGTAGATCGCGCCGCTGTCGACCCCGTAGATCCCCGCCAGGCACTTCAGCAGCGTGGACTTGCCCGAGCCGTTGCGCCCGACGATCCCGAAGAACTCGCCCGGGCGCACAGCGAAGGAGACGCCGCGCAGTGCGTGCAGGATGTTGCTCTGGCTGCGGCGCAAGGGGTGCAGAGCACGCTCCTTGAGCGTGCTCACCTGCTCGCGCGGGATCTCGAAGCGCTTGTGCACGCCCTCGACCACCACGGGCGCGATCTTCTCGGTGTCCATCGGCCTCAAGGGTACCCGTGGCCGCGGGCTGCACTGGCCGCAGAGGGCCTCCCCTCACCCGCCGCGACGCGGCGTCCATGAGGCCCGCGTGCGCCTCAAGTTGGCCGTGGCGCCGTCGATAGGAGAGCCGTGAGCCCAGCTCTGCGCAGGAACGCGACGTGCCGGACCGTCCTCGCGGTCGTCGCTGCCTTTCTGCTCGCAGCCGCCGGCGCGGCGCTGGCCGCCGCGAGCGCGGGGGCTGCTGAGGCCGGCGTCAACATCTCGAGTCCGTCGAGCCAGCAGATCTCGAGCGCCAAGGCGCTCGGCACGAAATGGGTGCGCATGTTCGTGAACTGGCGTGCCTTCGAGCCGGCGCCGGGCGACATCGACCCCGGCACGCTCGCCGCCTACGAACAGGGCTTCAAGCAGCTTCCGGCCGGGACCAAGGTGATCCTGGACGTCGTGGACACGCCGGCGTGGGAGACGGGCTCCGCCGACGAACACGCGCCACCGGCCAACCCCGCGGACTACGCGCAGTTCGTCGCGGCGCTGGCAAGCCGCCTCTCGCACTGGGTGGGCGCATTCGAGATCTGGAACGAGGAGGACGCGCCGAGCTGGTGGACGGGCGCGCCGAACCCGGCGGCGTACACGCAGCTGCTGCAGGCCACCTACCCGGCTGTGAAGGCGGTCGACCCGTCGGCGGCCGTGCTGCTGGGGGGGCTGACCGGCAACGACTACTCCTTCCTCGAAGGCGTCTACAGCGCGGGCGGCAAGGGCTACTTCGACGCCGTCGCGGTCCACACCGACACCGCCTGCGACATCCTCTCGCCCTACGAATTCCTGCGCGGCCCGGACAACCGCATGATCCCCGACTCGTTCCTGGCCTACCGCGAAGTCCACGCCGTGATGCTTGCCAACGGCGACGACAAGCCGATCTGGATGACCGAGCTGAGCTGGCGCACGACGAGCAACGTCTGCTCCGAAGGCGCATGGGCCGGTCAGAAGGCCGAAGGCGTGAGCGACGAACAGCAGGCGACGTACCTGCGCCAGGCCTACCACTGCCTCGCCCAGGACCCCTACGTGCAGGTCGCGCTGTGGTTCCCACTGCAGGACAACGGCCCCGTCACCTCCGGGCTGATCCGCTCGAACGGCAGCAAGAAGCCCTCTTATGAGGCGATGCGCGAATACGTGCGCCAGGGCGACACGCTGAAGGAAGAATGCGGGACGTTCACCGGCCCGACCATCGACATCGCCTCACCGTCGAATCTGATGACCTACAGCGGGCCGCTGCGGATCAGCGTCTCGGCACACAGTCGCGCAGGCGTATTCCGGATCACCCTCGAGGTCGACGGGCGCCTGATCCGCAACTACGGCGGAAAAACCTATCCGGACGTCCTCTCCGGCTACCTGGAATGGCAGGGCGCCAAGCACATCGCCTACGGGCGCCACACGCTCACGTTCCTCGCGTACGACCGTATGCACAACGTCTCTCAGCGCAGCATCACGATCATCCACGCCAGGTCTGGCTCCGGCGGCGGGGGTTCGCCCTCGGGCGGATCGCGGCACGGCAAGCACAAGGCCAAGCACCACCGCAAGCACCACCGCAAGCGCCACTGACCCGACCGCCTGCGGCGAGCGGTGAGCTAATCTGCGCGCTCGTGCAAGCCCGGCCCCTGCGTCTCGACGGCTTGGTCGCGATCGAGCCGGCCGTCCACGGCGACGAGCGCGGCTTCTTCGTCGAGACCTACAGGCACGAATGGCACGCGCAGCTCGGGATCGGACCCGAGCAGCGTTTCGTCCAGGACAACCACTCGCGCTCGGCCCGCGGGGTGGTGCGGGGACTCCACTTCCAGGTCGGCGACGGGGTCGCCAAGCTCGTGCGCTGCGCGCGCGGGCGGATCTTCGATGTGGCCGTTGACCTGCGCATGGGGTCCCCCACCTACGGCCAGTGGGAGGGGATCGAGCTCGACGACGAGGGGATGGGGGAGCTGTTCGTGCCCGTGGGCTTCGCCCACGGCTTCTGCGCGATCAGCGAGACGGCCGACGTGCTCTACAAGCAGACGGCCTACTACGACGCGGAGGTCGAACGCGGGATCGCCTGGAACGATCCCGACGTCGGGATCGAGTGGCCGCTGCCGGCCGAGGAGCTGACGGTCTCGGCGCGCGACGCGGCGGCGCCAAGCCTCGCGGAGATCGCGCACGAGCTGCCGTTTCGATGGCATCCTTAAGCGCGATGCTCGAGCGGCTGCGCGAGAGGACGAACGGCTGGACGGTGACCGCGGCGCAGTACGCGCTGATCGCGAAGGTCGCGCTGGTCGCGCTGACGCTGATCGTGCTGACCGGGGCGGCCGTGCGGCTCACCGGCTCGGGGCTCGGCTGCCCGACCTGGCCCAAGTGCTACGGCAACTACTACCCGCCGCTGAACAGCCACGCCGTGATCGAGTTCTCCAACCGCGTCGTGAGCGTCCCGGTGGTGATCGCCGCCGGCCTCGCGTGGGTCGGGGCACTGCGGCGGCGGCCGTACCGCCGCGACCTCGTGTGGCTGGGCGCGCTGCTGCCGCTCGGCGTGATCGCGCAGGCGGTGCTCGGCGGCTTCACCGTCAAGGGCGATCTGGATTACGGCTGGGTGATGGGGCACTTCGCGCTGTCGATGCTGATCCTGCTTGCCGCCGTCGCGCTCGTCTGGCGAAGCAGCTACCAGCCGCTGGAAGCGGCGGCCCGGCCCGAAGGCGGCGCGCCGGCCGGTCCGGCGCCAGGCGAGCTGCCGCTGGACCGCGGCCTGCTGCGGGCCCTGCTCGGGCTGGCGGCACTCGGCGCGCTGACGATCTTCGCCGGCACCGCGGCCACGGCGGCGGGCCCCCACGCCGGTGGCTCGCCCGGCCAGCGCATCAACAGGCTCTCGTTCGACGGCCGCGGGACGATGGACTTCGTGATCCACCGCCATGGCGAGATCGCGCTCGCCTTCGCGCTGGCAGCAGTCGGCGTCTGGTGGCTGGCGCGCCGGCGCGAGGCGCCCGAGCAGGTCCGGCGGCCGCTGACGCTGCTGTGCTGGCTGCTCGCCCTGCAGGGCGCCGTCGGGCTCGACCAGTACGAGACGCACCTGCCGACGGAGCTCGTGTGGGTGCACGTCGCGCTGGCCAGCGTCTGCTGGGTATTGGCGTTGTGGGCGGCCTGCGCGGCCGGGGCCGCCGACGGGCGCCTGTGGGCGCGGGCCGGCCGCAAGAGGCCCCAGACGCCCCTGCGCGGCGTGGCGCGGGTCGATCTCCCCGGAAATTAGGGGCTTTTCGGGCCGTAGAGCCCGTGTTTCCGGGGCCGCGTCCGCATGAGCGGTTAGCCTGCGCGCAGCAAAGACACTCGAGAAGGGAGTGGCATGACCAAGAACGAGCTAGCTGAGAGCGTCGCTTCGAAATCCGGCATGAGCACCAGCCAGGCACGGCAGGCGGTCGAGGCGGCGATCGAAACGATCTCTGACGAGCTCGCCTCCGGCGGGGAGGTCGCGCTTGCCGGCTTTGGCAAGTTCAGCGTCAGCCAGCGGGCCGCGCGCCAGGGGCGCAACCCCTCGACCGGGGCGACGATCCAGATCGCGGCGTCCAAAGCGGCGAAATTCTCCGCCGCCAGCGCGCTGAAGAAGCGCCTGAACCCCTAGGAGCACTCGAGTGTCACCGGTTCCGCCGGACCGGTGACGTCTCGGGCGATCCTTACAAGCCGGTAACCGTTTGTTTAGCTTCGAGCGGGAAGGTGCTGTCACGAACCTTCCTCCTCGACGATGGGTGGTCTCGATGGCATCCGATGACGAGCGGCCGGCGGCGAAGCAGCGCTATCCGACCCTGGTGTCCTTCTACAAGGCCGACCCGGTGCGGCTCAGCTCGCGGGAGCGCGACGTCGGGCTGTGGTGGCGGTCGAGCGGCGACGGGCCGATCCACCGGGCGGCCTGGATCGAGGAGACCGGCGAGCTGTACCTGGTGCGGCTCGCGGCGGCCTCGGACGGCGGCGGCGCCGTCGAGGTGATCGGCCGCGCCCGCGACGGCGAGGAGCTGGAGCGGGCGCTGAGCGGCTGGCGCGAGCACTGCGGCATGCCCGGCTCGCTGCAGTGGCTGCGGATGCGGGCCGCGCGCCTGGCCCTGCGGGCGCGCCCCGGAGCCCCCCGGATCGCGGCCGGCGGCGCCGGCGCGGCGCTCGTATAGGCGTCCAGCCTCCGCGTTCAGCGCGCCGCGGCGGGGACTCTGTTGGCTTGTGCCAACTACTGCCGCCCGAAAAGGGGGCGGCGATAGGAGGATTGCCAGATGAGAAGGATCCTGACCGCGCTGGTTGCTTCCTCGCTTCTGGCGCTCGCCCTTCCCGCGGCGGCGTCGGCCCACCACGCGAACCGCCACCGGCGCCACCACCACAAGGCGCACACGGTGGTGTTCGCGCCGTCGACGAAACCGGCTACGACGCCGACGACGCCCGCGACCGAAACGATGGCAACCGTCGCGTCGTTCGAAAACGAAATCCTCAAGATCACGCTGCCCGACGGCTCGACGGTGTCCGGCAAGGTCACCGAATCGACGTTCATCTCGTGCGGCTGCTCCGGCCATGAGGGCTTCGGCGCCTCGCCGGAATCCCAGCACGACGGCGGCCAGCAGGGCTGGCAGGGCGGCGACGAGGACCAGGGCGGCTCCTTCGCCGAGAACCATGGCGACTGGGAGCAGGGCTCCTCGCCGCAGGATCAAGGCTCTTGCGGCACCTCCGCGCTCGTGTCGGGTGCGAAGGTCCAGCTGGCCGAGCTCAACGTGAGCAGCGCCGGCGCCGTCTGGGAGAAGGTCGAGCTCTACCCGAAACCGTGAGCAAAGCTCGAGGACAGGCCGGGGCCCGGCGCGAGCCGGGCCCCGCCTCGTCGCCGGGCCGCTAGGCGATACGTCCAGCGCCGGGAACGATCCGGGCTCGGCGGGGTTTCTTCATCGAGGGCGGCGGACGCGCACCCGCCGCCCTTCATCTTCTCTCGGCTCAGCTGGGGCGCGCCGCGGGGTGACGTGTGAGGTCGTCGCCGGGCAGCGGCTCCCAAGGCGCCGCGAAGTCGACGAACATCCTGTATTCGGGGCGGATCCCGGGGTCGGCATCGAGCGTGCCGAGCCGCACGGCGACCTGCTCGTCGCTGAGTGGTTCGCCGCTGAAGACCGCCGAGCCGCACTCGACGCAGAACAGCTTCGGGGCGCCACCGCCGGGCGGCGTGTACGCCTTCAGGTGCTCCTCGCCCTGAAGCAGGACGAAGCCGCTCTGGAGCACGCGGCCGTTGGCCGACGAGCCGGTGCCGGTGCGCCGCTGGCAGCGCGTGCAGTGGCAGTAGCCGGCGGAGAGGAACGGCGCGGTGATCTCGTAGCGCACCGCGCCGCAGAGGCATCCGCCCTGCAGCGGCCGGTCGGGGGAGGGTGCGCTCATCGCGAAATCCTCCCAGGTCGCTCGAGCGCCGGCGGCGGGCCTGCCGGGGGTCCGAACCGCTGCGCCACAAGCGCCAAGCAGCTCAAGGACGTACCCGTTCGGGGCACAGGCAGCAGCGTGGCGTGCTTCGCACGCGAGCGAGCGAGGACGCCGAGAGGCGACGGCTATCGACCCTCAGCCGCAGCCCGTGTTGTTGCCGCACGAGCTGCACGTGTAGCAACTGCCCGTGCGCTGCATCATCCCGCCGCACTGGCTGCACGCCGGGCCGAGGTCGAGGCCCTGCATCGTCGCGGGGACGACCGGCGGGGCGTCCGTCAGCGCGCTCGTCGGGGCCGTCGCCTCCCCCGTGGTGGCCGTGGCAGCGGGTTCGCTCGGCGCGTCTTGCGCCGCCGGTCCCGCCGTGTCGCCGCCGTAGGCGAGCGCGTCCTGGGCGGCTTTGCGAGCGCGCACCTCGGGCGTGAGGATGCCCAGCTCCTCCTGTGCGTCCGCGTCCAGGAAGCGCGAGGCGAGCCAGCGCATGATGTAGTCGGGCATCGACTTCGCGAACGGGATCTCCGTGTTGCCGGTGATGCCCTCGGGCTCGAAGCGCATGTAGCTGAACTTCTGCACGAGCGTCTCGAGCGGCACGCCGTACTGCAGCGCGATCGAGATCGCGGTCGCGAACGAGTTCATCATCCCGCGCAGCGTCGAGCCCTCCTTGCCGATGTCGGTCAGGAAGATCTCGCCGACCGTGCCGTCCTCGTACATGCCGGCCGTGATGTAGCCCTCGTGTCCGCCGATCGAGAACTTGTGGGTGATCGACTGGCGCTCGACGGGCATCCGCTTGCGGCGCGGTCCGACCTCTGCGCGGCCTTCCGCGCGCGCCTGTTCGAGCAGCGCCTCGATGTCGGCGGGCGCCTTCTCCTGCGCGTCGGTGCGCAGCGCCTGCGCGGTCTTGGAGCCGTCGCGGTAGATCGCCAGTGCCTTGATGCCCTGGTGCCAGGCCTGGATGTAGGCGTCGGCGATGTCATCGACCGTCGACTCCTGCGGGAGGTTGACCGTCTTGGAGATCGCGCCGGAGATGAAGGGCTGCACGGCGCCCATCATCTTGATGTGGCCCATGTGCGAGATCGCGCGCTCGCCCACGGCCACGTCGAACACCGGGAGGTGGGCGTCCTCGAGCCCCGGCGCGCCGACGATCGTGCCGTGCTCGGCGAGGTGCGCCTCGATCTGCTCGATCTGCGGCTCGGAGTAGCCGAGCGTCTGCAGCGCCAGCGGCACGGTGCGGTTGACGATCGTCATCTGCCCGCCGCCGACCAGCTCCTTGAACTTGACCAGCGAGAAGTCGGGCTCGACGCCGGTCGTGTCGCAGTCCATCAGGAACGAGATCGTGCCCGTCGGCGCGAGCACGGTCGCCTGCGCGTTGCGGTAGCCGAGGCGCTCGCCCAGCTCGACCGCCTCGTCCCAGGAGCGGCGTGCCGCGCCCAGCAGCTCACCGTCGGCGCACGCCTCGCCCGGGATCGCGTGAGCCGCGTCGCGGTGCATGCGCATCACGTGGTTGTGCGGCTCGCGATTGAGCTCGTAGCGCTCGTAGGGGCCGAGCGCGCCGGCGATCTCCGCCGAGCGTCTGTAGGCGCGACCGGTCATCAGCGCCGTGATCGCGGCGGCGGCACCGCGGCCCTCGTCGGAGTCGTAGGGCATGCCGTTGCTCATCAGGTAGGCGCCGAGGTTCGCGTAGCCCAGGCCGAGCTGACGGAACGCGCGCGCGTTCTCGCCGATCTCCTGCGTTGGGTAGCTGGAGGGGCCGACGATGATCTCCTGCGCGAGCAGCATGATGTCGACGGCGTGCTCGAAGGTCTCGACGTCGAGCGTGCCGTCGGGACGGCGGAACTTCATCAGGTTCAGCGACGCGAGATTGCAGGCCGAGTCGTCGACGTGCATGTACTCGCTGCAGGGGTTCGACGCGTTGATCCGCCCGCTCTCGGGGCACGTGTGCCAGTTGTTGATCGTCGTGTCGTACTGCACGCCCGGGTCGGCGCAGCGCCAGGCGGCTTCGGCGATTTCCTCCATCAGCTTGCGCGCGGGGACCGTCTTGACCGCCTCGCCGGTGGTGCGCGCGAGCAGCGGCCACTCAGCGTCGTCCGCGACGGCCTTCATGAACTCGTCGGTGATGCGGACCGAGTTGTTCGCGTTCTGGTACTGGATCGAGAAGAAGCCGTCGCCGTCGATCGACATGTCGAAGCCGGCGTCGCGCAGCGCGGCGGCCTTCTCCTCCTCCTTCGCCTTGCACCAGATGAAGTCCTGGATGTCCGGGTGGTCGACGTCGAGCACGACCATCTTCGCCGCGCGGCGCGTCTTGCCGCCCGACTTGATCGTGCCCGCCCAGGAGTCGGCGCCGCGCATGAACGACACCGGCCCGGAGGCCGAGCCGCCCTTGGCCAGCGGCTCCATCGAGCCACGGATGTTCGACAGGTTGATCCCGGAGCCGGACCCGCCGCGGAAGATCATCCCCTCCTTGGTGTTCCAGTCGAGGATCGACTCCATCGTGTCCTTCACCGAGAGGATGAAGCAGGCCGAGCACTGCGGGTGCTCCTCGAAGCCGACGTTGAACCAGACGGGCGAGTTGAACGCCGCCATCTGGTGGAGCAGTACGTGAGTCAGCTCGTGCTCGAACGCGCTCGCGTCCTCGTCGCTCGCGAAGTAGCCGCCCGCGCTGCCCCAGCTCGTGATCGTGCCGGCGACGCGGCTGATCATCTGCTTGACCGAGCGCTCGCGCGAGGGCGAGCCGAGCTGGCCGCGGAAGTACTTCTGCGCGACGATGTTGGTCGCGTTCTGCGACCAGCTCTTGGGGAACTCCACGTCGAGCTGCTCGAACGCCAGCTGGTCGCCGTGGCCGATCCGCGCGTCGCGCAGCTCCCACTCGACGGCCTCGAACGGATGGGTCGCCGCGGTCGTGAGGAGACGTCTGATGGACAGCGCACGAGAAGCCGTTACGTCATGTGCTGTCTGCGGGGTGCCTGCCATCGTCTTTCTCCTCTTCTCCAGCCGCGGCTCCCCCAAATATGCGGCGAAAACAGGGACTTAAGGGGGTAACACCGGATCATCCGCCCCGCCTCGGACGGACCCGGTTTTCGGCTCGGATGCAGGGAAAACCGTACCTCCCATGATAGCGGCGGGACCCCTGCGAGCCACGTCGGGGAACCCGCTGAGAGCGTGGTTTTCGCTAGTGCCCGATGCGGGCCCAGTCCGCGAATTCGGCCCACGTCGCGGAGGCGCGATAACCCGCCTCGCCGAACGAGTGCCGGGCCGACTGCAGCCAGTGAGGTTCGTAGGCGCCGAAGCGGAAGACCGCCCAGACGAGCGCCGCGAGGGCGACGAGGGCGCCGAGGACGGCCGCCAGGATCGCCCATCCCGAGGCGCCGCCGCCGCCGGTCTTGGCCGCGCTCGCGCGCGCCGTGCCCGGCGCTCGCGTCGCCGGTGTCGTCCCCGGCGTGCCCGCGGCCGAGGGCGTGAGCGTCGTGGTCGCGGCGGGCGGGGTCGTCGTGGGCGGGACTGTGGAGGCGGGCGCGCCCACCGCCGGCGCGGCTGTGCCGCCGGCCGGGGTGCTCGTCGCGTTCGCGGCGATCGCGCCCGCCGGCAGCGCGAGCAGCGCCGCGAGCGCCGCGGCGCACACGAGCGCGCGGGGGGTGTGGGCCTTCGGGCTCCTCATTGCCTCTGATCCTAGTCGGGCGCCTGGGCGGCCAGCGCGCCTTCGAGCGCTTCCAGCGCGGCGCCGAGCACCGCCTCGGGCGGGGCGGAGGCGTCGATCACCGCGACGCGGTCAGGTTCCGCGGCGGCGATCTGGTCGTACTCGGCAGCGACCTCCTTGAAGAAGGCCTCCGGCTCGCGCTCGAGGCGCTCGCCGCCGCGCCCAGCCTCGGCCACGCGCCGCAGCGCGACCTCGGTCGGCAGCTTCAGCAGCAGCGTGCGGTCGGGGCGCAGGACCCCGGTCGCGAAGTCGTTGAGTGAGCGCACCCGCTCGATGCCGAGCCCCCGGCCGGCGCCCTGGTAGGCGACCGAGGAGTCGGTGAAGCGGTCGACCACGACGATGACGCCTTCGCCGATCGCGGGCGCCAGCAGCTCCTGGACGAGCTGCGCACGGGCGGCGCCGTACAGCATCGCTTCGGCGCGGGGGGCGATCGACAGGCGCGGGTCGGCCAGCATCGCGCGCAGCTGCTCGGAGAGCTCGACGCCGCCGGGGTCGCGGACGAGCAGGACGTCGAGCCCGCGCTCGGCGAGCGCGTCGTGCAAGCCGGCGGCGAGCGTCGACTTGCCGGCGCCGTCGATCCCCTCGATCGTGATCAGCAGCCCGATCGGCATCGCGTGCAACCTATGGCATACCGGCGCCCGCGGCGCCTCTAGCATGCGGTCCGTGAGCCCCACCGAGCAACGAGAGGACGGAGCGGACGCCGCGCTCTCGGGCACGGCGCGACACCCACACGCGGCCGCCGTGCTCGGGCCCGTCGCGCGCGGGGCGGCGCCACCTTCCCACGCCTACCTGTTCCACGGCCCGGCGGGCGCCGGAAAGCGCGCGGTCGCCAGGCATCTCGCCGCCGTGCTGCTCGCCGAGGGGGGAGGCGAGCGGGCCGGCACCGGGTCGGTCGCCGAGCGCGTCGAGCGTGAGAGCCATCCGGACCTCACCTGGGTGCGCGCGTCGGGCGCGGCCGAAATGCTCGTCGGCGACATCGAGGAGCCGGTCGTCGCGGCGGCGAGCATGACGCCGTTTGAGTCGGCGCGGCGCGTGTTCGTGATCGAGGGGGCGGAGAAGATGAACGACCAGGCGGCCAACCGGCTGCTGAAGACGCTGGAGGAGCCCGCGCCCTTCGCCCACCTCGTGCTGCTCACCGACCGCCTCCAGGACGTCCTGCCGACGATCGTCTCGCGCTGTCAGCGCGTGCGCTTCGATCCGCCGCCCCCCGAGCTGATCGAGGCCGAGCTCGCGGGCGAGGTCGATCCGGAGCTGGCGCGGGCCTGCGCGCGGCTGGCGCTCGGCGAGGCCGCGCTGGCCCGGCGTCTGGCGAGTCAGGAAGGAGCCGCGCTGCGCGCCGCGGCCGAGACATTCGTGCGCTCGGCTCTCGCCGGGGAGACCGCTTCGCGGCCGTGGACAGGGCTGCTCGAGACGGCGCGTGCGGCCGGGTCGGGCGCGGGCGAGCGCGCCGAGCAGCAGCTCCAGGAGATGCTGGAGCTGATCCCGAAGAAAGAGCGTGCGCGCCACCAGCGCGAAGCGACCGAGGCAAGGCGCCGCGGCGAGCGCCGCGCGCGCACGGCGACGCTCGAGCTCGGCCTGCGCCTCTGCGAGCTGTGGCTGCGCGACATGCTCTGCATCGGGCTCGGCGCGGAGGATCTGGTGTTCGCGGTCGATCGTCTTGCGGAGCTCGAAGCCGACGCCGGCCGGGTCGCGCCCGAGGCGCTGGCGCGCGCGATCGAGCTCGTCGGCGCTACGCGCCTGTCGCTGAGCGTCAACGTCTCCGAGGAGCTGGCGCTCGAAGCCCTGGCCTTCGACCTCGCCGCGACGGACACCTGAGGGATCGACCCGCATAACGCGCTGCGCAGCACGACCGCGGGCGATCCTCCCCCTTAATCCAAAATCGGTCCGAGGTTCGGCTCGATGCCGTAGGTGCCGAAGGCCAGGAAGCTGTGGAACTGGTCGTTTTCCGGGCCGTGGAAGTCCGCCGAGCCCGTCGTGAGCATCCCCAGCTCCGCGGCCTTCTCCGCGAGCAGCCGCGTCTGCTGCTCGTCGTGGGTGATGTAGAACGCCTCGACGCCGTCCATGCCCAGCTCGCGGAAGCGCTGCAGGCTGTCGATGACCTCGTCCGGGTCCGGGATGTCCCAGAACGGGTGCGCCCAGACGGCGACGCCACCGGCCTCGTGGATCGCCTCGACCGCCTGGCGGACGGTCGGCGTCTCGCGCATCCGGAACGCGGGCTTGCCCTCGATCAGGTAGGCGCGGATCAGCGAGCCGATGTCGTGGATCTCCTCGGCTTCCAGGCGCTGCGCGTTCGCGGGCGCGCGCAGCACGGCACCGGCGAGGTGCGGGCGCCCGATCGGCCTGCCCGCCTCGATCCGCTCGTCGATCTCGGCTTCGTCGAGCTCGAAGCCCACCTGCTCGAGCGCGTCGCGCATCCGCAGCGTGCGCTTCTCGCGGTCGGCGAGGAACTCCACCAGGCGCTCGGTGAGCGGCGGCCCCGTGTAGTCGATCCCGTAGCCCAGGATGTGCAGTTCGCGGGGGCTCGCCGCGCCGTCGTCGACCGCGGAGATCTCGACGGCCGGCACGACCTTGACGCCGAGCTGCTCACCCGCGGCGACCGCCACGGCGACGCCGCCGATCGTGTCGTGGTCGGAGAGTGCGAGCACCTCGACGCCGGCATCCGCCGCGCGGGCGACGACGTCGGCGGGCTCGAGCACGCCGTCGGAGCTCGTCGAGTGCGATTGCAGGTCGAAGCGGGGGGCCACCGGGCGCAAGGGTATGCGATCGGTCTGGGCTGGGCGGGAGGCGGGTGCTCGGCTCGCCCGTTCGGCGGCCTCTTTGCCTTGGGTGACGCTCGGGTTGCGCTCAGGCGCCGGTCGCCTCACCCGCCCGCTCGGGCGCGGGCGCAGTCAGCGCGCGGACACGGCGGTCGACGGCGTGGCGCAGGCGACGCACGGCTGCGTGGTAGCGGTCGGCCTTCTCCGAGAGGACGCTCGGGAGCGTGACCGCCGCGTCGCGCAGCTCGGCGGCCGCGGCGTCGGTCTCGGTCGCCCTGAGGCCGGCTTCGAGCCACACGACTTCCAGGTAGGCGAGCGCCGCGCCGAGCTCCTCGGGCGCGATCGCGCCCGGCTCCTCCAGCTGGCGCAGCAGCGGGATCACCTTCGAGATCAGCCAGCGCTGCTCGCCGTGCACGCGCAGCATCAGGCAGATGTCGGGTGGGTGCTCGATCTGGAGGTTCTCAGGCATGGTTCCGTATATCGGGATCTTCGAGAGGACTGTGTCCCGTGCCGATGGATTCGACCAGCCCGGGTGGCTGCTTTAGGAACCGCCCTGGGGCTCCACGCTTCTCCGGCCCCGGGTGCCGTTCGCGGCGCGCACGGGACGGGTGGGCGGGCTCCCATTCAAGGGCGGGCGCCGCGCCGGCCGATGAAGGTTGCGGAGGCTTGAAGAGAGAGAACCAGATGCAACTACTCGAACGCGACCCGATCGCCCGCACCCCTGGCCAGTACGCACGCGCCACCTGGCGGCGGCTGCGCATGCGCAGCATCGTCGCCCTCGGCGTGCTCGCCACTGCGACCGCGCTGTTCGGCCGCTCCTTCGGCCTGCAGGACCCCCGCTTCCTCGGCTCGGAGGTCGCGCTCCTGATCACGATGTTCGTGATCGCGCGCTACGTGCTGCCGCTCGTCGAGCGCCGCGATCGCGGCGCGCTCGCCGAGGAGCAGGTCGGCGGCCTGCTCGACCAGCTGCCGAGCGAGCGCTGGCGCGTGATCCACGATGCGACGCTCGGCCGCGGCAACGTCGACCACATCGTGATCGGGCCGCCCGGCGTGTTCACGATCGAGACCAAGAGCCACCCCGGCCCGGTTCGCGTCGGCCGCGTGCACGGTGCGACGCTCGCCCAGGCGCAGGCCCAGGGCAAGGCGATCGGCTGGGTGACGGGCACCGAGGTCGAGCCGCTGATCGTGTTCAGCCGCGCATGGGTGGACCGACCCGGCGCGCGACGCAAGGGCGTGCGGGTGCTGCCCGCGCGGATGCTCCTCGGATATCTGGAGCGGGCGCAGATGCGGCTCTCGGCGGCAGATGTGGACCAGGCGCACCGGATGCTCGGAGAGGCGCTGCTCGAGCAGCACGGGCGCACGCGGCTGCTCGGGGATCGCTGGGTCATCAGGTTGTAAGGGGACCGGCGCTTGGCGGCACCCGGCGCGGCCCGCGCTCCGGCCGGGGTGCCAGCCTCGGGTCCCGGCCGAGGACGGCGCTAGCGTCTCGGGCCGTGATCTTCGATGGGAATGAGACGGCGCCGGGCGGCGGTGCGGACTTGGGCCTCGCGCCCGAGACCCTGCTCGCGAGCTTCGGGCTGGAGAGCTTCAGGCCCGGGCAGCGCGAGGCCGTGCAGGCGGCGCTGGAGGGCCGCGACAGCCTGGTCGTGATGCCGACGGGCGGCGGCAAGTCGCTCTGCTACCAGCTGCCGGCGCTCGCGTGGAGCGGGCCCGGGGAGGACCGCCTGGTGGTGGTCGTAAGCCCGCTGATCGCGCTGATGGCGGACCAGCTCAGGCGGCTGGAACAGGCCGGCGTGCCGGCGGCGATGCTCGCGTCCGGGATGGGGGAGGGCCACAACGAGGCGCGACTGCGTGAGATCGAGGGCGGTTTGACCCGGCTGGTGCTCGCTGCGCCGGAGCGCTTCGCCTCGGTCGCGTTCAGGCGCGCCCTGGCCGCGCGGCGCGTCGGGCTGTTCGTCGTCGACGAGGCGCACTGCGTCGCCGAGTGGGGCCACGACTTCAGGCCCGACTACCTGCGTCTGGGCGAGGCCGTTGCGTCGCTCGGCCGCCCCGCCGTGATGGCCGCCACCGCGACAGCGACGCCTGCGGTCGCGGAGGAGATCGTCGCGCGCCTGGGCCTACGCGACCCGCTGCTCGTGCGCTCCGGCTTCGACCGGCCGAACCTCGTCTTCGACGTGGTCGCCGTCGAAGGCAAGGGCGCGCAGTCGCGCAAGCTCGGCGCGCTCATGCACGTCCTGTCCGCCGCGGAGTCGCGGCCGGCGATCGTCTACTGCGGCACGCGCCGCGACACGGAGCGCTTGACGGAGGAGCTCGCCGGGGCGGGGCTCTCGACGGTCGGCTACCACGCCGGGATGAGCCCCGAGGCGAGAAGGGCCTCGCAGGAGGCGTTCATGGACGGCCGCGCCGAGGTCGTCGTCGCGACCAACGCGTTCGGCATGGGCGTAGACAAGGCGGATGTCCGCACCGTCGCGCACTGGGCGCTGCCGACCAGCCTGGAGGCCTACTACCAGGAGGCGGGCCGCGGCGGGCGCGACGGGCAGCCGGCGCGTGCCCTCCTGCTCGCCTCGCGCAGCGACCTCGGGCGCCTGATCAGGTTCATCAAGGAGCGAGAGACGAGCGTCGAGGACGTCCGCTCCTACGTCGGTGGCCTGCGTGCGCGGGGCGGTGGCGGCGAGTCGGTGCTTTTGAGTCACGGGGAGCTCGGCGAGCGCGACCGCGTGCTGCTCTCGATCGCAGAGCGGGCGGGTGCCGTGGCGCTCTCGCCGGGCGGACCGGAAGGGTTGATCGTCGAGCTGACGGGGCGCGGGAGCCCGCGCCTGGCGGCGCAGGCGATCAGGGCAGCGCGAAACCGGGGGTGGGAGTCCTACCGTTCCATCGAGCGTTACAGCGCCGGGGCCGAGCGCTGCCGGCGACGTCAGATCCTCGAGCACTTCGGGGATCCGGAGGAGCCGTATGCGAGCGGGCGCTGCTGCGATGTCTGCGCTCCGGATCAGGTGCTGGTGGAGGCTGCCGCGGCCGGGGCGGGCGGCTTTGGCGCGCGACGCTCGCGCCCCGGGCGGGCCGGCTCCGCGGGCGCCGCGGGGGCCCGGGGCGGCGCCGAGCTGCCCGAGTACGAGGTGCCGGCCGAGCAGTTCGAGGCGCTGCGCGTGTGGCGGATGGAGCGCGCCGAGGGCAAGCCTGCCTACACCGTCGCCACGGACGCGACGCTGCGCGAGCTGATCCACCGCCGGCCCGCGACGCTGGGTGAGCTCATCGATGTGCGGGGGGTGGGGCCGGCGTTCTGCGAGCGCCACGGAGAGGCTGTGCTGGCCGAGATCAGGGCGCTCGCGAGCGCTTCGCAACGGTAGGTTCCGAGCTTGCTCGCCTTGGGGCGGGCGCCGCTAGCATCAGGGGTCGCGCCGACGTAGCTCAGCTGGTAGAGCACTTCACTCGTAATGAAGGGGTCCGGGGTTCGAGTCCCCGCGTCGGCTTGGGAAACGCCTGCAAACGGCCGTTCTTGTTTCGGAGGATCGCCGGCGACCGAAATTGGCTCCGCATTCGTCCCGAAAACGGTCCCCGGAGTTAAAGTAGGTGGCTTGGCGCATGGCGACCGACGCCGAGCGCACCACACGGTCGAGATCGCGATGTCCACTCCTAGATCGCGTCATCAGATCAGGGCTCCGCGAACGAGGGCGCGCGCCGTGGACTTGGGGCGCCGAAACGCTTGCACGGCTCCGACACTCGCACCGGAATCGCCGAACCGCACGGAACCGTCGGTTGCGTCATCCGGGCCGAGACCACGTGCCGTCGCCACGGGCACTGTGTGCGGCCGATAGGCTCCGCCTTGGCTCTTCCAAGCTCACTGACGCCCCGCGAGGCTATGCCCTAGTCGACTACATCGAGTCAAAGGGGGTGTTCCTTGGGCGAGCCGTAGATGATGTCCGAGCTTGACCTCTCACCGCTGCCCGCCGCACAGCAACGGAAGATACGGTCGATACTGCGGGCGCTCGCAGCCGAGAATGACGCGCTGCTCCTCGATGTGGACCTTCCTGCGCGACTATCGGAGGGAACTGTCTGTCTCTCAGTGCTGGCCCGTATCAACCGTCGTCAAGAAGTAGCGGGTCCGAAGACTTGTTTCATCGAGCCTGAGGGTCGACACCATTGGATCGTGCGATAGGCCGCTGACGCTCGGAGCGAGATCCTGCTCGCTCCCTCACACTGGAAAGCAATTTCGCGCCAGCCGCCGCTCGGAGAGTTACGGTTACGCTCCCCGCTTGTATCTTCATCGCCCAGATGAAAGCACGGGATTCGTCTCACTCCGCCTGTACGCGCCCTACGCGTGCCCGCACCTGTAACGCATCCGTCGCCACGGCCGAAGTGAGTCCCATCTCCGTGCTTTGTCCCACGTACGGCCTGCGTACTTAGCGAACGACTCACACGTACGCGGCTTGCGCTCTACCAACCGGGGGTCAAGCTTCTGCCTCTCCAGCGAAACGAGTCAAGTAGCGATCCGCGATCGACTTACGTAGAGTGCCGGGGCGGCGCTAGACTCGCGGTCGCGCTGAAAGGGGGGCGAGCCCGCGAACACGCACACAGGTGCAGGGGAAAGTGGTGCCATGCCGATGCGGGGAGCTCGTGGGAATCTTGACGGAGCGTCATCTTCTGCCAGCCAGCCTGACCTTCCCCACGGAGGGCACCAGTCGTGATGTCTGGCGGCGCACGGATCCTGCGGGTCGCGAACCTATGCAGAACGGAGAGGGGAGTGCATGATGAATGACTCGCTCGGTGAAGCACGAATCGAAATGGGCCGCCTGAGAGGCGTTCTTGAGCAGCTCGGTTTGAAGTACGTCGCTCTCACTGATCAACCCTTGGGGCTTGGCATTGGGCTTCAATGGGCCAACGAGGGCGATGCGGACCGAATAGTCGTTGTATCGATACCCGAGTCCTCTCGAGAAACCGTCTATCTAACGAGCGGCGTGATGAAAGACGTACGGCAGGACGTCCGTAATGCGGTGCTTGAGGTTTGCAACCGATGGGTGAGCCAACGCCCGTTCTTCCCGGCGTTTCTCCAAGAGATCCCAGAGCTGCCAGGAGATCACGGAATCATGGGAGAAAGGGGGTTGGCAGTTTTGATAAAGGTATCTCTCCCGGTTGAGGCGTTTGTCCAGATGCCCAGGTTTTTCAACGCAGTTCTGCCGGGCGTTCCCCTCGCTGCCGAGAAGCTGCGTATTGAGCTCTCGACTCAGGCTGAACCTCAGGGCCGACCTTACCAATGGAAAGACCTTGATCGCCTGCTCGCCCGAAGCTTCTTGTCGACATGAGCCCGCGGCCTGTCTGGTTGTGATGTCGCCGTCAAGCCGCCATCTCTAGTAGACGGTGGCTACCGCGTGAATGACTCCCCCGAGTCTCGTCGCCGTATTTGGCGGTGGGCATCTAACGAGGGCCGTGACCGGCAGCAATCCCACGCAGAAACGCTGAAACGCCACCAGGAAGACCAAGCCGATCGCTGGCTCGCGCACCCGCCCGGCGTCCTCGCGGTCCGACACCCCGAAGGCCATCCATCGATTTCCATCCGGGTCACCCATTGGTACGCTCGCTGTGACGCTCCCGGGTGTCAGTGGGGTTCTTATCGATGCGATAGCAAAGCTGCCGCTTTGGAGTCGGCGGCCAGGCACAAAGACGGTGTCGCTTAGCTTGGGGCGTCCGTGCCGTTCGTATCGGGCTGCCTGTTGGTTCTCTGTGTCGCCGGCGGCTCGTCTATCTGTTCTCCGTTCATCCGACGCCGCACCTGCCACACACGCTCATCTGGCATACGGAAACCGCCCCAACGGCACTGCGGAGCGCTCCAGTGAAAAGCGCTCGCATTAACCCGATCATTACCATCGGGTCTGGTTCGTGTGCCGGGTGAAGGCGCTGGCCAGGCGCTCTCACCTCAGGGCAGGAAGTGGTGGAGTTTAAGCGCGCGCGAGACGATCGCGAAGAACTGGCGGAGCAACCGGACGATCAGCGTGCTCGCCGCGAGTGCGGTTCCCCCAGTGTCTCCGCCCCCCCCGGAGCGCCCGCCGGGGCCCAAGCTCGAGAGGGGCTCGCCTTTAGCGACTTTGAGTTGCGACGTGCTCTTCACGTGGCGTCCACCGGCTTCATAACGAACTCGCTCGACCAACGTAGCGTACGATCGGGTTCCGCGCTTCGCGGTCGAAACGGGCGAACTCGCGCACCCAGTGGGACTCGTCGCGTGGCTGAGGTTATGCGCTACGATCGGTGCCCGCGAGGTCGGGCTTGGGGGAGCAAGGCCTGAGCGCGGGATGGGGGAAGCGCGTGGTTGACGCGAACAATTCAGCGGACGTGGGCGACGGCCCCCCTTCATCTGAGGGTGGCGAGCTGGATGTGCAGTCATTGCCAGAGCCCTCAAGTGATACGGAGGAGGCGCCAGGCGTTGACCGCGGTCCGGACCCGATCACCGACTTCGAGCGCGACCTCGAGGCAGGCTCGGCCCCCGGTGTCGAGCGAGGGGTGGCGCCGTCCGGGACCACTTCGAACTCAGGCTGGACGGACACGGTCTCGGAGCTGCGCATGATCAGAGCGGAGCTCGCCGAGCTACGCTCGATCGTGCAAGCGCGTTTCGACGAGGATCGCACCAAGGACGAGGCGTTCGATCGGCTCTACGGGGATCTCGAGATCTTCCGGGCGCAGGCCGCCTTTCAGGCCTCGCGCGCCGTGTTTCTCGATGTGATCCTCCTGATCGATCGCCTAGAAGCGGCCCTCGAAGGGGAGCTCGACCCAGCGGACGGGCGGGCGATGCTCGAGTCGGTGCAGGTCGAGCTGCTCGAGCTTCTCGCTCGCAGGACCGTCATCCCCGTTGCGGCCACCGACGACACGTTTGACCCCAAGATTCAGCGCGCCGTCGAAACGGTCCCTGTCGATCGATTGGAGCAGCACAACTCGATCGATCGCGTCGTTCGGCAGGGATATGAGCAGGACGGCCAGGCAATCAGGACGGCTGACGTGATCGTCAGGCGCTTCGCGTCGACGGCGACTGGCGATGCCTGACCACGTTGTGATCGGGATCGACCTCGGGACCACGTTCTCTGCGGTTGCCGCGATCGATCATGGCCGACCGCGCGTGCTCCACAACCGCTCGGGGGGGCGCGCGACGCCATCGGTGGTCTACTTCGAGCCGGGCGGCGAAGTGGTGGTCGGCGACGTCGCGCGTAACCAGGCGATCGCCGAGCCCGAGCGCACCGTCCAGTGCATCAAGCGCGAGATGGGCACTGCGTTCTCGGTCAGCATCGATGGAGAGGAGTACCTGCCCGAGACGATCTCAGGCCTGATCCTCAAGGCGCTCAAGGAGGACGCCGAGGCAGCGCTCGGCACAGCGGTCGTCGATGCGGTGGTCACCGTGCCGGCCTACTTCAAGGACTCGCAGCGCACCGCCACGAGGAAGGCCGGCGAGATCGCCGACCTCAACGTGATCGCGATGATCAACGAGCCTACCGCCGCCGCGGTCGCCTACGGGCTCGTGCACGGTGAGGCCGCGCGCAAGCTGCTCGTCTACGACTTCGGCGGCGGGACGTTCGACGTGACCGTGCTCGATGTTGATGGAAACGAGCTGACCGTGATCGCCACGGATGGGGTCTCCAAGCTCGGAGGCGTCGACATCGACAACCGGCTCGCGGACTACCTGGTTGATCAGTTCAAGGGGCGTCACGGAGCTGACCTGCGCGCCGATCCCGCCACCCGCCTGGACGTGCAACAGAAGGCAGAGCAGGCGAAGATCGACCTCTCTGCTCGCCAGAGCACCAAGGTCATGCTCGCGGGCGGCGGCGCCTCCACGCGGGTGGACATCACGCGCGAGCAGTTCGACGAGCTGATCGGCGATCTGTTGGCGCAGACCGAGGAGTGCATGAACCGAGCGCTCTCCGACGCCGGCCTGGGTTGGGAGGAAATCGATGTCGTCCTCCCCGTGGGCGGCTCGAGCCGACTCGCGAGCGTGCGCGAGCTGCTCGAACGCGTAACCGGGAAAGCGCCCGCGCGAGACGCCAACCCCGACGATTGCGTCGTGATCGGCGCGGCGATGCGGGCTGATCTCGACCTCGAGGAGCACGAGCGCAGCGAGCCCTCCAGGACCGGTGAGCGCGAGCCGCTCGACATCGTGATCAACGACGTGGCCTCGCACAGCCTCGGCGTGCGAGCACTCACGCCGGACGGCACACCCGTCAATAGCATCATCATTCCCCGGCTCACGCGGCTTCCCTGCGAGCGAAAACGGGAGTACAGGACACGCAGCGACGGCCAGCGGGCGATCGAAATAGAGGTGCTCCAGGGCGAGGACTCCGATCCGTTCTCGGTGGACGTCGAATCCGTGGGCACGATGCGGGTCGACGACCTGCCCCCACGTCCCGCGGGCGCCGTCAAGCTACGGGTGACGCTGCGTTACGACGGGAGCGGTGTCGTTGAGGTCGTCGCCGAGGAGCTCGACGGCCATCGTGTTGCGCGAGCGCAGCTCCTGCAAAAGAGCGGTGAGCTCGACGACGACACGCTCGAAGAACAGCGGGCGTTGATCCAGCGAAGGTTCGAAGCCGTGAGCGAGAGCGGCGGCGGTGCGGACGGAGCACCCGTCTCGCGGCAAAGCACCGCCGACGAGGCCACCGTAGCCGACGGGGAAGAGCCCGCCGGGGATGAGGCGGCGACCGACGCACAGCAGGCCCCCGACCTTGACGCGGAGGGGGCCGCACGGGAGCGCTCGGACGAGAACGGGGAGGCTGTTTCCGGCAAGGACGCCGGCACGGAGGCGGCGGGCGAGGCGGGGGCCGAACCCCCTGCCGTGGCGAGCGACCCCTCAACGCCCGCCGCTACGAACGGGTCCACGATGGACCTCTACCAGCTCCTGGAGCTCGAGCAAGACGCCGCTGAAGAGGACATCGCGCGACGCATTGAGGGGCGCCGCACCGCGGCCGAGCAAGCGCTGAGCGCGCTCTCCGCCGAGGGCGGCTCCGACGAGGAGGCGGAGAAGTTGAACGCCGAGCTTCACGAGCTCGACCAGGCCGCGGCGATCTTGTTGGATCCCACGACGCGCGCGGATTACGACGCCCATGCGCCCGAGGTTCCAGACGCGCCACAAGCGCCAGACCCGGCAGAGAGCGAATCATGAAAATCCTCGGCATCGACCTGGGTACCACGAATTCCGCCGTGGGTGTCGTCAACAAGCACGGCAGGCCGGAGCTGATCGCCAACCGAGACGGCGACTACATCACGCCCTCGGCCGTGTTTTTCGAGGACGAGCAACCGATCGTCGGCGCGATCGCCAGGCGCTCCGCGGCGCTCGATCCCGAGTCGCTGGCGCAGTACGTCAAGCGCCAGATGGGAAGCCCCTCTTGGGCGTTCTTTACGCCCGGCGGCCACAAGTACTCGGCCGAGGAAATCTCGTCCTTCATCCTGCGCCGTCTGAAGGAAGACGCCGAAGCCTTCACCGGCGAATCGTTCACGCAGGCGGTGATCAGCGTGCCGGCCTACTTCCAGGAGCCGGAGCGTCAAGCCACGATTGATGCGGCGCGAATGGCGAAGCTTGAGGTGCCGCGCATCATCAACGAGCCCACCGCCGCCGGTCTCGCCTTCGCGGTCGACCGCGAGGTCCAAGGCGCCGTCGTTGTCTACGACCTCGGAGGGGGCACGTTCGACGCGACCGTGCTCGACGTCCAGCCCGACGAGCTCAAGGTGCGCGCGACCGGGGGAAACCGATCGCTCGGCGGCTTCAACTGGGACAACGCGCTGATCGAGCACATCGGCGAGCGCTTCGAGGAAGCGACCGGCTCTCCGCTGCCCGCTGATCCCGCCGCCGACCAAGACGTTCGCGACAAGGCCGAGAAAGCGAAGATTGACCTCTCGCGCCTCTCCTCGACGAAGATCGTCCTCTCCTCGCCGGACGGGCCGCAGGTCATCCGTGTCACTCGCGACGAGTTCGAGGACATGACTTTGACCCTGCTCGACACCACGCGCGTGATCCTCGAAGAGGTGCTGGAGGATGCGAAGCTGGACTGGTCGGGTGTCCAGCGCGTACTGCTCGTGGGCGGCTCCACAAAGATGCCCGCGGTCGGCGCGATGCTCGAACGCCTTGCCGACAAACCGCCCTCCAAGGAGGTGCATCCGGACGAGGCCGTGGCGCTCGGCGCCGCGCTCCAGGCCGCGATGCTCGCCGCCGGGCAGCGGGCCGCGTCCTCGCAGGAGGCGGAGCCCGAGGACGTATCGATTGTCGAGGTCCCCGATGTGGTCGACGTCGCCGCACACAGCCTGGGTGTCGTGCTGATTGACTCCGCGACGAACCAGCCCTACAACGACATCACGATCCCCCGCAACACCGAGCTGCCATGCTCGGTGTCGAAGGTCTATCGCACGATTCACGACGGCCAGGCACTTTGGCACGTCCGCGTCACGCAGGGCGAGGAGCGCGACCTGCGCTACGTAAAGGTTGTGGGCGAGGGCGAGATCGCGCACCCGCCCCGGCCCGCTGGGCACCCGATGCGCGTGGACTGGCGCTACGACAACGACAGCATTGTGGAAGTCGCCGTGTTCGACGGCGAGACGGGCACGCCCCTCGGAGAGACCAAACTCAAACGCGAGAGCAGCCTCTCGTCCGAGGAGATCGAAGAGACGGCGAAGCGCCTCGGCGATATGACGCTGGAGTGAGAGATGAGTGACGCCGGGACAAGCACACCCGACTTCTACCAGCTGTTGGAGATCCCCAGGAACGCTACCCCCGAGCAGATCACGAAGGCGATCGACGCGAAGATCCGCTTCTACAGCAAACGAACCAACGCTCCCAACGTGGCTGATCGAACGCAAGCCGAAGCTGCGCTGGAGACGCTCGGCCAGATGAAAAAAACCCTGCTCGACCCCGCGCAGCGCCGAGAGTATGACGTCACGCTCAACGGCTCGTACCCAGAAGTGATCAACGCCCCGATAGCAATCGCGCCGGAAGTCCGTACGACTCCGAGTAAGGGATCTGAACAGCTACCCCCCACCCAACCGTCTCCACCACCGCCACCAACGGCTCCGGCATCGAACCTTGCGTCGCTGAAATCGCGATCGCGGGCGGCGGCCATCGACTTAGTGTTCCTTATTGGTGTCAGTGCAGCCTTGGAACAGGCCGTAGGCAGGGCCGCTTTCTGGCTGGTCGTCTGGCCGCTTTACGCGCTGCCTGTAGGGATCACGGGCCAGAGCCTAGGCTTACGCATCTGCCACCTGCGAGTCGTCGCTATCTCGACCGGCCGTCCGATCGGTGTGTGGAGATCGACGCTCCGGCTGCTCGGTATCTTCGTCACGTTCCTCTGGGGCTTCGTCTGGGTCTTCTGGGATCGCAAAAAGCAGGCATTGCACGACAAGGTGGGGCGTGACATCGTCATCTACGACCGTTGACACGCGCGCTCCTCGACGAGCCGCGTGAGTCGCGATGGCTGATCGAGTCGACTCCGCCACGGCGATCTCGGGGGAGCCCGGGCGCCGGCTTCGTTGGCTGCCCCTCGGCTACCCGATCGGGGCGTGGAATCAGACCACCGACCGAGACGCCAACCAGACGGCGATCGTGCGCAACAACGCACGGCTCGTGCACGTCGGGTTCGCACAGTACGACACCTGGATGCGACTGCGCATCGAGGGCGATTTGGCCCGGACGCTCCCCCAGGACGGGGTGGCCGCCCCCGCCGACGTAGAGGCGCTCACGGCGCTCGGCCTGCTGCTCGAGCTTCCCGAGTCGCCGCCCGAGGCGCTTTCCACGCTCGACGGGCTGATCCTCACTGCTTGTGGGATCGGTGCCGGCAACTTGCCAGAGCGACCCGAGCAGTTCGTGATCGTCACCCACCGATTCGAGTTCGTGGCCGCGCTCGATGCGGTCTCCTACGCGGTGTGGGCGCGGTGCGGTGCCGGTGCAAGCCTCGGCGCAGCTTGTCGAGCTGCGGCGGCCGGAAGCTCGCTGCCCATCGAATCGGTCACCGGGGCCGTCGTACGAAGCCTCCCCGCGATGGTCGCCAGCGGGGCTGTGTTTGCTGAGCATGGCGGCATTGCCGATGGCCCCTAACCCGAACCGCGCCACGCGCCCGCGCCGTGGCGGCGAGCGTGACGGCGGGGTTCCCGCTTGGGAGCACGTCGTCGCGGTGCCGATCCACTTTCTGCCGATTGGCGACATCCCACGGCTCGTGGCGGAGCTGGTCGTCGTGCCCGCCGTCGCAGAGCTCTCCCAGCAGGCGATCCGCCACTACCGCACGCCGGAGGGCCGGCGCGAGCTTCTGAGCTACGGCGGGGCGATCGCCGCCGGTTACGACCCGATGATCGCCGCGGCACTTCTCGACGCGCGGCACGCCGACCCGCCCGAACCTCTCGGAAGCGACGGCACCAACGGCGGCGGGGGGAACGGCGGCGGCCCGCCGCCAGGCGGGGGGCCGCCGCCGCTGGCCGCGACCGGGGCAGCGGCCGCGCCGAGCGCGAGCTCGGGCACGAAGGAGCTTGAGCGACGAGACGAGGTGATCAGGAGACGCCACGAGCGTCAGCAGGTGGAGGCTGAGCGTAAGCGTGAGCAGGAGCGTCAGCAGGTGGAGGCTGAGCGTAAGCGTGAGCAGGAGCGTCAGCAGGTGGAGGCTGAGCGTAAGCGTGAGCAGGAGCGTCAGC
>Ga0210401_10000170_pt1 | contig 78636 bp, 64 predicted proteins | sample IncBWH32MmetaG_FD_150866 | JGI IMG/M metagenome (GOLD analysis project Ga0210401, IMG submission 150866) | Forest soil microbial communities from Barre Woods Harvard Forest LTER site, Petersham, Massachusetts, United States - Inc-BW-H-32-M | ecosystem: Environmental > Terrestrial > Soil >...
TCGGTGTATGCGGGTTTGGACCGGCAGGGAATCGAAAACGGTAAGCCTGCCGTCGAGCTGGCGCAGAAAGTGGCTTCCTCTAGGCGCGCGGAGTTTCAAGGCATCATGGCCTACGCTGGAATCGCTGCCCATGTTCACGGCTATGAGAAAAGGCGCGAACGCTCCACGAAAGATATGGCCGACGCCCGGGAGACGGTTGCGTTGTGCAAGAAGTCCGGCTTGCCGGTTAATATTTTCACGGGCGGATCCACTGGCACTTACAACATGGATCATGAGAACGGCCTCACCGAGCTCGAAGTAGGATCCTACGTATTTATGGACACCAGGTATTTTGTCATCGGCGGTAAGGACAACGAGACGACTTACAATGATTTCGATGGCGCTCTCACGGTACTTACTACTGTGGATAGCAAACGTCATCCCAACCAGGTGGCCATCGACTACGGCAATAAAGCCGGTGTCCGGCCGACTGACAAGGTGAAAGGGATGCCCGGGCTGGAGGTCGGGACTCAGGGCGCCGAATATGGGCTCCTGAAATGGAAGGATGCCGACCGCGAGCCCAAGCTAGGCGATCGCGTGGAAATCTATTGCACTGTCCTCGACGACAGCACCAACTATTACGACCGATACTATGTCGCCAGAGGCGAGCAAATCGTCGACGTTTGGCCCATCATGGGGCGTTCCGGCGCGGCGCAAAGATAGCTACAGCTAAACTTAAAGGGAGGCTGGTAGCGCTTACTGTTTGATGATCGTCCCGTCTTTCCGGCGGATCTCTCCCCATCCGCCATTCAGTGTCTTGCGTTCGCCCGTTTCGCCGAAACCGAACGGATATTTCGCGGCGGCTTTCTCGTCCACTTCGATACCCCAGCCTGGAGCTTCGTTCACGTACCAGTAGCCTTCCTTCATCACCGGACAGCCCTGGAAGACCTCCTGTGTGCGTTCGTTGAAGGGCGAATATTCCTGCACTCCGAAGTTTGGAGCCGTGACGTCCAGAGTGATTTGCGCCGCATGCCCGATCGGCGACACATCTCCCGGTCCATGCCAAGCGCTGCGAACTCCGAATTGCTCGGCGAAGGCAATGATCTTTCGTGCCGGCGACAATCCTCCGCACTGCGAAACGTGAATACGGATGAAGTCGATCAGCCGCTCCGTGATGAGCGGGCGCCACTCATGCGGGCTATTGAACAACTCGCCCATGGCGAGCTGGGTTGAGCACTGCTGCCGGATCAGGCGGAAATATGCAATGTCCTCGGGCGATAGCGCGTCTTCCATGAAAAACAGATTGAATTTCTCAGCATCCTTGGCAAAATGCACCGCCTGAATCGGCGCGACGCGCTCGTGCACGTCGTGCAGCAATTCGATATCGTCGCCCAGAGCCTTCCGCGATTCTTCAAACAACTTCAGCGCCCGCCGGATATAGAGCGCCGGCTCGAACACCGGGCCGCTATGCAACGCCTTCACTGTCGCATCGCCGCGGCGCGATCCATAACCCGCCATCCCCGGCACGCCCACTTGCACCCGTACGAAACGAAATCCCTGCGCGATCCACATCTTCGCGGCGTCAATGGTCTGCTGATATTCCGCGCCGTCGGCGTGGCCATAGCAATCCGCCGCCTCGCGCACCTTTCCGCCGAGCAGTTGATATACCGGCATGTTCGCCTGCCGGCCCTTGATATCCCAAAGCGCTTGATCCACGCCACTGATCGCGTTGTTCAACACCGGCCCGTTACGCCAATACGAGCTATTGTAGTTGGCGTTCCAGATGTCTTCAATACGATCCGCCGGCTTGCCGATCAGAAACGGTTTCAAATATTTCTCGACCGCTGGAACTACCAGGTCGGCGCGTTGCGTGAAGGTTCCGCAACCATAGCCATACAGACCGTCCTGATCCGTCGTGACCTTCACCACTACCAGCCGGAGTCCCGCGGGTGCGGTGGCGATCACGCTTACATCTTTGATCTTGGGCGACGGCAAACCCCGTACCGCCCTCGCAACCTTTTCCTGTGCGGCCAATTCACGTTGGGCAAGTCCGATCGTACCCACGGAGAGCTTTAAAAGATCGCGCCGATTCATCATGTCTCGTACGCTCCAAGAATTTTTGCTATTACACATATCAACACTGTATCCAAGTTTTCTGAACTCCACATTACTACGGGCGTTGATGCGCTCGCTGGCTTAGCTACAATCATCGGATGCACAAGTTCATCTCGCTTCCTGCACTACGGAATTCACTCCTCGGCGCTTTATTGTTCATCACTCCATCGAACGCCCAAACCTCGCCGCCGGCTACCTACCCCGAGTTTCCAAGCGAGACGCCGGCCAAGCTCATGCCCGCAACCGGTGGCTTTGACCACGAGCGGCGCGACGTGATGATCCCGATGCGGGACGGCGTGAAGCTACACACTGTAATCCTTGTACCGAAGGACGCGAAGGGCGCGCCCATCCTGCTGACGCGCACGCCTTACAACGCTACCGAACTCACTACCCATGCCCACAGCGCTCACCTCGGCTCAAATCTCTACGGCTATGACAACGCCACCGACGTCATTGTCGAAGGCGGCTACATTCGGGTGGTCCAGGATGTGCGCGGCAAGTACGGATCGGAGGGCGACTACGTCATGAATCGGCCTCTGCACGGGTCGCGGAACCCGACCCCGGTCGATCACGCGACCGACACTTACGACACGATTGACTGGTTGGTGAAGAACGTTCCGGAAAGCAATGGCAAGGTCGGTATTCTCGGCATTTCCTACGATGGGTTTCTCCCCTTGATGGCCCTCGTCAATCCCCATCCGGCCCTGAAAGTGTCGGTGCCGATGAACCCGATGGTGGATGGCTGGAAGGGCGATGATTGGTTTCACAACGGCGCCTTTCGCCAACAGGGTTTGCCCTACATCTATGAACAGGAGGCGACTCGCGCGTCGGATGCCAAGTGGTGGACGGCTCACTTTGACGACTATGACATGTTCATGCAGGCGGGATCAGCGGGCGAACTCGGGCGCCGCCACGGTCTGGAACAAGTTGGCTTCTGGCGAAGGCTCTTGGAACATCCCAACTATGATGCCTTCTGGCGAGATCAGGCCGTGGACCAGGTGCTGGCCTCCCAACCGTTGAAAGTGCCGGTGATGCTGGTGCATAGCCTGTGGGACCAGGAGGACATCTACGGCGCCACCGCCGTCTACAAAGCGATCAAGCCGAAGGATGCTAATAACGACAAGGTTTTCCTGGTCCTGGGCCCTTGGCATCACGGCCAGGAGATCGGTGATGGGAGCACGCTCGGCGCGTTGAAGTTCAACAGCGATACGGCACTCTACTTCCGCCGGGAGATCTTGCGCCCATTCCTGGACCAGTATTTGAAGGACGGCGCGCCCAAGGCCGACATCCCGCCAGTGGCCGCGTTTGAAACCGGTACGAACACGTGGCGGCGTTTGCCCGCCTGGCCGGCCGGCTGTGCAAGCGGCTGCACGGTGCGACCAACGCCGCTCTATCTTACCGCCGCGTCAAAACTGAGCTTCGCCGCACCGCAGTCTGGCGACAACGCGTCCGACGATTACATTTCCGATCCCGCCAAGCCAGTGCCCTTCCGCGCACGCCCCATCGATACTGCCAGTTGGTCCCGTTGGCTGGTGGACGATCAGCGCGAGATATCCGGCCGTCCAGATGTTGCGGTTTTCGTCTCCGAGGTCTTGAGCGCCCCGATGAAGATCAGCGGTCAACCAGTCGCCAACTTGATAGCCTCCACTAGCGGCACCGATTCCGACTGGGTGGTCAAAGTTATCGACCTTTATCCCGACGAAGTTGCCAGCCAGCCGGCCTTGGGCGGCTATCAGCTTATGATTTCGGCGGACATTTTCCGTGGCCGCTATCGCGAGAGCCTGGAGATTGCCAAACCAATCACACCCGATACTCCTCTGCTGTATCGCTTCGCATTACCCACGGCAAATCACGTGTTCCTTCCGGGCCACAGCATCATGGTGCAAGTCCAGTCGAGTTGGTTCCCTCTATACGACCGCAATCCGCAGACGTTCGTCGCGAATATCTTCTGGGCCAAGCCGGAGGATTATCGAAAAGCCGTGCAGCGGATCTATCATGCACCTGGCCAGGCGAGCTTCATCGAACTGCCGCTAGTGAGAACGCCTTGACGCTCCCGGCGTGTATAAGATCAGCCGGGCGCTGGGCAAGCCGGGGCGGCTACTTCGATCCGGAACGGAACACCACGCCCCGCCGAATAGCGCAGATTGTTTTGGACATAGTTGACATTGGCAGCGCTATTGAGATTTGGGTTGTCAGCTCTATCGCAACGTGTTCGTGGCCGCGATATCCAGTCCGCCGCCGCCTAACGCAGCGGCGAAATTGTCCTTGCTTGCGAGAAGGCGCGAAGACACTGGAAAATCGCTCCACCGACCAATGCCTGCACGTAAGGGGTGAAACAAGAATGCCGCCAGTTGAACCGCGGCCCAAACAAAGATTCAAAAGCCGTATTTCCGAGTTGGACGCCGTTGACGTTGCCAACGTAGTTTGGCGCCGAGCTCACCGATTACGCCGAGAACTTGTTGCTTCTTCGGTGACATACTTTGATCACGCAACGCGAATATCGGATGCAGTAATTGCCTGTTCATATCAAAGGTTTAGAAGAGGCGTGATTCACAAAGCGTGCGACTGGCTCGCTATGTCGTTAAGTCGCCGATCACCTGCATAGACTTTCGTTACGCCTGTAGGCGTGATCTCGCGCTTCTGAGATTCAGGTTCAATTTCGATTTCTGTGTTTTCGAGCGCAACTTTACTGGTAAATCAACTCTGTGCTCTCTTGGCCGAAGCGTTGCGAGCGGCCAATAGCGAGAAGATCATCGCTCGTCAACTCGTTCAGCGACGGTTGCAGTCTGACGATCACCAGCGTTTGATCGTCTTGAGGATCCAAGTCGCCCAGAAACAAGCGCAAATGGGCGAGCACGGCGTCACACAGCGTGCGAGTAGATGCATCCCAGTTCTTGCAAACGGTCTCCAGCAGGCGCGTTTCGCCGAAGTCTTCGCCCTGTCTGTTCTCCGCTTCAGTGATTCCGTCTGAAAACATCACCAGCAAATCGCCAGGACCGACAATATCTTCTCCTTGGGGATAGAAGGAACCTGGTAAGAGACCCAGAACGGGACCTCCCTCCTCTAGTCGCTGTACTGAGAATGTTCCATTTCGTCGTCTGTGGACAAGTATGGGAGGCAGATGCCCCGCGTTCACATACCGCAGAGTGGATGTCCCGGGGTCGTAGTAACAACAAATCATGCTGGCGAAGCGTTGGGGCGCGCTTCTGGCGCATAGGAAATCGTTCAGTTGCTGGACCGCTCCTTCTTGCATCAGCGCCCCCGATGTCCACGACGTAGCGCGCAACGCTCCTTGTATCAGGCTCGATAACAAAGCAGCCGGCAGGCCCTTTCCGGCGACATCCGTCAACATCAGACCGATCCGGCCGTTCTTATCGGCATACACGTCGTAGAAATCGCCGCCGACCTGCCAGGCGGGAATGCACGCACCGGCGAAGTCGAGATGCTCCGGGACCGACCCCACGGGCGGCATGAGATCGAGCTGAACGGTCCGCGCCACGTCAGCCTGTTGTTGGAGCTGCTTTCCACGAAGATACGGCCCGAATCGAAGCCCGATCACGATCATGGCGATCACGAGGGCGAGCGCTGCCATGCTACCGGTGAGAACACGGACTCTAAGCGCCCCGAACGGCGCGGCCACAGTGTCCAGGTAGACTGCAATCTCCACAATGAGCGGGCGTGATAGCGAGCCGAGACCCTCGCGGTTTGCTGCTGCGCCGTACGGCCCGAGGTCCGGATGGAAAGGGCGTGCAGTGACGAGCACTTGTCCGGATGGGGTATTGACAAATTTGGACAGGACCTCGTGGCTTTCGATTGCCTGCTGTATTCGCGAGCGCGAGTACAGCTTTTCCGCCGGTACTCCACCAGTGGCGACAGGAGTTCCGTCAAGTTGCAGAATACGGAGCCACGCGATTTGTGCCGGCGATTCTCGCATCGTTTCGTTAACGATCTCCGATAACTCCCCGGTGTCCTGGGTACCCAGTACACGCGCCATTTGTTCAATCGCCGCGATTTTTCGGTTGGTCTCGCGCTGAGCTTCCCGCTGTACCAAGTCGCTGGACACAAACCGATATGCGCCAATCATCTGCGCTAGGAGAACTGTTCCAAGTACCAGACCGCAGGTCACGCAAATTTTGAGCATTACGTTCTTATTTCCGGATGGCCAAGTTGGGTTCCGGCTTCGAGGATCGCAACTGGGCTGAGTTGCTGCGCTTCGCAAACAAAAAAGTGACTTCATACCAGTTATGACGATTCATAGAGTGGTGAAGTGGCACCTTCTGCCGCATGTCCTTACACTCTTAACAAAACTCTACACTCCCCCGTGAATCAATTGTCAAAGAACGGAAATATCGGTAAAGAATGGTAAAGCTCAGAAGCGATCGGCTACGAAGCGTGTTCCAATCTGGAAGCGGCGCGATCGACGTTGATCTTTTCCGCAAATTAAAATGAAAAAGCCGGCATCGGTAAGTATCGACTTACACAATGCCGGCGGAGGTCGCTATCGCTTGCGGAGTTCAGGCGACCTTCAGCTTGAGTCCTACCTTCGGAAGATCAATATCCGTCTTGACCACCATGTTGAAGTAATTCTCAAAGATATTCAGTGCGACGAGTGCAACGATCTCGACGATCTCCCTGTCGGTGAATCCGGCATGCTGGAGTTCCGCAGGCGAGCAATCGCCATTCTCAGCCACAAGGTCCTTGGCGAACCTCAACGCAGCGTCCACCTTGGTATCGGCTGCACGACCTTCGCGGCTCTCCAGAATATAATCGTTTGTTAGACCAAGTTTCTTGGCGCGCGCGGTGTGGTACGCCAATGAGTACTCGCACAGATTCGTTTGCGCAACGGCCAACGCGATCTGCTCGCGCTCCTCCTGATCGAGCTTGCCGCCCTTCAAGGCGCGGCTAAATTGCAAATAGCCTTCTAGGACACTGGGCGATTGCGCCATACTCTTTATCATGTTAGAAGGCAGCCCGCTATCCGCGCTCGCAGAGACGACCAGTCCTTTGGTTGCTTCGCTGGCGTTTTCAAGTTGGATGGGTTGAATGGTTTGCATTAAAAACATCTCCTTGTCGTGCGATCCTCTCCGTGTTTGTTTCTGATCGCCGACACTATGGATGACGAGATCGCCCGTTTTGGTTGTTGAGTACAACCGCCAAGTTTTAAGCAACTTTACAAACTGATGGTCTATTTTCTTCGGACCTCACACGGTGGTACATTGTTCGAATACCCTCCGGAAGATGTTCGCCATGTTTGCGTGCTTGGGTAGTGGCAATGCTCACTGGCCTCACGGGAGGGGGCCGATCATGAAGCGAACGCAGACCCAATGGTTTCTCACCGCAATAGTCGCCGCCGCGGGGACACTCCCTACATGGGCGCAGTCGCGCGCACTGCCCTCGGGAGATGTCCAAGCAATTTATCAGCGTATGTTGGAGAGAATCAAGTCGATCAAAATCTTCGACCACCACGCGCACCCGGGATTTGGCGACGATTCCGACGTGGACGCTCAGGCCACTCCGCCCCAACACCTGCCTTTCCGCGAGCGCGAGACGAACCCGGAACTCGTAGCTGCGGTCAAGGCTTTGTTCGACTACCCTTATTCAGACCTGTCCGAGGCGCACATGCACTGGCTGCAAGAACGATCCAGTGCGGCTGAGAAAGCGGGCGGCACCAGTTATTGGGACCGCATCCTCGACCAGTGCGGTATTGAGTCCTCGGTGGCCAATCGCGTGGCCATGACGGGCTACCTGAATCCGAAAAGGTTCCGTTGGGTATTCTTCGTGGACTCATTCCTGTTCCCCTTCGATAACAAGGTCGTGACCGCGGAGAATCCCGACGAAGGGGTGTACATCCCGCTCCAGGAAAAAGTTCTACACCGCTACATGCAGCAAGCGGGCGTCAGCCGGTTGCCCAACAGCTTCGATAAGTATCTGGCTTTCGTTTCGCGCATTCTCGAGGAGAACCAGAAGAAGGGCGCCATTGCCGAAAAGTTTGAGGCCGGCTACTTCCGTTCGCTGTATTTTGCCGATCCGCCACGCCCGGCGGCGGCCGCTGTCTATCAAAAATACCATTCGGCTGGGGTCCCGACTCCGGAGGAATACAAGACATTCCAGGATTACGTTTTTCGCTACCTGGTCACCGAGGGGGGCCGGCTCCACTTGCCCGTGCATATTCACACGGCGGTGGGGGAAGGAGATTATTTCAGCCTGCGGAAAGGCGACGTCCTCAATCTCGAGAACGTCCTCAAAGACCCGCGTTACCTCAACACAACCTTCGTTCTTATCCACGGCGGCTACCCGTATTTCCGAGAGGTGATCTGGCTGGCGTCGATGAAGAATGTTTACATCGATAGCTCGGAAATCGAAACGCTGGTCTACCCTTCGGAGATGAAGAATGTCTTGAAGTATTGGCTAGAAACCTACCCCGACAAAATCACGTTCGGCACAGACGCATATCCATTCAGCGCAGCTCTGGGGGCTGAGGAGACCTATTGGTTGGGGGTCTACTCGGCGCGCGAAGCGCTGGCGGCCGCTCTTGCTGAAATGGTGGCTTCGGATGAAGTAACGGAGGACAAAGCGTTGGAGATCGCGCGTGGCTACTTGCACGACAATGCTTTGAGCCTTTACCCGCCTGCCTCCCGGTAGCTCTGAAACTGAGGAACATCGCCAGCGCCGAATAACTCACCGAGCAGATACCCATGCGCAACGGAGCACAGGTCCGAGAGCCATTCAATTGACCGCACGCATCAATTTCTAAGGCTCGGCTTGTGGGTTTCTGGTTCGCTGTCCAAACCTGGGTCCATATGGGTTCGCGGGATTACGGGCTCCAAAACGCTGTCGGCGGATTGAGCGGAATGCAGTCTGAACAGCGCCTCCCCCTCATACTGAAAATGATCCGCCAGCAGATCTGCAATCGTGAAGCGCTCCTTTGCGACACCGGCCTGCGTGTGTTCAACCGTCCGCGCGAGTATGTGGTACAACTCGTGGCCCAAAAGCCGCGCCATTGCTCGTCCATAGACGTAATCACGGCGGGGCGTCGATTCATGTGCCATCGATGGACCAAGAAACTGGCTTAAAGCTGTGCAATCGATCCAGCTGAACGGTAATATCTTGTGATCGGCCACTGCAGTGGACGCAAGCACCTGCACATTCCTACTCTGGTCGGTTGGGTCGACCGGGGACGCGGCGCTACAAGTACCGCGTAATACGACGACCGCGAGGTCGGCACTCTCCAGGCTTACACCCGGCTTCTTCCAATCCCCCCATTCAATACGAAAACCCGCGGTTAGCATGAGGTCACCCAACTCACGCATCATATTCGCCACCACGGCAGTGGAACCAATCCCATCGGACTTCAAATACACCGCGACATCGGCGGTTCTCGGCGTAGCGGACTCCGAGCGTCCGACTCCAATGCTCAGCGAGAGCAGGCAAAACGTTGCCCTAAAACACGCATACATGGCGCGAACCTACTGACATTATAGATGTTATCAGCGCTCTGCGCTCGAAGACCGGGGCTGATCGGGAAGCTTGGCGGTCGCTGCGGTTAAGACCTGGGATTCACAAGACGGCCGATGAAGAGCATCACGCCAGTGCGGGAGTCGCGAATGATGAATAGGAACGGGTGATCGGCGCGAAAGACGACAGTCGGTTCAGGCGCGCGCATGGCGGCGGGATGGACCGCGATCCCCGTGGCTGCGGCGGCTTCCGTGCCTTGCTCGGACACGTCCACAAAGGCTTTATGCGCTACTTCGGAGATGGCCAGGTTCCCGCGGCTATCGATGCCGGAGAAATCGGCGTTATTCGTAAAGGCCGTTGGCATTCCCATGCCCGAAAGCGTCGTGCCCAGCGAAAACTGGGACTCTGCGCGGAACTTGGGGAGAGACACGCGGACATTGCAGCTGGTGAGATTGCCAAGCCACGCGGTGAGGTCCCCGGATCTGAGGGATTTCTCGATCTCAACCAGGCCGGTCGACGTCTTCGGCAGCAGCACGTCAAAAGCGATTCCAGTGCCTGCGTACCGCATTTCAAGGACCTGGCTGGAAGGGGTCTCGGTGTAGTTGAAATGGGAGGTCTGGTGCATGAACTTCGTCTGCTTGACCGCACCGGATTGGAGTATAAACGACCCGGCCTCGGTGCGCGACGCGAGGAACGGATCCTGCCATTTGCCATAGAAATAGATTGCACTGGTGAGGACCATCCGCGTCTGATCGTTGAGCGATCCGGCGGGAAACAGATCCTTGATCTTATCGTTGCTGTGCTGCTCGGTCCAACGATTGATTTCCTCACGCGCGCCTTCGGGATTCGTTACGAAGTCGAGAGGCGTGATAAGACTGTGATAGGCGGTGGCGAGGATTTCCTGGAAGCGGGGTTGAATAGGAAAGCCCTTTTGTACCCACAGTCCGTTGGCATTCAGCAATTCGTTCGCGCCGGTGTTACCCGCTTTCGTTAGATCGCCGACCAGAGCGGCGAAGGCCGAATCGTAAGAGGAATCGTAATGTTGATGCAACACCGTGGCGATTTCAATCGCCGTCCGGCCTCGCGCTCCAGGTAAGGTCATGGAGAGCGCCGCAGCGATGTTAAAGGGCGAGAGAGCCAAGTTCGCATCGCCGCGGGCAAGTTGTTGGTAGGACGCAACTGTAAAGCTGTATATACCCGGCACCAATCGCGAGTCGCCGCGGGAGTTGCCCGCGGACAAGGCCGCGGCCAGCAAGAAGGGAAGGACAAGGCGTTTCATAAGCCTCCTCGCCTCGATTATGCCGCGAAGAGGAGAATCCTTTCGCGCGATTCCGCGACTATCCGAGAAACCCAAGCTTCTGCGAATTAAAGTTGCCGAAGTTTGGAAACACGCTCGTGAGCGCGCTATCGGGAATCCCGAACCAGGAGCACAGCGTGGCGCCGTACTGATCTATGGACGTAGTGGGAATCCAGCGGCCTCGTACGTCGGCGTCGTCCGGGCCCGCCAGCTCGAAAGTCGGGAATTTACCGAAGACTTGGCCGCCTTGCACAGCTCCGCCAACCACTAGATGGTGGCTCCCCCACGCGTGGTCGCTACCATCACCGCTGGTGGGCTGAAAGGTCCGGCTGAAATCGGATTCCGTGAATGTGGTCACGTTCTGGGCTACGCCAAGCTCCTGTGTTGCATCGTAAAATGCCGCCAGGGCAGGGCTCAGTTGGGGATATAGCGTATTGTGTGTATTGAATTCGTTGGTATGCGTGTCAAACCCGCCCAGAGAGCAGAAGAAGATCTGCCGTCGCATCCCCAGATCAGCCTGAACCTGGATAATCTGCGCGACTTGCAGCAACTGTGCCCCAAGCGAACTCTTGGGAAATTGCGTTTTGAGGGTTGTCGACTTTGCCAGCGCGGCGCTTAGGGCATTCGCATCGGCGATGCTGTTGGATATCGTATCGTCAGCGGCCTGCACCAGTGAAACACCGCTTCCGAGCGTCAACAGACTGTTCAGGGCGCTCAACCGCGCCTGCGATGCTGCGCTGGAATTGAAACCGGCGAGTTGAAGGGATTGTCCAGGTGAGAGCGCCACCGGCTGCGTCGAGACACCAGCGCCTTCCAGGCTGTTGCCAGCAAGGGAAAAGAAGGTCGGGAATTTCGAAGAATTGAAGTTTTGCGACGCGATGTAATCCGCCGCCCGGCCGGCCCACCCAGTGGCGCTGTGGCCTTGCGCCACCGATGTTTGCCATTGCAACTGCTGGTCGGAGTGAGAAAACAGATTCGAAGGAATAGGGGCTTGCTGCGCCTGATACTGCGAGCGTGTGAGCGGCTGCACCAGCGAGCCGACGTTTGCCACCACGGCCAGTTCCTTCGATGAAAACAGACTGGCGACTTCGGTCAGCTTCCCATGAAAGGCGTAGGGAGCCCCGGATGCAGTGTAGACTGTTGGCGTGAGCGAAGCCTGCGCCAACGCCAAGTTCCCCCGAATCGAGGTATAGGCTTGAAAGTTCGTGTCGTCCATGGGGACGACAGTGTTGTTGGAGTCGTTCCCGCCGAACAGAAAGATGCAGACCAGAGCGCGATAATCTGGCCCGCTCTGCGCCAGCGCCGGCAAGACGCCGAAAGGACGCAGCGCGAGCGATCCAACGGAGGCCGCGCCAATACGTATGAATCCACGACGAGTAAACATGATAGAAGTTCCTTACTGAATGACCTGGTATTCGGCGGACGTTAAGACAATGTAGAGCGCCGCCTGAGCCTTGGCCGTCGGCGTTCCCGCGGCATTCGCGGCGTCGATGGCGGCCTGCTTCAGATTGCTCGACATGCAGCTATGCAAGAAAATGTAACTGATGTGATCAACCAACGAGGTGACGTCGGAGGCCAGATTCACAAAAGGCGTCAGGTTAACTTTGGTGCCTTTGTCCAACGCGCCGTAGATCGCCGAATTGACGATGCCCGCGCGGCTCGCGGCGGTCTGGGTGGAATAGATCTGGAATTCGGGCCCAAGCAGACCCTTTTCGGTACGGTACTGCGGCGAAAAGTAACTGAACACGCTGGGCGCGTAGAACAGATCCTCGCCCAACAAAGTCGCATCGTTGTAGATTGTACTGGTGGAGCTTAGAGTCGCATTCAATCCGCGCAGCAGATTCGCCATGAAAAGAACAGGCTCGCGAAGGTGGCCGAAGCTGGTCTGCGATGTAGTGCTCGGTAGATCACCGGCCCGCGCCTCGTCATCCGTCAAAATCGCAGTGATGACGGCCTTCAGATCTCCCCGCACGCCGCTGCCGTTGTCGAGAAAAGTGTTGGAAACGCGCTGGATGTAGGCGGGACTGGGATTGCTGGTAACCAGATGCTGGATCAGTTGCTGGCACACGAACGGCGCCATGGTCGGCTGCCGCATCAGCGCGTCGAGCAGAGATTCAAGGTCCGCTTCGGCGGACTGCCCGGCCGGAATCGTGATGCCTCCGAAAATCGCTTTCGCACTCGTATCATGCTCGGCTTCCACCGCATACATCGGACCGATGTAGTACGGCGGATTGTTGGTTTTCGCAGTGGCGCCGGGCGCGAGGGGATAGGTCCAGCCCGTGAGCACTTTAGCCATGTTCGTAACAGTCGCCTGATCATAAGTCGGAATCGGATTCCCGTTCGAGTCTCGTACTGGAGTGCCGTCCGTGTTCAATTGCGCGAGGCCGAGCGTGAACAACTGCAGCAATTCCCGGCCGTAGTTCTCATTGGCGGCGGTGCCTTTTGCCGGATTCCCCTTGTTGTTGTTCACCATGTTTAGATATCGACCCATGGCAGGGCTAAGAGACACCGCCTTGATAATGTCGCGATAATTGCCGAAGGCGTTGTCACGAAAGATACGCCAGTACGGCGGATACGCGTACGCATTGGGAACTCCGGATTCGCCGGATACCACCCAGATCTCGCTCAGCGCAAACGCCACACGCTGCCGCAACTGATCCTTCCCCGTGACGGCATTCGCGAAAAACGCACTCTGCACGGGTTGAAGATTGTTATTCGAGTTTCCGCTGGAATCGAGAATCGGCTGATCTGGAAGGTCTGACGTGTTTAGTGAAAATTGCAAATCCAGCCACTCGTTGATTCCTATCCGTTGCACTTGGTGAATCGAGGCTGGCGTCGGACCCCAGGCGGCCTGATCCAGGAGCCTGGCAGCCTCCTGGTCGCTCGCTCGCGGAGTTCTCGATTGACTGAAGGCGGGTATCAATATTGCAAAAGCAGCAAAGTAGACGAACTTATGCATGGAGCCTCACAACGGTCACGTTTCTGCAAACCCGGAAAAATCGGGAAAGTGTCGGTCATCTCATCGGCATAAATACACTGGACAGGAGCTAGGACGAAGACATTAGTATAAACGCTTGGCCCCAAGCTGGCCCGCCCCTTCCCCGGATCGTTTACAGAGGAGTATGATCATTTAATACCGACACATATGAAACTTCTGCTGGCGTCCCTTCTGACCCTACCGCTATTGGCGCAAGCTCCCCAGTCCACGGAGTCCTCAGCGGCTAAGCCGGCACCCGAAGAGGGTATTCCGGTCACTGATCAACTGGTCCTCAGCAAATGCGGCACCTGCCACACCAAAGACGAAAAGGGAAACCTCCTGCGCATTTCGTGGGAACGCTCCACACCCGAAGGTTGGGAAGAAGCCATCAAGCGGATGGTGCGGCTGCAAGGTGTGCGCCTCACTCCGACGGAAGCGCGCTCAATCCTTAAGTATCTCAGTACCCATCATGGCTTGGCGCCCGAGGAAGCCAGTCCGGTGATGTACGTTGCCGAGCACCGAATTCAGGACGAGACCAATATACCTACCGACAATGTGCGCGGCGCCTGCTCCTATTGCCATGCCTTCGCCCGGCCCCTTTCCTGGCGGCGCTCGCAAGACGATTGGAGGCTGCTCACCAATTTTCACGTGGCGCTCTACCCTCAAGCCGACGAAGCCTTTCGTTTGGGAATGAATGCAGGTGGCTTCGACGACGAGCGTCATCACATCGACCCTGCTGCGCCGCTTCCAGTGGATGACGCGATCGCTTATCTTGGCAAGGCCGCTCCGCTACATACCCCGGAGTGGGCTGCCTGGCAAGCTCGCATGCGCGCTCCGAAACTGGCGGGACGTTGGCTTGTTACTGCCTACGTCCCCGGCCGCGGAAAATTTTATGGCGAGATGGAAGTGGAACCAAACGGTAAAGCCGACGACGAGTTCAGCACTCGCGTGAAACTGCAATCCGCCAAGGACGGCTCTACGATTACGCGTACCGGAACCAGTCTGGTGTACACCGGCTATGCCTGGCGCGGACGGTCCAAGGGGACTCAACCGGCCAGCACCGGTCCCGACGACCTTAACAGCGAGATGCGCGAAGTCATGTCAGTATCCACCGACCAATCGCGAGCCGACGGCCGCTGGTTCTGGGGCGATTATCAAGAATTCGGATTTGACGTCAAACTTCAACGCTCGTCATCCGAACCGACCCTGCTCGGCGTCGATCGGATCGGGCTGAAGGCCGGCGCGCCAGCGCTCCGCATTCGTCTCATCGGAGATAATCTTCCCGCGCAAGTCGTACCAGCGGATCTGGACTTCGGCTCCGGTGTGACGGTGCGCCGGATTGTCTCGCACACCGCGAGCGAAGTGATAGCGGAGCTGGATGTTGCCGCGAGCGCTGTATCGGGCAAACGGGACGTCGCTCTGCGTCGCGCGGTGCTTCCGAACGGTGTCGCCGTCTATGACCGCGTTGACTATATAAAAGTGATGCCCACATCGGCTCTGGCTCGTCTGGGCAGCGAAACCCATCCCAAGGGTTACCAGCAGTTTGAAGCCGTAGCCTACCAGCGCGGCGTGGATGGAAAGCCGCACACCGCGGACGACGTCGAGCTAGGCCCTATCGACGCTACGTTTTCGGTTGAAGAATTTTATTCCGCTTACGGCGATGACGACAAGAACTTCGTGGGCACGTTGAGTCCGAGCGGTCTGTTCACGCCCGCTTCCGATGGCCCCAATCCCAAGCGCAAGTTTAGCCGCAACAACTACGGTGATATTTGGGTAGTCGCCACCGCCAAGAACGACAAGGGTCCGGATGGGAAACCCCTGGTCGGCAAGTCGTACTTGGTGGTCACCGTACCTACTTATATGAGATTTGATCAGCCTGAGGTGGGCCAGTGACGGCTCCGGTTATAACTCCTGACGCGCCGGTCTTTCGGTTGGGTGAATTTCACTCCTTCGAAGCTGCCGGAACGCGCTTCCTTTACCTGGTTCCCGCTGGAGCCATCTTCCAGGTAGACGATTCTGTCGCAAAGGTGATAAGCCGCTTAAGCGCGGGCGAAACGGCTTACGGGCCGCTGATCGACGATCTGATTTCAAGCGGACTGGCTGCTTCTGAAGCCCAAGAGCTGCTCGCCGAGCTCTACCACTCGCAGGTGATCGTCGCCGGACATTCCGTCGCAGAGCCTGCCACTGCGCCGCCAGCCGACTTTCCCATCCAGACGCTGGTGCTGAACCTCACCAACCAGTGCAATCTGTCTTGCCAATATTGCTATGAGTTCGGCGCCGACAAAGTAGCCACCCCCGAAGGCAAGCCGAAGTTCATGGATCTGGAAACGGCCAAAGCCTCGGTGGATTTCTTGCTCGAACAATCGGCCGGACGGCGTTCGATTCACGTTACCTTTTTCGGCGGCGAAACTCTGATGAATTTCCCGTTGCTCAAGCAGGTGGTGGCGTACGCCAATGGTCGTGCCGGGGAGCAAGAGCGGCACATCGATTTTAGCCTGACGACAAATGCCACGCTTTTGACGCCCGCCATTATCGAATTCCTCTCCGAGAACCGCATTGGTGTCACGGTCAGCATGGATGGGCCGAAGGAAATGCACGACGCGCTCCGCGTCTTCGCCAATGGCAAGGGTAGCTACGACATCATCGAGCCTAAGGTACGCGCCCTCATCCAAAACCATCGCACGCGGCCGATTACCGCCCGCGTCACTCTCACCTCCGGCGTCACTGACGTGGTCAAAATTTTCCGCCACCTGAAGCAGGATCTGGGTTTTCACGAAGTTGGATTCGCGCCGGTAACCACGTCGCCCAACCAGCTTTACGCCATCAATCAAAAGGGCATGGATGGCGTATTGGAACAATTTCATGTGCTGGCCAACGAATACCTCGAATATGCGATGCGGGGAGAAGCTCACGGATTCTCGAACGTCAGCGATACGCTGGCCGAGCTCTGCCAAGGTGTAAACAAATCGCACCCCTGTGGCGCAGGTCTGGGGCTGGTGGGCGTCGGACCCTCGGGCGATATCGCGCCCTGCCATCGCTTCGTCGATTCCGACGTACATGCCCTAGGACACATCTCTACGGGCATCAATCGCGAGAAGCAGGCCGACTTCCTGCGCCGAGGCCACATCGATTCCAAATACGATTGCCACACCTGCTGGGCCCGTCCTCTATGCGCCGGCGGTTGCCATCACGAAGCATTTGTACGTTATGGAGACACCGGACATCCCAATTTGCACTATTGCGATTGGATCCGAGATTGGACCAACACTTGTCTGGAGATTTATGGCGCCATCGCCGCTAAGAACCCGGAATTTTTACAGCAGTTCGCCGAAAGGAAGGCATCCTCATGAGACATATGCGACCTCTGAATAAGAAAGCGGAGCGCATCGACAACTACGTCGCTTCACGCACCGGCGACGTTGTAGCATTGCAGAATCCGCAAGCCCCGCCGCCGCGCCCGCATGTCCCCATGGCATGCTCGCTGATGTTCACGCCTGGCTGGGAAGTAGATTCCGCCGGGGGAACCGCCGGCCTGTGCCAGCCGGTCGAGCGCGATATTTACGACTGTTTTGTGAGCTGTTACTGGCCCGCGGCGGTTCCCGATCATCTCAACAACTCTCCGGACTGGGCGAGCAAATGCGCCGCGGCCACTAAGGACTGGCGAAATCTCGACCTGATCTTCCCATAACCGGTGCTTCCATAATTCAAGTCATGTCACGTCTACTGTTGCTACTGGCCGCTTCCGCCGCGCTCGCGAGCGCCGGCACTCTTTGGCTGCCGGCCTATCCGGCTTCGGTGATTGTGTTCGATGAGGCTAAGGGTCAGATCGTCGATCGTATCCCGCTCAGCACGGGCACACCCATGTCGATTCGCCAGACACCGGATCATAAGACGATTTATGTGACCACCATCGATCACAATGGAATCGAAGTGATTGACGTGGCTACGCGCAAAGTGACCAATCATTTTGTGCTGAACACGCCGACCAAGCAGTATCGTTTCTGGAATGGCACTCCCGATCCGCAAGGCAAGCTGTTTTACACCATCACCAAGGAAATCGATAAGTACATCGAGCACTACGAAGTCGGAAAGCCCAAATATACGGTGATCGATTTGGCGCAGCAGAAAATTATCAAAACAGTAGATATGCCCAAAGAGGAACAGTCCGCTAACGACATCGATTTCGGACGCGCTCCTTTGGAATTATCACCAGACGGCAAATACCTATATCAGTTCGGCGACAAGATCACGATCATGCAGGCCGATGACTTCAAGGTGCTGGATCGCATTGAACTCTCCAAGCCCACTTTTCCCGGCGTCGAGATGGAGAACGTCCGCTTCGGTGGCGACCTGGATTTGATCAACGATGCCGGCCAGCATTTTGCTGTTTTCGTTTCGTCCGATCCCATCGTCCACAACCATGTTTTTGGGCTAGCCCGCTTCGATCTGAGCAACCGGCAGGTAGACTTTAATCCGATCGGCCCGGCGCCGGCTGGCATGGCGGGAATCGAAGTTACGCCCGACCGCAAGGCGGCCTATACGGTGGTGTCTACCGGAATCCACGGCACCAAGCGCTGCGAGTTCTGGGCATTCGATCTGACGAACGATCAGATCACCCAGCGCGCCGAAGTCCCCTGCCGCACTCGCTTCACCCTTGGAATTTCGACCGACGGCAAGAAGCTCTACATCTACGGAGCCGGCTTCGATATCGAAGTCTACGACGCCGCGACGCTCAAATACGAAAAAACCTGGGATCTAAATAACGATGTCACCTACGCGGGCATCGTCGTAATTCCGTAGCGCAGTAGTGTTGTACCGACCTGCTCACTGCTCAAACGAGCGATACAATAAACTGATCTGCGATATTTGAAATCTTCAGCAGAGGAGGTGGTGTATGCCGGAACTGGAATCTCAGCGCTTGCTTGCAAGACGTCAGTTCATCAAGAGCATTATCGCCGGGGGCGCGGTAGCCGCGTCGGCTAGCTATCTGTTTCGGGACGCGTCCTGGGCAGCGCCGGCAGCCGGATCGGTGGAGCGGTTGGTGACGCTGAATGTAAATGGGCAGTTGCGGCGCGTGGACGTGTTGAAGCAGGAAAGTCTGGCGATGACGCTGCGCTATAAGCTGGGGCTTACGGGCACCAAACTGGGATGCGACCGCGCGGAGTGCGGCGCGTGTACGGTGCTAATCGACGATGTGCCGAGGTATTCATGTTCTGTTCTCACCCATACCGTTCGGCAGAGCAAAGTAACCACTATCGAAGGTTTAGCTGGACCCGGCGGCAAGCTGCATCCTGTGCAACAAGCAGTGGTGGATGAGCAGGGATTCCAATGTGCTTTCTGCATGTCGGGATTCATTATGGCGACAGTCGGCTACCTGAAAACCAATCCCAAACCAACGCGAGCGGAACTGGCGCAGGGGATCTCGGGCAATCTATGCCGCTGCTGCGACTACAACAAGATTCTGCGATCCATGCTGCGGGCCGCCAAATCGATGGAGAGCGTGTAAGATGTCTACAACCAAGGGTTCCGACTACAAACTGATCGGGCACGATTATCAGACACCGGATATCGTCGCCAAGGTGCTGGGGCAGTCCAAATATGCCGAGGACTTTCGCGCGGACGGGATGCTTTTTGCGAAGTTGGCTCTGAGTCAGATGCCGCATGCGCGCATCCGCCGGCTCGACGCGTCGAAGGCGCTGGCGATGCCTGGAGTGGTTGCCATTTTGACCGCCGACGAAATACCCAACGTGAAGCCGGGGCCAGAGGATCCCACTCCAATCGGCCGGCCCGAATTGGCTTTGACCAACGAACCAGTGTATGCCGGTGAGCCGATTTTCGCCATTGCGGCCGTAGACGAATGGACTGCGGCCGAAGCGATCGAGAAGGTGGAAGTGGATTTCGAGCCGCTGCCGTTCGTCATCGATCCGCTGGACAGCCTGCGGCCAAACGGAAGGAATGCCCGTGCCGACGGCAACGTCTTCTATCAGAACTCGAAAATCAAGACTATCAAGTGGAGCGCCAAGGACTTCGATGAAGTCGCCAAGGGGCGGCTTCCGTGGGGCGGCGAAGCAGGCGAGGAAACATCCTTCGGCGATCTCGAGGCCGGTTTCAAGGCGGCCGACTATTTCATGGACGAGACGCTTTTCCAGCAGTCCACCAGCCATGCACCGCTGGAGCCGCGCTCGGCTATGGCGTATTGGCAGAACGGAAAACTGTACCTATACGGGTCCACGCAGAGTTTGGCGCAGACCGTGGGCGCGGTGGCGCGCTGGGTGGGCATACCGGAGTCGCAGGTAAATTTCGTAGGCGAATATTGCGGCGGTGGATTCGGCGGCAAGATCACAGGCTCGCAGATCATGGCCGTTCCGGCACTGCTTTCGAAGAAAACCAATCGCCCTGTAATGATGCGGGTTTCGCGTGAAGAGGAATCCTTCATTGGTCGAGTACGGCCGGGTTTCCAAGCCCGCGCCAAGTTGGGATTCCGCAAAGACGGCCGGATGACGGCCATGGATATGCTGATCATCGAAGATGCCGGCCCATACGCGCAGCAAGGCGACGCGCAGATCGCGTCGATGGTAGCGTCGCTACTATATCAACCGCAAGCGGTCCGACTGCGGGCGCTTTCGGTGGCGACCAACACAGCTCCCCGCACGTCGCAGCGGTGTCCCGGTGGCCTGCAAGCAGTCGCCATGTTCGAGCCGTTGATGGACAAAGCGGCGGCGCAGCTTGGCATCGACCGCGTGCAGATCCGCAAGATCAACGCACCCGTTGACAACTCGCCCTGGGGTTTCCCGGAAAAGAAAGGACAGCCGCAAGACACGGTGACCAGCGCGAAAGTACGAGAGGTGCTGGATCGTGGCGCGGAACTGTTCAAGTGGGACGAGCGAAAGAAGCGCAGCGGCCAGCGCAGCGGTACCAAGGTGCGGGGCGTATCGGTCGCGGTCGGGGCTTTCTTTTCGGGCAGCAATGGCTTTGACGGACTGCTGGTGATCAAACCAGACGGCAAGCTTTATGTGCATCAGGGAATCGGAAATCTGGGGACTCATTCGGTATCGGATACTGCTCGGGTCGCGGCCGAAGCATTGGGGATGCCGTGGGAGCAGGTCGAAGTTGTCTGGGGTAGTACCGCCAAGAGCGTTCCGTGGAGTTCTACGCAAGACGGCAGCCAGACTACTCACGCGCACAGCCGAGCCAACCATGCAGCGGCGCTGGACGCCAAAGCGAAGCTCCAGGAGATCGCGGCTAAAAAGCTGGGCGGCCATCCCGGGCAGTACGAAGTCGGCAATGGACGAGTCTACCCAAAAGGCAATCCTGGCGGTGGAATGACGGTAGCGAAAGCGGCCGAGTACGCGATCCAGTTGGGCGGCAAGTACGACGGGCACGAAGCGCCCAAACAAGTGAACGCCATGACCAAGGCTTCGACCGCTGCGTTAGCCGGCCAGGGACTGATCGGCGTCGCCAAGGACGAGTTCCCGCATAAGGGCACGACTTTTTCCTTCGTGGCTGGATTCGCCGAAGTGGAAGTGGATGTCGAGACCGGAAAATACGTAGTGCTCGATTACCTGGCAGTCGGCGATGTAGGCACGGTGATGCATCCTCGCGCGCTGGGCGCACAATTGCACGGAGGCGCCATCCAGGGCCTGGGTCATGTGCGCTCCCAGAGTCTGATCTACGATCCACAATATGGGCAAGCAGTCGCGCGCCGCTTTCATCACACCAAGCCGCCGACTATTCTCGACATCCCGCTGGACATGCAGTGGGACGCTGTGAATCTCCCCGACCCGCAGACGCCGGTGGGAGCAAAAGGCGTCGGGGAAGTGGCCGTGTCGGCCGGAGCTGCGGCAATTTTCTGCGCCCTCGCCGATGCTGTGGGCCATGATTATTTGCGGCGCACGCCGATTCATCCGGGAATGATCCTGACGTCCCTTGAGACCAAGAGCATGACTCACCATCCGCTGAAGGCCTACATTTAGGAGACGTCGTCAGCGCGATTTGTCCGCTTTCACCCAAAAAATGTCGTAGGTCCCATCGAACGTTACGAACAAGACGCACGGGCTCTTGGATTGACAGGAGAACTGATGCTTTGCCTTGCCCGGCATCACCCCAAATCCGCCTGGAGTGAGCGAGACTGCGGCCATGCCTTCCATTTCCGTCTTCACATCCCCCTGGGTCACGACTAACTGTTCTCCGGCGGTGTGGTAATGCCAGGGAACGACGCAGCTTGGTGGGGCTTTTAAGATAAACGTGGACGGGCCATTCGAAGGATTGCCATTTTCCAATGCGGACGCGAGGCACTTTACATCGTCATCCTGCGCGAATTTGACCTGGGCCAGCGGCCTTGCACCGCCCTTGTCCCGTGATTGGGCATTGATAGAGTAAGCTCCGGCCAATCCGGCTGCGAAAAGCGCAACCGCGAGCCAATTCATTCTCACATTCATTGATTGGCCTTGCTTCCACGGAGCTTGGTTTGTTCGGCGTTGTAAGCCTTCCAGGATTGCTCAATCACGTAGGCATGGATCGCCTCGGACTCCTGCGCGGTCATTTTTCGCATCACGATCGGAAAGCCGGGTGGGTTCCCAAACCCTGGCATGCCATTTTTCTGGTGACTCCCACCGAGTACGGTGGCATCCCACAGGCGATGCGACTCGGTCGGTAAGTAGCGCAAATCAGGAATCGCCCCATCTTCTGTAAACGCCCCGCTGCCGTCAGCTCCCGGTCCATGACAATCGAAGCAGATGTGTTTGCTGAAGAGCGTCGCGCCCAGTTCAATAGTTTCCTTGCTAAAGGTTTGATCGGGCGGCCGCGGAACCGGAGGTATCCTGCTATTGACCACCGGGAAAGGTGTTTTCGCTCCCAGTTTGAATGCCAGCAGCCGCGCCGGTCCTCGTTTCGCTTCGGGCGTCGCCATGGAACTTCCCTGACTGAACAGTCTAGAGCCGGAGCCCCAGCCGACCGGCACCAAAATATATTGCTCGCCCCGAACGGCAAAGCTGACAGGCACGGAATGAATGGCCGAGCCGGTCTTGATCGACCAGACCTTATGCCCAGTGTCGGCCGAATAGGCCGCAAATTCACCGGTGCCCTCGCCCTGAAAAACCAGATTACCGGCAGTTGATAGCACGGCGCTGTTGGTTGCGATAGGCTCCTCCACCGTCCAGCGAATCGATTGCCGCGCCGGATCCCAGGCCACCAGCCTCCCTTCGTCCCTGAACTCACCGGGCGCCAATGGATGTTCCTTGGGATCATGCGTTGGAAGATAGACTAATCCGGTGAGAGGACTGTAACTCATGGGCCACCAGTTGTGCCCGCCGCTTGGCGGCCGTCGACCGCTCGTTGGCGGAGCTATCTCTACGGCTCGGCCGCTCTTGAGATCAATGGAGCTGGCCCAACTCACTTTGGCAATCGGCTTGGCTTCCAGCAATTGCCCGGTCTTGACGTCGAGCACGTACACAAATCCGTTTTTCGGCGCGGTTATCGCCACGCGCCGCTTCTCGCCTCCGACGTTGGCGTCGGCAATCAGGATATGCATGTTTTCGGTATGAAGATCCGGCGCGCTGGTCTGGTAATGCCATACATACTCGCCAGTGGATGCTTTCACTGCGATCACGCTTCCCGAGAAGAGTCTGTCGCCGCCGACTTTCCTGTCCGCCTTATCGCCAAAGAGCGATTCCGGTTCAGCCCCGGCGGTACCGAAAATCACGAATCCGGTCACCGGATCATAGGTGATCGGGTCCCAAACATCGCCGCCTCCCACTTCCCACCACGCATCGCCCGACCACGTCTTGGCAGCCATTTCAAGCGCTTTGGATTCGAATCCGTTGGCTGGATTCCCGGGAACCGTCCAGAATCGCCAGGCTTCCTTGCCGGTGGAGGCATCGAATGCAACCAGCGATCCGCGAACTCCCGTATCTGACCCGTTGTAGCCGATAAACACTTTCCCATTGCCAACGTGCGGGGCTCCGGTGATTCCGGTTTGCGCTCCATCACAGACGGGCGATTCCCAAGCTTTCTCTCCGCGCGCGGCATCGATCGCCACCAGCCGGCAATCGCCGGTTCCAACGTACACTTTGCCCGCCCAGACCGCCAATCCACGATTACTGTGGGCGGCCCAGGAATTCCGCATCCTGTCCAGGCGCACCTTAGGGTCGAACTTCCACACGACCTTTCCCGAAAGTGCGTCAACCGCATAGACTCGCGATTGCGGCGCGCTGATGTAGATAACGCCATCCACGACGATTGGCTCTGTGGCCAGGCCCATAGCGCTCTCGATATCCGTGGCCCAGGCTAGGCCCAGATTGCCGATATTCTTGTCGGTGACCTGCTTGAGCGGACTGAAATGCTGCTCGTCGAAGGTTCGCCCGCCCACCAGCCAATTGCTCCCGTCCGACGCTTCGGCGATCACTCTGGCCTCGGTCACATTGCCGGACTTGGCCGGAGTATCGGCGGAAGAGCGAATAGCAATCGTCGAAATGATAAAGAAACCAGCAGCCGTCAGGGCAAGCAGATGCTTCGCTTTCATAGCTGCCTATTCTCTCATCTTGCAAAGTAGCAGACCGAAGGCCTGCGCCACGGGAGCCCTAGAAGGTCAAGCGACCCGTCAACTGGATCGCTCGCGGGCCCGCGCCTTCGGCGGTCTGCATACCGGTAATCTGCCCGAACCCTGGAACGCCGAGGGTCAGGTTACCAGGCGGCGTATAGTTCGGGTGGTTGGTAACGTTTGAGACTTGCGCCCCAAACTCAAAGCGGACCGATTCGGCTAGCGCGATGCGTTTGAGAAGCGACAGCGAGACGGCCTTGGTGGCGGGGCCTTGAACGGTGCCCTGCTGGGAGTCGCCGAAGCGGCCAATGTTGTCGGCCGGAGTTGTGTATGCGTTGGGATTAATCCACTGGTTCAGCGATTGGCCTTGATAGGGATTGACGTTCGGAACCGTGTCAGCTCGCCCGCCGTTGCCGATGAGGGAAGCCGCTAATCCGGGAAAGCCGGTGCCTGAGGGATCGGCCGAACCGTTGATAGTAACAGTCATAAACGGTCCGCTCTGGAACAGAGCGACGCCGCTCAAGACCCAGCCCCCGATGATCTTATCCGCCACTGGATTGACGCTATTCAAGAAAGCCTTGCTCTTACCAAAAGGCAGCTCATAAAGGAACGTGGCAAGAAACCGGTTACGGCGGGAAAACGGAACGTTTCCATAGTCGATACCGGGATGGTAAAAGTCACTGACCAAGTTGCCGAATTCGTCCGGATACCGCTGCGCGGGTGCGTAAGCAGCGCCTATGGTGTTCGCGAGGTTTCGTGTAAAGACATAGCTGGCGTCGAATTGGAAACTACTAGTGCGCTTGTGGAAGGCTATGGTACCTGCCTGATAGTTACCGAAGCCCTGATTCTCGCCGGTCTCGATGAAGGATACCTGCGGGAAAGGAACTGCAGCCTGGGACTTGGGATCGTTGAAACCAAGTGTATTCGGAGGAATCTGGTTGATGTTCGCGAGGGTTGGAAGGTTGTAAGCATGGTTGCCGTCGTAGGAAAGACGCAAGCCGACGCCCTTCCCCAGATCTCGTTCCAGTGTGAGGTTCCATTCCTCAACGATCGGATCCTTGTAGTGAATGTTGGTCGCCAGGTCATAGAATTGCGTGCCTGGCTGCGCGGTGTTGGAGGGATAGGAATAGGGAGTTTGATATATAGGCTTTCCATCGTCGCCCAATGAGTTGAAGAAGTACCCGATGTTGCTGGATTCTACCGACCACCCGTTGATTGCCGTAGCGCTTTGGAGCGCCTCGATGAATCTTCCATACCCACCGCGAAGAACCATCTTGTTGCTGCCGCCGAGGCGATAGGCAAATCCTATGCGGGGCGCGAAGTCCTTCTTTGAATTCTGCCGTAAGCTCTCCCCTAAGCCTACCTTGGACGCAAGAATGATCGGGGTAGGAAAAATGGATGCCGCGAATTGCGGATTAACGTTGGCGAACGCCGCCTGATTGGGCAAGATCGACGCGCCATGTACGGTCTGGCCGTCTACGGTGCTGACATAATCCGGAACCCAATTGGTTATGTTGTTGTTTATGTCGTGGAACCCGGGATGATACTCCCAGCGCAAGCCGAAGTTGATCGTCAGCGACTGAGAAACTTTCCAGTCATCCTGGCCGAAGAAAGCGTAAGAATTCTGCTGGGCATCAGTGGCAGGATTGACTACCGACCCTATGGTGGTCTGGTCGGGGTAGCCCAGAAGAAGGGATGCGAGGGGAGTGGCCGCGCCGGTGCCCAGATAGGCGCCCAAGGCAGAGCCGTTGTATGTATACGTCCCCAGTTGATAGTCCTTAAACACCTGCGTGAAAAGACTGCCTGAGTGACGGAAATCGGCACCAAACTTCATGGTGTGTTTGCTTTTGGTCCAGGTCACCGTATCCAGAACTTGAGCCGTATTTTCACTGGGGTTCGTGTCGGCGGTTTGTGGTCGCGATCCCAGGAAGCCCGTGAGGTTAATGGTAGGAGTGTCATCGCCCGGGGGAACCGCACCGGGCAGTGGGGGCGATGTCAGACCGAAATAATTTGCGGCTTGCTGCGAGGTGATGGCATAGCTGGCGCCGAAACGAGCTGCGCTGAACCCCCCGCGTAGTTCATTCACAATGGAAGGAGAGACGATCCAGTTATAAGCAGTGGTAAAAGCATTGTAGATTTCCGGCCTGGAAGTATTGCCCACTAGAGGAGAGCCAGGGTTTCCACTGCCATCCAGCGGGAGGCCGATGATCCGGCGATTCTTATAGGTGTATCGCACATATACCAGATGCTTCGAGCTGATCTGTTCATCCACTCGCATGTCTCCCTGAGCGCTATTGATCGGCAGTGCATAGGTAGCCAGGTAATTGTTTGCGATTGCACCAGGCGGACCGAAATTCGGCAAAGGGTAGAAGAAGTTCAGTAGTTTCTGTCCGAAAGGATTAAGTTCAGATTTAGGAATTATATTCCCGGGGTAACCAGTCAACGCGTTGTCCGCCCCACCATTGGCAGGATCGAGATAAGCAGATAAGTCGCCGTTCCGCATCGCCTGGGTGGGAACGCTCAAGAGGTTGGTCTGCGACTTTGGTAATCGGAGTATTTCGCCGCTCGCGAAGAAGAACGTCTTGTTTCGCCCGTTGTACAACTTCGGGATAATAACCGGGCCGCCTATATACACACCAAAGTTATTCAGCTTGACCGGATTGACCTGGTTGCTGAAGGTGTCGGCGGCGTTGAAGGCCGTATTCTGAACATTTTCGAACGCACCCCCATGGAAGCTGTTCGTGCCGGACTTGGATACGGTGGTGATGTCAGCTACACCGCCAAACTCGGCGGGATTCAGGACTTCGCTGATCTTGATCTCTTCGATAGCGTTGAACGAAGGGAACAATTCCTGGAGCGCTCCACCGGTGGCTTGGTTTCCGCTCCCTGCACCCACGCCGACGGAGCTGATTCCGTCGATCGTTATGGAAATCTGCGAAGGCGATGCTCCGGAAACCACGATGTTATTGTGGTCATCGGTCTGCACTCCCGGTTGCGCCGTCAGAGTGGAGAAGGCGCTAGTGGAACCCTGCGAGCGCGTGTAGATGGCGACCGGAAGGTCGGTCAGTTCCAGCGAGCCCTTGGATTCCGAGATGTTAGAGGCATCCGTCTGAACGATCGCAATAGCCTCTACCGTGATGGTGGCCGCTTGCGAGGCAATCTTGAGGTCGATATCTACGTGCTTACTCTCCCGGGAGCTCAGATCGAACGCCTGATATTCTGTCTTTTGGAAACCAGGTGCTTCGGCCGTGAGTTTGTAGGTTCCGACGTCGATGTTATTGAACTGGTAAGTGCCGTTGGCGCTCGATTCGGCGGAACGCGTTGCATTTGTCCCAGTGTTCAACAGTTCGATTTTCGCCTTCGCAATCGTGCTACCGGAAGGGTCCTTCACGGTGCCGAGCACGGTGCCGAATGTCGACTGGCCATAGGTCGCCTTGGAGAAAAAAGTTGCTAAGCACAGCACCACCAGGGTGATGTGCGATGCAGATCCCACGCACCGGCGTCCACGGAATTCTGAAGACACGACTCGCTTAGAGCTCGTATTCATGGACCTCTCCTTAAGGAAGATCTACAAGGATCTTAGTAGTCTACGGCGCAGGTCAGAAAAAGTCAATAACGACTTTAGAATTTTACGACTTTAGAATTCGTATCTCGGGCGATTGATCAGTCCAGGTGAAAGACCTCTTCCAGCAGCTCGAGTTGGCGATCGGCTGGACGCTGTTGCGCGTCCGCGAAGAACCCTTTCATCTCCGTCTGCCAGCGATTGTTAACCTCCTGCAGGGCCATGCCGGCAAGGGCCTGATCGAAGTCGGCTGTCTCGAGATATCCGATGAGCAGCCCGTCTTCTCTCAAGAACAACGAATAATTACTCCATCCGGTCTGACGAAGCGCATCCAGCATGTCGGGCCATACGGCTCGGTGCCGCGCCTTGTATTCGTCGATCCGGTCTTTCTTAACTTGAAGCTGGAAGCAAACGCGTTTGCGGTGAGCCATGTGGAATCCGTACTATCTTAAGCTGTGGGGAGGGCGGTGCATATATTCCATATGGTTAGACAACTTCAACTAGTCGTTCTGCTGGCGGCTCTGACGCTGGCCCATGCGGCTGCGGCCGATACGTTGCAGGGGCGCTGGAAATTGCTGGCCGCGGAAGATCTTCGAGCCAACGGCGAGGTGGGCCGTCTCCCATGGGGCGCCCATCCGATCGGTTCGATTGTCGTCGCCGGAGGCTGGTGCTATGTGCAGATCATGTCGTCGGATACGCCGTCGTTCGAGGCGGGCCAGCCGATCGGAGAGCAGATGAAAGCCCAGCTATTGAGCTCGTACATTGCGTATTCGGGACCATGTACGATCGACGAAGCCGCCGGCAGCCTGACCCTCAAAGTGGAAGCCGCATGGCGGCCGGACTACGTCGGAACGGAGCAGAAACGGTTTTTCCGTTTCGAGAATGGCAAGCTGCAGTTCGGCCCGGCGCCGAACTCGGGTCGCATGGGAACAGAAAGGGTGACGCGACGCCTTACGCTGGAGCGCGTCGAATGATTAAACTGGCATAGAGTTAACATCATAGGTATGCATCGCTTTCTCCTGCACAATGACGACATTCTGGACGCGCACCAGAAGAGCCTGTCAGCCGGCCAGGTTGGGGTAATGAATGGCTGGGGCGTGTTTAGCACTCTCCGCGTGCAAGAGGGCGTTCTCTTCGCATACGAACGCCACTGGGAGCGGATGCAGCGCGACGCAGCTCGTATGCATGTTCCATTTCCCGCGGACCGGGACTCAGTCCGAGACCGCCTGCTGCGTCTCATCGAAGCTAACTCGGCCTGGAACTCTACTTTACGCGTAGTGGTGGTGCGGAACCATGGCGGCCTTTTTGAAGGACCGGATCTGGTGCGGGACTTCGACGTGATCGCGTTCACCGCGGACATCAATAATTGGGGAAACAGCGTTCGGCTGGCTATCAAGCCCTACGGCCGGTATGCGCAAAACGAATTCGCCGGAACGAAAGTTCTTTCTTGGGCCCAAAACCTGACCTGGTACGAGGAAGCGCATCAGCGGAACTTGGATGAAATGATCCTGCTGAACGAACATGGCGAGGTGTGCGAATGCACCTCGGCGAATCTGTTCATCGCTCGAGGGAGCGAAGTCTTTACGCCGCCGCTCGACTCCGGCTGTCTACCCGGCGTAACGCGCGCGCTGCTTCTGGAGGAGATTCATGTGGCCGGGATTTCCGCAGTCGAGCAGACACTGTTACCTAAAGATTTGGAAGACGCGGATCAGGTGTTCATCACTTCCACTACTCGCGACTTCTTGCCCGTTTCGCACATCGAGGGGCTAAAAGTTCGTAGCGGAGGGAATGTCGTAGCCGCTTTGACCAGGGCGTTCGAGGATTACCGGGCAGCTTACGTGAAGCAGAGGGCGCTGTTGCGGCAGGCGCTCTAAACACTCTCCAACCGATCGCTTCCTAGTAATTATTCCAGGTGTCCCTTCTGGAATCCAATCCAGTTCTATTAAAATTTCGCCGCTGCCATACTGACTCCGGGTGAGTCAGAGGACAGACGCCCTCGAGAGCAGAAGAGGAGACATTGATGAGCACGAATTGGAAAACTTTAGCGGTACGCCTTCTGGTTACCGCTCTTATTCTTTCGGGACTCGCATCAGCCACGACGATTACATTTGTGACGCCGTCCGGCAGCGCGACTACGGACGGATCAGTGAATGCATCGGCGGTTTTTGTCACTGGTCCCGGTACCTTGACCGTCACACTAAGCGATCTGTTGGGCAATCCTACCAGCGTGGGCGAGCTCTTGAGCAGTGTCCAGTTCGCGCTGAGTTCCTCACTGAACGGCTCAGCCAATATATCCAGCTCCGCTACGGAACGCACAGTGAACCACGATAACAGCTTTACTGAGGGCAGCACAGTCAGTACCGGATGGGCGCTGCAGACGTCCGGCGGCGGAGGAATCATCATTTGCATGATTTGCCCGAACAGTGGAACTCCAGCGCCCTCCAACCCTCCGTCTCACCTGATCATCGGCGCGGGCCCGTACACGAATGCGAACGGTTCGATCACCGGAAACGGGCCGCACAATGCGTTTCTGGATGAAACGGCGACCTTCACGATCTCGGATTCAGCCATTACTTCCGCGACCGTCGCCAGTAATGTGGTGTTTGGGTTCGGTACGCAGTTCGGCAGTCAGGTGAACGCGACGCAACAAGTGAGCGCATCGGCTGTGCCCGAAAACAGAACTATGTTGCTGATCGGCACGGGTTTGATCTTGCTAGGCAGTTTTAGAAGGCTGGCGAAGACCCAGCTTTAAGCACACCACCGATATCAACGGGATCGCCCGGCGCAGAGATGTAAACACATCAGATGGCCGGGCGATCTACCTCAGCTAGTTGCCGGGTGTGGGCTGAGTCGGTGGCGGTTCCGCGAAGATCGGGCAAGGGAACGGAAGATTCCCAGTTTGACCCGGAGTATTGGTGCACAGGGGCGTACTCCCAAGCGCGGTGCCTGGACCGGTAGGTACTCCGATCATGCTGAAACTCTCATTTCCAACTCCCAGCGCTAAGATATCCCTTAGCCGAGCAAATTCACCGCCGACGCTGGCCTTCCCCGCTGCCAGGATCTCCGAGTAGGTGATAACGTTGTCGTGATCAATATCGATAGCACCGAGGGCCGTCTGAGTGGACGATGGTTGGACAAGATACTGGCGGATATCGTCGGGTGTTACCGCGCCGGTTCCATCTCCCCAGTTGATAGTGGCTACGTAGTCACCGATAGATTCGCTGAGCTGGTTTGAGAGAAACGCGGCAGCACCCAGGAACATCGCCCCGCGGAGTCCGGCGGCCGCAGGTATGGTGTTGCAGATTGTAGGGGCGCTGGCTTCCGTCGGTGTCGTCAGATTCACGCCGGCATAACAATGTTGATCTCCGGTTCGGCCTGGTGCGGCTGGTACCGCATCTATCATAAAGCTGGTGGCATTGCCAGTCAGTGTAAAGAAATAACCGGCGTCAGCCTTCCAATCGATGTGGCAGCTGGGCACGCCATTACACACCGACACTTCGTACGTTCTGAGCCCGTAAGGTAACAGTTCTCCGACGTTACCTGTGAAAACCTGCTTCGCTTTGTAGAAATTGAGCTCTGCGAGCACGATCTGGGAAGTGTCCGACTTCAGACGGGCAGCGTTGGCGGCCTCACGTACTTTCTGGACGGCCGGCAGCAGAAGACCGATGAGGATGGCGATGATCGCGATCACCACCAACAATTCGATAAGTGTGAACCCTGCCACGCTTTTGCGCGCGGATTGTGGTTTTGGAGTCATGTGCAATCTCCTTTCAGAACAACCGCTGGTTTGGAATTATACGCTTTTCGGGCGTAGGCGCAATCGGATAGTAGGCAGTACTGGTACTTTATTGATTAAGCGAAACAGTGGCTTGTTCGTAATCGCCTGAGCCCATCTGGCCTTCCGGGAAGATGGTGTGCTGAGCAATCCACCGGAAAGATTCCTCGAAGACCTCTTTGCTGTAAGGCTCGAACACCAGGCGCTCGCCAGGCCCCCAACGGCGAGTATCCATCTGTTCGTGAAAACGCTCGGGGAATTCTTTCTTGTAGAAGTGCGTGTAGAGCTCGGGGCGGAGGTCGATGTCGCGCTGGGCGCGGCGGAGGGCACGGAAGTATTTGCGGACATCTTCGGGATCCGGATCGCCGGTGAGCATCGACGCCATCATGAAGGTGGTGTCGATGACCTTGCGGAAGCCCAGCTGCTCCATGAAATAGTAGGGACCGCTGAAGAGAGACGCAGCTGGGACTTTGCGATCCACGAGCAGCTCCATGCGGTTGAACAGCAAGCCATCGGCAAAAGAGAGATTCAACTTATCGTGCGGAATATATTGATCCAGCGCCTGAATGGTAGCGTAATGGCTGCCGGATTGGTAACCAACTGAAATGGGCACGCCGGCCAAATCTTCCGGATTCCGGACGGGTGAATCGGGCGGAACGAAGATACCAGCAGGCGAAACCGAATAGGTATCGGCATACAGCTTGCCATGGCCGTTGGACGCGGCGACATTGACGGTCCAGTGGCAGGCGCAGCTCACCGTGGCGGAGCGGCCCTGCTCAAAAGTCTGGTAAGCGCCGACCTTATCGCCCAGGTCATGCCGCTTGCCTTCTTTGGAGATCAGCTCATCGCGGAACTCATAGTCGAGGCCTTCGGCGGAGAAGTAGCCTTTCGCCTCGGCGACCCATTCCTGGAGGCGCATATGCGGAGCGATGATGAATCTTCCCATAGCGGTTCTCTATATCATAAGCTCTGAAACGATGTTGCGCATTCAGATCACTAAACAGTCGGACGGGGGCGGCGTGCTGTGCTGCGTGCGCGCTGACGGATCGCTAACATGGCAAAAGCAAGAGCGGCAGGCGGCGTTTTTCGCGCTGCACGACTTGACGCATTTCGCGGTGGAGTCCACGCTCGGTTTCCGGCAAGGGTTTTACGGGCTGATCGAAGCCGGCTGGGAGATCGAGGATACAACCGGTTTGGGAACACGCGGGCCGTTACCAAGCGAAGCCCTAGAGATCGAATATCTCGTCGGGTCATTCGATGCCGAGCGGGCTAGTGGGACGACGTGGACGGCGGATGAGTTTAACGAACATGCGGCGATCCATGCCGCGGCATCCGGGCGAGCGCAACCCCGGCTTCTGACCGGTGAGGATCTTGCGCGGGTGAGGGCGCGTCGCGATGAGTTATTCCGGGAGTGGTTCGCGTTGGCGGCGGGCCATACGCTGGAGCTCGGATATAAATTCGCCAGTTGCTAGAGTGGCACTAGGAGGCCTTTATGGCTCGACTAAACAGGCGCGATTTTCTTAAGACCAGCGTTGCCGGCACGGTGCTTTCGGGGATCGGAGGCGTAGCGGGAGCGCAAAGCGAAAAGCGATCGGCGACCGATTGGGTGACGCTCGGCAAATCGAACGTTAAGGTGACGCGGCTCGCTTTTGGAACCGGCACGTTCAGCGGGCAGGTGCAACGCGAACTCAGGCAAGATGGGTTCACGCGGCTGGTGCGGCACGCTTACGATCGCGGTATCCGCTTCTATGAGACCGCGGAAAGCTATCACGGGATGGCGGAAATGCTGGCGATAGCGCTCACGGGGATCCAGCGCGACAGCTATAAATTAATGACGAAGTACAGCACGCCGGCCTCGGGCGATCCTCAGCCCAAAATCGACCAGTTTCGCAGGCAACTGGGAACGGAATACATCGACATCCTGCTACTGCATTGTCTGCGGCCGCCGACTTGGGCGAAGGATTACCGGCAACTGCAGGACGGGTTCTCGGCGGCGAAAGACCAAAGAATTATTCTGGCTCACGGAGCTTCCGTACACGGGCTTCAGGCGCTGCGGACGTTCCCGGGCAATCAATGGCTGGATATCGCGATGATCCGCATGAATCACAACGGGACCAAGATGGATACGGAGGCCCTGTCGGATATCGAAGAGCAGGGCAAAGTGGACGAAGTCGTTACTCACACCAAACAGGTGCACGCGCAGGGAATGGGCGTCATCAGCATGAAACTGTGCGGCGAGGGCCGTTTCACTCGCGCAGAAGATCGCGACCGCGCGATGAAGTTCGCCATGAATCTGGGATGCGTGGATGCGGTGACCATAGGATTCAAGAACTCGGCGGAAATCGACGAAGCCATCGAGCGGATGAATAGGGTCATGAATACGTAGTGCCGAACACGTGGCACCGCTTTTATGGAATGGTTCGAGAACGAAGACTTCTGGCGTGAGCTGTATCCCTATATGTTTCCCGCCGAGCGGTTTCTGGCGGCCCGCGAGCAGGTGGATCAGATCCTTACTCTCAGCGGCTGCAGCCGGGGCAAGGTGCTGGACCTATGTTGCGGACCGGGGCGGCATGCGGTCGAATTTGCGAAGCTCGGCCTGGAAGTGACCGGAGTGGACGGGTCTGCGTTCCTGCTGGATCGAGCACGCGAGCGAGCGCGTGATGCGGGCGTCCCGGTCGAATGGGTGCACGAGGAAATGCGGCGCTTCCGGCATCCTTCGGCATTCGACCTGGCATGCAGTCTCTTTACGTCATTTGGATATTTTGCGGACGAGACAGACGATCTGCGAGTGTTGCGAAATGTCCGGGAGAGTCTCCGCGATGGCGGCGTGTTCGTCATCGACGTTATCAGCAAAGAGCGGGTGGCGCGAAATTGGAAGGACTCGCTGGTCACTGAGTTTCCCGACGGCGCCTTGCTTCTACAACGTCCGCAGGTTCGCAACGATTGGAGCCGCCTTGAAAACGAGTGGGTCCTGGTGAAGGATGGCCGCAGTCGAAGCTTTCGTTTCGAACATACGATCTACTCCGGCCGAGAGCTAAAGGACCGCCTGGTGGGGTGCGGTTTTGAGCATGTGCAATTGTACGGGGATCTCGCAGGCTCTTGCTATGGCGTGGATGCGCAGCGTCTGGTGGCGGTGGCACGGAAGGGCGTTGGGTGATTGCCGAAGGGGTCTTGTATACTCATAGTTCAGCATGCGCGCAAATATAATCGTCACGCTGGCAGCGTTGGTAGGTTCTGCTTTTGCTGCTGAGATTCCACGGAAGTCTCCCGATTTCCAGGTTCAGCTCACAGACGGCAAGCAAATCAAGGTGAGTGATTACCGGGGCAAGGTCCTGTGCCTGGTTTTCATTCTCACTACTTGACCACACTGCCAAAAAACCACTCAGGTCTTGAGTGGAATTGAAAAGGATCTGGGGCCGAAGGGGTTTTCGGTGCTGGAGGCCGCAATCAACGAAAATCCGGACGTGCCAGGGTTCATTCGGACATATCAGCCTCCGTTCCCAGTTGGGACCGCGGCCGGCCTCAGCGCGTTGGAATACCTGCAATGGCCTCTACAGCAGCGCTCGATAGTTCCACTGATGGTGTTTATCGATCGCGCGGGGATGATTCGCGCGCAATACACCGGCGTCGACACCAGCTTCTTTGACGATGACATGGAGAAACATTTTCGCGAGGAAGCTGAGAAGCTGCTGAAGGAAGGCCCCCCGCGGCCGGCCAAATCCAGCAGTAGCTCTAAATCCAAGAAATAGATCCGGCCGCGATCGGATTTCTCTAATTGTGATATTCCGGAACATGATCCAAGTAAAACGGTCGTGCAACTGAAGGCCGATGGGTCCGGTCTTGGAGCGGGCAGGGTCGCTGGGCGATTCGGCGAGGGGCTGGCCGTTCAGACGCACGCGGATCATCTCATGGCGCGATTCGATGTCCAGACTGTTCCAGTCATCCTCATGCTGGAAGCCGGTCTTGGCGGGAACAAACTGGATTTCGTAGCCGATGTGGGCTGGTGTGCGATTGGAATCGTGATCGGGGCCGGTGAGTGCGTACTTGGCGCGCGAAGTGTCGCGAATGGAGATGCCGCTGTTGCCGCCTGAAGGATTCAGGTATTCGGCGGGGGGGTCGAAATTGATCGAACTCAGCGGTGGTGTAGAGCCACGATTGAGGCTCGGTCCATGCATTATATTGTTCGCGCGTGATGGGCCATTCTTTGAAGGGTGAGGGCGCTGGCCCAACAGGGACCGGTCTTTGAGGACGGTCCAGGCGCTGTCGCCGCGGACTTCCCAACCGTCGAGGTTTTTGCCGTTGAAGAGCGGGCGCCAGTCTTGGGCAGGGAGAAAGGCGGCGGCGAGGAGCAGGAAGCCGGTAAGGCGGGTCATGGAGATGGAGCCTTCCGCTTTCTCTTTTCGTGGCGGTTTTCTCGAACCCGTTGGCCTCACCAAGACCAAAGGGGCGAAGCCTCAGCATCGGAATTGATCGACGAAGCATGCATGTATGGTTCGATTCAGGTAAGTCAGTTCTCCTAAGGGGCGGCGTCTCGATATTGCCTAGATCGTCGCCTGGCCGAAACTTCCGAGTAGACCCGCTTGGCCAGATAAACGCTACGCGGTATTGAGGACCTGTCACAAGAACTTGCATGACGTGCAGCGGGCGACTCCTGAGGCCCTGCACGAGAATGGGCCAGGCGCCTCACCGGGCGGGTAACTCGCGCAGCAGATACTGGGCGGCAGAGAGGTAGTAGTTGCGCGCGATGGCGCTGATCTGCCGCTCGCCGAGTTCGGTCAACGCCGTCGCCTTCAGTCGTTTTGCTTCGACGTTCCCGCCGTCGATCGCCAGCACGTAATCTGTCAACTCGGCGGCCCACTGGAAGTCCTTGTTGACGACCGCGCGACGCGCCCTCAACAGCACCTGATCTCGTCCGCCGGCCAGCTCGATGATTCTGGCCGCTCGGTCGTTCTCGGATAGTGGGAAGAGATTGGTCGGGTTGCCGTCGAACCAGCCAGCGTAATCGGTGTAGATGGCGCGAACCGCCCAGGCAACCGTGCCGTAGAACTCCTGCAGGTAAGGGCTGTCCGCCAGCACTGGCGGAAGTTTGACGTGCTGCACCAGTTCGTCCGGCCGCTCGCCCTTCTTCATGCGTTCAACGGTCTGGTTGAGTATCGACTTGATGCCGTCGCGATAGGTAGTCAGCGCAGCGCGCACGTTCTCGCTACCGATGACGGGACGCGTATGGCCCGGCACGAGGTACTCGGCGTCGAGGTTGAGCATCATGCCGAGGCTGGCCACCCACTGATCGACCGGACGCGCGCGCGCGCCGCGAATCGCGTACAGGTTCGGAAAGGCCTTGTAGAAGTCGTCACCCGGCAGCAGCACGCGTTTGTCGGGCAACCAGACGGCAATGTTCTCGGGCGTCTCTCCAGGCGTGTGGAGGAGGTGCAGGCGAACGCCGGCAATCGTGACCTCCAATCGGTCGCCGCTGAATGTGCGGGTCGGAGGGATGTAGCCGGTCGGAGCAGGTCGTCGTCCGAACTGCATGCCAGTACCAGCGTTGATGAACAAGGAGTCGGGCAGGGACGCGCCGAACTGGTCGCCGCCGTCGCGGCCGGCTCGCCCTACGTCAGGGACACGGTCGATGAGAAGCTGGTGACTGTAGATCTCGGGGTGGTCGTTCCCGGCGAAGACGGTCGCGCCGCCGGTGTGATCCGGGTGGGAGTGCGTGTAGATGATCGCGCGTGCTGGCGCGGCGGAGAGTTTCGCGAACTCCGCCTTCACGGCGCTCGCATCCGTCACGTCGCTGGTCGTGTCGACGATGATCGACCCGCCTTCGCCTTGAATCAGGACCGAGTTGGCGTCCGAGAAGCCGACAGCCGCGTAGACACCGTCGGTGACCTTGATTACGTTTTTGCGGAATTCGTCGGAGTGCGCGCGCAGTTTCTCGCGTCCGGCAAATTCCTGCGCTGCCGAGGAGCCGCCCGTTGCCAGCAAGAGTAGAACGGCCAGCGCCGCGCCGGCCTCCATGCGACCGATCATCCGCTGCATAGAGCCTCCCCGCCTTCAATGGTATCCGCCGGGAGGACCGCCGCGTCGTGCGGTCTGCCGCCATTCTGGGCCACCACGATCACCGGGCCGGCGCTCACAGTGTCCGAGGTTGATGTGACACCAGTTGCTCACGGTGACCTGCCTGGCCCGGAAATCGCGACAATGGGCGGATTCTAGCGCCGATGCTAATTGAGTCGGCTAGGGGCGGCCTATCGCCCGCAGGCGCTAGTGCGCGGGCGCCGTATTCTCCGGTTCGATGCCCACGCGGTCGTTTACGGCAAAACGGAATTTCCGCTGGCAACCGAGGTAGCGTTCAGATCGACCGAAAGAGTGCGCCTTCGGTGACGCGACTGGCCTCTTTCCATTCATCGATCGCAACCTTCACCCATGATGGGACTTGAACAGCACGGATGTGCCCAGCCTGGCCCAGGAGGTCGGCGATAACCGAGTGCTACTCGCGCGACTGAATAGTCAACCCGAAGCGCAAGCAACTCGCCACGGAGCAATCCGCATCCGATCAGCATCGCCAATATGGCATGATCCCTCTTGCCCCGCAATGAACCCCGGTCCGCTATCTCAGGACCACGCTGCGGTTGAATGCGAAGCGCGGTTCTGAACAGTACTAATCGACAAAATCGGTGATGGCGTGATCATAGCTGCGCTGAACGCTCTTTGACGTGAGGGTATTGAGTACAGCTGTTTTGGACTGTTCGAGGTCTGGGAGCGAGGTTCTTGGGTGTGCGTTTTTTCTTACGCGGTTTTGACATCGGAGACGGCCTCCTTTCGGACCGGCGCCCGTCAGGATGTCCCGAACTCAGCACTACGCCGTCTATCATTGCCTATCCACGTTCCCAGCCCAGGCGGTCTACTTACCTTGCTCGTGGGACTTCAGAATCCGTAGCACTGAGAGCATTGTGTTCCAACTGCGCGTTGTCGCCGGCGCCCCAAAAAGCCTGTCGATCTGGCCGAGACAGCCAATTGTTTTCATGTGGTGGCGGTACACCCCATACACGAGTCTATTCTTTGAGCCAATGATTCGCACCAGCCACTCCTCACCTTCGGGAAGAGCAATCGGAAGAGAAACTCTGCGGCGTCCAGCCTCCGACAGGATGCTTACAAATTGAACAACATCTGGGCGCGGTGGCTCAGTCCTAAACGGATTGTCCATCTCTAGTCGAATCAGTTCACTGCCGTCGCAGAAAGCGATTGTTGCTTCAAACGGCAGCTTCCGGCGCAATTCGGCAAGGAACTTTGCGCGTAACCCAGGTTTGCGAACGACAAGCGTGCCTGCGGCGCCCACGTTCACGGCATCGTAGATGCCCAGTTCTTTGGCGAGCACGCTCGGCCGAAAAGCCCGGTGTCCTCCAACGTTGATACCCCGGAAGAAAACGATCAAAGCCACTCTGCCCATTGTTGCAGCACCGAAGTATCGAGGAGAAGCGAAAGCGGTCGGGCGATAAGAGACGGTCCGTAGTCTTCAGCATTTCATCCACTGTTATGCCTTCCGCCTGGCAAGTTAGCAAATCGGGATCGGAAACGATCCAGCGATATTCCTTATAGCGCTCCACTCACCATCAACTTAACACTCGCTATCGCCGGCCCGTATCTAAAGGCTCTGGTATCCTCACGGATGAATGAGCGCAAAGATCCTGGACGGGAAATGGGTGCGCGAGCAGATTCTGGCGGAGCTGCGGCCGCGGATCGAGAAGCTCACCGCGAGCCATCGGAAGCCGGGTTTGGCGGTAATTCTAGTAGGACACGATCCGGCGTCTGAGATTTATGTACGGAACAAAATCAAGACCTGCGGCGAGCTGGGAATCTACAGCGAGAAGATCACTCCGCCGGACACCATCTCGACCGAGAATCTGCTGGGCATTATCGAAGGCCTGAATCAACGGAAAGAAATTGACGGAATCCTGGTGCAGTCGCCGCTGCCGAAGCAGGTTGACAAGCGCCGGATTCTGCTAGGCATGCAGCCGGACAAAGATGTGGACGGCTTTCATCCGCTGAACGTCGGAAGCCTGGTAGCGGACATGCCCGCGCCGCGGGCCTGCACGCCGGCCGGGATCATGGAACTCTTGCGGCGGTACGAAATCCCGATCACAGGAAAACATGCGGTGGTGGTGGGGCGCAGCGATATCGTCGGTAAGCCTATGGCCCTGCTGTTGTTGCATCGAAGCGCAACGGTGACGATCTGCCACTCCAAGACCTCCAATCTTGCCGCAGAAAGCCGGCGAGCGGATATCCTGGTTGCAGCGATTGGAAGGCCAGCGTTTCTCACCCGCGAATTCATCCAGCCCGGCGCCACTGTGATCGACGTCGGCCAGAATCGCGGCCCGGACGGCAAAGGGCTGGTCGGCGATGTGGATGCGGAGGCAGCCAAGGAACTGGCAGGCGCGTACACTCCCGTGCCGGGAGGCGTGGGTCCGCTGACGATCGCGATGCTGATGGCCAATACGGTGCGCGCCGCCGAGCAGCACTTATGCTGCGGGTAGGGTTGACAGGTGGTCTGGCAAGCGGAAAGAGTTTCGTCGGGCACGCGCTGGCGGAACTCGGCTGCCATCTGATCGAAGCCGACGAACTGGGACATCAGGTGCTGTTGCCGGGAGCCGAGGCATACGATGCGGTGGTCAACGAATTCGGAGATGAGATTCTTGATGAAGACCGCTATATTGTCCGGCGCAGGTTAGGAGCGCTGGTTTGGGACCACCCGGAGCGGCTGGCGAAGCTCAACAGTATCGTTCATCCGGTGGTGATCGCTCGACAGCAAGAGATCATCGCCAAGATCGCGGAGCAGGATCCGGCCGCTATCGTAGTTGTCGAAGCGGCGATTCTGGTTGAAACTGGTAGTTATAGGAGATTCGACCGGCTCATTGTGGTGGTCTGTACTCTCGAACAACAGGTGGAACGAGCCATGAAGCGATCTGCGTATAGCAAAGAGGAGGTGCTGGCGCGGCTTAGCCGTCAGTTGCCCCTGGAAGAAAAGGTTCGGGTGGCCGATTATGTGATCGATACATCGGGTACCAAGGAGCATACGCTCGAGCAAGTGAAGACGGTGTACGACTCGCTACGGAGCTTATCAGTATGAGACTACGTGTTTTGTTAATAACCGCTTTGTTGGTAGGTGGATTTCTATACATTACTTCTAAGACCGACTGGGGACGGCATCGGATTTTGCAGCCGATTTCTCATGCCACTGGACCGATCTGGTCCGGTCCGACAGCAGTGCGTGGCGCGGGACTCAGCTCGGATGAGATCAACAATATCGAGATTTACAAAGCGGCCCACCTAGCTACTGTGAACATTACCAGCACGGTGTATCGCCGGACGATATTTTGGGAGGTTTATCCGTCCAAGGATCAAGGCTCGGGGTTCCTGATCAGTGACGACGGAAAGATCCTGACCAACAGCCACGTGGTGGCTAACGAGCAGCAATTGGAAGTGACGTTGTCAGACCAGTCGCGCTACAAAGCGAGGCTGCTGAGCCGCGACCCAGCCAATGATGTCGCGCTGCTGCAGATATCGCCGCGCAAGAAACTGCCGGTGCTGCGTTTGGGCGATTCCGATGCGCTGCAGGTCGGCCAGAAGGTGCTGGCGATCGGCAATCCATTTGGCCTCGAAGGCACATTGACCACGGGTATTGTGAGTTCGCTGGGACGAACGATTCGCGGTGAGAATGATCAGACGCTGGAAGGCCTGGTTCAAACCGATGCGGCGATTAATCCGGGCAATAGCGGCGGTCCACTACTCGACTCGGCGGGCAATGTAGTCGGCATTAACACAGCGATCCTGGGACCGAACGGCGGCAACGTCGGTATCGGATTCGCCATGCCCATCAATCGCGCCAAGTTGATGCTGGATGATTTCCAGGCCGGCCGTAAGAGACCGCGGCTGGGCGTTTCGGTGGTTCCGGTGGCGGGTGATTACGCTGATGCGCTCAGCTTGCCTAATCAGGGCGGACTGCTGATTCAGGAAGTAGAAGCGGGTTCACCGGCCGCGCGCGCCGGGTTGCGCGGAGGAAAGGAAGACGTGCAAATCGGCAATTCCCAGTTGAAGGTCGGGGGCGATCTGATCGTAGCGATTGATGGAAAACCGATCGATCGCGAAGACGCTATCAGCCGTTCGCTGGCGCGCAAGAGGGCGGGTGATACGGTGGAGTTGACCATCTACCGCGCTGGTCGGACGATGAACGTGCGGGTGAAGCTGGGCGAGGAGGGCACGGTCTAAGACGCTGCGAACGCGTAACGGAAGCTGGCGGCAGATAGCGGCTCCGATGGCAATCCGAACAATCGCTCCGCGAGCTCATATTCCCGCGTGAGCGTGGTGTGGAAGAAGGCCGGATCGTCGGTGTTCAGGACGATAGGAACCCCGGCGTCGTAGATGCGTCGTACGGGATGATCGGCGAGCGACGGGACGACGCCGGTGCAGACGTTGCTCGAGATGCAAACCTCCAGGGGCACGTTCGATTCGCGCAATTTCGTCATCAGAGCGGGATCGCGCGCCGCCGCGATGCCATGGCCGATGCGCTCCGCCCCAATAGACAGGGCCGCCCAAACCGATTCGGGGCCAGTGGTTTCGCCCGCATGGCAGACCAGGTGTAAGCCTCCGTCCCGGGCGTAAGCGAAAACGTCGCGAAACAACTCGGCCGGTCCGCGGGCTTCATCGCCGCCGAGGCCGAACGCGAGCACCCCGTCTCCGCGCCGCTCCACCGCGAACTTCGCGACCGGCATGGCCGGCTCCGGGCCAAGATTGCGCACGGCGTCGAGAATCCAGTATGTTTTGACCGGCGACTGCTGGGATTCGCGCCAAATCGCATCGTAGATGGCCGGCAAGTCCTGTCCCTTCCAGAGAATCATCCCGGCTGAGAGGGTAATCTCGGCGTACGTGACATCTTGGGCCGACAGGCGCTCAAGCAAATGGCGGGTGGCGAGCGCGTAGTGCTCGGGCTTGTCGATCTTACGATTGACCCAGATGTAGCCCTGAATGAATTCGTCGAACGTTCGACAGTTATAGTGCGCGGCGATGTCATCGCGCGTGAGCGATGGATCGATAGCGAGCAGTGTCTCCGGTTCGATGGAGCCTTCCAGGTGGACATGTAACTCCGCCTTCACGTACTTTGCACCGGGCACCTTGTAATAATAGCTGTGCATGACTGCGCAGGACATGGAAGCGATCGTTAACGGCTCGCACGGCGACCCGTTTAGTATGTTGGGGCCTCATCGAACCGATGATGGCTGGGAAGTACGGGCCTTCTTGCCACAGGCCATGGACGCGGCGGTTTTGGTGGACGGGGCGGAGCATCCGATGCGGAAGGTCCGAGCCGAGGGCTTCTTCATTGCGACTTTGGCTGACGATCCGGGCCGGTATAAACTGCGGCTCACGCTGTGGAACGGGAGCCAGACGGAGGCGGAGGATCCGTACCGTTTTGCGCCGCTGGTCTCGGAGTTCGACCTACATCTGCATAGTGAGGGAACGCAGTACGAGAGCTATCGAACCATGGGAGCGCATCTGGTGGAATGCGATGGCGTAGCTGGCGTGCGTTTTGCGGTGTGGGCACCCAATGCGGAAGTTATGAGCGTCGTTGGAGATTTCAACGATTGGGACGAGCGCCGGCATCCGATGCGTTTGCGCACGGCGGGCATTTGGGAGTTCTTCATGCCAGGCGCGGGCGCTGGCATGAATTACAAGTATTCGGTGCGGTCGCGCGTGCGAGGCTACCGGCAGCAGAAGGCAGACCCATACGGATTCGGAACCGAAGATCCGCCGAAGTCGGCGTCAGTAGTGTGCGATATCTGGAACTACCAGTGGGGCGATCGCGATTGGATGGAGTCACGTGCCCACAAGGATGCTCTCAAGGAGCCGGTCTCCATCTACGAAGTTCACTTGGGGTCCTGGTTGCGCGGGCCAAACAATTCGTATCTGAGTTATGTGGAACTGGCGGACAAACTGGTGGATTACGCCAAGCGTTTGGGCTATACACACCTGGAGCTGCTGCCGATCATGGAGCATCCGTTCTCAGGCTCTTGGGGCTACCAGGTGACGGGTTACTACGCGCCCACTGCGAGATTTGGGACGCCGCAGGAGTTCATGTATTTTGTCGACCGCTGCCACCGGGCGGGCATCGGCGTGATCGTCGACTGGGTGCCTGGGCATTTTCCGAAAGATGCGCACGGGCTGGCATATTTTGACGGGACGGCCCTTTATGAGCACGCAGATCCCCGAAAAGGCGAGCATCGCGAGTGGGGCACCCTCATTTTCAATTACGGACGGAACGAGGTGCGCACCTTCCTGATCTCGAACGCGCTGTTTTGGTTGAAGGTGTATCACATCGACGGGTTGCGTGTGGATGCTGTGGCGTCGATGCTGTATCTGGACTATGCGCGGAAGGCTGGCGAGTGGATTCCGAACATGTACGGGGGGAACGAGAACCTGGAGGCGGTCGATTTTTTGCGCCGCTTCAACGAGCTGGCGCACCAGGTTCCGGGTGCCATGACGATCGCCGAGGAGTCCACCGCTTTCACGGGCGTTTCGCGGCCGGTTTATCTCAACGGGCTGGGCTTCACGATGAAGTGGAACATGGGTTGGATGCACGACATGTTGGATTACTTCGAAAAAGACCCGATCCATCGCAAGTTTCACCACAATAACATCACATTCAGCATGATCTACGCCTTCACGGAAAACTTTGTGCTGCCGATTTCGCACGATGAGGTGGTGCATGGGAAGCGGTCGCTACTGAGCAAAATGCCGGGCGACATGTGGCAAAAGTTCGCCAATGTTCGCGCGTTCCTGTCGTACATGTACGGACATCCGGGCAAGAAGCTGCTGTTCATGGGGTCGGAGATCGGCAACTGGGATGAATGGAATCACGAGCGGGGATTGCCGTGGGAGCTGCTGCATTTCGAGTTTCATCGCAAGCTGCAGGTATTCGTTCGGGAACTGAACTGGTTGTACCGGACGCACCCAGCGTTCTATGAAGTGGATTATCACTGGGGCGGCTTTGAATGGGTGGATTTTCGCGACGTGGATGGATCGACGATCTCGTTCATCCGGCGGCCACAGGGAGGGAATCCGTTCCTCTTGTTTGTTTGCAATTTCACGCCGGTACCGCGGTGGAATTTTCGCGTGGGCGTGCCGGACCCGGGTTACTATCGAGAGGTTTTCAACTCAGATGCGGAGATGTTCGGCGGCAGCAACCTCGGCAACTCAGGTGGAGTAATGTCGGAACCGATCGCGTATAACAACCATTATCATAGTCTGTCGATAACGGTGCCCCCCCTAGCGGTCGCTATATTAGCATCGCCCGGTTCTTAGAATGAGGAGACGAATGCTTCAGCGGTTATTTGCACTCGGGCTGGGGTGTGCCGCGTGTGTTGCGGCGCAAGATCCGGTGCAGGTAAGTTCGGATTACAGAGTGGAGATGAAGAATAGTTGGTCGTCTTGCGAGTGAAGCGACGCCCGCATGAGAAGGCGCCAATGCACGAACATCTCAGGACGGACTACCATCAGAAAGTCACAGGTGCGGATGACAAGGTGCAAGACGTCACGCGAAAAGCCGGGGACGTTTCCTACATTTGAGCCGTTGAAGCATTCCGAGGAGAATCTTTCGGATCAGCCGCTGGAGGTGGTGCTGATCGAATTAAAGCCCCGGCCAGTGGATTTCAAGCCGGCGCCCATCACGCTGGACGCCGTGAAGCTGGTGGATACCGAGCATCACTTGGTTCCGTTAGAAAATGATCGAGTGCGTGTGCTTCGGACGATCCTTGAACCGCACTTGAAGAGTCGGATGCGCGAGCATCCGCACTATGTCGTGATGTGCCGGACCGAATTGCACACGACCATGAAGCTCGGGGACGGAAAAGTGATCGACAACCCGCGCCGGCCGGGCGAGATTGCCTGGCCCGATGCGCTGAACCATGTCGAAAACATCGAGGATCGAACCGGAAATTCAGGTCGAGCTGAAGTGACTATGTCACGATAGAAGATAATGACCCGTTCACTAGTCTTCATGATTGTCGCCGCGACGGCGCTGCCGGCGGCCGAGTATAAGCTCAAGGTTACGCCAGAAACTCTGGCGTGGGGATATTATTGGGCGGGCGCTAAACCAGTGCTCACGGTGCAATCGGGCGATGTAGTCGAGATTCAAACCGTTTCCGGCAATCCGGATAATCTGGAACGCGCCGGACTGCCGCCGGAACAGATCCAGCCCGAGCTTCGCAAAATATATGCTGAAGTGCCCAAAGAGAGCCGGGGGCCCGGCGGCCATTTGCTAACAGGACCGATCGCAATTGAGGGCGCACGGCCAGGAGATGTGCTGGAGGTTCGCATACGCGCGATCCGGCTGGACGTTCCGTATGCGTACAACAGTATGGGACGTGCCGGTTTTCTTGCGGATGTATTCGCGCAGGGACGGACCAAGATCATTCCGCTGGACCGGGAGCGCAACATCGGGCATTTCGGAGGCGGAATCGACATTCCACTGAAGCCGTTCTTTGGGAGCATGGGTATCGCACCGCCGGAAGCCGCGGGCAAAGTAAATAGCGCGCCGCCTGGAATCCACGCCGGCAATCTCGACAATAAGGAACTGGTGGCCGGTACCACGCTGTTCATTCCGGTGCACGCCGCGGGAGCTCTGTTCGAGGTGGGCGACGGACATGCGGGAATGGGCAATGGCGAAGTAGACATCACGGCCATGGAGACATCGTTGACGGGCGTCTTTCAGTTCGTCGTGCATCACGACATGCATCTCAGTTGGCCACGCGCAGAAACTCCAACACATTACATCACCATGGGACTCGATCCGGATCTCACGCAAGCGGCGAGAATCTGCGCGCTCGAAACGATCGACTTTCTGGTGAATGAGATGAAACTGAGCCGCGAGGATGCTTACGCACTCACCAGCGTCGCGATTGATCTGGACATCACACAGTTAGTGGACGGGACCAAAGGGGTACACGCGATGATTCCGAAAAGCCTGTTTGCGGGCGTGAAGAAGTAAATCTGGCGCCCCCCGTGGTAATGCGACTTCCTTGTCGCGGCGAGACTTTGGAGGCGCATCACTCAGCTTCGTAGTCCGGGGAAGGCATTTTCCACACTGCTGCTCTGCACGTGACTGAGCGTTTTTGGCGGAGGGGCGAAAACGATAATGATGGCAAACGGCTAGCAAATGCGGATTATCACGGGCAGAGGCAGTGCCGAAAAAGGCAGTTGGAGGTGCAACCGATTTTCGCCGTAGCGGAGGAAATACTAGAACGTTTCCTACATTTACGTGCAATCCGGGCGAGAGCGGTGTTTCTACGGCCTCGGCACGTTGATCTTCGAGGGCCCTTTCGACTCATCCGAGGATGGATTTCGGGCCCTTCGGTTCAACTCGCCGCTCTCGGGCTGATTGGTCTGCTCTTTGCAATGCTGCGTCGCGGGTGTTTTGCTAGCAGCTTTAGGCGTTTACGCGCGCAGGTGGCGCGCTCTTAATCCACTCCAGCGTTTTTGACGCGAGCCGATCGAAGGCGCGGACGGCCATTTCCAGATGCGCTTCCTTGGTGTCTTCGATCTTGTTGTGGCTGATGCCCCGCAGCGATTGCACGAACATCATGACGGTGGGAATGCCAGCTCGCGAGACCTCGGCCGCATCGTGCAACGGACCCGACGGAAGACAATGCGCGACCCCGGCGATTTCCTTGATCGATTGCTCGCATCGCTCGATTAACGCGGGATGAAATTGTATTGGCTCGATGTTCCAGATCCGCGACCACTCGACCGTGCATTTCTCCTCGCGGGCGAAGCGCTCGCTGGCTTCGAGGGCCTCGCGATACATTCCCGCTAGCACCTGTGCATCTAGGTCGCGCTGATCGAGCGTGGCTTCGCAGCGCCCGACCACTGCAGTCACGATGCCAGGGAAAGTCTTGACACTGCCGATGGTGCAAACGGCATCGGGATGTTTACCGGCGATGCTGCGGATTTCGAGGGCGAGCCTCGCGGCGGCAGCCAGGGCGTCGTGCCGCGCCTTCATCGGGGTTGAGCCGGAATGCGCTTCCTGGCCGTGGAAAGTGATGGCGTGACGCTCGACGCCCTTAGTACCGAGCACGACCCCGAGCGGGAGCCCCAAGCTCTCGAGCACTGGTCCCTGCTCGATGTGCAGTTCCAAATAAGCGGCGGCGTTCTTTTGCTCGCGTGCCACTTCGCCGAAGCGATCGATCTCGACGCCGCAGCGGCTCAGGGCGTCTTCCAGGCGAATGCCGTCTTTGTCGGTGCGTTTGCGATCGGCTTCGACCGATTGCGTTCCGGCAAATGCGGAAGATCCGAGCAGGCTGCGGCCGAAACGGGCGCCTTCCTCATCGGCGAAGTCAACCAGGCGAACGGTGACGGGCGGGCGTCCGGAGAATTCGGTCGCGATGCGCCGCAACACCTCGAATGCGGATAAAAAACCGAGGCAACCGTCCAGCCAGCCGCCGTTGGGGACGGAATCAAGGTGGCTGCCAAGCAGAAGGGCTTTTTCCGACGCGCCGTGCAGAGTCACCCAGCGATTGCCGGCCGCGTCGAAATGATGCTCGACGGGCAAGCCCGCCAGTTTGGATTCAAACCAGGAACGGGCTTTTAGCCAAGTGTCGGTCCAAGCAACACGCTGGGCGCCGTTTTCATCGGCCGTGAGAGCGCGCAGTTCCTTGAGCTCCTGAATTGTTCGCTGAGGATCGAGGGGCATGGTTGGGATTCAGGTCCAGAATATATCAAGCTAGCGGGAGGACGCCGGCGACATTCCTCTATAATTCCACCGCAGCGCGCGCATTCCGAATGACTCGCCCAGGTAGATGTTGCCTTTCGAATCGCTGGCGATGCTGTGAATGTGGAAGAACTGCCCAGTTCCGTGCCCGCCAAAGAAGCCGACGAGTTCGAGAGTGTTTCGATTGAGGATCTGCACCTTCTTGTTGCTGCCGTCCGGCACATAAAGGAACTGCTGCTGTTTGTCGGGCGAGAAGGCGATATCAAACGCGGTGCCTTCAGGCGTAGACGTCTTGCGCTCGATGAAGGCCTCTTTGACGAAAGTGCCGTCGGGCCGGAAGACTTGAATCCGGTTGTTCACGCGGTCTCCCACGTAGACCAGGTCGTCGTTAGAAATGCGAATGCCATGCACGGTGTTGAACTGTTGCGGGCCTGGTCCTTCATAGACGCGTGTGCGAGGCACAGTGTCATCGGGCTTGTTTCCATACGCGCCCCAGTGCCGCTTGTAAGCGCCGGTGTCGGCATCGAAAACGATGACGCGGCGGTTGCCGTAGCCATCAGCGACGAAGACTTCGTTGGTCTTCGGATAAACGCAAATTCCGGCGGGTCTTTTCAGATTCTCGGTGTCGTTGCTGCCGCTGGATTTTCCGTGGTGGCCGATTTGGAGCAGGAATTTACCGGCTTTGGTGAACTTGAGGATGTTGGTGTCTTTGTCGGAGTTTCCGCCTACCCAAACATTTTCCTTGTAGTCGATGAAGATGCCATGCTCATTGTCAGGCCATTCGTAACCTTGGCCTGGACCACCCCATCCTTGAATGAAATTGCCCGTTTGATCGAACTCGATGATCGGCGGCGCGGGGATGCAACAGTCGGCTTCAGGCGGGTTGAGCGCGGCGTATTTGTCGTTGTTATCCAGGGTTCGCGGACGGCTGGTCACCCAAATGTGGTCGTGTGAGTCTACATAAATTCCAGAGACCTGGCCTAACATCCAGTTGTTGGGCAACTGCTTGGGCCAATAGGGATCGGGCTCGAAGTGAGGGACGGCGGCTTGGGCGGCGCGAGCGTTGTGGAACGTAATGAAGATTATTACTGTAGCGGTTAGCGTCAGGAATGCCACACCGGTAACGGGCGTTAGTCTCACAGGCTTCATACGCGATCTCCTTTTCGCTAACATTATATGGTCATGAGAGCTATTTACCGGCGTGAGTTTCTCGCCAGGGCTGCCGCCGGCGGCTCGATGATGTTTCTTCGATCGGCCTACGGGGAGGCGGAACGCAGGCTGGAGGGCATTTTCCCCATCATGCAAACGCCCTTCAACGATTCTGGTGCACTGGACGTTGAGACTCTAGCCCAGGAAGTGCATTTCCTCGACCGCATTGGCGTGCAGGGCATGGTTTGGCCGCAATTGGCCAGCGAATTTCCGTTGTTAAGTTACGACGAAAGGCTGGTCGGCGCCGAAGCACTCGTTCGCGCCAACAAAGCTCTAGATGCGAAGACGCGACCGGCGGTAGTGATCGGAGTGCAAGCTTCCGATACCGAGACCGCGGCGAAATACGCGCGTCATGCGGATAAGCTCGCCCCTGACGCGATCATCGCGATCCCGTTGAACGGAGGCCAGGACGAGGCCAAGCAGATGGAATACTACTCGGCAATCGGCGAAGCGTGCAGCCGTCCACTAATCGTGCAGACCATTGGTCCGATGAGCGTCGACCTGGTTTTGCGTATGGCCAAGCAGATTCCGACGCTGCGGTACGTGAAGGATGAGGCGGGAGCGACCTTACCTCGGCTGACCGAGTATCGCAAGCGCGGTCAGTTGCTACAGGGCGTGTTCACAGGCAAGCACGGTCCGACATTTCTGGACGACTTAGCGCGCGGAGCGGTGGGCAATATGCCGGCAGCGGGCTTCGCCGATCTTTATGTGGCGACATGGCAAGACTGGAATAATGGCAAGCGCGACGAAGCGATGGAGGTGTTTGCGAAAACGCTGCTGTTGATCGCCGATGCTCAGGCTTACGGTGTGGCCGGACAGAAATACATTCTGCAATTGCGTGGCGTGTTTCCGAATACGAAATGTCGCGGTGACGCGGCCGCTCTTGACGACGAAGCCAAAGAGGCGATCCGGCGCACCGTCACATATGCGCAGCGGTGGTTCCGCAGTGGAGTCTAGTTAGTGCCTGGCCATGCCGTCGGTTCTTTCAGTGGTGGATCTACGCAAATCGTACGGCGACGCGGTGGCCGTCGACGGAATCTCGTTCGAGGTGGGACGCAACGAGATCGTCGGGTTGCTTGGTCCCAATGGAGCGGGGAAGACCACGACCATTAACATGGTTCTCGGTGTTCTGGCGCCGAGCGCGGGCCGGATTCTTATCGAAGGCATTGATATCGCCGAAAATCGCGCTCGGGCGCTGGAGTATACGAACTTCGCCGCAGTCTACGCTCCGCTGCCGGGAAATCTGACGGTATACCAAAATCTACGTGTTTTCGGCATGATGTATGCAGTGAAGCAACTGAGCGAGCGCATGGAAGCACTGCTCGAACAGTTCGATCTTCAAAAATTCAGAGATTTTAAGTGTGGCGTGCTTTCTTCGGGCGAGCAGACACGCGTGGGATTGGCGAAAGCTTTGATCAACGATCCGCAGCTTTTGTTGCTAGACGAGCCGACTGCATCGCTCGATCCGGCGACGGCTCGCGATATCCGCGCCCGCATTCGAGAGAACACTGCACGCGGCACGGCAGGTGTGCTATGGACCTCGCACAACATGTATGAAGTAGAGGAAGTCTGCGATCGCGTGCTTTTCCTTTCGCGTGGGAGGATTCTGCTGGAAGGCGATCCGAAGACCTTGCCGCGCGAGCACGGGAAAGAGACACTGGAAGAATTATTCGTCACGGTGGCCCGCGAGCCTCTCACGTTAGAGCGGGTCTAAAAGATGAATTTCAACCGTATAGCAGCCATTATGCTCCGGCAGTTTTATTTATATCGGGGAAGTCCGGTGCGCGTGGTGCCGCTGTTTGCATGGGTGACGGTCGACATCGTTTTGTGGGGATTCATCACCAAGTACCTCAACGCCATCGCTTCTTCAGGCTTCAATTTTATTCCTGCCTTGTTGGGCGCGGTGCTACTGTGGGACTTTTTCATTCGCGTCATGCAGGGCGTGACGACGGCCTTTTTCGAAGATGTGTGGTCGCGCAATTTCCTGAATGTCTTCGCGACACCGCTTTCTATCTCGGAATACATCGCTGGATTGGTGCTCTCCGCCATTGCTACCAGTTCGGTGGGATTGCTGGTGATGCTGGTCTTGGCGAGCCTGGTTTTTGGCCTGTCGTTCCTGGTATACGGCATGTTGCTTATCCCATTCCTTTTGGCGCTTTTTCTATTTGGCATCGCACTCGGCATCTTCGCCTGCGGGATGGTACTCCGATTCGGACCGGCGTCGGAATGGCTGATTTGGCCGATTCCTGCGATTTTATCGCCATTCGCCGCGGTCTTTTATCCGCTCTCGACGCTGCCGAACTGGATGCGGGTGATTTCCCGCGCCCTGCCGGCCTCGTATGTATTCGAAGGCATGCGAACGGTCGTATCGGGAAGGGTGTTACCAGGAACAATGTTGGCGGCGAGCAACCTTCTTGCGGTCGGATATATTTTTGTGGCGTCTTGGTTCTTCATGCGTATCTATCACCAGGCCGTTCGCACCGGTCTGATCGCGCGTTACAGCGCGGAAAGCGTAAGCTGAGAATCCGTGGCAACGGGCTCGCGTACTCAACTAAAGTTTTGGATTTCTGTAGCGCTGCTGCTGGCCCTGGCGGCCGGATTGCAGATCTGGTCCGCGGCCAAAGAAAGCCAGGTTTGGGACGAAGGGTTCGAACTGGGATCCGGTTACAGCTACCTGAAGACCGGCAGATTGCGCTTCAATCTGGAACAGCCGCCGCTGGCGAAACTACTGGCGGCTCTACCGCTGCTGTACTTTAATCCACGCCTTCCGGTAGATGACCCGAGCTGGATCAACAAGCAAGACATCGAGTTCGGATTTGCGTTCATGTATCACAATCGAGTTCCGGCCGACACGATGCTGATGGCGGCGCGAAGCAGCATCATTCTGCTGACGGCCGCGCTCGGTCTTTTAGTGGCGGCGTGGACCCGGCGCAGATTCGGCAATGGACCGGCGTTGTTAGCGGTGACGCTGCTGGTCTTCGATCCCAACATCCTGGCCCACGGGCACTATGCTACGACCGATTTAGGAGCTACGTTCTTTATGTTCGCCGCTTGCATTGCCTGGGATGCTTTTCTAGGCTCGCGGCGGAAGCTGCATCTGGTGCTGGCGGGCGTGCTGTTGGGTTTTGCAATCGGAACGAAGTTCTCGGGTTTAATACTGTTGCCGGCCTACGCAATCCTCTATGTATTCCGGTGGTGGCAAGAGAGGGAACGCTTTTCCGTTTTACATTTCACAGGCTCCCTCTTGGCGGTAGCAGCCATTGCGTATGTGGCGGTTGTCGCCGTCTATTTGCCGGAAGCGAAGTATTTCGTGCCGTCGTGGGCGATGATTAGACCGGGGCCACCGCTCGAGACCGTGGTGGATTGCAAGAACCTGATCGGAGGGCTACTGTGCCAGGCGGGGCGGGTAGGGTCACTGCAAGCAAATTCTTTTTATCGTGGATTGAGCGACTTCGCACGGCACAATTCAATGGGTCATCTTAGCTACCTGCTTGGCCAGCAGTCGCAAACAGGTTGGTGGTATTACTTTCCGGTTGTCTTCTTAGTGAAGACGCCTACCGCGGACCTGCTGCTGTTCGGCGTTCTTCTCATTGGGGGCCTTTCGGCTCTGTTCCGAAAAAGCTTCCGGGCAAATCTGCGCAAGGTGCCGGCCGCCTGGGCAACCATTCTCGTTCCCGCCGCACTCTATTTCGGTTTGAGCATGGTGGCGCGAATCGACCTGGGGGTTCGCCATCTGCTGCCTTTCTATCCGTTCTTCTTCATTGCACTTGCGGCTGGATTCGCGGCGCTGGTAAAGTCACGGCCGCCTTGGACCGGGCCGCTGTTGGCGATTGTGGGTGTGCTGCTGGTAGCCGAGTCGCTGTCGGCGAGTCCGGGGTATCTGTCGTTCTTCAATTTAGTAAGTGGCGGTACTTGGCGTGGGCCACATTATCTGCTCGATTCAAATATCGACTGGGGTGAGGATCTTAAGAAGTTGAAGCTTTATACGGATGCTCATCCGGCGCGATATTGTCTCGAATATTTTGGAACCGCGGAGCCGTCGTATTACGGCATCGAGCATCCTGGCTACGTGGCCAGAACAAATCAGCCTGGAGAACGACAGAACATGGATTGTATAGTGGCCATCAGCGCCACCGTGCTATACGACCTGTATGAAGCGCCCGGGTCGTTCACGTGGCTGCGCGCGCGGAATCCAGTGGACCGGGTGGGAGGCATCTGGATCTTCGATGTACGCAAGCCGCATGATTAGCGCCGGGTTTCGGAGTGGTACAGTCCTCTTGTGAACAAATACGACGCGATCATAGTCGGTGGCGGCCATAATGGTTTGGTCTGCGCCGCATATCTGGCGCGTGCCGGCCGCAAGGTGTTGGTGTTGGAGCGCCGCGAATTGGTGGGCGGCTGTGCAGTCACCGAAGAGATCTGGCCGGGATACCGCGTTTCCACGGCTTCATATTTGACCAGCCTGCTGCGGGAGCGCATCATTCGGGAACTGGATCTGCCGCGCTTTGGATACCGGGTGGACGCCAAGGATCCGGCGTTCTTTTCGGCATTTCCGGACGGCCGTCATCTTTTCATGTGGCAGGACCGTGCGAGGACGTTAGCCGAGATCGCGAAGTTTTCCAAGCACGATGCCAACGTATTTCCCGCTTATGAAGACCATCTGGAGCGGCTGTCACAGGTGGTGGAAGGGCTGCTGCTCACGACGCCGCCGGAGTTTCCGCCGGGTGGTCTTGGCGATCTCGTCGACTACCTGAAGCTGGCTGGAAGGCTACGCGGCCTCAGCCCCAAAGAGATCGTTGGGCTGGTGAAGATCTTCACCCAAAGCGCCGCGGAGTTCTTGGACGAGTGGTTCGAGTCCGATTCAATCAAGGTAACGCTCGCCACCGATGGCGTGATTGGCGCGAACGGCGGGCCACGTTCACCCGGCACCGCTTATATTCTGCTCCATCACGTGATGGGCAGCGTGGGTGGCCACCGGGGTCTGTGGGGTTTCGTGCGCGGGGGAATGGGCTCGGTTTCAAACGCGATTGCCGATTCGGCGCGCAGCCGTGGCGCCGAAATCCGGACCAATGCGCGTGTCGAGGCGATCCTGGTGCAGAATGGCCGGGCACGCGGCGTGGTTCTGGAGGGCGGGGAAGAGTTCGACGCCCCAGTCGTTGTGAGCAACTTGACGCCGCACTTGACGTTTCTTCAATTGGTGGACGCGCGCGAGTTGGCGCCCGATTTCCTGGATGCCATCCAAAAGTATCGGAGCGAAGGGACGTCGTGCAAGATCAATCTGGCGCTGAACGGGCTGCCGAATTTCAGCGCGCTGCCGGGAGACAATGGGCCGCAGCATCGCGCCACGATGCACATTTGTCCGTCGATGGAGTACGTCGAACGCGCCTGGGATGACGCCAAGTACGGCCGTCCATCGCAATCGCCGCTGCTCGAATTAACGGTGCCGACGCTGTACGATCCGTCGCTAGCGCCGGCAGGCAAGCACATCATGGGTATTTTCATTCAATACGCGCCGTACACCCTGCGCGACTCGCACTGGGACGAGCTACGCGAGCCGTTTGCCTATCGCGTGCTGGATCTGATCGAAGAATACGCGCCCGGCTTCCGGCACTTGGTGATCGAAAAGCAAGTTCTGACCCCGCTCGATCTGGAACAGCGCTTCGGACTAACAGGCGGCAACATTTTCCATGGCGAGATGAGTCTGGATCAGATGTTCGTGATGAGGCCAGTGGCTGGTTGCGCGCGTTACCGGACGCCGATCCGGGGTCTTTATCTATGTGGATCGGGCACGCATCCGGGCGGGGGCGTGATGGGTGCGCCGGGGCACAACGCCGCGCGGGAGATTCTCAAAGGTTGAGAGCTGTTGGGTGCGCCGGCTGGTAAAGGCCGAGTTCGCCGCCGCTGGGTAACTTGATAGTTGTTCTCATCCCCCAACGCTCTTGGGCGACCGGTGTGCAGCTGACTTTCTTGGCCTCGAGTGACTTCATGAGCGACTGCAAATCATCGCACATCAGATAGAACTGCGTCGGCAACAGGTGCTGCCCGGGTTTGAGTGCCCCGTCGGCAGGATGCAGGGCGGCTTCCGCGGGTGGCAGTTTGAAGATCAGCCAGCCTCGTCCGGCATCCACGGCTTGAAATTGCAATATGTCGCGAAAGAATGCGCGATCAGCCTCGGGATTCTGACTGTAAAAGAGAACGTGGGCGCCGGTAATCATGCAGCAAGTTTATCCAATGATGCCTGTTGGCGCGCGGCCCGGAAAAATTAGATTTCGGCTTGGCCTTCGAGGCTTCGCCACAAATACCAGGTCGCGACTGAGCAGTACGGGCGCCATCGCAGGGCGATCTCCTCAATGTCTTTGGGGTGAGGGAGGTCGTCCAACCCGTACGCTTTGCGGATGGCCATTCGTATGCCGAGGTCGCCGGTAGGCAACACGTCGGGGCGCTGCAGAGCGAAGAGCAGGAACATGTGGGCAGTCCAAACGCCGATGCCTTTAACCTGCGTCAAGTGCTCGATCACCTCGTGGTCGGCCATCTCTGCCAAGGTTTCGAAATTTAGCGCGCCGCGAGCTGTCTTGCGGGCCAGATCGCGAATATAGGCGGTCTTTTGCTTGGATAATCCAGCCTTTCGCATGCGGGCCGGAGTCAGCTTCAGAATAGCTTCCGGAGTGAGTTTACCGCGCGGAACGAGCGCGCTCAAGCGGCCGAAAATGACGGTGGCTACCCGTCCGCTCAATTGCTGATAGACAATAGATCTAACGAGTGTTTCGAAATTCGGCTCGCGATATTGGATCCCGTAGCGGCCGACGCGTTCGATCACGGAAGATAGAACGGGATCTGCCTTTTTCAGGTGGAGTATGGCTTTGCGCATTGCAACGAGACGCCGAAACGGCGCATCTACCAATATAATCTGTATGCGAACGACTTCCATTCTACTTGTATCCGCGATGCTCCTGGCGCCTGGCGTTCCTGTCACGTTTGCGCAGGACGAGCCCACTATTAAGGTTGAGGTCCAGCTTGTTAATATCCTGTTTAACGTGCGTGACAAGCGCGGAGGTCTGGTCGGAAGTCTGAACAAGGATGACTTCACGATCTTCGAGGACGGCAAGCAGCAGGACGTCAAATACTTCAATCGCGAGACCGATCTGCCGCTGACAATCGGGCTGCTGATCGACGTCAGCGCAAGCCAGGGAAATCTGATCGAGACCGAAAGAAACGCCGCGTATCAGTTCTTCGGCTCCGTCTTACGAAAACAGGATCTGGCTTTCCTAATCAGCTTCGGCTCGGATGCGGAGCTGTTGCAAGACTACACCAACTCGGCGACGCTGCTTCGGAGAGGCCTGGAGGGGCTGCAAGTGAACTCTGATGTTGGGGGACTGCATCCGGGGCCTGTTCCGACCATCTCGCAGCCTCGCGGAACGATCTTGTACGACGCAGTTTATCTGGCGGCCAGCGATCAACTCAAGGGCCAGGTTGGACGCAAAGTGCTGGTGCTGATCACCGACGGCGAGGACCAGGGCAGCCGGTACAAAATAGCGCAGGCCATCGAGGCTGCGCAAAGAGCAGACGCGATCATTTACGGGTTCTACTATGTGGATCGGGCCTTTTACTACGGCCACGGGTTAGTCTTCGGTGGTGTGAGCGATTCAGAGCTGCGGCGCATGGCGGAGGAAACCGGCGGCCACGTATTCCATGTCGACCGGAAGATGACCCTGCAAGACGCATTCAGCGAGCTTCAAAACGAGATGCGGAGCCAATACGCGATCGGCTACACATCCACCAATCCCAACAAGGACGGCACCTTCCGCAAAATCGAAATAAGGACCAACAACAAGGACTGGAAGGTACAGGCGCGCAAAGGCTACTACGCAACCAAGTAAGAGCACCGAACCTCGCTTGGCGAAGACCTTCGAATTTCGGGCGGGGACAATCGGTGATGCCGAGATCATCATTGCGCATCGCCGGGCAATGTTCTTCGAGATGGGCTATCGCGACCAAGTGGTTCTGGATGCGATGGTTATGGCGTTCCGGCCTTGGCTTCTTCGGAAAATGGAAGAGGGCGAATACCTCGCGTGGCTCGCGGTTCGTGCGGACGGGTCTGTGGCAGCCGGTTTGGGTTTGTGGCTGATGGACTGGCCGCCGCACATGGTAGGTCCCGGATCGCGGCGCGGAAATATTCTAAATGTCTACACCAAACCGGACAGCCGGCGTCAGGGGCTGGCACGGCGACTGATGGAGCTGGCACTGGAGTGGTGCCGCGTGAATCGCATTCGCGCGGTAATCTTACACTCGAGCAATGAAGGCCGGCCGTTGTATGAGAAGCTTGGCTTTCGGGCGACCAATGAAATGCGGCTGATGATTGAGGGCGACTGATGTGTTGTATCCTTACGCGAGACTTCCTTCGCAGTTGAGCCAGTCTCCGGGAGCCCCATTTCCTGCTGGTATCGCGGAGGGCGTCCGATTCCTGAATTGCCTGTCGGGCAAGCGCAGACAATCTCAATCGGCCAGATCATGGGTTTGACACCTCGCTGCATGCCGGGAGCCCAGGGCGTCTATACCGAGTATCACGTGGCCGCGGCCTCGGTCCTAATAACTAATTCTTCGCGGAACGGAGACATATTCGACTTGGTGCTCCTAGGAGGCTTCGCGCAGATGCCAGACGGCAGATTTCTGGGGGTACCGCTTTGATGGGCGCAGGCAAGCAGATCGAGATCGGAAACGCGGAATGCCCGTCGGGGAAATTGTGAATCGGCTGCAGGCAGAAATTGCCGCGCTGAAACCGTAAATGCCGGAGCGTTTGCGCGCAACTACTCTTCCCGCAGAGCCACGGTGCAATCGACGCTCGTAGCCCGCCGCAACGGCACATAGATGGCGATCGGTGAGATAAGAAGAATGGTGCACACCGCGAGCGCGAGCGTCAGCGGGTCACGCGCCTGAACATGGTACAGCAGCGCTTCCAAGAATCGGCTGAGCGCGAATGTGCCTGTAAGGCCGAGGGTCAGACCAATCGCTACGGGAAGCATGCTCTGCAGCAAAATCAATTTTGCAATTTGGCCGGAGGTCGCACCGATGGCCATGCGAATACCAATCTCGCGGACGCGCGAGGCGATCAGGTTCGAGAGCACGCCATAGATGCCCATCATGGCCAAGAGAAGCGCGAGCCCGGCGAAGATTCCCATCAGAAGCGTGTTGAATTTCCGTTGAGACTGCCACCATTCCAAGTGATAGTCCATTGTAAAGACTTTGTCTGCGGGGACGTCTTTGTCGACAGACCAAATCGCGCTCTGAATCGAATGGGCCAGGGAGGCGGATTCGGCGCGGGTTCGTACAATCTCGGAGTGGGTTCGGACAATCAAGGTAGCGCTACGGAGCCGTAGATCCGGCCAAAACATTTGCGGTCTAACGCCGTTCTCCACGCCCATCGGACGATAGTCGGCCACGACGCCGACAATCTCGGACGCGTGCTTCTTATCCGGACTCAACAAGCGTTTTCCGAGCGGCTCTTCGGCGGGAAAGAACTGCCTCGCGAATGCCTGGTTAATGATGACGACGGCATCCTTGTCTTTTTCTGTGAATGCCAGGTCGGCATCAGTGAAGAAGCGGCCGGCGAAGAGCCGCAAGCCGATCACGCCGAAATACTCCGGGCTGCTGTGCGCCGTGTCGGCGATGGGGAGAGACTGGAGCGGCGGTTCGGGGCGGCCGGCGATGTAGAAATTCGAATCTGCGATTTGGTGCAAAGGCAGGTTGTCAATGACCGCTGCGGCCGTGACGCCCGGCACGGTGCGAGCCCGGTCTACCACAGTACGGAAAAACCGCGATCGCGCGGCATCATCGGCGTAGCGCTTTTCAGGCAGCGCGATATCGATGGTGTGGAGGTGCGCGGTCTGGAAGCCGATACCCGTCGCGATCATCTCGCGAAAACTACGGGCCATCAGGCCTGCGCCGGCCAATAGCATCAGTGCTAATGCCACTTCAACCACGATGAGGAACTGACGGCTGCGGACGCGCGCCGCGGAAACGCCCCGGCCACCGGCCTTGAGAGCAGAACTCAGCTCCTGGCGGGAAACCGCGATCGAAGGCGCCAGGCCGAACAGCAGAGTTGTGAGGACGCTGGCGAAAGCGGCGAAGGTAAAAACAGGCAGGTCGATACCGATGAGTTCGGGGCGCTGGATATCGGGCGGTTCCAGCGCGAGCATCAGTTTGATGCACCAATGTGCCAGCACGAGGCCCGCTGCAGCTCCCAAGAGCGAGACGACGAACGACTCTGAAACCAATTGCGCCAGGATGCGTGTGCGGGTGGCCCCAAGTGCCAGACGAACCGAGATTTCACGCGAACGAAGCGTCGCCCGCGCGAGCGTCAGATTGGCTAGATTTGCGCACGCGATCAACAACAGGAATGCCACCGCGGCCAGCAAGACGTAGAGCGCGAGGTGAAGAGTCGGCGACGTATCCTCAACCTCGAAGGGGAAGACCGCCGCAGTCCAGCCTTCGTCCAACTTCTTGTCAGACTGGCTGAGGCGCTGGGCGATAGCAGCCATTTCGGTGCGCGATTGAGCGAGTGAGACTCCCGGTCTCAGCCGCGACATAACGAGCAACTGGCGGTTGGCGTCATCGTTGGGCGAATTCCAGAGGTGTGAAAGCGGAACCCAGACGTCGGGCTTCCTTTGATCCATTCCTTCCCAGGTGGCAGGCAGGTGGAATTTTGGAGGCAGTACGCCGATGACGGTATACGCTGCGCCGCCGAGGATAATCGATTTGCCGAGCGCCGCTGGGTCGCGATGGAAACGGTGGTCGAAATATTTGTCTGTCAAAATGGCGACGTGATCGTTATCCTTGCGTTCTTCATCGGTGTTGAACAGCCGGCCGAAACGCGCTTGCACGCCTAGCATCGGGAAGACGTTGGCGGAGGCAAAGCCGGTGGAAACGTGCTGAGGTTGATCGATTCCGGTTTCATCCAAAGGCATGTCCCGGAATGCGGCCATATCGCTGAAGACGGTATTCTCGCGCTTCCATTCGAGATAGTTCTTGCGCGCAACCTGGATGCGGCCTCCGGGCGGATCGGGCATGTTCGGAAAACGCTCCCAGACGAAGACCAGCCGCGAAGCGTCGGGGTAAGGAAGGGGCGTCAGGATCACCGAGTCAACGACGCTAAAGATAGCCGTATTCGCTCCAATGCCGAGTGCCAGGATTGTAATACAAGTCAGCGCGTAGGCCGGGCTGCGTAAAAGAGTGCGCAGTGCATGCCTCAGGTTGGGAAGCAAAGACATGACGGCTTCATCGTATCGCAGCCAGGAACGCTGATGCGACGGTCAGGTGGCGTCGTGGAAAATGATTCCCAAAGTGTACCTCTCGCCCGAAAGCAGCGGGCTGACGCCATGGCGAAAGTTGGTCCGATAGTAGCCGCGCGACCCCTTCGCTGGCCGATAACGCGTAGTGATAACCACACCTTCGCCTTGTTCCAAGCGAATCGCATGTCCGATCGATTGCGCGCGGGGCTGCTGTTCCACCAACAGCAGTTCGCCTCCAGTGAATTCTTTATCAGGCTGGCTCAACCCGACCACGACCTGGAACGGGAAAAAGATGTCGCCGTAGAGATCCTGGTGGAGGCAATTAAAATCGCCCGTTCCGTACCGAAGCATAAGAGGCGTGGGCCGTTGTTGACCGGCGGTGTGGCAGCTCTTCAGGAAGTCATCCAGCGCGGGAGGATAGCCCTGCGGCCGACGCAGCGCTTTCATCCATTCAATGGCGGTGTCTATTAAGCGGCTGTAGAGCTCGCGGCGGAATGTCTCAACCAATTCCGGAAGAGGATAGGCGAAGTACTGATACTCGCCGCGGCCGAAGCGATAGCGTGCCATATCTATACGGCTGCGGAAGAGATCAGCGTTTCTGATAGAGCGACCGCAAATCTTCGCATTGGCGGGGCATAGCAGTGTTCCCAGGCGGCCATAACCGCGCGACCACAGGCCGCTCAATGCATCGTTCCAGGCAAGATCTTCTCGCATCCCGCTTTCGAGTATCGCGGATTACGGGACGCGATTCCATCCGATTCTTGCGCCTAAATACAACGGGGTCTACTTTTTACCGAAGTAGCTCTCGCGGGCCCGGAGATACATTTCCACGGCCCTTTCAAGCGGCGGCATGGGTTCAATTCCACAGCGTTCCATCTTGGCGTTGGAGAGCGCGGAGTACCTTGGACGACGGGCTGCCGTACGGTACTCCCGCTCATTGGTCGGCTGCAGCTCCGGCTTCAACCCGGCAACGCGAAATATCGTGGCCGCGAAATCGAACCAGGATATCGGCGTGCCGCCTCCGACGTGAAACAGACCGCGCTGTTTACGCTCCACCAGGTCGGCCGCACGAGCAGCTAGCAGAGGCGCGTAGGTTGGCGAAGCGACGTGATCCTCTACTACCCGAATGGGCCGGCTGGCCGTCGCAAGCCGCAGCATGGTTTCGATGAAGTTGCCGCGCGCGGTACGGAGTCCGCCAGGGCCGAACACGCCGCAGGTTCGGATCACCAGCGGCTGTTCAAGATACGCCTGGGCGTACAATTCGCCGGCCAATTTCGAGACGCCATAAGCTCCCAGTGGCCGCGGGTGATCATCCTCAGTGTAAGCACGGCCGGCAGTACCATCGAAAACGTAGTCAGTGGAAAAATGCACCAGCTGCGCGTCTAGTTGACGGCAAGCCATCGCCAAATTACGAACCGCCAGGCCGTTGGCGATGAATGCCGGCAGCGGCTCTTTCTCGGCCACGTCCACTTGATTGTAGGCGGCGGAATTGAGCACTATCTCAGGGTCGGCTTGCGCTAGAACGTGCTCGACGCGGCTGGTATCGGCGATGTCCACGGTCGTGCGCTCGAAGCCCTCCACCGAGTAGCCGCGCCCGGTGAATTCGCGGACCAGCTCCACGCCCAGCTGCCCTCCACTCCCGAAGACAACAACTTTTCGCTTATTCACTTATGGCTCAGGATAGCGGAAACGCCGTTACCAGGCGATGCGCTGGGGGAAGTATTCCGACACCAGATCGTCATAATAAGGCCGCAGTTCGGAGAGCTTGGGACGCTCGGTGCCTTTCGAATACAGATCGTAGGGATTGAAGCGGCGTACCCAGCCGAACATCTCGCGATCGTGATCGTTCATCAAGTATTCGTAGGCTCCCTCGCGATGGCCCGGATAGAAAGAGTGGTATCGGATCATGTACTGCGCGGGCTCAGGCAGGTAGTCCTTAACGATGTGGTACAGGTACTCGTCGTGTCCCCACGATAGCTCGACATTATTCAGGCCGCAATTCTCAGAGTAAATACCGTGTTTGGTCTGATAAGCGGGAACCTTTGCATCAGGGTTGTCGCGGAAGAACTCCGGGAAGACAATTTTGTCTGAATAGGCGCAGCCCACTGGAAAAGTGTCGCCGACCACCGCCCACTGGGGCTCTCCGTAGAGGCACAGCACTTTACCCAAATCGTGGATGAAACCCGCCAGTACGAACCAGCGCGGATGACCATCCCGGCGGATCGCTTCGGCGGTCTGGAGATTGTGCTCGATCTGCGAGAGGTCAGTATCGGGATCGCTGTCATCGACCAACGTGTTCAGGTACTCCATGGCCTCCCAGATGCTCATCTGGCGTTTTTGCTTCGCCAGGTATTGCTCCTTCTTTTGCCGCACGAACTCCAGCGTCTGGTGGGTGTGGTTCAAGCGATAGAACTCGCGCACTACCGGCGGAGTGGATTCGTTGTACTGCCGGAATTCTTCCTTGGACTTATTCGGTTTATAGCGCTCCTGAACGAAATCGTCCCACTGTTCGAGGTTTTCGAGAGGACCCATATACACTAGAGTAACCCAAGTGTCACCAGCCACTCGGCCAATACGGTCCTGAGCAGGAGCGGGCCATTGAGACAAGAGCGTCAAAGCAGTGCTAAGCTTGAACCCTACGTCAGGAGGGAACGCCGTCATGCGCTATATGCTAGCGACCGCCATTATTATCCTCATCATCGCCGGAGGGCCCACACTGCCGGCTCAATCGTTGGCGGTGGGTTCCGGAACGAAATCCGGCAGCGAATCGCCAACAGTCCGCCATGTCATCGGGCTGGAAAATATCAGTTCTCAAAAAAGCGGGAAGCTGAGCGTGCAGAACGGGTCCATGCTGTTCACAGGCGGCAAGGACGTCGCGATGGTGCCAGTCACCTCGATTGATGGCATTTATGTGGGTTCCGAAACTACACAATCGGGCGGGAAGGTTGCCCGAGGGGTCAAGACGGCCGCAATCGCTGCGCCTTACGGGAGCGGCAAGGTGTTGACCCTGCTGATGCGAACGAAGGTAGACATCCTTACGATCTCTTACCACGGTACGGGGGGCGGGCTGCACGCCGCAATCTTCGCGCTTCCCATAGGACAGGGAACAGATATGCGCGCACAGCTGATTGCAGCCGGGGCGCGGGAGGGCGCTACCGCGGGGCTGGAGTTGAAAGAAGGGAAACAGCCATGAAGCACAGTCGTGCGTTGAAAGTCTTCGGATTTCTGGCGATGCTCGTTTCACAGCTTGCGATAGCTCAGCCGGCTGTTTCACGCCAATCAGAGAGTAAGGCCAAGCCGAAGAAACTTTCAGCCTCGGCCATTCAAATTGAACCGATCGAGGCTGGAGACTCTAGCATTCCTCCGGAGTTTCGCTTTGCCATCTACGAACGATTGATTGAGCGCGTCCGCAAAGACGGGGCTTTCCAAAAGGTGTACCGCAGCGGCGATCAGGAAGCTAACAACGTTGCTGACCTGGTGACCCTGCGCACCAAGGTTGGAAAGTTCACAGAAGGCAGTCAGCTGCGGCGCGAGTTGACTACTGTGAGCGGGGGCACTACGGTGGATGTGATCACAACCGTGGCTGCCCGCGACGGACATGTCCTTTTCGAGTCTGACCTATCCGGCAAGGTGCGTTTTTTTGGCGAAAACCTGGGCGTGACCAACGATTTGGCGAAGCGGATTGCTAAGCTGCTGCGGGAGAGGTTTTAGTTTCGCGCATAGCTTTTCGGCCGAACTTTGACGTGCAGCAGTGCCCTGGTTCCATCCGCCCGCGTGAACCGAAACTCGTAATCGCCCAGAAACCCCGGCCCAAGCTGCCAATAGAACACCCCGTCCTTGAGAGTTGATCCAACAGGCAGCGAGTCGCTTGATATTGTTCCTAAGTCTAGCTCTATCCGATCCAGTTCCTCAACTTCGATAGCGTAGGAACCGCGTCGCGTTTGAGCGGTGCGGGTCTTCACAGACTCCGGAGCCATCTCGTCCGGCGCCGCTACTCCGCCGGCGTTTTGAACCGTGAAGTAACGGCTGCCGATGCCATCGCCGCGGCCCTGGTTGTCGGTAACCGCCCAAGCGATGTTGTGCAGCCCATTTGCGAGCTTGGTCGTATCGATATAGAAGAATCCGACTCCGCCATTGCTGTTGCACAGGCCCGGGAACAAAGTCGCGATGTCACTGCGCTTCTGGTTGTAAGTCGGATGGCCTAGTATCAGTCCGTCGATAAAGACGTTGAGGGTGTGTCCATCGTTTGGAATGCAGTAGGGATTCTGGGTGAGCGCCCAGCCGAAGTTGACGTAGGCGCCCTCTATGGTGTCACCCTGGCCGGGCGTGTCTATCGTGCCGAAGGGCTTGGAGGCGTGTACATTGTCTACAACAATGGTGCGGGTGCCAAGATCGGTCTGGCCGCCTGCATTGTTGTATGCAATGAAGTGCAGTTTGTAGGTTCCGTTGCCCAGCGCACCGGAGACGCTGGGAAGAAAGTTCGTGAGGAGCATGTAGCCCCATCCGGCGCGATCATTGAAGGGCATGTTGGGGTAAAGCGCTTGGACGTCGGGCCGAACACCCGCGACCTGAACAGCATCCCCGACATAGACCAGATGGTTCGAAGCAACGGGTTCATTGCCGACCGGCTCGCGCCAAACCTGGACTTTGGATATCCCGACGCTGTCGAGTGCCCAGCCCGTTACGGGAATTGCGCCAGCCACGCCGGTGGTGTTGTCGAGGGGAGTGTCGAAGCTGCCGATGGGGCTTCCTAGACCTGTTGGGCTCAGAATCCAGATGCGATTGCTCCACCAATCCGCGGCATAAAGATTTCCAGAAGTATCTCGCGCGAGCGACGAGTCGATATTCACGGGTGTTGGGGGAATACTTGCAATGGTAGTGATGATGCCATTCGAGATCATGCGTATGTTGAACGAGTTCCAGAAATAGAGATTTCCACTACTATCCAGCGTGAGACCAAATGGGCTGATGCTTGCCATGCCAGCTGGTCCTCCGTCCCCGGACGAACCGGCAGTTCCAGTCCCCCCAATCGTCGTTATCACTCCATTCGTCACTTCGCGTATCCGCCTGTGGCCCGTGTCTGTGATGAACAGATTGCCGGCGCTGTCCACGGCCAGACCGCTGATGTCCAGCAGGCCAGCACTTAGGGCTGGTCCCCCGTCTCCCAGGGCAAAGTTGTTCGATCCGGCGACAGTCGTAATGATGCCGCTGCTAACTCTGCGAACTTTGGACCGGAATTCACTGAAGTAGAGATCCCCGTTTGCCGCGACAGTCAAAACGTCGTCGGGCGTGACTCCGGCACTCGTTGCCAACCCGCCATCACCGGAGGAAGTAAAGGAACCGTTGCCCGCAACCACGGTAATCACACCCTTACTGATCTTGCGAATGAAATTGAGATCCGTGAAGTAGACTGATCCCGTCGGGTCGACTGTTAGTTGATAGCTGCACCGGTTTGAAATTGGGCATTCAGTTAAGGAGGCGACAGTTGTCATCTGGCGGCCCGAGACTTTGCGAATGCGGGAGTTCCCTGTATCTGCGATGTAGACATTGCCGGTATTGTCAACGGCAACGCCGGTGGGGCCTGCCAGAGTAGTAGCTGTCGCTGCAACCCCATCGCCCATGTAACTGAGGCTGCCGTTCCCAACGATTGTGTGAATCACACCACTGACCACGGTGCGGATCCTGCTGTTGGCGCCATCGGCGATATAAAGCACGCTGGGATCACTAAACAAACCGGCCGCTCCTAAACCAGCGGAAGTCGCCGGGCCATTGTCGCCCGAAAATGCCGGAGTGCCATTACCGGCCACGGTCGTAATTATGCCCTTCAAGACCTTGCGAACGCGGCCGTCCCATTGCTGCGAGATGTAAAGAGTCCCCGAAGAGTCGAGCGCGATCCCCCCGGGTTGATTCAGCGAGGCATTGATGGCAGAACCACTGTCACCGGACCAATCCCTCGTACCATTGCCAGCCACTGTGGTGATCACCCCATTGGTAACCATCTGAACGCGATTAGCGGTAGACTCTGCAATGTAAAGGTTGCCCGACGAATCAAAGGCGACGTCAGATGGAAATCCGATGATTGCGTTGGTCGCCAGTCCACCGTCCCCCGGACTTGCGCCACCGCCCCCGGCCACGGAAGAGATTATTCCGCCTGAGACTTTGCGGACTCGCCCATTGTAACCATCCGAAATGTACAAATTTCCAGACCCATCAAGGGCAACGGCTGTCGGTACATTGAGTGCCGCATTCAGCGCAGGCCCACCGTCTCCAGCAAAAGCTGCATTTCCGTTGCCCACGACGGTGGTAATTATGCCATTGGTAACCTTCCGAATCCGATTGTTGCCCGAATCAGCGATATAGATGCTACCGGATTGATCGACGGCAATGCCGCCTGGGCCGCCAAGAACAGCGGAGATAGCCGGTCCGCCGTCGCCGGAGTAGCCGTATTCGCCGTTGCCCGCGACGGTCGTGATGATTCCGTTGACATCGACTTTATATACTCGATTCTGCTCCCCCGAGGCGATATAAATGTTCCCAGCCAAATCCTTGGTGATGCTGGTCGGAGTACCGACTCCGACGCTCACCGCTGGCAGCCCTTGAGGCGCGCCTCCACCCGCGAAGGTATTGATAACATACTGCGCACTCAATTGCACCCAAGGAAGAAAGAATAAAGGCGCAATACGAAGTTTCAGCGACATCGTTTTCGATTCCTTTTGTTGGACTTTCGATTATAACCGGAGTTTCGCTGGAAGAGTTGTCGATTGGTACTTAATAACGCTTACAAGGTGGCGTAGCGACTTGGCCGCAGTACTAGATTTCCCATCGCCAGAGATTTGTTCCGACGGTATATCCGGCGCCCACCGCGGCGAACATTACTAAGTCGCCCTTCTTCACTTTTCCAGCCTGTAGAGCGTCGCGCGTCGCCAGGGGGATGGTGGCGGCAGTGGTATTGCCGTAGCGCTCGATGTTGATGACCACCTTATCGCAGCTAATTCCCAGGCGCTCGGCGGCCGCCGAGATGATCCGGCGATTGGCTTGGTGTGGGATTAAAACCGCAATATCGTTGGCTGTGAGCTGATTACGCTGCAATAGGTTGCTGGAGGCCTCGTACATCTTTCGCACGGCATATTTGAAGACCTGCGCCCCGTCCTGCTTTACAAAATGCAGTCGATTCTCGACGGTCTCAGCGGTGGCCGGCATGCGGCTTCCACCGGCGGGCTGCTTCAGGTAATCACCGCCGGAACCGTCGACCTCGTTGAGGAAGTCGATGAAGCCGATTTCGCCTTCTTCGGTGGGCTCAACCAGCATGGCACCCGCGCCGTCGCCGAAGAGAATACAGGTGGAACGATCGGTGTAATCGATGATCCGCGACATCGTGTCGGCGCCGATCACCAGCACTTTCTTGTGTGATCCCGCGGAGATCAAATGCGCCGCCGTGGTCAGGCCGTAGATGAAACCTGAGCATGCCGCCACCAGGTCGAATCCCCACGCGCGCTTGGCTCCGATCCGATCCTGCACCAGGCAAGCGGTACAGGGGAACAGCATGTCCGGCGTGACGGTGCAAAGGATAATGGCATCCAGATCGCGGGCGTCAACTCCACGGTGCTCGAGCGCGATGCGGGCGGCCTCGACAGCCATGTCGGAGGTGGCCATTTCGGGCGGGGCGATGTGACGTTCGACGATGCCTGTGCGCTCGACAATCCACTGATTGCTGGTCTCGACCATCCGCTCCAGGTCCTGGTTGGTCAAAACACCCGGCGGCGTGTAGCAACCGAGCGCCGTGATCTTTGCCTTGTAATTATGCGCCTTGGACAATTGATTCCTCAACTCAATAACATACAAGGATACAATACAGTCCGTTGGTCCCGGAGCCGGCCGGCGAGGGCCGCATCTTCAGATTTACCAAAGGCCGTATCATCAGATTTACAAAGAGTTTACGACAGTGTCCGTTTTCCTGAGATATTCTGGAATTCTATTGAACCTCAGGAGGTTAGTACATGTATCTGCAAGAGAAGTCTGTTTATTGCGTCTGCGCACTTGCTCTGGCGCTGCTCGCGCCGCAGGCATTTGCCGCGACGAACTTTGTTCAAACGAATCTGGTTGCCGATGTAGCAGGCGTGGCAGCGGTTACAGATCCTAATTTAGTTGGATGTTGGGGCATGTCGGCATCGGCGTCTAGCCCTTTGTGGGTGTCTAATACCGCGACCGGCACTTCGACCCTGTACGCGGTGACCGAAGCCGCCCCCACGGTGCCGGTGGTAAACAGCCTCGTGGCCGTCATTCCGCCGTCCGCTAAGAACAAGGGGAAAACTGGTCTGCCGACTGGGCAGGTCAATAACAGTTATGGCGCCGGTAATTTCGAGGTAGTTGCCGGCCATCCGGCATCTTTCATGTTTGCCACTTACGACGGCACGATATCGGGCTGGTACGGAGGCGTTGCTAACAACACGGCGATTCCCTTTGTAGATCACAGCGCTAACGCAGCAGCCTACACCGGGCTGGCGATCGGCGTCAGCAGCATTGGCCCGACTTTGTATGCCGCGAATTTCTCTAACGGAACCATCGATACCTTCGATCACACCCTCAAGCAAGTTACGCTGCCGGGTGGATTTCAGGACCTCGACCTTCCAAACTCCTACTTTCCGTTCAATATCCAGCGCTTTGGCCGGAGACTTTATGTTTCCTTCGCCTATTCCGATAGCACCGGAAGCCTGGCCTTCGGCGGCCCCGGTACCGGATTGATAGACGTCTTCGACCTGAACGGGAATCTGCTCCAGCACCTGGTTCCGAACAATGCGCATCTAAACCTGCCCTGGGGCATGGCGGTAACTGGAGCAAACTTCGGTTCATTCAGTTATGCCTTGATCGTCGGCAATTTCGGCGATGGGACGATCAGTGCCTTTGACCTGGATACCGGCAATTATCTGGGGACTATGCAGGACGGCCATGGCAACAACATAGCTATTGATGGGCTCTGGGCCCTGCAATGGGGTAACGGCGGAAGTGGCGGCGATCCGGGTACCCTCTATTTCAACGCTGCACCGTCCCAAGGACAGCACGGCTTGTTTGGCTCATTGAAGCCAGCATCGGATTCCACGCTTCAGTAGACGAAGTAGGGGCGCGGTCTTGGCTGATCGAGGCGCCAGTATTACCTGGCAATCGCTTTGACCTGGAGATATTCTTCCAGGCCGTACAACCCCATCTCGCGACCAATTCCCGAGCGCTTGTAGCCTCCGAATGGCGCGAGTGGGTTGTACTTGCCGCCATTCACATCCACTTGGCCGGTTCGCATGCGCCGGGCTACTCGCATCGCGCGCTCCGGATCGCCAGACCATACGCCGCCCGCTAGCCCGTAGATGGTGTCGTTGGCGATGCGGATGGCCTCTTCTTCCGTATCGTAGGCCAGCACCGACAGCACCGGCCCGAAGATTTCTTCTTGAGCAATCGTCATCTTCGATTTTACATCCGCGAAGATAGTTGGCTCGACGTAGTAGCCTTTTGCGAAGGCTGCGGGACGTCCGCCGCCCAGCACCACGCGCGCGCCTTCCTGTTTGCCTTTGGCGATGTAGCCTTCCACACGCTCGCGCTGCGTTGCTGAAATCAGCGGACCGAGCCGGGTCGAGCTATCCAGCGGATCGCCCAACTTCAAGCTGCCGATGGCCTGTGAAGCCAGATCCAGCGCTTCCTGCTGGCGGCTCCGGGGCACAATCATCCGCGTCCAGGCAGAACAGGTCTGTCCGGAGTTGAGCATCGCGTTGCGCGCCCCGGCCGGAATGGCTTTTTCAAAAGGCGCGTCATCCAATACAACAAAAGCGGACTTGCCGCCTAACTCGAGCGTGACTTTCTTGATCGTATCCGCAGCTAGCTCGCCTACTCGCCTTCCAGCGCGCACCGAGCCGGTGAAACTGACCATGTCGATCAACGGATGCGTTGCGATCGCTTCGCCAACCATGGGACCGTAGCCGGTAACGATGTTCAGGACACCGGCCGGCAGGGAGATGGCCTCGCACGCCTCCGCCAAAAGGAACGCGTTGAGCGGGGCCACTTCGCTGGGCTTCAACACCACGGTGCAGCCCGCCGCGAGCGCCGGGGCGACTTTTGCCATGATCTGGTGTAGCGGATAATTCCAGGGTGTGATCGCGCCCACCACTCCAAACGGCTCGCGGAATACGATCGAATTGCCGATCTCCTGCTCGAGCTTCGCTTCCGCGATCATTTGCGCATAGCTGTTCGTGATTACTACGGGCAGACCGGCTTGGATGCTGGTTGCCATCGAAAGCGGAGAACCAACTTCCTGGGCGATGGTTTTTGCTATCTGCTCGCTGCGTTCCTTGAGAGCATTGGCTAGTTTGCGCAGCCATTCCGCGCGCTCCTGAACCGTGGTTTCGCTCCAGCCGTGGTCGAATGCAGTTCGTGCCGCGTGAACGGCGTGGTCCACGTCTTCCAGAGTTCCTTCAGGAACAGAGCCGATCACTTCTTCGGTGGATGCCGAGAGGACATTGATGGATCCGGTCCCGGTCTGCGGCTCCCATTTACCGTTGATATATAGGTTGCGACGAGAATTGGTGGCTGGCTGTGCGCTTGTCATGGTCCTGCTTGGATTATAGGCGTTCGCATTTATCCACTGCCGACTTGACGGACCGGCGTTCCAAGCAATATCGTGGAGTCGAACCCTCCCACCCATGAAACCTCTACGTTTGGCTCTGCTCATCGTCCTTCCAATCGCGCTTTTCGCCCAGCCGTCGACCGTCAACCTCTGGCCCGATTCCGCTAAGACGGCTTCGTCTTCCGAAATCAAGGAAACCTGGACTGAGCGCGGCAAGAACGGCGTGGTCGACCGGGGCGTCACCTTTGTCAGCACACCCGACCTGACGGTTTACTTGCCAATCAAAGAGAAGAACACCGGTGTCGGAATTATCCTGTGCCCGGGCGGAGGCTACGAACATCTGGCCATCGATAAGGAAGGCCACGACGTCGCGAAATGGCTAAACTCTATCGGCGTCGCTGGATTTGTCCTGAAGTACCGGCTGCCTCGCAGCAAGGGGATGACCTATACCATGGAGGCGCCGCTTCAGGATGCTCAGCGCGCTCTCCGGATAATCCGCACACGGTCTGAGGAGTGGCATCTCGATACAAGCCGTATCGGCATCATGGGCTTCTCGGCAGGCGGCGACCTGGTGGCGCGCGCGGGAATGAGCTGGGACAAGGGTCAAAGCTCGGCAACCGATCCCGTTGAGCGGGCAAGCTGCCGGCCTGATTTTCTCATCCTGGCCTACCCTGCGATGCCCAAGGAACTTCACGTCACCTCCGACACGCCGCCGGCGTTTCTGGTCCAGGCGAGCGACGATCCGACTGTCTCGCCGGAGAACAGCACTCGCTTTTACCTGGCGCTGCTGCAGGCCAAAGTTCCCGCCGAGCTGCACATCTATCTGAAGGGCGGTCACGGCTTCGGCATGGTACATAGTGGACTGCCCACCGCCAGCTGGCCGCTGCGTCTTGAAGACTGGATGACGGAACAGGGCATCCTGCGAAAACAATAGCGGCAATCAGCTCAAATTGATATTGTTGGGAAATATCCATGCATCTTTGTCATAAGGTCTTCCTGATCTTGTCCGCGACCGTCGTCGCGACAGCGGCAACTCCCGATGGTGCCGATCTATATGCCAAGCATTGCGCCTCGTGTCATGAAGTGATCGCTCTAGCCGCGCAGAATCGCGCGTTACTAAGAAACCTGACGGCGGAGTTCATCGTTCGCTCTCTCGCGAATGGGACCATGCACGCCCAAGGCGGGCGCCTTCCCGCCGCCGACCGCACGGCTATCGCGGAATACCTGACTGCCAAACCTGCGCACAACGTGGACACCGGCGCGGGCCGGTGCGCCGCCTCACCCTCGTCAAATTTTTCAGGATCGCAATGGAACGGCTGGGGCGCCGATCTGGATAACAGCAGATTCCAACCGGCCGCCGCCGCAGGGTTCACGGCTGACCAGGTTCCGAGCCTGAAACTGAAGTGGGCTTTCGGATATCCCGACAGCTATTCCGCGTTCGCTCAGCCCATAGTGGTCGGCGGGCGTGTTTTTGTCGGCAGCGCGCTCGGAATGGTCTACTCGCTCGATAGCGCGAGTGGATGCACTTACTGGAGCTTCGATGCGGGAGCGGGCGTGCGAACCGCCATTGCGATTGGTCCGGGCAACGTCGCTTACTTCGGAGACTTGCGAGCCAATGCCTATGCACTGGATGCGGTCACCGGCAAGCTGCTCTGGAAAACAACCGTCGATGATCACGCGCTGGCGCGCATCACCGGGTCACCCGTCCTGTACCAAGGCAAGCTGTATGTTCCTGTAGCGTCGCGCAGCGAGTGGCTGGCGGCGGATAGCCATTATGAATGTTGCACGTTCCGGGGCAGCGTCGCCGCGCTGGACGCCAAGAGCGGCAGGCAGATCTGGAAAACCTATACCATCGCGGATCGTCCCAAGCCCACTCGAAAGACCAAAAACGGCACGCAGCTTTGGGGACCATCGGGCGGCGGCGTGTGGGGTTCGCCGGCCATCGATACCAAACGCAACGTCCTCTACATCGCCACGGGGGATAACTATTCCGAACCGGCCACGCCTATGACTGATGCAATCGTGGCGCTCGCGCTCGATACCGGCAAAGTTGCCTGGTCGCGCCAGATCACCAGCGGCGATGTGTTCAACGGCGGCTGCGGCCAGCGCGATACGAGTCTTTGTCCCGAGAAGCCCGGCCCGGATTTCGATTTCGGGTCGGCTACGATCCTCCGTACGTTATCGAATGGCAAGCGCTTGCTCATTGCCGGGCAGAAGTCCGGAGTGCTGCACGCGCTCGATCCGGATAATGATGGCAAGATCGTTTGGCAGCAAAAACTTGGCAAGGGAAGCATTCTAGGCGGAATCCAGTGGGGCCCGGCCGCGGATTCGGAGACCGCCTATGCAGCGATCTCGGACGTCGGTTTCGTACCGGCGCCGGAAGGGTTGCAGCCGGATCCGAAAACCGGGGGAGGTCTCTTTGCCATTCAGCTCGCCACGGGAGAAAAGCTCTGGAGCGCATTGCCGGAAGAATGTCATACGCCGCGCTGCAGTCCCGCACAATCGGCGGCTGTGACGACAATTCCAGGCGTGGTCTTTTCCGGGTCAATGGACGGCCACTTCCGGGCCTATTCGAGCAAGGATGGCAGGATCATTTGGGATTACGACACGGTGCGCGACTTTGAAACCGTAAATCGGATCCCAGCTCGCGGAGGATCGCTGGACGGTCCTGGCGCGGCTGTGGCCGGCGGCATGTTGTTCGTCAACTCCGGTTATGGTTATTTCTTTGGCATGCCAGGGAACGTGTTGCTTGCGTTCGGAGTGGAATAAATCGCGATGACACCGTTTCAAGCCCTCCTCGTCACCCAGACCGATGGTAAGTTCGCTGCTTCCATCCAGAAACTTCAGCCGGACGCTCTGCCGCCCGGTGAGGTTCTAATCCGCGTGGCGTATTCGAGCCTGAATTATAAGGATGGGCTTGCGGTCACCGGCAAGCCGGGAGTGATTCGAAAATATCCCATAGTGCCGGGTGTCGACCTCGCTGGTGCAGTGGAGGAATCATCGTCCGCCAATTTCAAGCCGGGCGACAAAGTGGTTGTGACCGGTTGCGGCACCTCCGAGACACTGTGGGGCGGCTATTCGCAATATGCGCGGCTCGACTCCGAATTCGTTGTACCTTTGCCAGCCGGGTTCAATTTGCAACAGTCCATGGGGATCGGTACCGCGGGCTTCACAGCGATGCAAAGCGTTATGGCGCTGGAAGATCACGGCGTAAAACCGGCGGGCAGGGAAGTAGTGGTGACTGGCGCGGCTGGCGGAGTGGGCAGTGTCGCCATCGCGATCCTGGGGAAGCTGGGCTACAAGGTAGTCGCGTCCAGCGGGCGCGCGGAGCTGCACGACTACCTGCGAGGTCTGGGGGCTAACGATATCATCGATCGCAGTGTCCTAGCGGCGCAGTCTAAGCGCCCGCTCGATTCAGAACGTTGGGCTGCAGGTATCGACAGCGTGGGCGGCGACACACTGGCCGGACTGCTTCGATCGGTCGTGATCGGAGGCAGCGTGGCCGCCTGCGGTTTGGCTGGAGGCGCTGCTCTTAATACCACCGTGTTTCCCTTCATTCTACGCGGCGTCAATTTACTGGGGATCGATTCGGTACGCGTGCCCAACCAGCGCCGCCGCGAAATCTGGGCGCGTCTGGCTCACGACCTTCCAACCAAGTTGCTGGACAGTATGATCCAGGTAAAACCGCTGACAGAAGTGTTCCATCTTGGAGAGCAGATCCTAGGCGGCCAGACTCGCGGCCGTACGGTTATCGACGTCAACAGCTAGCTACGCCCGTCGAGCCGCTAGACGCCGCGCGAAAGCGCGTCCAGCGATTTCGTAGGCCGCGCCACATCCGTGACGGGCTGAGTCGATGGCCTGGTACTGAACCATTGGGCCAGGCTATCATCCTTCGCACGTCGGCGGCTCATAATCCACCGGCGGCTGCGTAGAGTTCGAGGAAGGCACATGGCCAATCGCCAGAACGCTGGAAGCGACTTTTGTTCTACTAGCAACGCGCCGCCAATAACCAGCAGGTCACGCGCTATCATCTGGCGCCAGAATCGATGAAAAACACCGCCGGTCATGTTCTTAGTGCGCATCAAGAATCGATTTTTTACCGAATGCATATTAATGACAGCAGGCACTGCGTGCCGGTTGCCCGGGCCAACGCTGCGCACATGATAGCCGACCGCGTCCGGTGTGTATAGACAACGCCAGCCAAGCAACTGGGCCCGCCACGCCACATCGGCGTCCTCCCGATAGGCGAAGAAATCGGGATCGAAGAAATTTCCTCCTTCGGAAATATCTGCGATCATCTCCCGCCGGTAGAGCGCAGCTGCGGCGCTCGCTCCAAACACGTATTCCATCTTGCGGAAACGGCCGTCGTCGGGCTCATGCCAGCCCCGGTCGAAATGACGCATCGCCTCGGTGAAGTAAATACCCGCTGTGTCGATGAGCGGATTCTCAGGCGGCTTCAGATCCCGGCCGATTGCCAACAGGCGTCCACATACGGTTCCAGCTTTTTCATCGATCCTGCCCGCCTCCACCAGCCGCTCGATTACGCCAGGAAGCAACACCACGTCCGGATTCAGGACCAGAACCCAGTCGCCGGTACAGCTCGCGATGGCCTGGTTTTGCGCCGCGGCAAAGCCAGTGTTGCTGTCGTTGTATTCTACTCGCAACCGGTCTTCAAACCGCGAAAGGAACCCACGTGTACCATCCATCGATCCGTTGTCGACCACAACAATCTCGAGCGGGCAGTAATTCTGTTCGAATATCGACCGCAGGCAAGCTTCCAAATACTGCCGGCTGTTATAAGTGACGATGGTGACCGAAACTGAAGTTGGCATGGATGAGAGGGCTGTTCGACATCTCAAAGACCCGGATCGGACGTTTTCAACTACACCTGCCCTGTCATTAACTTAAATTATTTTCGCCCAGCTGTAGTTGAAAGCGGGTAGCCGCGGATCTTAGGTTAGAACTTATAGTCTAGGAAGTGATGTCGTCGTATCCGCTGGGTGAAGAGCTTGCGGGCGTTGTTCAGAAGCGGCGAGCCGCCATGACGTTGCAGGATCAAGTGGCTCAGTTGTTTGACGAGGCGCGCGACGACGTATTTCGGTATTTGCTGAACTTGGGGCTCTACCCTCCGCAAGCCCAGGAGGCGGCCCAGGAGGTTTTCTTACGGCTGTACACCGCGCTCAAGAAGGGCGAAGAGATCCAAAATCCGAGAGGCTGGATATTTCGAGTCGCCCACAATCTGGGGCTGAGGATACGGGCTCGCGAGAGCTCTCAAGCGCCTTTCGATCCGGATCTGGAATCACGGCTCGCCGGTCCGGCCATGGACCCGGAACAGAACCTGCTCGAGCGGGAGCAAACGCTGCGCTTCCACCAGGCCGTCCAGCGGCTTTCCGAGCAACAACGGCGCTGTCTGATGCTGCGGCTGGAAGGCCTCCGTTATCCGGAGATCGGGTCCGTGCTGGGAATCAGCGCTTCGGCGGTCGGCGAATTCTTGCGGCGAGCTATCTCGCGGCTAAAGAAGGATGAAATATGAAGGGGTCCTCACTCACTCTCCACCCCGAAGAAGAGCAGTTGCTGCGTTATATCGACGGTGAATTGCCAGCCCAGGCATCCGGCGAGGTCCGCTCGCATCTGGAAGCCTGCTGGGAGTGCCGCGCGGCACTGGAGGAATTACAAAACGTCGTCAGCCAATGCGTGCATTACAGAAAAAGTGTACTGCAACGCCATCTTCCTACTCCGCCGGCTCCATGGGTCGATATCCATCGTCAATTTGATGAAATCGATGCTTCCGTGGAGCCGGTTCTCTTTAATCGCATCCTGCGTTTACTGAAATCGCCGTTCGATACAGCTACAAAAAAATGGGCGGTTGCCGCTGCGGCGCTGCTGGTGCTGTTGGGAATCTTCTATCGCTACCGCCAGACGCCTTCAGTCCACGCTTCAGAATTGCTGCGTCAAGCGGTGGTCTCCGCCAACACACATCCGAAGCGGCCCCGGCGTATTCAAATTCGGACCCGAGACCGCCGGCTCATTCGACCGGCCGTCGGGTCGCAGAAGGCTGCCTTCGGAGCTGCGGACGCGACCGCTTTGAATTCGCTCCAGGCGATGTTTGAGCGTGCTAACTATAGTTGGAACGATCCACTCAGTGCCCAGTCGTTCCAAGCCTGGCGAAATCAGCTTACCGATAAGCGCGACCAAGTGAGCGAAGAACAGCGGTCCTATCGAATTGAAACCAGGACGGACGAGTCGGATTTGAGACACGCCACGTTGACGCTGCTTACCTCGGATCTGAGGCCGGTGGAAGAGCGCTTAGAGTTTTCGAATCAGGAATGGGTCGAGATCACCGAAGTCGCCGACGATTCCGCGCCGCCTGTCGCGCGCAGCGCCGCCGAGAACGAGCGACCGGCTGCCGGTAACGCAAAAGCGCCGGTCCCTGAAGTATCCATGGCGGTAACGGTCCCTGCTCTCTCAGCCAGCGCCGCCGATGAACTACAGGTCCTAGCTGCGCTCCACGACGTGGGCGCCGACCTAGGCGATCCAGTGGAGGTGTCCCGCTCGGGAAGCGAAGTCCTGGTCAGCGGCGTCGGCGTCGCGCCGGTGCGCCAGCAGGAAATCAAGAGCGCCATAGGTTCGAATCCTCACGTCGTCGTTCACTTTTCCGATTCGCCAGCGGCTGCGGCGCCGGATCAGGCTGCGGCTCCCAGCCCCAACCCGCCCGGAGGAGATAGCCGGCAGCTACAAACCCGGCTTGCCGAACAACTCGGTGGCCGCGCCAACCTGGACCAGCTCGCCGCGCAGGTTTTGGACTCCAGCGAATCACTGATGGCGAGAGCTTATGCCTTGCGTCGTCTAGCGGAACAATTTCCTGTGGCGGTCGAGCGAGAGTTGAGCGTCAGTGACAGACAATTGCTCCAACGGATGCGCGGCGAGCATTCAGCGGCGTTGCGGCAGCAAGCCACCGGGATCGCTCGTGCTCTGCAGCCGGTCCTGGCAAGCGGAAACGGCGATGCCGGTACAACGCCGGACAGAGGCATTCCATTGGAGCCCTGGCAAGCTGCCACGGACAACCTTTTCCAATCGGCTCGCCGACTG
>Ga0210401_10000171_pt1 | contig 78584 bp, 77 predicted proteins | sample IncBWH32MmetaG_FD_150866 | JGI IMG/M metagenome (GOLD analysis project Ga0210401, IMG submission 150866) | Forest soil microbial communities from Barre Woods Harvard Forest LTER site, Petersham, Massachusetts, United States - Inc-BW-H-32-M | ecosystem: Environmental > Terrestrial > Soil >...
CGCATGCATCAGGTCGATAATGAAACGGCGCGGCAATGAGATTTTTCGCTTCGTTCCGCGCATCGCTCTGCTCTAGTGCCCACTTTCCGAAGTTCGTACCGCGCCTCAGCGCCACGATGAGATCGCCGCTGGCGGCCGACGCCCCGGCTTTTCGCGCGCGACTTTATCGAGCGCTGGATGAACCGTCGATAAATATATGAAAAATATATAGAAATATAGGCGACCTGATTCAGGCCGGCACGCGCCCGCCGAAAAATGGCATCAGCGCCTCGCTCAGCCGGTGTGGCCTGCCCGAAGTGAAAATGATCTGGGCGCCGGTCGCGTCGGCCTTACCACGCGCTTCGGGCAGCAGGCTTGTCACCCGCCGGGCGATCGCGGGCGCCGGGTCGATCCAGTCGACCAGCCACGGCGCCAGCCGGTTCAGCCGGTCCAGCAACAGCGGATAGTGCGTGCAGGCGAGCACGATCGTGTCGGTGCGCTTTGAGGGATCCTCGCCGGCGCCGACGAAACAGGGTTTCAGCTCGGCCAGGATCGCGTCGTCGCTGACCACGCCGCCTCTGAGCGCCGTCTCGGCCAGCGTTGCAAGCTCCGCCGAGCCAACCAGCGTTACCTCGCAGCCTTGTGCGAAATCGCGGATCAAGCCCTTGGTGTATTCGCGCTGAACCGTGCCCTTGGTGCCGAGTACCGAGATGCGTTTGGTTTTCGAAGCCGCACAGGCCGGTTTGATCGCCGGCACAGTGCCGACAAACGGCACCGAATAGCGTTCGCGCAGATGCGGCATCACCAGCGTAGAGACAGTGTTGCAGGCGATCACGACGAGATCGGGATGATGCGCCGATATCAGTTCGCCCATCAGCGGCACCATACGCGCGATGATGGCCTCCTCGCCGCGAGGGCCGTAGGGAAAGAACGCATCATCGGCGACATAGATATAATGTGCGTCGTCCCGGAGCCGCACGATCTCGCGCAGCACCGTCAGCCCGCCAAGGCCGGTGTCAAAGACAAGAATCGTCGGATGCATTTTCACGAAAGCCATCGTAACCGATCCCGCGTTACCTTTCAGTTGCTTTTGCCAGCCCTTGCGGCCTCGCCTGTTGGCGGGGGAGGGAACGAAGGCCGAAGGAATAGCCCGCTTTGAAATGGTTCTAGCTTTTGAAAGGGTTCTAAGAGAGCGCCCTTCATTGAGGCGTCACGAACCGAGCATTTTGATGTAAGCAACGCGAATTCAAAACGGCGGGATGACGAATGATACGGAATACGACTTCGAGCTGGGGCAGCGTCGCGCGGGCGTTTCACTGGATTCTCGGCCTGACCATCATCGGGATGCTGGCATACGGGTGGTGGATGAACCACATCCCGGCGCGGCCGGATCGTTTCTTCTACCGTTCGATCCACGCCGATATCGGTTATCTCTTGCTCGTTCTGATCGCGCTTCGCCTGATCTGGCGCGCCATCAATCCCACGCCGGCTCTGCCGGCGGATACGCCCTTGTGGCAACGGATCGCAGCCAGTATCAGCCACGGTGCACTCTATCTGGTCACGTTCGTCGTCATCATGCTCGGTTGGGCCCATTCAGGGGCGCGACCGCAAGGCGATTACGGCAGCTTTTTCGGATTGTTCCACGTGCCGCAGTTCACGTCGCCCGACAAGGCCGCCGCGGGGTTGTATGAGGATCTGCACATCTACTGCGCCTATGGGCTATTGGCGCTGATCGTCATTCATATCGGCGCTGCCAGCTGGCACCATTTCATCCGGCGCGACCGCGTGGCCGCGCGGATGTTGGATGGCAAAGCGGGCTGAGGTTTTTCTTCAGGCCGTGCCGAACACGCGCTTGAAGATCGTGTCGACGTGCTTGAGGTGATAGCCGAGATCGAATTGCTCCTCGATCTCGGCGTCCGTCAGGTATTTCCTGACGTCGGCATCCTTCTTCAGCAGCGACTGGAAGTCGCCTTCGCCGCGCCATACCGGCATCGCATTGCGCTGCACGAGTTTGTAGGCGTCCTCTCTGCTCGCACCCTTTTGCGTCAGCGCGATCAGAAGCCGCTGTGAGTGAACGAGCCCGCCGAGCCGATCGAGATTCTTCTGCATGTTTTCGGGATAGATCAAAAGCTTCTCGACGAGGCCGGCGAGGCGATTGAGCGCAAAGTCCAGCGTCACCGTCGCATCGGGCCCGATCATCCGTTCGGCGGAAGAGTGCGAGATGTCGCGCTCATGCCAGAGCACGACATTCTCCAGCGCCGGCGTCACATAGGCGCGCACCATGCGTGACAGCCCTGAGAGATTTTCCGACAGCACCGGGTTGCGCTTGTGCGGCATCGACGACGAACCCTTCTGGCCCTCGGAGAAGAACTCCTCGGCTTCGAGCACTTCGGTGCGTTGCAGATGGCGAATCTCTGTCGCAAGACGCTCGACGGAGGAGGCGATCACGCCAAGCGTCGCAAAATACATCGCGTGGCGGTCGCGCGGGATCACTTGCGTTGAGATCGGCTCCGGCCGCAAGCCCATCGCTTTCGCAACGTGCTCTTCCACCCGCGGATCGATCTGGGCGAAGGTGCCGACCGCGCCCGAGATCGCGCAGGTCGCAACCTCATGACGGGCGGCGATCAGCCGTTCGCGGGCACGGGTAAATTCGGCATAGGCAAAGGCGAGCTTTAGCCCGAAGGTCACGGGCTCGGCATGGATGCCGTGCGAGCGGCCGATGGTCGGCGTCGTCTTATGCTCGAAGGCGCGCTTCTTCAGCGCCGCCAGCACCTTGTCGACGTCGGCGATCAGGAGGTCGGCCGCGCGCACAAGCTGCACGTTGAGGCAGGTATCGAGCACGTCCGAGGACGTCATGCCCTGATGGACGAAGCGTGCCTCGGGGCCCACGATCTCGGCCAGATGGGTGAGGAAGGCGATGACGTCGTGTCTGGTCTCGCGCTCGATCTCGTCGATCCGTGCGACGTCGAAGGTGGCGTCCCTGGCCTTGGCCCAGATGGTTTTGGCGGCTTCCTTGGGGATGACGCCCAATTCCGCCAGCGCATCAGCCGCATGCGCCTCGATCTCGAACCAGATCTTGAAGCGGGTCTGGGCCTCCCAGATCGCAGCCATTTCCGGGCGGGTATAACGGGGGATCATTGGCGACTCTGGCCTTTTTTGAGGGATTACGGGGCTTTAGCAGAGCGGGCAGTGGGTGAAAACCGCCTTCTGGAGGCAGGAAGCCGACCCAGCCGGAAGCCCACAGATATCCCTTTAAATCACGTGATATTGAATAACAGATATTGAAATCTGTCAGCGAGATGCTCTATATTGCTTTCGACGCCTACTTCAGGGTCCCCCGGCGAGGCCGCTAGAGGCGGCAAGCCGGGGCCAGTTTTTCAGGGACTAAGGCTATGACCATCGAAATTCTACATTTAACCGCCCAAATCCAGCGTTGGCTCAATCAGCGGATTGCCCAGCATCTGGCCGAACAAGCCGAACGGCTTGCCCGCTAACCGCGAGAGATAGCCTGCCAATATATAGGTTAGGCTGACGACAGCAGGAGTGCGCAGATGAACGAGAATGTGGTTTTGACCCCCGAACGCATTCTGGAAGTCACTGAGGACGTTCTGCGCCGCTATGGTTTGGCCAAGGCAACCGTCGTGGACGTCGCGCGTGCGCTCGATGTGAGCCACGGCAGCGTCTACAGGCATTTCCCGAGCAAGGCCTCCTTGCGCGAGGCGGTGGCCAAACGCTGGCTGGAACGTGTGAGCGCGCCGCTTGGCAATATCGTCGAAGGCTCGGAACCTGCGCCGGTCAAACTCGATCGCTGGTTGCGTGCGTTGTTTACTGCCAAGCAGAAACGGTATCTCGAAGACCCGGAAATGTTTGCGACCTACCTCACGCTGGCCCGAGAGGCCTGCAAATCGGTCAACGGGCACAAGACGTGCCTGACCGAGCAGTTGGAGCTGATCCTGGCCGACGGCGTCAAGCAGGGGACCTTCGAGATTGCCGACACCAAAGCCACTGCAAAGGCGATTTTCGACGCCGCCACCCGCTTCCACCATCCCGCCCACTCCGACGAATGGAATGATCCGCAACTGCCCGCGCGGATCGATGCGCTGATTGCGCTGCTCTTGAGGGGCGTTGAGGTCTGCCGCAAGAGCTAGGACGCTACCGACTTTTTCTTTAAATGTGGCCCGATTTGCGAGGCCGCCTATCCCCTGTAGTTTGATATCCGTCTAGGCGGAGTTGGCACCGGTCAACAAGACTGGCGGGGAGGCGGTGCGTGCGGCTGGCATTCTTTGCGGACATTCACGCCAACCGGCAGGCCTTCGCGGCATGTCTCGATGCGGCGCGCGCCAACGGTGCCGAGCGTTTCATTTGCCTGGGCGATTATGTCGGCTATGGCGGCGATCCCGAATGGACGGTCGAGACGGTGATGGGGCTCGTGGCGCAGGGGACGCTTGCCGTGCGCGGCAACCACGATACGGCCGTCGGCTCGTCAGCGGAAAGCATGAATGCCGAGGCCCAGGCCGCGATCGAGTGGACACGCGGCCGCCTGAGCGCGCCCGAGCGAAAGTTTCTCTCGGAATTGCCGTTGACGCGGCAGGAGGACGATCGCCTCTACGTGCATTCCGACGCCAGCCAGCCTGCCAAGTGGCGCTATGTCCGATCGGCTGCGGACGCCGGGCGAAGCCTGATCGCGACCGATGCGCACATCACCTTTTGCGGCCATATCCATCGGCCGGCACTTTATTCGATGTCGGTCACCGGGAAGATGACGAGCTTCATTCCGATTTCCGGCGTTAAAGTGCAGCTGTTGCCGGGCCGGCGCTGGCTTGCCGTTCTCGGCTCCGTCGGCCAGCCGCGCGACGGCGATCCGGCGGCATGCTTTGCCATGTTCGACACGGCCTCGCGCGAAATCACCTACTGCCGCGTTCCCTATGACGTCGATGCGGCGGCCGCGCGCATCCGCGGGAACGGTTTGCCGCCATCGCTCGCCGATCGCCTCTTTGTCGGGAGATAGAGGGAATGGCGAAATTCGTGGTTCAGCCCGGTGCCGAACTCGACGGTTTTACGCTTGGCGAATGCGTTCACCGCGGCGGCATGGCGACACTGTGGAGCGTCAGCCGGGCGGATATCGCCGCGCCCCTTCTGATGAAGATACCCAGGGTTTCGGAAGGCGAAGATCCCGCCGCCATCGTCAGTTTCGAAATGGAGCAGATGATCCTGCCGAAACTGAAGGGAATCCACGTGCCGCATTGTTACGCGACCGGCGACTTTGCGCACCAGGCCTATGTCGTGATCGAGCGCATTCCGGGCACGACGTTATACAGTCGTCTCGGCGATCTGCCTTTACCCTATGAAGAGGCGCGCGACATCGCGTTCAAGATCGCGACCGCGCTCTCCGACCTGCACCGGCAGAACGTCATCCATCACGATATCAAGCCCTCCAGCATTCTGTTTCGTCCGTCGGGCGAGGCGGTGCTGATCGACTTCGGCCTGTCGCATCACAACCAGTTACCGGATTTGTTGCAGGAGGAATTTCGCGTGCCCTACGGCACCGCGCCCTATATGGCGCCGGAGCGCCTGCTCGGCGTCCGCGACGATCCGCGCAGCGACCTGTTTTCGCTCGGCGTGCTGCTGTATTTTTTCACCACCGGCGTGCGGCCCTTTGGCGAAAGCGAAACGATGGCCGGGATGCGGCGGCGGCTGTGGCGCGATCCCTATCCGCCGCGTCAACTGAAACGGGACTATCCGCCCTGGTTGCAGGAAATCGTGCTGCGTTGCCTCGAGATCGATCCGGTATGGCGATATCCGACGGCCTCGCAATTGGCCTTCGAACTGGCGCATCCAGGCCAGATCAAGCTGACGGCACGCGCCGAGCGGCTCAGGCGCGATCCGCTTTCCTCCGTCTGGCGCCGCCGCTTCAACGGCAATCTGATCGAGCCGCGGGGCAAGTCCGCTGTCGCGGCCCAGCTTGCGGCAAGTCCGATCGTCGCGGTCGCCATTGACGTGACCGAAGGATCGAGCGAGCTGAACGATGCGCTGCGCGTCACGGTGGGACGCATCCTCAAGACCTTGCCGTCGGCACGGCTCGCCTGCCTGAACGTTTTGAAGCTTGGCCGCGTCACCATCGATCGCACGCTCGACGAGGAAGGCAACAACAAGCATGTCGGCCGGCTGGTCACGCTGAAGCATTGGGCCTCTCCGCTCAAACTCGACGAGGGCCGGTTGACCGCGCACGTGCTGGAAGCCGTCGATCCCGCTGGCGCGATCCTGGAGTTTGCGGAAGCCAATCACATCGATCACATCGTGATCGGCGCCGGGCAGAATTCGTTTCCGCGCTTGCTGCTCGGTAGCACCTCGGCCAAGGTCGCAACCGAGGCTTCCTGCACGGTCACGGTGGTGCGCCCGCCGCGGCAGGCCACATCACCCGGCGAACGTGAGCCGCCGCCCGATGACCGATCGATGCCGGCGATTTAAATCGCTTCGCCCCGCGCCATCGCCGCGGCGTTTCGGATCGCCGAGATATTGGCCTTGTAGGCCTCCATCGTGCCGCCCTTGAACACGGCCGAGCCGGCCACGAAGGCGTTGGCGCCGGCGGCGGCAAGTTCGCCTGAATTATCCGCAGCCACGCCGCCATCGACTTCGATGTCGATCGGTCGGCCCGTCGTCATCGCGCGCAGGTCGCGGACCTTGGCTAGCGTCGAGGGAATGAAAGCCTGCCCACCGAAGCCGGGATTGACCGACATCACCAGCACAAGGTCAACGTGATCGAGCACATATTCGATCGCGGAAAGCGGCGTCGCCGGATTGAGCGAGACGCCGGCCTTCTTGCCGAGCGCGCGGATCGCCTGCAACGAGCGATGCAGATGCGGACCTGCCTCGGCATGGACCGTGATGTGGTCGCATCCCGCTTTGGCAAAGGCTTCGAGATACGGATCGCACGGCGAAATCATCAAATGGGCGTCGAAAATCTTTTTGGTGTGCGGGCGCATCGCCTTGATGACATCGGGACCGTAGGAAATGTTGGGCACGAAATGGCCGTCCATCACGTCGAGATGGATCCAGTCGGCACCGGCGGCATCGACGGCGCGCACCTCTTCGCCGAGCCTGGAAAAGTCGGATGCCAGGATCGACGGCGCAATGACGAGAGGGCGGGGGGTGAAGGAAGCGGACATCTGCGCTGTCTTTCGAAAGCTGTCTCTGCGCGAAAAGCGCTTTTTCGGCCTAACATGCGAATGTCCTGCGGGCAATGCAGGGGGAAAAATCTGCCGTCAAGCGGCACCAATTGCCGATCGGAGGCGGTGATCTAGAATCGCGAAAGCCATCATATCACTGGCTTTTTTGCCATGGCACACCGCTTGCTCACCGATATCAAGCATATTTTCAAAGCTTGCTTATTCGGAGTTTCCGCCATGCTGCCTGCCATCGGTGCCGCCTCAGCCGCACTCGACGCCATCCAGTCGCTGACTTCGCCCCAGCCGGGGTCGTCATCGCAGGCGTCTGACTTTTTTGGAGCCCTTTCCGATGCGGGCGATAGTTCCGCCACGTCATCATCGGCCCAATCGCCTATTTCCGGATTCAGCAACGCCCAGATTTCGTCTGATAACCTCAACGCGCTGTTCGACGCGCAGAGCCTGTCTTCAGGGAATGTCGCGGGCACGTTGGATTCCGGCAGTTCGACCTCGGATGCGTCAGACACGGATTCGTCGTCAGCTTCCGCACCCGGCGCGGCCTCATCGGCCTACAGCGCGATCAATCAGCTGACACAGTCGGGGATGATTCCGCTCGCATTCAGTCCGTTCTCCGTCAGCGCCTGACGCTGAGACCGCCTTCGCAACCGCTATCCGAAGAGATCCCGCCAGGCCGGCAACGCGCCGGGCAGGGGCAATGCCGTTGCCGTATGAACGCCGCGGGCAATCGCGCGCGCCACGACATTGGCCGCCACCATGCCGAGCTCGGTGATGCCGACCAGCAGATCGATTGGCCGCTCGCCGGTCGATGCCGCGAATACCACGTCGCCGTCCATCGGTGCGTGCACCGGATAAATCGCGCGCGCAAACCCGGTCTGCGCCATCATCGCCAACCGCTTGGCCTGGGTCTTGGTGAGAGCGGCATCGGTGACGACAACGGCCAAGGTCGTGTTCTCGACCGCGGTCGCCGCAGGCCCGCCCTTGATGCGCATCTTCAGCATGTCCGGCGTAAACGCTGTCGGCAAACCGCGTCCGCCATATTCGCCTGACATCTCGAAGGGCGCTGCCCAGAACCACGGCCCGTCGCCGACCGTGACGGTGCCGAGTGCATTGACCACGGCAAGGGCCGCGACTTTCGTGCCGTCTTTGGTTTGTGCGGAAGCCGAACCGAGACCGCCCTTCAAGTTAGCCGTCAATGCACCGAGACCCGCGCCGACGCTGCCGAGCGCAAAGCTGGTCGTGGCCTTCGCCGCCGCCTCGAAGCCAAGATCGCGGTAGGGGGCAAAGCGGCCCCAGTTCTTGTTGCCGCCGTTGAGCAGGTCGAAGCAGATCGCGCCGGGCACGATCGGAATCACGGCGCCGCGAACGTTGAGGCCGCGGCCCTGTTCGGCCAGCCAGGCCTGCACGCCGCCGCCGGCCTCGAGCCCAAATGCCGAGCCGCCTGACAGCGCGATCGCGTCGATCTTCTCTACGGTATTGGCGACATCGAGCAGGGCGCCTTCACGCGTGCCGGGACCGCCGCCGCGCACATCCATCGCCGCGACCATGGGCTGGTCGAAGATAACAGCGGTGACGCCGGAGGCGAGTGCTGCGTCGCTGGCGTGGCCGACGCGAACGCCTGTTATGTCGGTGAGGAGGTTATTCATCGCATCCTTATCAATTATCGAGGGCCAGCCTGATCATGCGCGACAGGTCGGACTTTCGGTACGGCTTGGCGAGCAGCAGCACGCCGGTATCCAGCCGCCCGTGATGAACGATGGCGTTCTCGGTATAGCCCGACGTGAACAGCGTCTTCAATCCCGGCCGCCGCACCAACGCTTCATCGACGAGTTGGCGGCCGTTCATCGATCCGGGCATGATGACGTCGGTAAACAACAGGTCGATGGGGTTGGCGCCGTCGATGATCTCCAGGGCTTCCGACGCTCGGCTCGCCTCAAGCGTCTTGTAGCCGAGGCTTTCGATCTGGGTGATGACGTAGCGGCGCACCAGCGCGTCATCTTCGACCACCAGGATGGTCTCGTGTCCGCCCTCGACGCTCGTGGACGCCTGCGATTCCACGGGCGTGTCCGACAGTCCGGCCGCGCGCGGCAGGTAGATCTTCACCGTGGTTCCGTGGCCTACCTCGCTGTAAATCTTGATATGGCCGTTCGACTGCTTGACGAAGCCGAACACCATGCTCAAGCCGAGGCCCGTACCCTTGCCGACTTCCTTGGTGGTGAAGAAGGGATCGAACACCCGTTCTAGATTCTCGGGCGAAATGCCGGTACCGGTATCGCTCACGGCGACCATGACATAGTTGCCGACCGTCACGTCCCTGTTCATCGCGGCGTAGCCCTCGTCGAGATAGGCGTTGCCGGTCTCGACGACGAGCTTGCCGCCGAACGGCATGGCGTCGCGGGCATTCAGCGACAGGTTCAGGATGGCTGTCGTGAGTTGATTGGGATCGACCAAGGCGGGCCAGGCGTCCTCCGCCAACTGCGGATTGATCTGGATTTGCTCGCCGAGTGTCGGCCGCAACAACTTGATGGTTTCCAGCACCAGCGTTTTGACGTCGATCTTGCGCGGTTGCAGGGGCTGCTTGCGGGCGAAAGCAAGCAGATGCTTCGTCAGGCTCGCGCCCCGCTCGGCGGCATCGTCGATCATTCTGGCGATCGCCGAGAGCTGCGGGTCATTCGCCACGGCGTCGGCCAGAATGCCGATCGTGCCTGTGATGACGGTCAGAATATTATTGAAATCGTGGGCGACGCCCCCGGTCAGCTGGCCGACGGCGTCCATTTTTTGCGCGTGGCGGAGCTGCGACTCGGCGGTCTGTTTTTCGGTGAGGTCGCGGCCGACGAAGAAATGACGGCGAACCGGCTCGGACCAGGCGCCCATCCAGCTCAGGTTCACCGCATGTCCGTCTTTGTGGACGTAGCGGGTTTCAAAATTGCGCATCAGGTGCCCGCGCCTTGCCGCGCGCATTTCCTGCCGCGTGCTTTCGAGATCGTCGGGATGAATGAATTCGACCGCGCTGTGATCGGTCATCTCCTCCGGCCGATATCCGAGGATCGCGGTCGAGCTCGGGCTGACCTGTACGAACGATCCTTTGGTGTCGGTGACCAGGATCAGATCCTGCGAGGTCTCGAAGATGCGTTGGCGCTCTTCAATTTCCTGGCTGAGCGCCGCCTGGGTTTTCTTGCTTTCGGTAATGTCGCGCGCGATCTTGGAAGCGCCGATGATCTCGCCCGAAATCGAGCGCAGCGGAGAGATCGAAATTGAAACATCCAATATTCTTCCATCCCTCGTCTTCCGCTGAGTCTCGTGGTGGGCGGTGATTTCGCCCCGGCCGGTGCGGGCGAGGATGTCGCCCAGTTCCGCAAGCCTGTCGGGCGGGGCAATCAAGTCGATATGTTCGCCGACGGCCTCGATAGATGTGTATCCGAACAGGCGTTCGGCGGCCGGGTTCCAGCCGGTGATGACGCCGTCGAGGGCCTGGGTGATGATGGCATCATTGGAGGATTCGACCACCGCGCTGAACAGACGCTCGCGCTCGGAATGCCGTCGTTGCTCGGAGGCGCTCTCGCGGCGCAAGGTGTGAAGCAAGCGGGACAGCCGCGCCTGCAAATTGATATTTTGCAAGAGCAACGCCGCCAGCACGAAGCAGGCGGCAAAAAGACCGTAGAGGCGGCCCAGATAAAAACCGAAATCGTACCGGTTGGCGTTGAGGAGCGCCGAGGAAGCGATATCAAACAGCCAGGCGCACAGCACCACCATGAGCCAGATGTCGAGCACCGAATGGGGCGCTCGCCGCCACAGGACGACCAAGGCTACGAGATTGAACAGCCATACCGTCAGCGCGGCGCCCAATAGCGCCGGCAAGTAGCCTTTGTCGGTCATGAGCGTCGGCAGCAGCTGATGCTGCTCCGTCACCACGTAGATTACGGCTGCGATCGCGGCAAAGACCGCGAGCACGGCCCAGACAATCGATTCTCCGGCCGATCCCTTGATTTCGCGGCCGCCGTCCTTGTCCTTGAGCAGGGCATAGCCGAGCACGAAGAGCGGGAAGCCGCCGTGCCAGACCATATAGAGCCATGCAGTGGTCTGTGGGCCGGCATTAAGAAGCCCGCTGGGGCTGAGCAGATTCGGAAAGGTGAGGGCGTGAACGACGGCTGCGACCGCGGTGAACAAGTATCCGCTCGCGAGCAACAGAAGCGCGCGCGATCGCAACAGTGAGAATTGCGAGAGCAAGAGAATCGTCGTGATCAGGTCGTTGATCGCAAGTGCAGATTGATAACTGGCGACAAAAGCGGGGACCGGCGGCAGCGGGACCTGGGAAAAGGGAAGGGTAACGGCAAAGAAGATGGCCGATACCATGACAACGCCGAGGGCGATCGTTCGGTCGCGGCTGGTGGCAGGCATCGTCGAGAGAAAAATGCTGCGGTCGTCGCCTGCTTCCACCTTCGTCTCCTGGCGCCCACTTTTCGAAGTTCGTGCTACCTCAGCCCGCGCTCGCCCGCCGCGTCAGCGGTGTGCCGACGCGAAGCAGTCGACAGCCATATTGGCCTTATTGCCGTTCGGAGGGAATGCCCGCCGGCATTTTTCGGCTCAGGTTGGGCGGGAGTTGTGAGGTCGACAGGCTGCTATCGACCGCGGCCAACAGTTCGGCGGGTTTGAACGGCTTTTGCAGACTCGAGACGGCGCCCAACTTGGTGGCCATGTGCAGAAAGTCCGGCGGCTGGTCCGATGCGAAACTGAATTGCTGTCCTGAAATCACGATGACCGGCATGTCGGGCCGCGATTGATGCACCAGCCTCATCGTTTCAAAGCCGTCCATTCCCGGCATGAAAATATCGACGATGAGCAGGTCGAAGCTGCGTGTTTCGATGAGTTGCAGGCCGTCGCGACTGTTGTCGACGGCTTCGACCGCATGCGCCGCCCGTTCAAGCAGTACCTTGATCGTGGCAAGGACAGCGCGGTCGTCATCGATGACGAGAATGCTCGCCATGAATTTCCCCTTAAATGGATTTCCCCTTAAGGATTTTCGCTCAACGCAAAGTTACACACTTCCCGATATTGGCCAAGGCCGAAGCGTGGACGGGGCGTTGATAACCTAAGCCCGGCGCAGACGATTTCCAACGCAATTTACTAAAGTCGTATGACCTGCAGGCTTCTTGATCGTCGGCTTGGACGATTGCACCTGATTGCCGGCAGCCCGGAGAGCAAGACGCTGTTGTTGCCGCCGGCAAATGGCCATCCGGCGTAACCGCATTTTTAAGATTTCGCTCCCAATCTGCGGTTCCATTTCAGTCTGTGCGGAGTGGTTCCGTGAGTAACGCTTTGCGCCGCGTGCTCGTCATCGATGATCAGGTGGATGTGCGGACGATGATATCCATCGTGCTGCGGATCCATCATTTCGAGGTCGTGGGAGTCGCGACCGAGGCTGCCGGGCTGAACGAGTTCGAAGGCGCTGCATTCGACGTCGCGATCATCGATATCTTCCTGGGAGGAACCAGCGGTCTCGACGTCATCGCCAGGATACGCGAGCGCGTTCCCGGTTTCCCGATTGTTGCGATATCCGGCATGACGACACTCGACTTTGTTGCCGAACTGCCTGAGCTTTCTGGCATCGTTTGCTTGCGAAAGCCCTTTCGCCCGGCCGAACTCGTCCGCGCGACCGAAGTGGCGATTGCGTCCCGCGCCGTCGCGCCGTGATCCGGACAAAGCAAAACGCCCCGGCGAACCGGGGCGTTGAACAAGCTTGCGGTGAGTGAGGTCAGGACTCCGGATCAGGAGCCCTTCGGATTGATCTCGGTGTAGCCGCCCTTGGCATCCCATTTGTACACGACGTAGTCGATCTGCTTGATGTCGCCCTTGGCGTCGAACTCAAGCTTGCCGATCACCGTATCCCAGGCGCCGGCCTTGATCGTGTCCATGACCTTCTTCGAGTCGGTCGTGCCAGCCTTTGCCACCGCCTGCGACCACACCTGCATCGCGGCATAGGTGTATAGGGTGTAGCCTTCGGGATCGATGTTGTTCGCCTTGAACTTCTCGACGATGGACTTCGCGGTCGGCTTGTTGCGCGGATCGGGCCCGAAGGTGAAGAGCGTGCCTTCGCCGGCCGGTCCGGTGATGGAAGCGAATTCCGCATCGGCGAGCGCGTCGCCTGCCATCAGCACCGTCTGCATGCCCTGATCACGCATCTGGCGCACGATCAGGCCCGATTCCTGATGGTAGCCGCCGACATAAACCAGATCGATATTCTCGCGCTTCATGCGCGAGACGATGGCCGTAAAATCCTTGTCGCCCTTGTTGTAGGACTCGTACATTTTTTCGGTGAAGCCGGCCTTGTTGAGCGCCTTCTTGGTCTCGTCGGCGAGGCCTTTGCCGTAGGTGGTCTTGTCGTTGAGGATGGCGACGTTCTTGCCCTTGTAGAACTTGGCGATGTAGTCGGCCGCGACCAGGCCCTGCTGGTCGTCGCGGCCGCAGACGCGCGCAACGTTCCAGAGCTTGCGTTCGGTGAACAGCGGATTGGTGGAGGCGGGCGTGATCTGCAGCACGTTGCCGTCGGCATAGGCTTCCGACGCCGGGATCGACGACGACGAGCAGTAGTGACCCATGACGAACGGGATTTTGGCGCTGGCAAACTTCTCCGCTACCGATCGTGCCTGTTTCGGATCGCAGGCGTCGTCGCCGATTTCCAGCGTGAGTTTCTTGCCGAGCAGGCCGCCGGCGGCGTTGAGATCCTTGACCGCCTGTTCGGCGCCGTTCTTCATCTGGCGGCCGAAAGCGGATTCGCCACCGGTCATGGGGCCAGCCACGGCGACGGTGACGTCTTGCGCAAATGCGGCCGTCGATAGCGCCAGCGATGCGCCGATTGCCAGACCAAAGAGCTTGATTGATTTCATAGGGATCCTCGCGGGTGGTTCGCCATGGGACTTCGCCGGCAGGCCGCCGGATTGAGAACGTATGGCGCTATTCTCGGCTGATTTTGCGGCGAAGTCATCGGTAAATTTCGTCCAACCGGCCTTTCAACGGGCGGTCATTTCCGGGTCGGGAGCCGGCCCTCCCGGATTGACGAGAGGATTAGCCCCGCCGTCCGCCTTCGAGATAGGCAGCGCGAATTTCCGGCCGTTGCAGCAGTTCCGCGCCCGTTCCCTGCAGCGTAATGAGGCCGTTGACCATGACATAGCCGCGATGGGCGAGCTTCAGCGCATGGTTAGCGTTCTGTTCGACGATCAGGACGGTCAGGCCGTCTTGGCGGTTGAGCGTCCGAATGGCGTCGAAAATCTGGCGGGCGATCAGGGGCGCTAACCCGAGCGAAGGCTCGTCGAGAAGGAGTAGACGAGGGCGGCTCATCAGCGCTCGCCCGATCGCCAGCATCTGCTGTTCGCCGCCCGACAGCGTGCCCCCGCGCTGGGTCAGCCGTTCCTTCAGCCGCGGAAACAGCGCCAACACCCGTTCAAGCGCGCCCCGACGCTCCGCTTCGCTGGAATCGGTGGCGTCAGCCCCCATCTGCAGATTTTCCGCCACGCTCATCCGTGGAAAAATCCGGCGGCCTTCGGGCGACTGCGCAATACGCAAGCGGGCGATCTCGTGGGTCGGCACGCCGGTGATGTTACGGCCATCGAACAGGACCTGGCCGGCGCGGGCCTTCGGCTTGCCGAAGATCGTCATCATCAGCGTCGATTTGCCGGCGCCGTTGGCGCCGATCAGGGCTACGATTTCGCCCGCATTGATATCGAGATCGACGCCCTTGAGCGCCTCGATCTTGCCGTAGGCGGCGCGCAGGCCGCGGATCGCGAGCAGCGGCGAGGCCGTCGGCGCGGTCACGCTCCGCTCTCCATGACGGCGGCGGCTTCCTCTTCGTCGGCGCCGAGATAGGCGGCAACGACCTTGGGATCGTCGCGCACCGCCTGCGGTGCGCCTTCGGCGATTTTCACGCCGTAATCCATCACCACGATGTGGTCGGAAATTTCCATCACCACCGACATGTCGTGCTCGATCAGGAGGATCGAAGTGCCTTCATCGCGGATCGAGAGCAGCAATTCGCTCAATGCCGAACTTTCGCGCGCATTCAGTCCGGCGGCGGGTTCATCGAGGCACAATAGCGCCGGTTCGGTGCACATCGCCCGCGCAATTTCCAGACGGCGCTGATCGCCGTAAGGCAGATTGCCGGCGGCATCGTCGGCGCGCTCCAGAAGGCCGATCCGCATCAGCCATCGCTTGGCCTGATCGATGGCGTGCTTCTCGGCGGACCGATACGACGGCGCGCCGATCAGCCCCAGAAAAGTGAATCCGGAAGCCAGCATCAGCGCGTTGTGCTGGGCTACCATCAGGTTTTCCAGCGCGGTCATGCCGGGAAACAGGCGGATGTTCTGGAACGTGCGCGCGACTTTTGCCTGTTTGGAAATCCGGAAATCATTCAGCCGTTCGAGCTGAATAACGCGGCCATCCGCGTGGGCGAGGCGCATCGTGCCAGATGTCGGTTTGTAAAATCCGGTGATGCAGTTGAAGACGGTGGTCTTGCCGGCGCCGTTCGGTCCGATCAACGCGGTGATCTTGTGCCGCTCGGCAGTAAAGGAGAGGCCGTTGACCGCGACCACGCCGCCAAAGCGCATGGTCAGGCTTTCGACGCTGAGGATGGTATCGCCGTTCATCCCCGTCCTTCCCTGGCGAGTTCGGAGGAGATGGCCGTGTTTTGCCTGAGGAAAACCGTCGGTGCTCGATGGCCAATCAGGCCGCGCGGCCGCCAGATCATCAGAAACACCATCGCCATGCCGAACACCAGCATGCGGTATTGATCGAAGCCGCGGAACAGCTCGAAGCCGCCGATCAAGGTCAGCGCCGCCAGCGCGACGCCGAGTTGCGAACCCATGCCGCCGAGCACGACAATGGCGAGCACCAGCGCCGATTCCTGGAAGGTGAAGGATTCCGGGCTGATGAAACCTTGCCGGGTGGCGAAGAACGCGCCGGCGAAGCCGCCGAACATCGCGCCGGTGGCGAACGCTGTGAGCTTGGTCGTGGTGGTGTTGATGCCGAGCGCTCGGCAGGCGACTTCGTCCTCGCGCAGCGCTTCCCAGGCGCGGCCGATCGGCAGGCGGCGCAGGCGGATCGTGACCCAGTTGGTCAGAAGCGCGAGCGCCAGGATCACGTAGAACAGAAATACGATGCGATGGGTCGGCGAGAATTCGATGCCGAGTTTTGCGGCGAGACCGTCATCGCCTGGCGTCAGCGGAATCCCGAAGAAGGATGGCCGCGGAATGCCGGACACGCCGTTGGGACCGCCGGTCAGGCTCTGCCAGTTGATGATGACGAGGCGGATGATCTCGCCGAAAGCGAGCGTCACGATGGCGAGGTAGTCGCCGCGCAGCCGCAGCACTGGAAAGCCGAGCAGCACGCCCCAGAACGCGGCGAGAATGCCGGCGAGCGGCAGGCAGACCCAGAACGACAGTCCGAAATTGGTCGACAGCAGCGCATAGGAATAGGCGCCGACCGCGTAGAAGGCAACGTAGCCGAGATCGAGCAGACCGGCGAGGCCGACCACGACGTTCAGTCCCCAGCCGAGCATGACATAGGTCAGTACGAGGATGCCGAGATCGAGAATGTAGCGTTGATCGTAGAAGATCACCGGCACCAGAAACGTGAAGATCAGAAGGAGTGGGGGGATGGCTTTGCCGGCAAAGTCGAGCGCTCGTTGTGCTGATGCCGGCACGGTGCTTGCGACCGGTGTCGGTCCCCACCATTGCCGCAGCAATTCGACGACGATGCTGCCGACGAACACGATTCCCACCATGGTCGCGAGATCGTTGAACCGCGTCCAGTAGACCAGTTGTCCCGTCGGGCCTGCCTCGGTGCGGATGCCGATCATCAGCGAGAACAGCACCAGCGCCACGAGGGCGCTGATCAGGGCTTTCTTGAAGATGAAGGCGATGCCTTCGCGGCGCGAGGCTTGCGTGAGGTCGACTGAGGCTACCGTCACGCGGCTATTCCTTAGACTTTTTCGACTTCAGGGCGGCCGAGCAGGCCGGTCGGCAGGAAGATCAGCACCACGATCAGGATCGAGAACGCCGCGACATCTTTATATTCGACCGAGAAATAGGCCGACCACATGGTTTCGATCAGGCCGATCAGGAGTCCGCCCAGCATTGCGCCGGGCAGCGAGCCGATGCCGCCAAGCACCGCGGCGGTGAACGCCTTGATGCCTGCGACAAAGCCCATGAAGAAATCGACGAGCCCGTAATAGAGCAGGTACATCATGCCGGCGACGGCTGCGAGCGCGGCACCTATCACGAAGGTCATGGAGATGGTGCGGTCGACATCCACGCCGAGCAGCGCCGCCATGGTCTGGTCCTGCTCGCAGGCGCGCATGTCGCGGCCGAGGCGCGTGCGCGAGACCAGCCAGGTGAAGATCGCGAGCAGCACGATCGTGGTGACCACGACGATGATCTGCGCGTTGGAAAGGCGGACCACAAAGCCGCCGTCGTCAAGCAGGGTGTAGCCGCCGGTAATGACGGGCGGGATCGGTTTGACGCGGGCGCCTTGCGAGATCTGCGAGTAGTTGATCAGGACGAACGACATGCCGATCGCCGACAGCATGGGTGCGAGGCGGAAGGAATGCCGCAGTGGCCGGTAGGCGATGCGCTCGATGGTCCAGCCGTAGAGCGCGGTGATCGCCATCGAGACCAGAAGCACGATCAGAAGGATCACGGGCACCGTGGTCAATCCGATCGAGACCAGGATCAGGAAGGTGATCAACGCGATGAAGCCGCCGATCATGAAGATGTCGCCATGGGCGAAATTGATCATGCCGACGATGCCATAGACCATGGTGTAGCCGATGGCGATCAGGCCGTAGATCGAGCCGAGGACGATGCCGTTGATCAGTTGCTGGGCGAAATAATCCATACGCTGCCGACTGTTGGCGCATTTTCCGGCAAAAGGGGATCCGGTTTGCCGTTGTCGAAAATGCCGTTTCTACTTCTGACACAGCGAAGGCCCCGGCAGCCGGACGACGCGTCATTCCATTTTTTAACAGCGGGAACCCGTGGCGGCAACTGCGCTGGACGGCGCCTCAAGAGCTTGTACAGAGGTAGTTTTTCGTAAGCGTGCGAGGTGGCGTCGCAACCAACGCTGCGCCAAACCGGAAAAGCGGGCGGGGGAACCCGAGTTTCCGCGCAACCAAAGGCTGGTTCCACCGTTGTCTCTCTGCGACTTTGAAAAAGGGAGATCGCAATGTCCAATCCGAACCAGAATCCCGGCCAGCAGAACCAGACCCCCGGGCAGAAGCCGGGTCAACAGCAGGGTGGCGGCCAGAAACCCGGACAGCAGCAGCAGGATCCGAGCCGTCAGGACCAAAAGCCCGGCCAGGGCCGCTAACCCGATCACGAGCTGAAGCTCGATCTATTTCTGGACGGGAGTCTGCAAGTAGATAGGAAGGTTCAAGGAAAGGTCTCGCCGAAAACGGCGGGACCTTTTTCTTTTTGGATGATTGCATCGCAAACGCTCATCTGGACCTCTTGTGGAACCTCAACTAGGTTCCCCCTCCCAAGCGGCGACGCGGCAGGTGGGCTTTGGCCATCCCTGAAGCGGAACGACCGCAAGATATCAGGAGGAAAGCCGAATGACTCTCACTCGCCGGGATGTATTTGCGACCGCAGGTGCTGCCGCCGCCACGCTGGCCGTCCAGAAGAGCGCCAACGCCCAATCTTTCGATTTCAAGCCGAACCAGCGTTACCCCGACGCCTCGGTCGAGGTTCTCGATCCGAGCTTCGGCAAATACCGGCTGTTCTCTTCTACCGTCGAGCAAGTGGCCACCGGCATGCGCTGGGCGGAAGGGCCGGTCTGGTTCGGCGACGGCCGCTATGTGCTGGTCAGCGACATCCCGAACAACCGCATCATGCGCTACGACGAAGCCAACGGAAATTGGGGCGTATTTCGGCAGCCTTCGAATTTCGCCAACGGCAATGCTCGCGACCGCCAGGGCCGTTTGATTACCTGCGAACATCTCACCCGCCGCGTCACGCGCACGGAATATGACGGCAAGATCACGGTGCTTGCGGATAATTTCAACGGTAAGCGTCTCAACTCGCCGAACGACATCGTCTGCAAATCGGATGGATCGATCTGGTTCACCGATCCGCCCTTCGGCATTGGCGGCGATTGGGAAGGCGACAAGCAGACGTCCGAATTGCCGCACTCGGTTTATCGGATATCGCCCGACGGCAAGTTGGGTCTCGTCACGGCAGAGCTTGCAGGTCCGAACGGGCTTGCCTTCTCGCCGGACGAAAAGAAGCTCTACATCATCGAGTCACGCGCGCAGCCGAACCGGCTGGTGTGGTCCTTCGACGTCGGGGCCGACGGCGTGACGCTGTCGAACAAGACCAAGCTGATCGATGGCGGGGCGACCGCTCTTGATGGGATGCGGGTCGATACCGACGGCAATCTCTGGTGCGGCTGGGGCTCTACCGGTGCACCCAATAGCAAAGGCGAAGAACTCGACGGCGTGAAGGTGTTCAACCCCGAAGGCAAGGCGATCGGCTTTATCCGCTTGCCCGAACGCTGTCCCAATCTGGTGTTCGGCGGTCCCAAAAAGAACCGGCTGTTCATGGCGAGTTCTCATTCGCTTTATGCGCTCTACGTCGAAGCGCATGGCGCGGTCTAAGACACGCTGATTGGACCGATCCGGCCGCGCTCGGGGCGCGGCCGGATTAAGGTAAATAAAGGGTTTAAATTGCCGATCGCAGTTTAACGGCGTTACCTCCCGAACAACCGCGCAAAGCCTCGTGCCTGGCGGATAAACAGGGAAGCCACATGTCGTCAAACTGGCGGATCACTTCATTCAATGGCGTGCTGCTTGCCGCCTATTTCATTCCGACCTGGGCGATCATCGCCTGGCAGATCGTGACGTCGCCGGTGCGTGGCTTGTTCGAGCGGCCGAGCGTCGCGATCGCGCTCTATGTCACCGATCATCTGCAATTGCCGACCATGACCGCGGTGCGCTTTGCGTGGCTGTTGGCGCTCGGCCGGCTGACGGTCGTTGCCTTCTTTGCGCTGTTTCTGGTTCTCACCGTACGCGCCGCCATTCGCAAGCAGGGCAGCGGTAGTGAAGCGCTCGCGATCGCACTTACCATCGGCAGTGTGATCAGCTTTGCGAGTATGTTGATGGCCTCGCAAGTCGGCGAAATCGAAGCGCTGCGGCTGCATGCTTCCGAGCTGCTCGTCATGATCGGCACCGGCATCGTGATGCTGTTCGACACGCCTGCGCAGCCGCAGGCGGTAACGGTGCCGTCGGAGCACCCCTCCGATCTACCCGTTCAGGAGACCCAGCTCGGCTATAATGGCTGAAGCTTCTTTCACCGCGTGATTGGCGGCGGGCACGCCGCAATAGATCGCCTGCTGCAACAGAATTTCCTTGATGTCGTCGGGCGTGAAGCCGCCCTCGGCAAGTGCCGCACGCACATGCAGACGAAACTCGTCCCACTGGCCGAGCGCCACCATGGTGCCGATCACGAGCACCCGCCGCGTGCGGTGATCGAAATGTGGCCGGGTCCAGATCTCGCCCCATGCGTGGCGAGTGATGAGATCGATGAAGTCGGCGTTGAACGAATTCTTACCCTTGATCGATTTATCGACCCAGGCATCGCCCAGCACCTTGCGGCGCTGCGCCATGCCGTCGTCGCGGCGTTTCTGATCGTCCATTGAAGCTTCTCACTTCTGTGTCAAAAAGCCGACCACCGCATCGGTAAATGCATGCGGCTGTTCGATGTTGGAAATATGCGCCGCGTCCAGGATCGTTAGCGAGGCGCCCGGAATGTTACCGCGGATGAATTCGTTGGCGGCGAGCGGTGTCGCGGTGTCGTGACGGCCGGCGATCACCAGCGTCGGGCTCTTGATCTTCGGCAACAAAGCGCGCTGGTCGAGCGTTGAGAGAGTCTCGGCGCAGGCGAGGTAACCGGCCTGCGGCGTGGCAAGCAGCATGGTTTTCAGGTTTTGCGTGACCTGCGGCTCGCGCTCCCGGAAATCAGCAGTCAACCACGCCGAGATCACCGCATCGGCGATCGCGGCAATGCCGCCCTCCTTGATTAACTTGATGCGGGTCTGCCAGTTGGTCGGGTCGGGAAAATAACTCGACGTATTCGCAAGAATGATCTTGTTGAATCGTTCGGGCGCATTGGCCCCCAGCCATTGCCCGACCATGCCGCCGATCGAAAGTCCGCACCAATGCGTCTTCTGGATGTTGAGGTCGTCCAGGATGGCGAGCACGTCGCGGCCCAGGCGTTCCATGGAGTAGGGACCGGGCGACACGCCCGATTTGCCGTGGCCGCGCCGGTCATAGCGGATCACGCGAAAGATCTGCCTGAGCGCCTTCATTTGCGGCTCCCACATTGCCATCGTCGTCCCCAGCGAGTTCGACAGCATCAAGGTCGGGCCACTGTCGCGGCCCTCGACCGAAACATTGAGCAGGCACCCATCGGCGTCGATCATCGGCATTTTCTTTTTCCTTTTTCATGCGCGGCTTAAAACCGCCGGTTATTTATCTTCAAGGGAAGCGAGCAGGCGATCGATCAGGGTTTGCGAGACGCCTTGATAGGCCATCGGTTCCAGCAATTGCGTGATACGTTTCGCGTCAAGATGGGCGGTGATTTTCGGATCACTCTCCAGCGCCGCGCGCAGGCCCGTCTTTTGGGCGACGGCTTTTTTGCTTGCCGTCTCCACCAGGTGATGCGCCTCTTGCTTGCCGACCTTTTCGGCCAGCGCAAACGCAACTGCTTCCGCCATGATCAGGCCGCCGGTCGCATCGAGATTGGCGCGCATGCGCGCGACATCGACTTCAAGGCCTTCCGCAATATCGACGGTGGCGGCCAGCGCGCCTGAGGTCACGAGCAAAAGGCTCGGCAAGGTTGGCCATTCCGCGTGCCAGGGCCCGGCGCTGCGTTCGTGATCGCCGACTTGCGCCGCGAGAATCGTCGCCGCGAGATTCGGCGCCATGGTGGCGGCGGCAAGCGCGCTGGCAGCGGCGACCGGGTTGCGCTTGTGCGGCATGGTGGAAGAGCCGCCGCGGCCTTCGCCTGACGGCTCGAAGGCTTCCGCAACATCGGTCTGCATCATCAACTGGACGTCGCGGGCGATCTTGCCGCAGGTGCCGGCGACGATGGCGAGCACCGAGGCTGCTTCCGCAATCCGGTCACGGTGGGAATGCCATGGCGCTTCCGGCAACGGCAGCCGAAGGACCTCTGAAAGCTTTTCGGCAACTTTCCACCCCTGATCGCCGAGCGCTGCGAGCGTGCCGGCAGCACCGCCGAACTGAAGCGCAAGCGCGTGGCGTTTGAGATGAAGCAAGCGGCCGCGCGAGCGGTGCAGCGCGGCGGCATATTCCGCGAGCTTCAGTCCGAACGGCATCGGTAGCGCATGCTGCAGCCAGGTCCGCGCCACCACGGCTGTCTTGCGGTGTTGTTGGGCCAGCCGCGCAAAGCCAGCAATGGCGCGATCGATATCCGACAGCAGGGCGTCGATGCCGGCGCGCAAGGTCAGCATGGCGGCGGTATCGATCACGTCCTGGCTGGTGGCGCCCCAATGGACGTAGCGGGCGGCGTCCTTGTCAGTCCTGGCCACTTCAGTCGTGAGCGCCTTGACGAGGGGGATCGCCAGATTGCCAGACCGTGTGGCGGCCTCAGCCAGTGCCGCGAGATCAAAACTACCAGCATTGCAGGCTTTCGCGATCGCCTCGGCGCCGTCAGGCGGGACAATACCGGCGGCGGCCTCCGCGCGCGCCAGCGCCGCCTCGAAATCGAGCATGTGTTGCAGGTAGGCCAGGTCGTCGCAGACCGCGCGCATGGCGGCGCTGGAAAGCATGGGCGCGAGCAGGGGCGAGAGCGAGGTACTCATCAAGCGGGACCTAACCATCCTTGCTGACCGATGCCAATCTCAAAACGAGAACGCAACCCTGCCGCGCCCGCGAATCCGCATGACACGATGGGTCGCGCTCTTCCTTTTGGGGCGTTCGTGCATTAGTTCATAGACTCAAGATTGGAAGCGAACGGAGACGCACATGGCCATGACGATGCAGGGGGAAGTCCAGCTTGGGGCTTCGCGCGAGGCGGTCTGGGCCAAATTGAACGACCCCGAGGTGCTCAAGGCCTGCATTCCCGGATGCGAGGAACTGGAGCGGACCGAGGATAACAACGGTTTTCGCGCGGCGGCGAAAATGAAGGTCGGTCCGGTGTCAGCCCGCTTCAAGGGCAAGGTCGCGCTGAGTGATCTCGACCCGCCGAACGGCTACAGGATCTCCGGCGAAGGCGAGGGCGGGGTCGCCGGCTTTGCCAAGGGCGGCGCCACCGTGGCGCTGTCGGAAAAGGATGGCGGTACGCTTTTGAAGTACGACGTCGAGGCGCAGATTGGCGGCAAGCTTGCCCAGCTCGGGCAACGCCTGGTGAACGGCGCGGCCAAGAAACTGGCGGATGAGTTTTTCGCGAATTTCGCCAAGGCGGTCGAAGGCTGATTTTCCGCTCACCCTTGAATGGCGGCCTTCCGCGCAGTACCCGTTTGCGTTCTATCCCCGCCAAGCCATGCGGCGATGAGGTTGCTCATTGCCGGCATGGCCCATATTATAGCCCTGAAACAACTGAAATGACTGCGCCGCCGGGTAGCGTCGGCGCGGATGAAGAGAGCCCGTAAATGGCGAAAATCTCCCTGATCGTGAACGGAAATCCCGTTAACGCCAATGTCGATCCCCGCACGCTTCTCGTGCAATTCCTGCGCGAGAATCTGCGGCTCACCGGCACCCATGTCGGCTGCGATACCTCGCAATGCGGCGCCTGCGTGGTGCATCTCGATGGCAAGGCGGTCAAATCCTGCACCACGTTGGCGGTGATGGCGGACGGGCACGAGGTCCGGACGATCGAGGGGCTGGCGGTCGACGGCGGGCCATTGCATCCGATGCAGGAAGCCTTTCGCGAGCATCACGGCCTGCAATGCGGCTTTTGCACCCCCGGCATGATCATGACCGCGGTCGATATCGTCCACCGCAGGGGCCACGATCTCTCCGACCACACGATCCGCGAAGAGCTTGAAGGCAACCTTTGCCGCTGCACCGGCTATCAGAACATCGTGCTGTCGATCGCCGCCGGCGCCAAGGCGATGGCCAAATCCGACCTCGCTTAAAGCCTCACGCAACCGTCGGGCGACATCCAGGGAATACCGATGTACGAATTCAAATATCATCGTCCGGAGACCGTGCGGCAGGCGGCCAATCTCCTGATCAAGAACGAAGACGCCAAGGTGATCGCGGGCGGCCACACGCTGCTGCCGGTCATGAAGCAGCGGCTCGCAAGCCCGCCGCATCTGGTGGACCTTTCCCATATCGAAGGGCTCGACGGCATCGAGATGAAAGGCCGCTCGCTCGCCATCGGCGCCACCGCGACCCATCATGCGGTTGCGAATTCGGCCATCGTCGGCGAAGCGATCCCGGCGCTCGCTTATCTCGCCGGCCTGATCGGCGACCCGGCCGTGCGTCATCGCGGCACCATTGGCGGTTCGCTCGCCAACAATGACCCGACCGCCGACTATCCTGCAGCGGTTCTAGCGCTGGGCGCCACCGTCGTCACCAACAAGCGACGCCTCAAGGCGGAAGAATTCTTTCAAGGGATGTTCTCGACCGCGCTGGAGAACGACGAGATCATCACCAAAGTGATGTTTCCGGTCCCAAAGAAGGCGGCCTATGTCAAATTCCGCAACCAGGCCTCGCGCTATGCGCTGGTCGGGGTGTTCGTCGCCAAACGGCCGTCGGATGTGCGCGTCAGCGTGACCGGTGCGGGCGGCGACGGCGTGTTCCGCGTGACAGCGTTCGAGGAGGCGCTGAAGAAGCGTTTTTCGCCGAAGGCGCTCGACGGCTTGACGGTGCCGGCCGAAGGACTGAACAGCGACCTGCACGGCAGCGCCGAGTATCGCGCCCATCTGATCGCGGTGATGGCACGGCGCGCCGTCGAAGCCGCAACCGTGAAATCCTAAGACTTGGCTATTCTCGCTGCAGCAAGGCTCGCTCATTTATGACCGCATCGGCGCTGCCAAATTCCGTCGATGCCATGCTGGATCTGTTGTCCTCGCGCGGCTACCTGGCCGAGCGTTCGCTCGCGACCGTCACCTATTTGTCGCTGCGCATGGGCCGGCCGCTGTTTCTCGAAGGCGAGGCCGGCGTCGGCAAGACCGAGATCGCCAAGGTGTTATCGGCGGCAATGGGGCGCAAGCTGATCCGCCTGCAATGCTACGAAGGCCTGGACGCGGCTTCCGCCGTCTATGAGTGGAACAGCGCCGCTCAGATGATCGCGATACGGCTTGCAGAAGCCGCCGGCGATACCGACCGCGAGCAGCTCTCGGGCGATATTTTCGCCGAGCGTTTTCTGATCAAGCGGCCGCTGTTGCAGGCGCTCGAGCCGGATGTCGCCGGCGCGCCGGTGCTTCTGATCGACGAACTCGATCGCGCGGATGAGGCATTCGAGGCCTATCTGCTGGAGATCCTGTCCGACTTCCAGATCACGATTCCCGAATTCGGCACCGTGAAGGCGCCGCAGCCGCCGATCGTGATCATCACTTCAAACCGTACCCGCGAAATCCACGACGCCCTGAAGCGGCGATGTCTCTATCACTGGGTCGATTATCCCAACGCCGAGCGGGAGCTTGCGATCGTGAAATCGCGCGTGCCCGGCATTTCCGCGAAGTTGTCGCAGCAGGTGGTGCGCTTCGTGCAGGCGCTGCGGCATCAGGATTTCTATAAGTCGCCGGGTGTTGCCGAAACGCTCGACTGGGCCAACGCGCTTACCGAACTCGATGCGCGCTCGCTGACGCCGGAAGTGATCGGCGACAGCCTGGGTGCGCTGCTCAAATACCAGGACGACATCGCCCGCTTGCAGGGCGAGACGTTACAAAAAGTTTTGAAGGAAGCGACGAGCGAGAATTGATCGCGCGCCGACGAGGTCTCGAACCGATGACCATCGATCACCTTTCATCGCCTGCCGGCCGGGCGGCTGACAACATCATCGGCTTTGCTCGTGCGTTGCGTACGGCGGGCGTTCCGGTCGGGCCGGGCGCGGTCATCGACGCCGTGAACGCGCTTCAACTCGTCGACATCGGCAACCGTGCCGATGTATTCGCGACGCTTCAGGCGATCTTCGTCAAGCGCCACGAGCATGCGCTGATTTTTGCGCAGGCATTCGATTTGTTCTTCCGCGCCGCCGACGATTGGAAGCAGATGCTGGATTCGGTGCCGCTGCCTGATCAGGCGAGGAAAAAGCCGCCGCCGGCCTCGCGCCGCGTCCAGGAGGCGTTCTCGCAAAGCCAGATCACGGAGACGCCGCAAGCGAAAGCAGAAGAGATCCGGCTTTCGGTTTCCGACAAGGAGATCCTGCAGAAGAAGGATTTTGCGCAGATGACCGCGGCCGAGATTGCCGAAGTCACGCGCGCCATCACGGACATGAAACTGCCGCAGGCGGAATTGCGTACCCGTCGCTACCGTCCCGACGCACGCGGTTTGCGGTTCGACATGCGCCGTACCCTGCGCGGATCGCTCCGCACCGGCGGCGACATCGTCGATATCTACAGGCTAGGGCGGATCGAGAAGCCGGCGCCGATCGTGGCGCTGCTCGATATCTCCGGCTCGATGAGCGAATATACCCGCTTGTTCCTGCACTTTCTGCATGCCATTACCGATGCGCGCAAGCGCGTCTCGGTGTTTCTGTTCGGCACCCGCCTGACCAATGTGACGCGCTCCTTGCGCGCGCGTGACCCCGACGAGGCGCTGGCAAGCTGTTCCTCGGCGGTGGAGGACTGGGCGGGTGGGACACGGATTGCGACCTCGCTCCATACCTTCAACAAGCTCTGGGGACGGAGGGTGCTCGGTCAGGGCGCGATCGTGCTGTTGATTTCCGACGGGCTCGAGCGCGAGGCGGACACGCGCCTTGCCTTTGAAATGGACAGGTTGCACCGTTCCTGCCGTCGCCTGATCTGGCTTAACCCGCTACTTCGGTATGGTGGCTTTGAGCCCAAGGCGCAGGGCATCAAAATGATGCTGCCGCACGTTGACGAATTCCGCCCGGTGCATAATTTGAAGTCCATCGAAGGGCTGATCGAGGCGCTTTCGTCGATGCCGCAAACGCATCACCGTAGCCTGATCCGACCCGCAGCTTGAACGAAGAACCAGCGAGGCTTCCATGCTTGACCGCGACGAAGACATTCTGAAAGCCGCTGAGGACTGGCAGAAGGCCGGCCACGGTGTGGCACTGGCCACCGTCGTTGAAACCTGGGGTTCGGCGCCACGGCCGGCCGGCTCCAATCTCGTGATCAACGACGATGGGACTTTCCTGGGCTCGGTTTCCGGTGGCTGCGTCGAGGGTGCCGTCGTCACCGAGGCGCTGGACGTGATCGCCAGCGGCGAACCCAGGACGCTCGAATTCGGCGTCGCGGACGAGACCGCCTGGAATGTCGGCCTGTCCTGCGGCGGTACGATCCGCGTGTTTGTCGAGAAAGTTGGCTAATTGTGAAACTGGCGACCCTGAAGGAACTGAACGCTGAGCGCGCCGCGCGACGGCCGGTGATTGTGGTCACCGATACCGCCAGTGGCGAGCAGCGGCTGGTCAAGGCCGCCGATTTCGCCGCCGATCCCTTGCGTGCCGAGCTTTCCAAGCAATTGCGCATGGGCAAGAGCGCCAATGTCGAAGTCGGCGGCAAGAAGCTGTTTCTCAATGTTTATGCGCCGACCGCGCGCATGGTGATCATCGGCGCGGTTCATATCAGCCAGGCGCTGGCGCCGCTGGCGCGCTCGCTCGGATATGATGTGACGGTGGTCGATCCGCGTACGGCCTTTGCAAGCCCCGAGCGCTTCCCCGATGTGCCCTTGATTGCCGAATGGCCCGACGTCGCGCTGCCGCCGCTTAACATCGATCATTACACGGCATTTGTCGCGCTGACGCATGATCCGAAAATCGACGACCCGGCCCTGTTACATGCCTTCGCGCGCGACTGCTTCTATATCGGCGCACTCGGTTCGCGTAAGACGCACGCCAAGCGCGGCGAGCGGTTGAAGGGGCAGGGCGCGACCGACGCCGATATCGCGCGCATCCATGCACCGATTGGGCTTGCGATCGGCGCGGTCTCGCCGTCCGAGATCGCAGTGTCGATCATGGCCGAGATCACCGCGAGCTTGCGGATGGGACAAGACAAAGAAGCTGCGGCATGAAATTCGGCCCTGCCAGTCCGGCTGATGCGATCGGTGGCGTCACCGTCCACACCCTGCGTCAGGGCTCGCTGGTGCTTAAAAAAGGCACCACGATTGGCCCGGCAGAGGTCACGGCGCTGAACCGGGCCGGCGTCAAGGAAATCGTGGTGGTGCGGCTTGAGGAAGGCGACGTCTCGGAGGACGTTGCGGCCGCCGGCATCGCGCAGGCGGTTGCCGGCACCGGCATCAATGTGGAACGCGCCTTCACCGGCCGCGCCAATCTGTTCGCCGCCAAAGCCGGCGTGCTGGTGGTGGACCGCGCGGCGGTCGACCGCATCAACGGCGTCGACGAAGCGATCACCTTTGCAACGCTGTCGGCATTCAAGCCGGTGGTCGAAGGCGAGATGGTTGCGACCGTGAAGCTCATTCCGTTCGGCGTCGAGGCCAGCTTGCGCGATGCGGCGGTCGAGGCGGCCAAGGGCGGCGCGCTGCGGATCGCGCCTTATGTCATCAAGCGCGTCGGCGTGATCTCTACTTTGTTGCCGGGGCTCGCGCCGAAGGTCGTGGACAAAACGATCAGGGTCACCGCGGAGCGGCTGGCGCCTGCGGGCGCAGCCATCATCGCCGAGCGCCGCGTGCCGCACGACGAGACCGCGCTGAAGGCGGCGATGAAGGAATTGCTCGGACTTGGCGCGCAACTCGTGATCGTGTTTGGCGCTTCCGCGATCGCCGACCGGCGCGACGTGATCCCGGCGGCGCTCACGGGTATCGGCGGCATGATCGATCATTTCGGCATGCCGGTCGATCCAGGCAATCTGCTGTTGATCGGCAAGGCCGGAAACATTCCGGTGCTTGGCGCGCCCGGCTGCGCGCGTTCGCCGGTGGAAAACGGCTTCGACTGGGTGCTGATGCGCCTGCTTGCGGGACTCAAGGTGACCCGCACCGAGCTGACGGGAATGGGCGTCGGTGGGCTGTTGATGGAAATCGTGACACGGCCACAGCCGCGCGAAATCCTTGAGGCCGACGGCAACCGGCATGTCAGCGCGGTCGTGCTGGCCGCGGGCCGCTCGACCCGGATGGGTGGTCCGAACAAGTTGTTGGCCGAACTTGACGGTCAAAAGCTGGTCCGGATCGTCACCGAGCAGGCGCTCGCCTCGAAGGCCAAGGACGTCATCGTCGTCACTGGCCATCAGGCCGAACTGGTCGAGAAGGCGCTTGCCGGGCTTGAGGTGAAATTCGTCCGCAATCCGGATTTCGCGCATGGCCTTGCGAGTTCGGTGAAGGCCGGCATATCGGTGGTGCCCAAGCAGGCGGACGGCGCCGTGGTCTGTCTCGGCGACATGCCGATGATCTCGGCCGATTTGATCGACCGCCTGATCGACGCCTTCGCGCCGGATCGCGGCAATTTGATTGCGGTCCCCGTCAGCGACGGCCGGCGCGGCAATCCCGTGTTGTGGTCGCGCCGCTTCTTCAACGAATTGATGACGCTCGATGGCGATGTCGGCGCCCGTCATCTCATTGCCAAACATAATGAAGCGGTGGCGGAAGTCCCGGTCGAGGGGGAGGGCGCCTTTCTCGATATCGACACACCGCAAGCGCTGGAAGCCGCGCGCGGCGGTTAGACATCAAACGGCGAATACCGCGCCCACGCCACGTCCGCCAATTTTTTCGATCTCTACTCTTCATTCACCAACTGGAAACGTCCTCTCCTTAGATTTCCGCTCGCTTGGAATGGGGGAGGGGTCCTTTGATCGTTTCGACTGCTGTCGCGCGGCGACGCGCGCTATTTGTGCTTGCCTTCACGCTTGTGGTCGGTGTCTCACGTTTCGTGACAGAAAGCCGTGCCGCCGGCGCCTTCGCGATCGGCAAATGCGGCGCCTATGGGCAGGCCTATGACTATCCGGCCGAAAACGCCGCACGCGCTGCCGCGCTGAAACAATGCAGCGGTGACTGCAAAGCGGTCACCATGAAGCGCGCTTGTGCCGCGTTTTCCGTCGACATGGCCAATCCCTGCGGTGCCCACGGCTATGCGGTGAAGCCGCACATTTCGAGTTCGCTCAACGAAGCAACCCGCGAATGCTACAAATACGGCGGCAAGGAATGCGTGATCCGCGCCTGGGCCTGCGACGCCAAGGGGTGATACGACAGGCGTCGCAATAGCATCGGCGCGAAAATCTTGCTCTAACATGACGGGTTTTGGGATCCTTCGCGGATTCGAAATCACGTCCTTTGGAGCCATCGATGCAATTCGACACCAAGATCGCGGTCGTGATCCGGGCCGATCTCGAAGCCTGGCAAAAGCTGAACGTGGCTGCCTTTCTCGCTGGCGGCATCGCGGCTGCGTTTCCGGAATGCATCGGCGAGCCATATGTGGACGGTTCAGATACGCGCTATCTATCGCTGATCGGACAGCCGATCCTGATCTATGGCGCCGATCGCGCGGCGCTTTCCCGCGCGCTGGAGCGGGCGTTGGTGCGCAACGTGACTCCGGCCGTCTATACTGAAGACATGTTCAGGACCACGCATGACGCCGCCAACCGCGAGGTGGTGAGGGCGGTCGCCCGTGCCGATCTCAATCTTGTGGGAATTGCCATGCGCGCCGAGCGTAAGGTGATCGACAAGGTCGTCGATGGCTTGAAATTCCACAGCTGACGCGTGACGTGACCGACCCGGCGAAAGAGAAGCAGCGCTACGCTTGTTTGGCGAGGAGATTATCGACCCCGACCCCGTCGCGTTCTTCGATGATCTCGGCAATCCATCGCCGGTGACAATGCTGGTGGTCGCGCTCATAGCAGAGGATGCAAACGGGGCCGGATTTCTTCACGAGTGCAGACAACTCGTCCAGTTCTTCCTTGGCCTGGGGCGTCTTGAGGTGCTTCGCATAGATCTTATGCAACGTCTCGTATTGGCCGGCACGCGCGGCCAGCCGTCCCTCCTTCGGCGTGCCGAGCCCGCGCAAATGCACGTAAGCGATGCCGCGCTCGTCGAGACCTGCGGCCAGCTGGCTTTTTGAAAAGCCGGGGCGGCGCGAAGAGGCAACAGCCCGAACATCGACGAGCAATTTCACGCCGGCCTGCTCAAGCTCATCGAGCACGGATTGGGCTGGCGTCTGCTCATAGCCGATGGTGAAAAGCGTCTTGCGTCTGGCCACGGCCTAACGTCCTGGTTAGCTGACGCGTGCGATCAGTTCCATCGCACCGGCAGGCGCGCGAATCTTCCCCTCGTGGATCACGTAAGCAAAGACATCGCGAGGCATTTTCTTTGGTTTCGTATCATCGACGCGCGGAAGGTCGTCGGGTTCGCCGCCTTCCGCCCACAACTGCAACCGCTTCGCCCAGGCATCGAGTTGTTTCGGCGGGTAGCAGGTCTTGATCTCGTCATCTCCCTTCTGCAGCCGCGCATAAACGAAATCACTGGCGACGTCCGCAATCGCCGGATATTTGCCGTGCTCGGCAAACACCACGGGCGTTTCGAACTTCCGGATCAGCGCCACGAAGTCAGGCACGCAAAAGCTGTCATGTCGCACCTCGACCACATGCCGCAAATGCCGGCCCTCAAGTTCGCGCGGCAAGAGTTCAAGGAATTTGCCGAAATCCGCTTCGTCGAATTTCTTGGTCGGCGCGAACTGCCAGAGCACTGGGCCGAGGCGATCGCCGAGTTCGAGCACGCCGGAATCGTAAAACCGCTTCACGGAATCGCCGGCCTCCGCCAGCACGCGGCGGTTGGTGGCAAAACGCGGGCCTTTCAGCGAGAACACAAAGCCGTCGGGCACCTCGCGCGCCCACTTGCGAAAACTCTCCGGCTTCTGCGAACCGTAATAGGTGCCGTTGATCTCGATCGAGGTGAGTTTCGAAGCCGCGTATTGCAGCTCTTTGGCCTGGACAAGCTTTTCGGGGTAGAACACGCCGCGCCAGGGCTCGAAGGTCCAGCCGCCGATGCCGATGAAGATACGGCCGGATTTCCCGGCGGTTTTGGAGGCGGGGGCTTTGCTCACGGATGATCTCGCTCTTGGGCACGTAAAGGGGGGGCTGGCAGCCGAAGCGTAGTCAAACCGGTCCGCGTTGGCCAGTTCGCGTGCCGGGCAAATCGAGCCCCTTGTAAAACGGGCAATCGTTCCTATCTGGCTCCTAACGGCGACGTTGATGCTTCATAGCTCCGGCGCTGGGACGACCACGAAATAGCTCGGCTGCGCCGGATGTACGCGCGCCATCTGTTCGTGGTCGTTGGCATTTTTGGGGATGGTTTCGCCCCAAAAAGCGTTGTTCCCGGCCGTTCCCTTGGCTCCCATCCTGCGATCGGATATACGCTGGCGTCATGAATGACGCTTTGCAAATGGGGGCCGGGAGTCCAACCCAAGTCGTTGGTTTACCTAAGCTTTCTGTCGTTATCCCGACCTTCAATGAACGGGACAATGTCACCACGCTGTTTCGGCGGCTGGAAAAGACGCTTGCCGGCATCCCGTTCGAAGCCATCTTTGTCGACGACAATTCGCCTGACGGCACCTGGCAGGTCCTGCGCGCGCTCTCGCGCGAGGACGGTCGCGTGCGCTGCATCCGGAGGATCGGACGGCGCGGCCTGTCCGGCGCCTGCATCGAGGGCATCCTGGCCTCGAGCGCGCCGTGCGCGGCGGTGATCGACGCCGACTTGCAGCACGACGAAACGCAACTGCCGAAGATGCTCGCGCTGCTGCAAGGTGGCGAATTCGATCTCGTGATAGGCAGCCGCTATATCGAGGGCGGCAGCGCGGACAGTTTCAACCGCCACCGGGCGGGCGCCAGCGCACTCGCGACCGAAGTCGCCAAGCGCGCGTTGAAGGTTGAGGTCGCCGATCCCATGAGCGGCTTCTTCATGATCCGCCGCGACCGCTTCGAAGAACTCGCGTCACAATTGTCCACGCAGGGCTTCAAGATTCTGCTGGATGTGGTGGCGACCGCCCACGGCGCGCTCCGCATCAAGGAAATTCCATACACCTTCGGCTCGCGGCTGCATGGCGAAAGCAAGCTCGACTCCATGGTGGCGCTGGATTTTCTGGGGCTGGTGCTCGCAAAACTCACCCACGATGTGGTGTCGCTGCGGTTTTTGCTGTTTGCGATGGTCGGCTCGCTCGGGCTTGTCGTGCATTTGGCAGCGCTCTATGTAGCGCTCGAGATTTTCCACGTGCCGTTTGCGGGAGCGCAGGCCTGTGGCGCGCTATGCGCGATGACCAGCAACTTCATCCTGAATAATTTCCTCACCTACCGGGACCAGCGGCTGAAAGGCTTTGCGATCCTGCGCGGCCTATTGTTGTTCTATCTCGTTTGCAGCGTCGGACTCTTCGCCAATGTCGGCGTGGCGTTCTCGGTCTACGATCAGCAACCGATCTGGTGGCTTGCAGGTGCGGCCGGCGCGCTGATGGGCGTGGTCTGGAATTACGCGATGTCCGGACTGTTCGTCTGGCGCAAGCGATGAACCCTTCATGAGTCCGGCAGAAGCTCGGCTCGTTCGCAACACCATCCTGACTGTCGTGGCTCTCGTCTTGCTGCGGCTGGTCGGCGCGGCCTGGACGCCGCTGACCTTCGACGAAGCCTATTACTGGATCTGGTCGAAGAATCTCGCCTTCGGCTATTACGATCACCCGCCCGGCGTTGCGCTGGTGATCCGCCTCGGCACCATGATCGCCGGCGATACCGAGCTTGGCGTGCGGCTGGTGTCGATCCTGCTCGCGCTGCCGATGAGCTATGCCGTCTATCGCACGGCCGAAATTCTGTTCGGCGGGAGGCAGCTGGCGGCCAACGCCACCATTCTTCTGAACGTCACGTTGATGGCGGCGGTCGGTACCCTGATCGTCACGCCGGATTCACCGCTTCTGGTCGCTTCCAGCTTTGTGCTGTTTTTTCTCGCCAAGGTGTTGGAGAGCGGCCGTGGCGTATGGTGGCTCGCGGTTGGCGCTGCCGCGGGCGCAGCGCTGGCATCGAAATACACTGCAATGTTCTTTGGGCCGGCGATCCTGATCTGGCTGATCAGCGTTCCCAAGCTCAGGCGATGGCTGCTCTCGCCGTGGCTGTATCTCGGCGGGCTAACGGCGTTGATGGTTTTTTCTCCCGTCATTTTCTGGAACGCCGAGCACGGTTGGGTTTCCTTCATCAAGCAGCTTGGCCGCGGCGAGGTCACAAGTTTCAAGCTCTCGTTCATCGGCGAACTGATCCCGACCCAGATTGCATTTGCGACACCGCTGGTTTTCATTCTCGGTGCGATGGGCCTCTATGCGCTGATGCGGCGCGAAGGCGGCGCGCTCGCGTCGCGCGCGCTGATCAGCGCGATGTTCTGGATCATCACACTCTATTTCCTCTGGCATTCGCTGCATGCCCGCGTCGAAGCAAACTGGTTTGCGCCGGTTTATCCGGCGCTCGCGATCGCCGCCGCGGTCGCCGCCAACCTGACACAGTGGGAGCGAGTGTCGCAATACGTGGCGGATTTCTGCCTGCGCTGGGCTTCGCCGGTCGGCATTTTGATGTTTGCGGCTCTGATCGTGCAAGCCAATACGGGCGTGCTATCAGGCTTTCGCCGCGATGCGACGGTTCGCAGCGTCGGCGTCGGCTGGCCGGCGCTCGCCGCCGAGATCGAGGCCACGCGGGCGCGCGTCGGTGCATCTTGCGTGCTGGCGCCCGATTACGGCACGGCAAGCTGGCTCACCTTTTATCTTCCGAAGGATACCTGTGTGGTGCAGCCGACCCAGCGCATCCGCTGGGTCAACATGGCCGAACCCGATCCGGCCAAACTGTCGGGCAAGCTTCTGTGGGTTGACGAAGTGCGTGCCAACCTCCAGCCATACGTGACTGACACGTTCGCGAAGATAGAGAGGGTCGGGGAATTCAAGCGCATGCGCGGGCCGCTCGTGATTGAAACCTACGGGCTCGATCTCGTCGACGGGGCGAAGCAAGCGGTGCTCGACAATTCGCCGCCGCCGGAGTTGCAATAGAGGCGTGCGATCGCTCGCGTAAATATGGCGGATTCAAGGAAAGCGAATTGCGAAGAACCACGGCCCTTTACGGGTTCTTCCGCCGCAAATCCGTACCATTTCGGGACTGCCTCACAACTGCCGCGCACTTAATCGCCATTTAACTAAAACTTGCCTTAATGCCGTCCCGCGCCTCTGCGAAATGCTGCCGGTGAGTTCGGCGGACGATCGTACTGGCCGCCGTTCGAAGGTGCCCGCGCCGTGCACCTTGGAGCGGCGGTTATTGGGGGAGACGAGGTGGAACCAGTCCGGATGCAAGGCGAATGACTGTCAGTGTAGTTGCGTGTTACGAGTTCGCGGCACCCACTCTTAAGAGACCAGCCCGCAAAGTGACCTCGCAGAGTCTGTTCACTGCATCAGCAGTGATCGGACTCGTGATCGGTTGCGGCTGGACGGTTTACGCCAATATTTTTGCGGCCAGCCCTTATCCAGAACTTGGCGGCACCAGTTTCGATGCGCCGGTCGCGCGCCGTTTCGTCGACCTTTCCGTCCACAGTGTTGCGCGGATTGAGCCTCCGACGGTTGAAGCGCCGGAAGCCGTAGCGGCCGAGCCCGCGCTTTCCTTCCTTGATCGTTTCGCCGCCGCTTCGCCGCAAGGCGTCGCGCCCGCGCCCGTGCCTGAAGAACCCGTGAAGCTCGCGGTAGCGCCGAAGCCCGAACCTCTGAAGCTCGCTGAAGCGCCCAGAGCAAAGGAGACGGCGCGAGAGACACCGAAGGAGCCGTCAAAGGAGGCTGCGAAGTTTCAGCTCGCGTCGGTTTCGCCGGCGGCGCAGCCGGCCGATCCTCCGCAAGGCGGCGTCTCCAAGATCCGCGAGATGGCGCAGCGCGCGAAAAATGCAATCCTGTCGCTTGGCTCCGGCGAGCGTCAATCGATCGTCGACAAGCTATGGGGCAAGGAGCCGTCTTCGCGTAATCCGGTTTTGGCTTATGCTTCCGCCGATGCCAGCGCCACTGTGAATGTCACCGGCAGCGTCGGCCGCGAGCAGAATCCGATGCTCGGTGGCTCGCCGCCTTACGATCGCGACACCGCCGTCTACGACATCACCGCGCACACGGTGTATCTGCCCGACGGCACCAAGCTCGAGGCGCATTCCGGCCTGGGATCAAATCTCGACGATCCGCACTCCTCACGCGTTCGCATGCGCGGCGTGACGCCGCCGCATATCTACACGCTGAAGCCGCGCGAGTCGTTGTTTCACGGCGTAGCGGCGTTGCGGCTGACGCCGGTCGGCGGCGAGGACGCCATTTACGGCCGCGAAGGCCTGCTCGCGCATTCCTTCATGCTCGGGCCGAACGGCGATTCCAACGGTTGTGTCTCGTTCCGCGACTACAATGCCTTCCTCAGCGCCTACCACAACCAGGGTATCCGCAAACTCGCCGTCGTCGCGCGGGTGGATTAAGCGGGCAGGGCTTCGACTTCAAGGGCTTTGTCCACTTTCGATTGATTTCCGCTTTCGGTTTTTAGGACGTGTCGGTAGTGTCGCTCGCATGTCCGAGCCAGACTTTCAGCCGACACTCACCGGCCCCAACATCACCATCAGACCGATCAGACAGGACGATTGGGCGGAGCTATATGCAGCCGGCTCCGATCCGAAGATTTGGGAAGTGCATCCGGTTTCCACCCGATACACCGAGCCTGAGTTTCGAAAATTCTTCGACGGTGCAGTCGCTTCCAAAATGGGCTTTGCGTTCGTCGACCGTGCCACCGGCCGTCTGATCGGATCGAGCCGCTATTACGGCTACGAGCTCGAGATCGGCGAAATCGAGATTGGCTGGACCTTCCTCGCCCGCAGCCATTGGGGCGGCGGCGCCAACCGCGAGGTCAAGCGCATGATGCTCGACCATGCTTTCACCTTCGTCGAGACTGTCGTGTTCTGGGTCGGCAACGAGAACTGGCGTTCGCAGGGTGCGATGACCAAGATCGGCGGGGTCAAACGCGAAGGTCTGTTCACCCGCGCGTTTTCCGGCGACAAGCCGTATTTTATTTTCGAGATCAGAAAAGGCCGCTATGAAGCGGGAGGCCGCGCGCTGTTGGCGTGAGTCGGAGAGGGGCTTTCATGACACCGGACGAAGGCGCCCGATCTCCGTGGATCACGGTGTGGTTCAGCCCGCGCCTGACTATCGAACGCCTCGTTATGACCCGGCCGACCTATTTCGTCTGGCTACTGGCGATCACGGGCACGATCGCTAGTCTCTACAACCAGATTTCGGTGATCGACGGCGCAACTTATCTTCTGAACTGGCAGCTTGCGCTGGGCCTCGTTCTGCTTGGCATATTCGCCGGCATCGCCTGGTTATATCTGGCGGGGGTGTTACTGAGTTGGATCGGTGGCCTGTTAGGCGGACGGGCGCCTGCTCTTCACCTGCGCGCGGCGTTTGCCTGGAGTGCCGTGCCGACGATCCTCGGCTTTATCGTGATCCTGGCAATTGGTGCCGCGAACGGTCGCGGAATTGCGCTGGACATCGTTCCGCTGGTGGTGGCCGCTTCTGCGTTGTGGTCGCTGGTCGTCTTCCTGCTGATGCTGGGGCGCATCGAACATTTCGGATTTTGGCGCACGATACTGACCTATCTGTTCAATCTGGTTCTGTGGTTTGCGGTTGCGCTCTTCATTCGCGGTTTTCTCTACCAGCCTTTCAATATTCCGTCGGCCTCCATGAGTCCGACGCTGCTTGTCGGCGACTATGTTTTCGTCGCGAAATTTGCCTATGGCTATAGCCGCTTTTCGCTGCCATTTTCGGCGCCGCTACCTTCGGGACGAGTGTTTTCCGTCGAACCGGCGCCCGGTGATGTCGTCGTGTTTCGCGTTTCGAAAGACCAGGCGATCGACTACGTAAAACGGGTCGTTGGACTGCCCGGCGATCGCATTCAGATGAAACAGGGCCAGCTTTACATCAACGACGTGCCGGTCAAGCGCGAGCGTCTGGCTGATATCTATGATGACGGCGCATGCGGGTTGGCATCCGGCACGTCCGCGAAACGCTGGCGCGAAACATTGCCGAACGACGTGACGTACGAGACGCTCGATTGTGTGGACAATGGCTTTCTCGACAGCACCGATGTTTACACCGTCCCGGACGGTCATTTCTTCATGCTGGGCGATAATCGCGATAACTCAACCGATAGCCGTGTGCTCTCGCAGGTCGGCTATGTTCCCCTTGATAATCTGATTGGCCGCGTGAGCTTGATCTTCTTCTCGCGCGAGGATGGAGGCGGGGCGCCGGCGCATGTTCGCGCCGACCGGATCGGCACAGTGGTGAGGTAAGCGATTTTTCGAGGCCTGCCAACAAAAACGACCTGTGATTTTAACGCTTTAATAACCGATATTGCTAACTCGAACTCCACGCTCGGATTTTATCCTTGTCCGCGGGGAGTGAAAAAAATGCTGAAAACCAGCAAAAGCTCGGTCGATGGAAAGGGTACGGTCGACGCCGGCGTTTTGGCCGACGGCGAGCAGCCTGGCCGACGCAATCCAATCCGCTGGCTCGTCATTTGCGGCATCCTGCTGATCGCGGCCATCGCGATCGGCACTGCGGTCATGATCACCAATTTCCGCGACCACGCGCTCGAGAGCAGCACGCGCGAACTTGAAAATACCGTCCTGTTGCTCGCTCGTCACTTCGACCAGCAACTGGAAGATGTCGAGGTGCCGCTCACCGACCTCATCGAACAAATCCATCAGGCCGGCATCGCCTCTCCGGACGATTTCAGGCGCCGGATGTCCACTCCCGACGTGTACCTGCAATTGAAGGAAAGGGTCAGCCGCGCATCCAAAATCGCTGGCGTCAATATCTATGATGCAGACGGGGTCCTGATCAATTCATCGGAAGCCTCGCCCGTTCCGAACATCAGGGTTGACGATCGCGATTATTTCAAAGCGCACAAGTCGAGCCCGGATCAGGCGCATCTCGAGATTGAGCTGGTGCAAAGCCGTTTTTACGGAAAGTGGAAAACGCTCATCACCCGCAAGGTGACCGGGAAAGACGGCCAGTTTCTCGGCGTCGTTTCGCGCGCCATCGCACCGGAAAAATTTGAGGAGTTCTTTTCCGCCGTTGCGCTCGGAAAAGATGCCGCGATCATCATGCACCATCATAATGGCGTGCTGTTGGCGCGCTATCCCCACGTCGAGGAGATCATCGGAAAGAATTTTAAAGTCGGCTCGACGCCGCAGGCGGCCATCCTGAGCATGGATCACGGCGCTGCCCGGTTGATCAGCCCCGTCGACGGGACGGAGCGGCTGGTTGCGGTGCGGAGCCTGGCTCGATTCCCGCTCACGGTCGTGGCGACGACCACGGTCGCCTCAGCCCTCGCCGAGTGGCAGGCACAAACCAAATTTCTGATCATCGCCGCGAGCCTTTCCGCCATCATCGCCGCGGTTATTCTCTGGCTGATCGTCCGGCGCCTGTCCTGGCAGCATTTGTCATCCCAGAACCGCGTGAAGCTGGAAAAGCAGCGGCTCGATACCGCTGTCGAAAATATGACGCAGGGCTTGACGTTGTTTGATCAAAACAAGCGTCTCGTCGTCTGCAATCAGCGATATATCGAGATGTACAGGCTGTCGCCCGAAGTGGTCAAACCGGGTTGCTGCCTTCGTGATCTGATCGCCCATCGAAACGAGCTCGGATTCATTCAAGTCGAGATCGACGAATACTGCTCCCGAATTCTCGAACACGTGGCGCGCGGGGAGACGGTTACCCTGCAATCCACGGAGGGACGTTCAATTCAAATTACGCATCGGCCGCTGTCCGATGGCGGCTGGGTGGCCACTCACGAAGACATTACCGAACGGACGCGCCAGGAGCAGGACACGTTTCAGCAGGCGACCGAGCTCGCACGCATCAACATGCAATTCGACGCCGCGCTGAGCAACATGGCGCAAGGGCTCTGCATGTTCGACGGTCAGAAGCGGCTCGTGGTTTGGAACGAACGCTATGCGGAGCTGTACCGGCTGCCGCCGGAGCTGCTGAAAATCGGAACGCCTCACCAGGCCATCATTGCCGACCGGATCTCCCACGGCATTCTCAAGGGAGAGACGAGCGACTCGGCGGCGCGAGAAAAGATTGCCTCCTTGAACCAGCTTCCGAAGGATACGGCATCGAGCAGGGTCGACGAATTTTCCGACGGCCGCTTCATCCTGGTTACCCGCCAGCCGATGGCGGACGGCGGCTGGCTGGCGACGCACGAAGACATCACCGAACGGCGACGGGCGGAGGCGGAGATCGTTCACCTCGCGCGCCACGACGCGTTGACCGGACTGGCGAACCGCGCTGAATTCAATGCGAAGCTCGAGGAAGCGAGCAAGCGGCTGAAGCGGAACGGCGGCGCAGTCACGGTCATGATGATCGACCTCGACAGGTTCAAAGCCGTCAACGACACGCTGGGGCATCCGGCCGGAGACCAGTTGCTGGTCGAAGTCGGGCAACGCCTGCAGTCCACCATCCGGGAAACCGATGTGCTGGCGCGATTGGGCGGCGACGAATTTGCGATCATCCAGGAGGGCGGACCCAATCAGCACGAGGCTGCGATTGCGCTCGCGCTTCGGATCATCGACGCCATTTCGCAGCCGTTCGACCTCAACGGTAACAGGGCCAATCTCGGGACCAGCATCGGAATTGTGCTGGCTCCCGAACATGAGACGGACCCCGAGGGATTGCTGAAGCGGGCGGACCTCGCGCTTTACGACGCCAAGGCCAATGGAAGGAACGATTACCGGTTTTTCCAAAATGAGCTTCTCGAGGTTGCCGATACCCAGCGGACGGCGGAGATCGAGCTGCGGGACGCCATCGAGCGGCAGGAATTCGAACTGCATTACCAGCCCGTCGTGGATGCGAAGACGCGGACGCTTTGCGGCGTCGAGGCTCTGGTCCGGTGGCGGCATCCGGCCAAGGGGCTGATTGGACCGGACAAGTTCGTTCCGCTCGCGGAATCAACCGGCCTTATCGTGCCGCTTGGCGAATGGATCCTGCGGCGGGCCTGCGCGGACGCCGCCTCCTGGCCCGCGCACGTCAAGCTGGCCATCAATATCTCGGCCATTCAGTTCAAGAAGGACGATCTCTTCGAGGTGATATTGTCGACCCTGGTGGAGACCGGCTTCACGCCCGGACGGCTGGAGCTCGAGATTACCGAGACGTCGCTTCTTGAAAATCAGGAAGCCCACCTCACCACCATACGTCAGCTCAAGAATCTCGGGATATCGATGGCGCTCGACGATTTCGGCACCGGCTATTCCTCGGTCAATTATCTGGCGAACTTTCCATTCGACAAGATCAAGATCGACAAGTCGTTCACGCAGGGCGTTCTCACCCGCCGCGACTGCAAGGCGGTCGTCGCCTCGACGCTTGCGCTCGCGCAAGGCCTCGGCACCGTCACGACCGCCGAGGGCGTCGAGACGGAAGAGCAGTTCGAATACATGCGTGCTGCCGGCGTGGACCTGGTGCAGGGCTATCTGTTCGGCCGGCCCGTGCCGATCGCCCAGCTCGATCTGAACGCCGCGCTCTCGCGACAGGAGCGGGTGGCGTAGTTCGTAAGGCAGGTTCAGATCGCGCCAAAGTTACGCCCGGCGCAGGAACCGCAACGCTCCACACAAGTTCTTTCGTTCGGAGCCTCATTGCAGGAGGGGATTCGAATGAAGCGTGTCATGGTGTTATTCGCCATATCGCTGCCGCTATCCACCCCGCTTGCATTCGGCCGGGTGCCGGAGCTGAACATCAAGGCGCTATGCGAGGCGAGATCGGCCGACGCGAAGAGGTCGCATTCGACCGCGGGACAGAGCACCGCCGAATGTGAGCATGACGAGGAAGCCGCAAAGCAGCAGCTTAACACGCTCTGGACATCGACCGCCGCTTCCACGCGAAATCAATGCGAAAGCGAGGCTCGCTCGTTGGGTACGTTGAGCTATCTCGATCTCGTTACCTGCATCCAAATGACGGACGAGATCAAGTCGGACGCAAAAAAGAAGACCTCGAACAAGTGAGGTTGCTATAGGCAGGCGGCCCCAAAATCGCTTATGGCATTTTGGGAATGCGCACCGGGCGGATCACATTTCCTCCAAGCCGGCAGTGGGTGTCGAGAAAAGCGCCGATGCGACCGCTGACGCCAGGCGCGCCGGCCCGAAGCCGGTCGCTTGGCATAATCTGGGTTTGCGATGTCGGCGATCCGATCAGGATCGGATGGGTCGGCGTCCACGACCCGTCTGGATTATTGAAAAAACTGTTGCAGGCGGGATCAGCAAGAGCCGCGGATGTTCCGGCAAATGCAGCGGCCATCGAGCCGATCACAACCGCTACAGCAAATCCAGGTCTGGTAAATCCAGGTCTGGTAAATTCAAGTCTCATGGCCAAACCGTCTCCACCATCGCTTTCGTCTCTCGAGCGAGTTGGTGGAACGTTACGGTTTCACTGTGAAACCCATACGACCGGACCGCTTTGCTACTTGCTGCAAGCAGAAACCCCGGCATCGCTGCCGCGGCTTCTGCTTCTCACGGCGAAGTTCAGGCGTTGGTGCCGCCGTCGACGGTCAGACTGGCGCCCGTGATATAGGATGCTTCCGGACCCGCAACGAAGGCCACCATTGCCGCGATGTCGTCCACGGTTCCGTAGCGTTTGAGCGCGGTATTCGCCGTTTGGGGTTCAGCCCAATCGCCCGAAGCTGGGTTGAGTTCTGTGTCGATCGGGCCCGGCTGGATGTTGTTGACGGTGATGCCGCGGTCTCCTACCTCCCGGGCCAGTCCTTGCGTAAACATCCGGATGGCCCCCTTGGTTGCGGAGTAGGCGACGAGCCCCGGGGTCATCATGCGCTCGCCGACGCAAGAGCCTATGTTGATGATGCGGCCCCCCTTGTTGATGTGCTTCAGCGCGGCATGGGTTGCGATTAATACACCGCGCAGGTTGAGGTCGATGACGCGGTCGAATTCTTCCAGCGTGCTTTCTTCGAATGCCTTCGGGATTGCCGTGCCCGCATTGTTCACGAGCACATCGAGTTTGCCGAAAGAGCCCACCGTCTTGTCGATCGCGGATTGTACCGCCGCGGCGTCGGTCGCGTCCGCCTGGACCGCAATCGCCTGTCCTCCGGCGTCTTTGATGGTCTTGACGACCGCTGCGGCCGCGTCCGCACCCCTCGAATAGGTGATGGCGACCCGCGCGCCGTCGGCCGCGAGACGTTTTGCGATCGCCGCACCGATCCCGCGCGAGGCTCCGGTTACGAATGCGGTCTTGCCTTCAAGTTTCTTTGACATGGGGAATCTCCAATTGTTTTCGAAAAAATTTCCGGCGGTTCACAGCTTCGAGCCGCCATCGACGTGAATCGTGTCGCCGGTGATCCAGCGCGCCTCTGACGAGGCGAGGAAGGCGACCGCATCGCCGATGTCGTCGGCCTGCGCGATCCGCTTCAAGGTCTGTAGTCCCAGCGCGTAATCGCGTCCTTCGCTGGTCTTGGTGAAGGACGACATGTCGGTTGCGACCACGCCGGGCGCCACCGCGTTGACGCGGATGCCACGCGCGCCGAGGACGGACGCAAAATGCTTTACCAGCGTGTCGATCGCGCCCTTGGTCGCAGCGTAAGCCGGCAGCGAGCCGACCACGGCATGTGCGGCGAGCGAGGAGAGCAGCACCATGCTGCTGCCCTCATGCATGATCGGCAGCAGTTGCTGCACCAGGAAGAACGGCGCGCGGACATTGACCGCAAACAACCGGTCGAAATCCTCAACCGTCGTCTCTTCGATGGAAGCCGATTTGGCCACGCCGGCGTTGGCAACGAGAATGTCGAGCCGGTCGCCGACGATGGAGCGAACTTGCCGCGCCAGTTTGTGGGGGCCGTCGGCTGCCGCGAGATCGGCCGCGATCGCATCGGCCTTGCCGCCGGTTTTACGGATTTCGGCGACGACGTCTTCGGCTTCCTTCGCAGCGCTGCCGTAGTGGATAAGCACCTGCGCGCCGAGTTTGGCGAGGGCCAGCGCGCTGGCCCGGCCGATGCCGCGCGAAGCGCCGGTGATGAGAGCTGTCTTTCCTTTGAGGCTGGTCATGGCGAAACTCCAGATGGTTGGAAATGAAAGGTTGAGGGGAGGCGAGGTCAGCTTGCGGTCTTGCCGCCGTTGACCCGGATGATCTGGCCGGTGATGAAGGATGCCTTCGGCGAGCCGAGGAACGTCACGGCGTCGGCGATCTCTTCGGGCCTGGCGCCGCGTTTCAGCGGCACGGCGGCGTAGAACGCGGCCTTCTTGTCCGGCGTGCCGGTCAGCCGGTCGAGCATGGCGGTATCGGTCGGGCCCGGCGCGATCGCGTTGACGCGGACCCCGAACGCGGCGGCCTCCAACGCGGCCGACTTGGTCAGGCCTTCGACCGCGTGCTTGCTGGCGACGTAAAGCGCGAGATTGGCTGCGCCGCGCTCGCCCATGGTCGAGGAGATATTGACGACGCTGCCCGCGCCCTGCGGCTGCATCACCCGCAGTTCATGCTTGAGGCTGAGCAGCGTGCCGAGCACGTTGGTATCGAACATCGCCGCATAACTCTCCGGCGTCTGCGCGGTGAGCGGGCCGGGCTGACCTTCGGTGCCGGCGTTGTTGACGGCAACATCGAGGCGACCGAAGCGGGCGATGGTCTGATCGACCAGGCGCCGGACATCGTCCTCGTGGCGTACGTCGGCCGCGATGAATGCTGCCTCGGCGCCGAGACCGCGCAGTTCGGCCTCCAGCGCCTCGCCTTCGGCCTGGCGGCGGCCGGACACGACGACGGTGGCGCCTTCGCGTCCGAAGGCCAAAGCGGTGGCGCGGCCGATGCCCGTGAGAGCGCCGGTGATGAGGATGACGGGAGCGGTCATGGCAATTGTCCTTTGGCTTGGGCCTGGCCCGAACCCCTACCGGTCGGGTATGCCGGGCAAGTACGGTGCCGCTGTCAGATGCTTATTTGTGGCCCTCTGGTGCTTTTGAAAAAGACTTTGTAAGTTCGCTTCCATACCCAGGAGGTATGAAATGGAGCTTCGCCATCTTCGCTATTTCGTCGCGGTCGCCGAAGAGGGCAGCCTCACGGTGGCGGCCGAGAAGCGCCTGCATACGGCGCAGCCTTCGCTGAGCCGGCAAATCAGGGACCTCGAATACGAGGTCGGTGTGCCCTTATTGACCCGCAGCGTGCACGGCGTCGAACTGACCGCCGGCGGCCGCGCCTTTCTCGATCATGCCCGGCTCGCGCTTACGCAGGCCGAGGCCGCGGCGGACGCGGCGCGCCGCGCCACTCTGCCGGCCAAGCAGGTCTTCGCGGTCGGCTTTACCACCGGTCAGGAAGTCGACTGGCTTCCACGCGCGACAGGTCTCTTGCGCGGTGAACTCGCCAAGATCGAGATCAGGGTGTCGAGCGATCATTCAGTGGCGCTCGTCAACGAACTCGTGCAGGGCAAGCTCGACATCGCTTTTCTTCGCAAGGAGGAGAATCCTGATATCGCGTTCAGGGTGGTTGCGAAGGAGCCGCTGGTTGCGATCTTGCCGAGCGACCACAAGCTCGCTCATCGCAAGTCCGTCGATATCAGGGATTTCGCGGGCGAGCCGTATATCGGTATCTCGAAGGTGCCGCGCGTGCTGCGCGGCGTCATCGCCGCTTATTTCAAGCGGCGCAAAATCGAGATCACGCCGGCGTTCGAAATCGACAATTACGCGATGGCGATTTCGCTCGTCGCATCCACCCGCGGCGTCGCGCTGTTGCCGGCCTCGGCGCGGCATTTCCTGCCATGGTCGGTGGTCAGCCGGCCGCTGAAGGGCGAGATGCCGACGATCGACGTTACCGTTGGCTATCACAAAGCCAACACGTCCCAGGTCCTGAAGACGTTTCTGTCCCGCATCGACGAACTCACGGCGGTCAGGTGAGATGGAGAAGGTGTACGTGTCAAACAGCCCGGCGAACACGCCTTCGCCGTCTCACGGCGCGAATGCGCCCGAGTTATTGAAATAAAGCCCTCAAGGAAGAGGGCGCAGGGAATGCCGGGTGCTCAGCCGCACCCGCAGCCTCGCACGCAAAGTAAAAAAGCGTACGAGTAATTCACCACAGGTAGGCCGAAACATTCCGGCATTCCCCGCGCGATGGTTTTAGCGGCTGCTTCGTGCTCTCCCTGGTGATCGGGCTTTCTTGTCACCATCCCCGCGCAATGCGAACGCATTGTCGAGAGTTGACGTCAGCGTCGAGACGTCAGGACCACACGACTTCGCCGTCCGCCGTCATGTCGTTCGTCTTTTCGACATCACGGCGTCCATCGCATCCCGCGCCAACGAATCGTGACGACCGCGAAGCGCCCCTCTCATCGGGCACGGGACGGGGCGAGCTTCTAAAGATGATTTGCCCGACGGGCAGAGCGAAATATTTTCGGCTAGAGGAGTGGACAATAGAATCAGCGTTGATCCGGTGGGTGAAATTCGATTTTTGGTGAAATGAAAAGCCCGGCGCGAGGCCGGGCTTTTCGCCGTTTGGTCAGTGTTCTTTGGTCAGTGTCCTTGGTGGTCACGGCCGCCGCCGCGCGGAGCGGCGTTGATGTGCGGCGCGCCGCCGCCGGCATGCGGCATCGCGGGGGCCGCGTGCGGCATGGGAGCTTGCGCACGCGCGTTCACCGGCGAACTGCGGCCAATCGTCGGCTGTGCGACATGCTGCATCGGGCGCGCGTTGGAGAAGCGCGGCGCTTCATGGGCTCTCGCAGCGGGCGGCTGCATCCGCGCATTGGAACGGAAGGCGCCGTTTTCACGGCCCGTACGCTCGCGGCCCGTGCGGGCCTGAACCGCCTCACGTCCGCGCATGTCGCGTCCTTGCGCTTCGTGTCCCCGTACTTCTCTTGCGTCGCGGACCTGCGCCGCGTTCCGTTCGCGCATCGTTCGGTCGGCCATGCCGGCACGTGGTCCGCGTCCCTCGTTGATCGCGGCATTGTGCGTCGCTGCGCGACCGATGCGGGCCGCGGAGCGATCGATCGTCATCTGCCTCGCGAAGCGCTCATGGGACGTCCAGTAATTGGTCCAATAGGCGCGGCGATGATACCAGGGCCGTCCCGAATAATAGCTCGACCAATACGAACTCAATACGAACGGCACGATAGGCACATCGATCTGATCGACATAGTCGGGAAGATAGACGTAACTGTTGCGGTAGAGATATTCGAGATATTGCGAAGATACCCAGCCACGGTCGTCGGACCAGCTGACATCGCACCAGGCATTGCCGCTCAGACATCCGTGGATGTTGACCCGCTCGCCGCCGGGAATGCGATCGACCAGCGGAAAGCCGGCACCCGGACCGGCCCTCAAGCCGGTCGATGTGGTGACGATGCCGGGCGCGGCGAGCGCCGCGGTTGGCAGAAGCAGCATCGTTGCCGTCAGGATTGCTTTCAGTTTCATGACACGTTCCTCCTCTGACAGCGGAACGTTCGACCGGTGCTGGCGTTCCGGGCGAGATTGTCGCATGTAGTGAAATATCGGAACGGTTGGTATTGGCGATGGCTTGCCAGGGGCGGTCGTTCATCCACGGTTCATGTTCTTGCTTCCGAGGCCGGGTCTTAGGCACAATGCTTTTTCGGCAAGCGATGCAAGGCTAATGTCGAAGAGGTCAACGGCGAAGAGGTAATGAATGTCAGCCTATGCGATTTTCGATGTCGATATCCGCGATATGGCGAAATATCAGGAGTTCATGGCAGGGGTGAAACCCGCGCTGGAAAAGGCGGGCGCGAGATATCTCGCCCGCGGCGGCAAGCAGGTCTACGAAGGCGACTGGTCGCCGCGCCGGATTGTTCTCTTGGAGCCGTCGCTCGAAGCGTTCGAAACATTTTACCACGGCGAAACCTATCGCAGCCTCAAGTCGATCCGCGATGCGTGCAGCTCGGCCCGACTAGTGAGTGTCGAGGGATTGTAGATCGCCGATGCTCTTTGGACGTCGGGCTACTCCGGCTCCGGAAGCTCGTCGCGGAGCTGATCGATCTTGTCGTCGAAGTCTGGCGTATTGTCATTGGCCGGTGACTTCAGCAAGGTGCGCAGCCGTTCGCCGATTTCGTCGCAAATGGCGCGGGTCTGCGTATGATCGATCACGGGGTTGTCCATAGCCAAACCATTGGTCGGTTGAACAAATCCGAGACCGTTGCCTTTGGCTATCTGTGCGCGCGCTTTGAACAGCGGGTCACAAGGACCTTTGGCTATCCGCTACATGCGCCGTCATTCATAACGGCGGGCAACGGTCTCGCCGATGAAAAGTCGGAGGGACCGCTTTTGGTTCCGGACGAAATGCGAAAACGATCTCTTTTGCGATAACCATTTTATCTCGCACGATAAAGGGGCGGTTTGCACCACGCTCTTTTTTGAGCGATATCCCGGATCGCCCGCGCATCACTGCACGCCACGCGGGTGTCCGTGATACCGCCGGAACGGCTGGTGAAATTCGTTTTTTCTCGCGAAGCTCTGCTCGTCTTTTCGGGGCGCGAACGGAGCGAACTGTTGCGCATAGTGTGTACCTGAGAATCGATCACTCCAGGAGGGATGTATGTTTTTCCGAAATTCGGCTATCGCTCTGACGCTTGCTTTGCTGTCGAGCACGCCCGCTGGTGCAGGTAGCGATCTTGATCGGGCTTATCGCATCATTGCCGGCAAGCAATTCATCGACCTCTCTCACAGCTTCGGCCCGACCACACCGGTGTGGTCAGGATTCGGACAGGCCGATTTCACGCCGGCCTTCGACCCGAAAACCAGGAAGCCGTACACGATCAAAGACGACGGTTTCCGCACGACCTACTACAACATGGTTGGACAGTACGGCACCCATGTCGATCCTCCGGCGCATTTTACGGAAGACGGCCTCACCATGGACAAGATCCCGCTCAAGCAGATGATCCTGCCGCTGATCGTGCTCGACAACACCCCGTATCAGACCAAGGACGACAACCATGCTTTCTCGGTCGCTGACCTGAAGGCGTGGGAAGAGAAACACGGAAAGGTGCCGCGGGGATCGTTCGTCGCGCTGCGCACCGACATGTACAAGGATTGGGACAAGAATCCCGAGCGTTTCAAACGCGCGCCATTCCCGGCCTGGTCCTTCGAGACGATCAAGTTTCTCTACGAGCAGCGCGGCGTGACAGCCACCGGCCACGAGGCGATGGATACCGACACCTCCGACAAGATGGATTCAGAGACATACATCCTTCAGCACGGCCACTATCAAATCGAGGTTATGGCCAATCTGGACAAAGTACCGCCCAGGGGGGCGCTCATCGCCGTCACGTGGCCAAAGGTGCGTGACGGCCTTGGCTTCCCCGCACGAGCATTAGCGATTTTGCCGTAACGAGCCTTCGCGACTGGCTCTTCGCTTACGACGAGGCCGGCTTGCGTTTGGATTCTCTAACAGAAGAGGGCGCAGGGGGTGGCCGGGCCTCGTCCGCGCCCCAGCCTCGCCATAAGCAATTGGAGGAATGGATTCCGGGTTCACGCTTCGCGTGCCCCGGAATGACGAGGGATGTTACGGCGGCACCCACAAGGAGATCAACCACGCTCCCCCAAACAAAAACCCCGGCATCGCTGCCGGGGTTTTGCATTTCGTAAAATCGCTTGAAGGGCTGGATCAGAAATCCATGCCGCCCATGCCGCCGCCCGGAGGCATGCCGCCAGCGCCGCCGCCGGCGTTCTTCTTCGGCAGTTCGGCGATCATGGCTTCGGTCGTGATCAGGAGCGCGGCCACGGAGGCTGCGTTCTGGATCGCGGCGCGAACCACCTTGGTCGGGTCGATGATGCCCTTGGTGACCAGGTTGCCGTATTCGCCGGTCTGGCTGTCGAAGCCGTAGGCATACTGATCCTTTTCGAGGATCTTGCCGACGATCACCGAGCCGTCTTCGCCCGCATTGATGGCGATCTGACGAGCCGGCCAGGAGAGAGCCTTGCGCACGATCTCGACGCCGGTCTTCTGGTCGTCGTTCTTGGTGCGGATGCCCTTGAGCGCTTCGGAAGCACGCAGCAGCGCGACGCCGCCGCCCGGCAGGATGCCTTCTTCCACAGCCGCGCGGGTCGCATGCATCGCGTCATCCACGCGATCCTTGCGCTCCTTGACCTCGACCTCGGTCGCGCCGCCGACGCGGATCACCGCGACGCCGCCGGCGAGCTTGGCCAGACGCTCCTGGAGTTTTTCCCGATCATAGTCAGACGTGGTTTCCTCGATCTGCGCCTTGATCTGGTTCACGCGCGCCTCGATGTCGACCTTCTTGCCGGCACCGTTGACGATCGTGGTGTTTTCCTTGTCGATCATCACCTTCTTGGCGCGGCCAAGCATGTTGAGGGTGACGTTCTCAAGCTTGATGCCGAGATCTTCCGAGATCGCTTGGCCGCCGGTCAGGATCGCGATGTCCTGCAGCATGGCCTTGCGGCGATCGCCGAAGCCCGGCGCCTTGACGGCGGCGACCTTCAGACCGCCACGCAGACGGTTGACGACCAGGGTGGCGAGAGCTTCGCCTTCGACGTCTTCCGCGACGATGACGAGCGGCTTGCCGGTCTGCACCACGGCCTCGAGCAGCGGCAGCAGCTCGTTGAGCGAGGACAGCTTCTTCTCGTTGATCAGGATGTAGGCATCGTCCATTTCAACGCGCATCTTGTCGGCGTTGGTGACGAAGTAGGGCGAGATATAGCCGCGGTCGAACTGCATGCCTTCGACGACATCGAGTTCGGTTTCGAGCGACTTGGCTTCCTCGACCGTGATGACGCCCTCATTGCCGACCTTCTTCATCGCATCGGCGAGGAACTTGCCGATCTCGGTGTCGCCGTTGGACGAAATGGTGCCGACCTGGGCGATTTCCTCGTTCGAGGTGACCTTCTTGGAGTTCTTGACGAGGTCTGCGACCACGGCTTCCACCGCAAGATCGATACCACGCTTCAGATCCATCGGGTTCATGCCGGCGGCAACCGACTTTGCGCCTTCGCGCACGATCGCAGCAGCAAGAACGGTAGCAGTGGTGGTGCCGTCGCCGGCAGCATCGGCCGACTTGGAGGCGACTTCGCGCACCATCTGGGCGCCCATGTTCTCGAACTTGTCGTCAAGCTCGATTTCCTTGGCGACGGTGACGCCGTCCTTGGTGATGCGGGGGGCGCCGAACGACTTGTCGAGCACGACGTTGCGGCCCTTCGGGCCGAGCGTCACCTTGACCGCGTTGGCGAGGATCTCGACGCCGCGCAGCATGCGGTCGCGGGCGTCGACGCCGAATTTAACTTCTTTGGCTGACATTGAGTGTTTCCTTGAAATCTAGGGATGAGGAAAAGACCGCTTAAGCGGCCTTCTTCTTGCTGGCGGGGACGTCGGTGAGAACGCCCATGATGTCGCTCTCCTTCATGATGAGGAGATCTTCGCCATCGATCTTGACTTCGGTGCCCGACCACTTGCCGAACAGGACGCGGTCGCCGACCTTGATGTCGATCGGGATCAGCTTGCCAGCCTCGTCACGGCCACCCGGGCCGACGGCGGTGACTTCGCCCTGCGAGGGCTTTTCCTTGGCTGAATCGGGAATGATGATGCCGCCTGCGGTCTTCTCTTCGGCGTCGATGCGCTTGACCACGACGCGGTCGTGAAGCGGACGGAATTTCATGCAGTCCTCCTAAGATTTTGAAGATGTTTGCGATTTTTGCAAAATTGGCAGTCTCCGCCGACGAGTGCCAGCGGGCCAACATGAGATAATCCAGAGTTGTCGGGGAGACAAGGTGCCTTAGCAGAAAAATTGGCACTCAAATATGGCGCCTGCCAGTTTCCGTTGTCATCGTTAATTCGGCGGGATCTACCCGGCGCCGCTCTATTAGCAGCCTCGTTAAGTGGCTGCTAATGCAGCCTTTTTCAACACATCGTTAAACATTTAAGCTTGTGATGAGTTGTTCGCGTGCGTCACATTTCTCTCATGTGAGTGCATCTCGACTCAAGGGTGGCTCTCCCTGTCACCCCAGCGGCAATGCACTCCGTCAATGGAGGTTGGCATGGTCTCGCGGGTTGGTGTTTCCGAAGACTTCCGGAAACAGGTGCTGGGTTATGGGCTGACGACGGCGGAAATTCTCTATCGGATGCCGGATCATCCATCGCTGCTGCAAACTTACGTCTGGCAGAATTACGATCTGTTTCCGAAATTCCCGGCGCTGCGGGATTTCCTCGCCTTCTGGGAGCAGAAACTCGAGGGACCGCTTCATTCGGTTCGCGTCGCGCATTCCAAACTGATCAAGCCCGCCGAACTGCGCGCCGTGGACGGCGTGTTCCGGTTGCATTGAGCTCTTTAGGGAGCCGCGGTCCGAGGCGATCGGCCACACCGTCATTGCGAGCGAAGCGAAGCAATCCAGAATGAGTGCACAAGTCTGGATTGCTTCGTCGCTTCGCTCCTCGCAATGATGTGGAAAGAGTTCAGCCTAAGCCGCCCGCTTGTCCGGGACGACCAGCGTCGTTTGTGTTAGCTTTGCCTTCCAAATCAGGGAGAGCAGGGATGGCCAAGAAGACGTCGAAGAAGCCGGCCTCACGCGCCGCCGCTAAATCGCGCACCGCAACTAAAAAAGCCGCGCAGAAGAAATCGTCGTCGCGCAAGGTTGCCGCCAAATCCACCGCGCGGCGCAAACTCAAAGGCAAGGGAAGGGCGGCAGCACCCGCCAAGCGCGCGCGACCGAAGCAGCGCGTCGCCATCAGCCATTATCGCGACGAGGATTTCAAAGCCGACGGCCTGCGCACCTACGCGAAGTACCGCGACCTTGGCGTCGCCGAAGCCAGCTCTGGCGTGGCGCGGGCGCATGTGATCCGCTTGATCGGGCCGTGCGAGCCGGAAGTGGTCTCAAAGCTGCATTTCCACGATGTCGATTTCCAGATGGTCTACGTCCTCAAGGGATGGGTGAAGACTTATCTGGAAGGCGTTGGCGAGACGATGTTCCAGACCGGCAGTTCCTGGACCCAGCCGTCGCGCATCAAGCACCTGATCATGGACTATTCCGACGACGTCGAATTGCTGGAAGTGATCCTGCCGGCCGACTTCAAGACGGTCGAATTGGCGGTTTAGGAAGGCTGTCGCACCGCGCTCATTCGTCATGGCCGGGCCTGACCCGGCCATCCACATCTTTGTTTTCGACGGAAAAAGCAAGACGTGGATGCCCGGCACAAGGCCGGGCATGACGGTAACTGCTAAGTCAACACGCCAACAATCGCGCCCATCAGGCAGGTCGTCAGCGTGCCCGAGACGATCGATTTCAATCCGAGCGAATTGATTTCCGCGCGGCGCTCGGGCGCCATGGTGCCGAGGCCGCCGACCATGATGCCGAGGCTGCCGAAATTGGCGAAGCCGCACATCGCATACAGCATGATCAGCCGCGAGCGGGAATCGAGCGTGTCGGCGCCAAGCTTGGAAAAATCGACATAGGCGATGAGTTCGTTGAGTACGGTTTTCGTTCCCATGAGGCTGCCGGCCGGGACCGCTTGCGGCCACGGCAGTCCCATCAGCCAGCACACCGGCGCCATGGCGTAGCCGAGCAGCCGCTGCAGCGTGATCGGGCCGCCGATGTCGGGCAGCAGGCCGAGGATCGCATTGGCGAGATGAACCAGCGCCACCAGCACGATCAGCATGGCGACGATGTTGAGCAGCAGTTCAAGGCCTGCGGTGGTGCCCTTGACGATCGCGTCCATGGTGGAGGCCGCATGCAGGTCGGGATCGTCCGCCAACCTCGGATCGACTGACGAGCCGCCGGTCCTGACGTCCTTGATTTCCGGCACCATGATCAGGCTGACGAGAATGGCGGCGGGCGCGCCCAGCACCGAGGCGATGACGAAATGCCCCGCGGCATCCGGGATCAACGGCGCCAGCAGCGTGGCGTAAAGCACGAGCACCGTGCCGGCGATGCCGGCCATGCCGCCGGTCATCACCAGAAATAATTCGCTACGGGTCAGTTGCGCCAGATAGGGGCGAATGAACAGCGGCGCTTCGACCATGCCGAGAAAGATGTTGGCGGCGGTGGAGAGCCCGACCGCGCCGCCGATCCCGAGCGTGCGCTCGAGCACCCACGCCAAGCCGCGCACCACCGGCGGCAGGATGCGCCAGTAAAACAGTAACGTCGTCAGCACGCTCATCACGAGCACGATGGGCAGCGCCTGGAACGCCAGGATGAAATCGGCGCCCGGCGATTTCAGGTCGAACGGCAACGCGCCGCCGCCGAGATAGCCGAACACAAACGAAGTGCCGGCGCGCGAGCTTGAGGCTATCGCGCCGACCGCGTCGTTGATCGCGCCGAACACATGCGTGACGCCGGGCAATTTGATCAGCACGACGGCGGTCGCAACCGTGACGGCAACGCCGATGGCCGTCTGACGCAGCGAGACCGCGCGGCGGTTCTCGCCGAAAATCCAGGCCAAAGCGAGCAGCGCGACGATGCCGAACGCCGATTGCAGTTGAAGCATGATGCCCCTCGAAACGCCGGCTGATTATGGCAGCGTTGCAGTTTGTAGCGCAATGCCATGCAAGGCGTATTCCCCCGCGGCCGTTGACAACAATGCCGTCATCGGTCACCGATCATCATTATGCCTTCAATTTCGCCGGTGACTGCCGGCAGGTTGCTTCGGCAACCCTCATTCCTCTTCTTCCTGCTATCGCGAAGCCTGACGCGATTTGCCAGTCAGATCGGCGCGGTGGCGATCGGCTGGCAGATCTATGATCTCACCGGCAGTGCCTTCGAACTCGGCATGATCGGGCTGGTGCAGTTCCTGCCCACCGCATTGCTGGTGTTTGTCGCCGGCCACACCGCCGACAAGTTCGAACGTAAACGCGTGGTGCAGCTCTGCCAGTTGGCGGAAGCTTTGACCGCCGTGTTCCTCTGCTGGGGCTCCTATGCCGGCTGGCTCACCGAGGTCCACATCTTCATCGCGACGTTTGTGCTGGGCATGGCGGGTGCATTCGAAAGCCCGACGATCGCAGCGTTGTTGCCGCTGATTGCGCCGCAAGGCTCGTTGCAACGGGCGACCGCACTATCGAGCGCGGCCGCGCAAGTGGCGACCATCACCGGACCCGCGCTCGGCGGCATCGCCTATGCGTTCGCGCCGGGTTTGCCCTACGGCATCATGCTGGTGTTCTGGTTGCTCAGCGCGGTGCTGACCGGCGGCATCAAGGTTACCGAACCCGAGTCGCCCAAAGATGCCGCCACCGCCGACGATATTTTTGCCGGCGTCCGTTTCATCCGCAACAATTCCGCGATCCTCGGCACGATCTCGCTCGATCTGTTCGCGGTGCTGTTCGGCGGGGTGACCGCGCTGCTGCCGATCTATGCGCGCGACATCCTGATGGCCGGCCCGTTCGGCCTCGGCATCCTGCGCGCCGCGCCGGCCGTCGGCGCGCTTTTCATGACCGCGGTCCTGGCGCGTCATGCCATTGACCGCCGCGTGGGATTACGGATGTTTCAGGCGGTAATCGTGTTCGGTGTGGCTACGGTCGTATTTGCGCTGTCGCACTGGATGTGGCTGTCGGTGCTGGCGCTGGCGGTCCTGGGCGCCGCCGACACGGTGAGCGTGGTGATACGTTTTTCGTTGGTGCAGTTGTCGACGCCGAACGACATGCGCGGCCGGGTCGGTGCGGTGAACTTCCTGTTTATCAACGCCTCGAACTATCTCGGCCAGTTCGAGAGCGGGGTGGCGGCCGCACTGCTGGGCACCGTCGCTTCCGCGATGCTTGGCGGCGTGGCAACCGTCGCCATTGCACTGTTGTGGATGAAGCTGTTCCCGTCGCTGCGCGATGTGGAGAAGCTGGAGTAGGGAGCGCGCGCTGCATACTCTCCTCATCCTGAGGAGCCGCGCTTTTGCGCGGCGTCTCGAAGGATGGCCTCATGGTTCGAGACGGCGCCGAGACGCGCCTCCTCACCAAGAGGATTTGGTAGCGTTGCCTGCTTCAGCCCCGCCCGACGAACGGCATCTTGCTCGCCATGACTGTCATGAATAGCACGTTGGCATCGAGCGGCAAGCCGGCCATGTAGGCGACGGCGTCGCCGACCGCCTTGGAGTCCATCCGCGGCTCCGGCATCTTGCGGCCGTCCGGCTGCAACACGCCGTCGACCATGCGATCGGTCATGGGGGTAGCGGCATTGCCGATGTCGATCTGGCCGACCGCGATGTCGTAGGCGCGGCCGTCGAGATTGGTGGCCTTGGTGAGGCCGGTGATGGCGTGCTTGGTCGAGGTATAGGGCGCGGAAAACGGCCGCGGCGCGTGCGCCGAAATCGAACCGTTGTTGATGATGCGGCCGCCGCGCGGCGTCTGGTCCTTCATGATCCGAAAGGCGTGCTGCGTGCACAGGAAGGCCGCGGTGAGGTTGGTCGAGACCACCGCCTGCCATTGTGCGAGGCTCAAATCCTCAAACGGCATCGCGGGTGTTCCCATGCCGGCATTGTTGAACAAGAGATCGAGCCGGCCATAGGTCTCCATCACCTTGGCGAACAGGGCTGCGATCGCGCCCGCGTCCGTCATGTCGGCGGAGACGGCGAGGCTTTTGCCGGCAACGCCGAGCTTGGCGGTTTCTTCCAGCTTCTCCACGCGCCGTCCGGCGAGCACGACGGTGAAGCCCGCATTCATCAGCGCCAATGAGGCCGCGCGTCCGACGCCGGTTCCGGCTCCGGTGACGATGGCGATCTTGTTCTTGGGCTCGGTCATTGTTTCCTGCCTTTATCTTTACGTGTTTTAGGTTTTAGGCGTTTCAGTCTTGTAGGGCGGCCGCGGAATATTCTGATGCGCCGCCCGCAGCGCCGCCGACCAGCGCGAACGCAAATCGTGGAAATAGGGTTCGCCGGCCTCGATGCGGTGGTTGAGGTCGGCGTCGCAGACATCAGAACGCACCACCAGCACGTCGATCGGAAGTCCGACGCCGAGGTTGGAGCGCATGGTCGAATCCATCGAGATCAGGCTGGTCTTCAGCGCGTCGTAGAGTTCGACGTCGTAATGCATCGCGCGGTCCAGCACCGGCTTGCCGTATTTGTGCTCGCCGATCTGCAGGTAGGGCGTATCGGTGGTACATTCGATGAAATTGCCGGCCGGATAGACCATGAACAGGCGCATCCGCGCGCCCTTGATCTGGCCGCCGAACAAAAACGAGACGTCGAAATTGATGTCTTCCGATCTCAGCGCGGTGCCTTCGGTGGCGTTAACGGCGCGGATTGCGCGGCCGATGCGTTGCGCGGCCTGGAACATGGTCGGCGCGTTGAGCAGCGTTTCGACCTCGCCCGTATCAGGGTCCTCCATGCCTTCGGTCAGGGTCGACAGCACGGATTGGCTGATCGCGAGATTGCCGGCGCTGGCGATCGCCAGGATGCGCTCGCCCGGCTTGGAGAAAATGTGCAGTTTGCGAAACGTCGAGACGTTGTCGAGCCCGGCATTGGTGCGGGTGTCGGCGATCATGACGAGCCCGTCCCGTACCAGCACCCCGCAGCAATAGGTCATTTCCGGTCCCTAAGTATTGTCGCGGCGCGAAACTATCCAATTTCGCCTGTGCGTCCAACCCCCATTGGACGGGCGGAGCGCAGTCCTACCGTGACCGTGCGGCGTAGGCGCGCCGCATCGGCTTGAGCGCGGCGAGTGCCAAAATGCCGGTCAGCGCGTCCATTGCGATGATGATGGCAAAGACCGGCAGCCAGCTCCCGGTCTGTTCGCGCAAGAGGGCCGCGAGCGGGCCGCCGAGGATCGAACCGATGCCTTGCGCAATATAAAGCAACCCGTAATTCGTCGTGGCATGTTTGGTCCCGAACGTGTCGGTCAGGGTCGACGGGAACAGCGAGAAGATTTCTCCCCAGCCGAAGAAAACGACGCCGGACAGGATCACGAAGACCAGCGCGTTATCGCGGAACAGGACCATCAGCGTGACGGAGGCCGCTTCCATCAGGAAGGCGATGCCCATGGTGTTTTCGCGCCCGATTCTGTCCGACACCCATCCGAAGAAGGGGCGGGTCAGTCCGTTGGTGAGACGATCGACAGTGAGCGCCAGCGGTAGCGCGGCGAGGCCGAACACCGTGATATTGGCGACGCCGAAGTCGCGCGAAAACGCGGCGAACTGCGAGATGATCATCAGCCCGCCGGTCGACATCATCGTCATCATGACGAACATCAGCCAGAACACGTTGCTGCGCAGCATCTCGCTGGGCGGCGTGCCCACCGTCGATGCCATCGCCGGCGGCGGCGGAAGCGTGTCACTTTCGGTCGGCATCCGGATGGCGAGCGCGGCCAGCGCACCGATCAGGCCGAGGATGATGCCGAACACCACCAGCGTATGCTGATAGCCGCTCTCCCTCATCATGGTGTCGATCGGGAAGGTCGTCAGGATCGCGCCAAAACCGTAGCCGGCGGCAACCACACCTGTCGCAAGCCCGCGACGGTCGGGAAACCAGCGGACCATGAGACCGACGATACCGACATAGACAATGCCGGTTCCGATACCGCAGAACAGGCCATAGGTCAGATAGAGGCCGATCAGGGTCGTCGCATAGGCGGCCGTGATCCAGCCGAGGCCGGATAACAGGCAGCCGAGAGCGATCAGAATTCGCGCGCTGAACCGGTCGACCAGATAACCCTGCAGCGGCGACAGGAAAGTTTGCAGCACGATCACCACCGTGAAGGTGACCTGGATCGCCGACAAAGGCGCACCGACGGCTTCCTGCAACGGCTTGGTGAACAGCGTCCAGACATATTGGGGGCTTGAGATCGACATCATCGCGATCAACCCGAGCCCGAGTTGGATCCAGCGCGTAGATGTTGCAGATCGAACCGACGATACCCCGCTCAACGTAGTCATTCTTTTCCCCGGTGTTTGATGCCCAAGTCTTTGAAGTTCAAGTCTTTGACGTTCAAGTCTTTGGCGTTCAAGTGTTCAGTATTCAAGTTTTTGGCATACGTTGTACCACGCGGGACCTCCGGCGCAATGCAGGCTGCATGGTCCGATCGTATGAGCACGCGCGGGTGCACAACCCTTGTGCGATGCACGCTAAAGACGTCAGGGAATAAAGACGCGGTCGCGGAGTTAGGACTGCGATTGCCACTGGCCCTGGCGGCCGGCCTGATCGACCTTGACCGCAACCGTGAGCACTTCGGTGCCGCCGCCGTAGCGGGTGCCGCGGACCGGAGCGGCGCCGAGATAATCGAGGCCGAGCGCCACCCGGGCATGGGCGTCGGTGGCGCAGATCGCATTCGCCGGATCGAAGGCGACCCACCCCAGATTAGGCACGTAGGCTTCGGCCCAGGCATGGCCGGCCGGCTGGTTCACCATGCCGTCGGAGCGCATGAAATGCCCGGCGATGAACCGGGCGGGCACGCCGACCGAGCGCGCACAGGCGATGAAGATATGCGCGTAGTCCTGGCACACGCCGCGCTTCAGGGCGAAGGCTTCGGCCGCCGATGTGCCGCTATTGGTCGGATCCTCATCGAACGTCATGTGGTCGTTGATCTGGAGCATCAGGGCGTGCAGGAAGCCCAGCACGTCCTTTTCCGACTCCGAACGCAGTTCGCGCGAGAAGGCCTCCATGGCCGCGTTGACCTGGGTCAACGAGGTCTGGCGCAAAAAAAGACTCGGCGGAAAGCGTTCGTCGGTGCCGCGCAGCACGCCGCCGGTGTCGTGGGTTTCGATCAGGCCTTCGACCGTGATGGTGAGATCGGAGAGCGCAGCCTCGGTCAGCACATGGATGGTGTTGCCGAAGGCGTCCTGACGCACATGAAGGCGGGAGTCGGTGGAAACGTCGATCTGCCACTCGGCGACGTATTGTCCGTCATGGCTGCCCGGCGTCATCCGCAGAATCTGGGTGATGCCGGTCGCCGCCGGTTCGTAGCGATAGGTCGTGGAATGGGCGATGCGCAGGCGCATGATTGACCGGAGCAAGAGTTCAGAGGGCAGAATATAAAGATCGTCATGCCCGGACTTGATCCGGGCATCCACGACTTTGCTCTACACCTCAAAGCAGACGTAGATGGCCGGGACAAGCCCGGCCATGACGGCTGTAATTGAGTTTCGTCCCGAATCCATCAGATCAAATACTGTTTGGCGATGATTTCACCAAGCCTTGAATTGTCGGCGATGAATTCCTGAATGAATTCGTGCACGCCGTGCTGGAAGATATCATCCATATTGCTGTGTTCCAGACGGTTGCGGACGCCGCGGGCGTGGCGCTGGGAGGCGCCCTGGCGGCCATAGGCGACCCCGATCTGATCCAGGTTGCGCACGAGATTGCCGTAACAACTCGCCAGCGAACGCGGCAGGGTATCGTTGAGAATCAAGAGGTCGGCGATCAGCCAGGGTTTCATGGTCTCGCGATAGACCCAGTGATAGGCGGTTAGTGCCGATACCGAACGCAGGATCGAGGTCCACTGATAATAGTCGAGCGGGCCGCCGACATGTTCCTCCTCGGGCAGCAGCACATGATATTTCACGTCGAGGATTCGGGCGGTGTTGTCGGCGCGCTCGACATGGACGCCAAGGCGCGAGAACCAGTAGGCGTCGTTGCGCAGCATGGTGCGATAGGCGGAACCGTCGAAACGCAGCGAGGTCTCCTGCACGAAGCGCAGGAAGCGCGCCAGCTCCTCGCGGGTCTTGGCGCCTTTGCCCCAGAGTTCCCCGAGTTCGATCCAGGCCGAGTTGATGGTGTCCCACATTTCGCTGGTGAGCGCGGTGCGCACCGAACGCGAATTGAGCCGGGCCGCCTCGATGCAGTTCCTGATCGAGGAGGGATTATTGGCGTTGAACGACAGATAGTCGACGACGTTCTGCTCATTGGCCTCGTTGTAGACGTTGTAGAAGCTCTGACTGACGCCGGCGGTGAGTAGCGCCGATTCCCATTCATTGGTCTTGCCGATGTAGGCGGCCGGCAGCGCGGTCACGCGCAGCGTCGCATCGATCGTGCGCGCGATATATTCGGCCCGTTCGACATAGCGGGCGAGCCAGTAAAGGTTTTCAGCGGTACGCGACAGCATGAATTAATCGTCCAATATCCAGGTATCCTTGGTGCCGCCGCCCTGGCTCGAGTTGACCACGAGCGAGCCTTCCTTCAGCGCCACGCGTGTCAGCCCGCCCGGTACGATGGTCGTGCGCTGGCTGCCGGTCAGCACAAAGGGTCGCAAATCGACGTGGCGCGGGGCAAGGCCTGCTGCGGTGCAGGTCGGGCAGGTCGATAGCGCCAGCGTCGGCTGGGCGATGAAGCCTTCCGGCTCGCGCTTCAGCTTGTCGCGAAACGCCTCGATCGTGGCCTTGGTCGCGGCCGGTCCGATCAGCATGCCGTAGCCGCCGGAACCGTGAACTTCCTTCACGACGAGTTCGCTCAGGTTGTCGAGGACGTAAGCGAGGTCTTTCGGCTCGCGGCAACGCCAGGTCTGCACGTTCTTCAGGATCGGCTCTTCGCTGAGGTAGAACTTCACGATATCCGGCATGTAGGAATAGATCGCCTTGTCGTCGGCAATCCCGGTGCCGACCGCATTCGCCAGCGTGATATTGCCGGCGGCATAGGCCGACATCAGTCCGGGCACGCCGAGCGCGGAATCCGGGCGGAAGGTCAGGGGATCGAGGAAGTCGTCGTCAAGCCGGCGGTAGATCACGTCGACGCGTTTAAGGCCTTCGGTGGTGCGCATGAACACCTCGTCGTCCTTGACGATGAGGTCGCGCCCCTCGACCAGTTCGATGCCGAGCTTGTCGGCGAGGAACGAGTGTTCGTAATAGGCAGAGTTGTAGACGCCGGGCGTCATCAGCGCCACCGTCGGCTCGCCGGCGGCGCTGTGCGGCGCCACCGATCGCAGCGCCGACAACAGTTCGTCCGGATATCGCTCCACCGGCGCGATGCGATGCCGCGCAAACAGGTCCGGAAACAGCCGCATCATGATTTCGCGGTTTTCCAGCATGTAGGAGACGCCGGACGGCGTGCGGGCGTTGTCCTCCAGCACGATGAAGTTGTCCGCATCGGTCCGGATGATGTCGATGCCGGCGACATGCACATAGATATCGTGCGGCACGTCCTGGCCGTTCATCTCGGGGCGGAACACCGGGTTCTGGAAGATCAGGTCCTCGGGGACGATATTGGCGCGCAGGATGTCGCGGCCGTGATAGATGTCGCGCAGGAACATATTGAGCGCGCGCACGCGTTGCTTGAGACCTTTCTCGAGGACCGTCCATTCCCTGGCGGACACGATTCTCGGGATGACGTCGAAGGGGATCAGCCGTTCCTGGGCTTCCGCATCGCCGTAGACCGCGAAGGTGATGCCGATCCGGCGGAACAGGAGCTCGGCTTCCTGGCGGCGATATTCCAACGTGTCCGGTGGCGTCTCCTTCAGCCAGCGGGAGAGTTCCTGGTAGGCCGGGCGAAGGTCGCCGCCCATGCCGTTCATTTCATCGAAGGCAACTGCCATGAATGTCGACCGTCCCCCGTAAGCCTCACATCACAGTGCATGACTTCACTGGATGGTAGCAAGGCTTGGGCCAGTGGAATATGCATTGGTTCAGGCCATTTGTTTGCGACGGCCGGGATATGCACGAAAAAATGGCTGGCGGCTGCTTATTTCGGTGGCAAAATCCCGCTGGAGATCAAGGTGTTGGCCGGATAAACGAGGCTAGGCCGGAGGTGGGCGCCGGCCGCTCGAAGGAGAGACCATGAGTGAGATCGTCACTGCGGGAATTCTGGTGATCGGTGACGAAATCCTGTCCGGGCGGACCAAGGACAAGAACATCGGCTTCATCGCCGAGTACCTCACCAACATCGGCATCGACCTCAAGGAAGTGCGCGTCGTCGCCGACGAGGAGCCTGAGATCATCGCGGCATTGGATGCACTGCGTCATCGCTATAGCTACGTCTTTACCACCGGCGGCATCGGGCCGACCCATGACGACATCACCGCCGACAGCGTCGCCAAGGCGTTCGGCGTCGGCATCGACCATCATCCGGAGGTGGTGGCGCGGTTTCGCGAACGCTGGGGCGAGACAGACCTGAACGAGGCGCGGTTGCGGATGGCGCGGATTCCCGACGGGGCCGAACTGATCCAGAGCGCGACCATCCTCGCGCCCGGCTTTAAGATCGGCAATGTCATCGTGATGGCCGGCGTGCCGACGATCATGCAGGCGATGATGGACATCGTAGCGCCAAAACTCAAATCCGGCGTGCGGATGCTGTCGGAAAGCGTTCGCGCCAACGCACGGGAAGGCGATGTCGGCGGTCCGTTACGGGCGATCGCAAACGCCCATCCCGACACCTTCATCGGCAGCTATCCTTTCATGGACGAAGACAACAAGCCGAACACCAATCTCGTGGTGCGCTCGCGTGATCCGGAGAAGCTGACGGCCGCAATGAATGCGGTCAAGGAAATGCTGGCGGGATTGAATGTGGCTCGCTAAAGCGTTTTCGAGAAAACGCGTCAAAACAAAGATTAGAGCCCGGTTTTGATTCAATCAAAACCGAACAGGCTCGAGGCAGAAATCAGACAAGAGATAACAGCAGGGGGATTGAATGGCAGATCCAGGTGCAGGAAAGGCCTTTCCGGTTTCGTGGGACCAGTTTCACCGGGATTGCCGGGCGTTGACCTGGCGGCTCAATGAAGTCGGCCCGTTTCATGCCGTCATCGCGATCACCCGCGGCGGTCTGGTGCCGGCGGCGATCGTGGCGCGCGAGCTCGGCGTGCGCATCATCGATACTGTTTGTATTGCGAGCTACGACCACACCAAGCAGGGCGATCTGAACGTGCTTAAAGGCGTTTCGCCCGACACCGCCAAGCTGGGCGGCGGCACCGGCAAGGGGCTTCTGATCGTCGACGACCTCGTCGACACCGGCAAGACCGGGCGCATGGTGCGTGACCTGCTGCCGGATGCACATTTCGCAACCGTGTACGCCAAGCCGAAGGGGCGCCCGTTGGTCGATACCTTCATCACCGAAGTATCGCAGGACACCTGGATCTTCTTTCCCTGGGATACCGCGCTGTCGTTCCAGCCGCCGATCCGCGACGGCGCGGCCTGATCTTCTTTACCTCGCCCCGCGCGCGGGGAGAGGTCGACTTGCGGAGCAAGTCGGGTGAGGGGAGTTTCGGCAAGTCCGGTCTTGTAGAGACTCCCCTCATCCCGACCTTCTCCCCGCAAGCGGGGAGAAGGAGAAGTAAGATGCCGCTGCAAAACCGCGTGTTGCCGTCAGGCGAGATTGTCGCGATTTCGGATCGCGGAATGTTTGTCGGCAACCGCGGCATCATCCACAGCCCCGCCACGAAAAAGCTCCTGAAGAAGCGCTGGTCGACCGACGCTTGGCTCACCTGCGTGCTCGATTTCCGTGGCCGCCGGCGCAAGGTGATGGAGCGGCAGAGCTGGACCGAGCTGTTCTTTCTCGATGAAGCCACTGCCTTTGCGGCAGGGCATCGCCCCTGCTTCTACTGCCGGCGCGAGGATGCCAATCGCTTTCGTGCCGCCTGGGAGAAGGGCAATCGCGTGAGCGACGTGCTCGCGCCCGAGATCGACGCCGTGTTGCACCGCGAACGCTTCGCTTCGGCCAAGAAGCTGCATCCGTTACCGAGGGAAATAGAAAAACTGCCTGACGGCACGATGGTGCAGGCCGGTGAGGCGAGCTTTCTGATCGCACAGGGAAGGGCGCTGTTGTGGTCGCCGTCCGGCTATCGCGCGGTGAAGGGCGGCATCACAGATGCGAAACTCTTGACCCCGCCTTCGACCGTGCGCGCGTTCGCGGCCGGTTACCGGCCGGTGCTGCATCCGAGTGTCGCCCTAAGGCAGACCTCATCCTGAGGAGCGACCGACAGGCCGCGTCTCGAAGGATGGATGGGAGGAGTAAGACCCGGGCCTCATGGTTCGAGACGGCGCAAGCGCCTCCTCACCATGAGGGCAGAGCCCGTCACCCCAGCCTCTCGCGTGCCAGCTTCGCGCCCGCGCCGAGCGCCATCAGCTTGGCTTCGGCGATGTCCCGGCGCATCGGCGCCATGCCGCAATTGGTGGTTGGGATGATGTCGCTCTTGGCCACGAATTTCGAGACGGCGTCGATCACCGCGACAACGTCGTCGGCGGTTTCGACCGTGTCGCTCGCCACATCGATCACGCCGGCCTGGACCTTTTTGCCCTTGAGCAAAGCGAGCAGTTCGAGCGGTACCCGCGAGTTGCGGCATTCGATCGCGACCTGCTGGAGCGGGCTCTTGGCGATCGTCGGAAAAATATCCTCATACTGCCGCCACTCGTTACCGAGCGTTTCCTTCCAGTCGGTATTGGCCTTGATGCCGTAGCCGTAGCAGATGTGCACGGCGGTGGCGCAGGTCAGCCCCTCGGCGGCACGCTCCAACGCCTTGATGCCCCAGTCGTTGACCTCGTCCATATAGACGTTGAAGGCAGGCTCATCGAACTGGACGAGGTCGACACCGTCGGCCTGCAACGCCTTGGCTTCCTCATTGAGCAGTTCGGCAAAGGCAAACGCCATCTTGACGCGGTCGCCGTAATACTGGTCGGCAATGGTATCGATGATGGTCATCGGGCCGGGCAGAGTGAACTTCAGCTTGCGCGCGGTGTGGGTGCGGGCGACGCGGGCCTCGTCGGCATGGACGCGGCCCTTCAGCCGCAGCGGCGCCACCACCTGCGGCACCATCGCCTTGTAGCGATCCTTGCGGATGCCCATCTCAACCTTGTGGGCGAAGTCGATGCCGTCGACCTTCTCCAGGAAGCCGTGGACGAAGTGCTGCCGCGCCTGCTCACCCTCGGTGACGATGTCGATGCCGGCGTCTTCCTGAATCTTCACCGCGAGCATGGTCGCATCGCGCTTGGCGCGGGCGAGTTCATCGCCCTGCGATTTCCAGGGCGCCCACAGCTTGTTCGGTTCGGCCAGCCATTCGGGCTTGGGCAGGGAGCCTGCGATCGTGGTCGGAAACAGCATTTTGGGCGTGTCCTCTGGAGTTTCGTGACGTGTTGGGCCTCTCAATGCCATGTCCGAACGCCGAGGTACATCCAATTTCAGAAGGTGGAATGCGACCAAAGCAGGGGGTAGGATCACGCCTAAGCCCCATCACACGGAATTTCCCATGATCGACCTCTATTACGCGCCGACGCCGAACGGCTGGAAAATCTCGATCATGCTGGAGGAACTCGGCATTCCCTATAACGTGATCCCCGTCAACATTCGCGCGGGCGATCAGTTCAAACCGGAATTTCTGGCCGTGAGCCCGAACAACCGGATTCCGGCGATCGTCGACCGTCGGCCTTCCGATGGTGGCGGGCCGTTCTCGGTGTTCGAGACCGGCGCGATCCTGATTTATCTTGCCGAAAAGGTCGGGCGTTTTCTGCCGGCCGAGTTGCGGGCGCGCTCGGTCGTGATCCAGTGGGTGATGTGGCAGATGAGCGGACTTGGTCCGATGCTCGGCCAGCACGGGCATTTCGCGCTTTATGCGCCGGAGAAAATTCCGTATGCGATCCAGCGCTACCGTGACGAGGCGGCGCGGCTTTATCATGTGCTCGATGCGCAACTCGGCAAGACCGGCGCCTATGTCGCGGGTGGTGAGTACACCATCGCCGATATCGCCTGCTTTCCCTGGACCATGACGCACAAGGCGCAAGGCTTTACGCTTGACGACTATCCGAACGTCAAGCGTTGGTATGCGGACGTTCGTGCCCGGCCGCAGGTGCAGGCGGGATTAGCGATCGGTAAATTCGTCAAGGAGCCGTTTGACGAGGAGGCGCGCAAGAACATGTTCGGCCAGCGCGCCAAGGAGATGGTCGAGAAGAAGTGAGAATGTCGATCCTCATGGTGAGGAGGCGCTTGCGCCGTCTCGAACCACGAGGCCCAAAGCTCATCCTTCGAGACGCGGCCTTCAGCCGCTCCTCAGGATGAGGAACATAACAAGAGGAAGTAAGGAAACGCCATGATCGAGTTCTTCTTCGACTGTTCCAGCCCCTGGACTTATCTCGCCTTCCACAACATCCAGCCGCTCGCGAAGGAGTTCGACGAGGAAATCTCGTGGCGGCCGATTTTGGTCGGCGGCATCTTCAACACCATCAATCCGAGCGTCTACGCCAGGCGCGAAAATCCGGTCGCCGCCAAGATCGCCTACGACAAAAAGGACATTGCGGATTGGGCGCGCGTCTCTGGCCTGACCATCAAGATGCGGCCGACGGTGTTTCCGGTGAACAGCGTCAAGGCGATGCGCGGCTGTCTCTGGCTCGGCAACAACATGCTGCCGTTTGCCCGAACCGTGTTCCAGATCTACTGGGGCGAAGACCAGGATATCTCGCAGGATACGGTCTTGACCGAAGTCTGCCAGCGCGCTGGCATCGATCCAAAAGCGTTCTTCGCGGGCATCGGCCAGCAGCAGGTCAAGGATCAGCTCAAGGCCAATACGGACGAAGTCATGGCGCGCGGCGGCTTCGGTTCGCCGACGATCTTTCTCGACAAGACCGACATGTATTTCGGCAACGACCGCCTGCCGCTGATCAGGGATGCGTTGTCGCGACGGAAGTAGGCTACTTCTTCGGCGGACTTGGCCAGGGCCGCTGCGCTCCACGCAAGGCTTCGAACGCTTTCGCCATGCCGAGCACCCCGAGATCGTCGAAGCGACGGCCGATGATCTGCACGCCGATCGGAAAGCTTTGCGTGTCATAGCCGCCGTTGATCGAGACGGCCGGGTTCTCCGCCATGTTCCACGGCACGGTGTAGGTGATATGCTCGAACGGCCGGGCCGGATCGTTCAAGGGAGAGGCGAGTTCGGCTGCGAATTTCACCACCGGCGAAACCGGCGAGATCACATAATCAACATCGGCGAACAGCTTGGCGGCGGCCGCGCGGATCGCCATGGTGGTGTTGAAACCCCTGATGACGTCGACGCCGGATAGTTTGGCGCCGGCTTCCGCCCAGTTAAGAATGTAAGGCAGCGTCTTGCCGCGCTCGGCGGCAGAGAGTTTGGAAAGATCGTCCCAAAGACGCGCGCGCCAGAAGTTGTCGAGGCCGTCGAGCAGCTCGCGCGTCATGAAGCCCTTGACGTCACTGACGACGGCGCCGGCGCCCTCAAACGCCTTTGCCGCCTTGACCGCGACATCGCGGACGTCTTTCTCGAGCGTTTGGCCAACGCCGGCATCGAGCAGAAGTCCGATGCGCAGCTTGCGCGAGGGCTTGTCGAGCGTCTTCCAGTGGATGTCGTTGGGCGGCAGGCTCATGCCGTCGCGGCGATCGGGTTTCGCCATCACGCTCATCATCAGCGCGGCGTCGTCGACGGTGCGCGTCATCGGCCCCGCGACGCGGCCGACATAGGGCGGATCGATCGGCACGCGTCCGAGGCTCGGCTTCAGCGCGACGAGGCCGCACCAGCACGCCGGCAGCCGCACCGAGCCGCCGATATCGGTGCCAAGATGCAACGGACCATAGCCGGCGGCGGCTGCTGCACCCGCGCCCGCACTCGAGCCGCCCGGATTTTGCCGGAGATCCCAGGGATTGCGGGTGAGGGGGTGAAAGCTCGACAGTCCCGACGACAACATGCCGAAGTCTGGCATCGTGGTCTTGGAGAAGATGATCGCGCCTGCTTCGCGCAGCCGCGCGGCCGGTGGCGCGTCGGCTTCGGCCGGGACGAGTTTGGTCGTGACCGTGCCGAGCGGGATGGCGATGCCCTTGGTCGCGATATTGTCCTTGATGGTGACGGGAACGCCGTCGAGCGGCCCGATCGGTTCGCCCTGTTGCCAGCGCTCGGTCGAAGCCTTGGCAGCGGCGCGCGCGCCGTCGGGATCGAAGGCGTAGAGCGCCTTGATGTGGGGCTCCCACAGCGCGATATGCGCCAGCAAATCGTCGAACACGTCGCTTGGCGAGAATTGCCGCGCGCGAAAACCCGCGATCATGTCGGTAGCGCTGAGATCGTGCAGCGCCGTGACGGCGTCGGAAGCTTCTTCCTCGCTCATGGCTGCTCCTTGCGTTAGCCGCCGGCCGGCAGGCGGGTTTCAACGATGCGGGCAAACATGCTGGCGCCTACGGGCAAGATCTTGTCGTCGAGCGTATAACCGGGATTGTGCACCGGCACCGACCCGTCATGGCCGAGCCAGAAATAGGCGCCGGGAACGGCGTGCAGCATGTCGGCGAAATCCTCGCTGCCCATCTTCGGCCTCGAACGCGTCAAGACCTTTGCGGGATCGACCACGGTGCGCGCCACGTCCGCCACCACCCTGCAGTGCTCTTCCTGGTTGACCAGCACGCTGAAGATATCGCGGATATCGGCTTTGATTTCGACCTCAAAGGCGGCCGCCACACCGGCGCAAAGGCTGCGCATCCGCTCGCGGATCAACGCGCGCACATCATCGGAGAAAGCCCGCACGGTCCCTGCGAGTTTGGCCTCGCCCGGGATCACATTATAGGCGGAGCCGGCGTGCATTTGCGTGATCGAGAGCACGGCCGGTTCGTTCGGCGAGACGTTGCGGCTGACGATGGTTTGCAGCGCCTGGCCGAGCGTCATCGCGATCACGACCGGATCCTTGGAGCGTTCCGGCATCGCGCCATGGGCGCCATAGCCTGATATAGTGATGTCGAAGAAATCCGCGCCGGCCATCGCCGGTCCCGGCAGGATTGCAAGTTCGCCGTGATTGAGGTCCGGCGCGTTGTGCAGGCCGTAGATTTCGTCGCAGGGGAATTTCTCGAACAGCCCGTCTCTGATCATGGCGCGTGCGCCGCCGAGGCCTTCCTCGGCCGGCTGGAAGATGAAGTGCACGGTGCCGTCGAAATTTCGGGTTTCGGCGAGATAGCGCGCGGTGCCGAGCAGGATGGTGGTGTGACCGTCATGGCCGCAGCCGTGAAAGCGGCCGGGAATGGTCGAGCGCCATTTCAGGTTGGTGTTCTCTTCCATCGGGAGCGCGTCCATGTCGGCGCGCAATCCGATGCGTTTCCCGCCATTTCCCTTGCCCTTCAGCACGCCGACGATGCCGGTGCCGCCGATCCCGCGATGCACCTCGACGCCCCACTGGGCGAGCTTCTCGGCGACGATGCCGGAGGTGCGGACCTCCTCAAAACCGATTTCGGGATGGGCGTGCAGGTCGCGGCGGATGGCGGTGAGTTCGTCGGCAAAACTCTCGATGCGGTCGATCGTAGGCATGTCGTTATCCGATGGCGGTCGAATGAGATGTCGAGGGATGGAGCAAGGCGAAAGAGGGTCCATTCGGTTTAAGGCGAATGCCGGAGCGCAGCTTGGTCCAGGGCAACAAAGCGGGATCGGCGGGCATGGCGCCGGGAGCGGCGCAAATCAGCAGTTTTTCGGCGATGGGCTCAAAATCAGCACGGAAATGCACTGAACTCTTGTTCACGAGGATCGACTGTTCGGTCGGCTCAATCCCGACATAGCGGAACATCGCCTGATCCGCCAGTTGCGCCTTGTGCGAACTCACGACCACGCTGATATCACCGATCCGCAACGCGGCCGACGGTCCCATGTCCATGTCGCGGCCGCCGAAATAGGGCCCCGGCGCCACGAACCTGCCGTCGGACAATTTTTCGATTCTGAACGTGGCCTCGAATGGCGCATCGCCCGGGATGCCGGACTTGCCGCCTAGCGAGAGTGTGACGGTGGCGCCAACGCCTGCGTCATGCGCGGCCTTTGCGGAGGCCGGATCGTAAATCGCGCCGATCGCCGCGCGCGTGGCGTTGTTGCGGACCAGCGCCCGCAACATGCCGGTGGTGTCGGAATCACCGCCGGCGCCGGGATTATCCTGGGTGTCGGCAATGACGATGGGCTTACCCGCGTTTTTCGATAATTCCATCGCCAGCCGCACGCCTTCGTCGGGCGTGTAGATACGGCCGTCGAAATCGCGCTCATGGCTTTCGATCAGATCAGCGAGCCGATCGACGGCAGCTTGCGCATCCTTTTGCGTTCGTCCGTAGGCAAAGACGCTCGGTCCGCAATGGGCGAAATCGGCGGCCGGAAATCCCGGGCAGAACGAGAGCGCCGGCACGGCCTCGTTCTCCATCGCCGCGAGCTTCTCATAGATGCCCTTGGTGGGAAAATCGTTGGTGCATTGCCAGCTGATGGGAATCAGGAACGGCAATTGCCGGAAGGCCTTCTCAAAACGCTGACCTTCGCGCAGCAGCAGCGCCAGATGGCGCGCGGCGGCGCGGCCGGTGTTGGCCATGTCGACATGGGGATAGGTGCGATAGGCGATCAGGGCATCGGCGTGATGCACCATCTCCGGTGTCACATTGGCATGCAGATCGAGACTGACAACGAGCGGCAGCCTGTCGCCGATCACCTCACGCACCTGGCGCAAGATCTCGCCTTCGCCGTCGTCGAAATGCTCGCTCACCATGGCGCCGTGCAGGTCGAGATAGACCGCATCAAGCGGGCCGGCGCTTTTGATACCGTCAACGATCACGTCAGTGATACGTTCATAGGCGTCTTTTGTTACATGGGCGCAGGGGCTGGCGGCGGCGAAGATCGTCGGCACCAGCTCCCAGGCGTGATTTTCGGCTTCACCGATGAAGCCGGCGAGGCCCACATTGATGTTGCGCATCACCTTGAATACTTCGGTGCCTTGCGTCATCGCAGGCCAGCCGCCGCCGTGGACGAAATCGGCATAAGTCGCCTTCGTCGGCGCGAAGGTATTGGTTTCGTGCAAGAAGCCGCCGACGGCGATACGGTACATGCGTCTGTCTCAGTGGAACATGGTCAGACGGTAGACCCGTCAAGGCGCGAAGCGCAAGCGAAGGAGCAATCCGGTTTTGCATGCGCGCATCCACCGCTCGTCATCACCGGGCTTGTCCCGGTGATCCACGTCTTGCTTTCCTTCTGAAGAGACAAAAGACGTGGATGGCCGGGTCGAGCCCGGCCATGACGAAGAGGAAAAGTCGTAACTCAGGCCACCGGCCTAAAATTGGCGAAATCCCAGCCGCGTCCGGGCGCGGCGTCGAGAAGAGCGCGGGTATAGGCCTCGCGTGGTTCGGTGAGGACTTGCGCGGCCGGGCCCTGTTCGACGATCCGGCCCTCCTGCATCACGGCGACGTCATCGCAGATTTGCGCGGCGACGCGCAGATCGTGGGTGATGAACAGGATCGCAATGCCAAGCCGCGCCTGAATCTGGTCGAGCAGTTGCATCACTTGCGCCTGAACCGAGACGTCGAGAGCGGAAACGGCCTCGTCCGCCACCATCACGTCGGGATCGAGCGCGAGCGCCCGCGCTATCGCAATGCGCTGACGCTGCCCGCCGGAGAACTGGTGCGGAAACCACGCGACGGAGTCGGGCGCCAGACCGACCAGTTCGAGCAGCTCGCGCGCTCTTGCCAGCGCCTGGGAGCGGGACGTGCCGTAGTTGATCGGTCCCTCGGCGATGGTCTCGCCGATCGTGATGCGGGGATTGAGCGAGCGATAAGGATCCTGGAAGACGATCTGGATTTTCTTGCGGTGGGGCTGCAACAGGTTTCGCGACAGGTCGGAGATGTCGCGATTGCCGAGGTGAACGGTGCCGGAGGTTGGATCGATCAGGCGGACGATACAGCGCGCCACGGTCGACTTGCCGGACCCGCTTTCGCCGACGATGCCGAGCGTGCGGCCCTTGCGCAGCTTGAGCGTCACGTTTTGCGCGGCCGCGACTTCGCGGGCTCGTCCAAACGCCGAGCGCTCCCGGTAGACCTTTGACAGCGCATTGGTTTCCAGCACGATCGGTTCACGCGATTCCGGGCGGGGCGGGCGCGGTATCAGGGACGGCACCGACGAAAGAAGATTGCGGGTATATTCCGCCTCCGGGGCGCGCAGGATGGTCTGAAGCGATCCTGTTTCGACCAGTTTTCCCTGCCGCATCACGGCGACGCGGTCGGCGATTTCAGCGACCACGCCCATGTCGTGGGTGATGAAGAGCACAGCCGTGCCGTGATCGCGCTGCAGGTCGCGGATCAAAGCCAGGATCTGCTTTTGCGTGGTGACGTCGAGTGCGGTGGTCGGCTCGTCCGCGATCAGGAGTTTTGGCTCGAGCACCAGCGCCATCGCGATCATGATGCGCTGGCGCTGGCCACCGGACAGGCGATGCGGATAGGAAGCAAAAATCCGCTCGATCTCGGGCAGCCGCACCTGCTCCATCATGTCGAGAATGCGCCGGCGGCGCGCGCGGGCGTCGAGTTGGGTGTGAGTACGCAGGACCTCGTCGATCTGGCGTCCGACCGGCACCACCGGGTTGAGCGCGGTCATCGGCTCCTGGAAGATCATCGCCATGGTGGTAGCGCGCAATTGCCGTAAACGACGGTCAGGGGCTCCGATCAGCTCCTCGCCGACGAGTCGGATGTAGCCCCCGGTCGTGGCCAGCGAACCCTTTGGCAGCAGCCCCATCACGGCAAGCGAGGTGACGGATTTTCCCGATCCGCTTTCGCCGACCAGACACAGGGTCTCGCGTTCGCGCACTTCAAGGGTGACGTCATCGATGATGCGTGGGCCGCTTCCGCCGAGGCTGACGACGAGATTTCGGATTGCGAGAACAGGGGAGATCATTGGCTGCCTCCGCGCTGTTTCAGGCGTGGATCGAGCGCATCGCGTGCGGCATCGCCGATCAGGTTGACGGAAAGAATGGCAATCGAAAGCACAAGCCCCGGCCAGAAGATCAAGGACGGCTTGATCTGAAAAAAGCTACGTCCCTCCGCCATGATGTTGCCCCAGGTGGGCGTCTCCGGGCTGATGCCGGCGCCGAGAAACGACAGGATCGCTTCGGTCAAAATCGCCGAGGCGCAAACATAGGTGCCTTGCACGATCAGCGGCGCGATCGTGTTCGGCATCAAATGCCGCCGCATGATCTTGGGCAGCGACGAGCCCAGCGAAATCGCAGCCTCGACATAAGGTTCGCCACGCGCCGACAGCACGACGGATCGCACCAGCCGCGCGACGCGCGGAATTTCGGGAATGGTGATGGCGACCATGACCGTCATCAGGCTGGCGCCGGAAAGCGAAACCACGGCAATCGCCAGCAGGATGCTCGGGATCGCCATCAGCCCATCCATGACTCGCATCATGATGGCGTCGACCCATTTGAAGAAGCCGGACACCAATCCGATGGCGAGCCCGATACCGATGCTGAAAATCGCCGCGCCGAGCCCGATTAGGAGCGAGACCCGGCCGCCATAAAGAATGCGCGAGAGCACGTCACGGCCATAGCCGTCGGTGCCGAGCCAGAATTGCGCGCTGGCGGGTTTGAGCCGCTGGGCGGGCGCGAGCAGGAGCGGATCGTGCGGCGAGAGCCATGGCGCGGCAATCGCGGACGCGATGACCAGAGCGAGGCAGACCGTGGCGGCGGTGATGACAGGCGTTGAGGTGAGAAACGCCCCCCGCCAGGGTGTGGTGATCGGGATCGTCGGTTTGGGAAGTGTCTCGACCGCCATGGGATTTCAACGCCTCAGTAGCGGATGCGCGGATCGAGCAGGGTGTAAGCGACGTCGATCATGAGGTTGACGCCGAGATAGACCGCCGAAGTCAACAGGATCAGGCCCTGGATCACAGGATAATCGCGCGACAGCACGGCATCGACGGTGAGGCGGCCGATGCCCGGCAGATTGAACACGCTTTCGGTGACGACGACGCCGGAAATCAACAACGCAAAGCCGGTGCCGATGACGGTAATGACCGGGACGGCGGCGTTGCGCAGGCCGTGACGCAACAGCACGCCGGCTTCCCCGATGCCCTTGGCGCGCGCGGTACGCACATAATCCTCGCTCAGTACGTCGAGCATCGAGGCGCGGGTCATGCGGGCGATCAGCGCGACATAGATGAAAGAGAGGCTGACCGTCGGCAGGATCAGCCGTTCGAAGAAAGGTCCAAAGCCATTTCCGATGCTGCGATATCCCTGCACCGGCAGCCAGCGCAGGTCGATCGCGAAAATCTGGATCAGTACATAGCCGATCACGAATACCGGAATGGAAAAACCGACCACCGACAGTCCCATCACGAAGCGGTCGATCCAGGTGCCGCGTTTCCAGGCGGCGACGACCCCGAGCGGCACCGCGATCACGACCGAAAGCACGATGGTTGCGATCGCGACCGCAATCGAGGGTTCGATGCGCTGACCGATCAGCTTCAACACAGGCTGGTTGGAGGAGAGCGAGGTGCCGAGATCGCCGCGCAGGAGACTGCCGACCCAGGTGAAGAATTGCGTATAGAGCGGCTGATTGAGGCCGAGCGAGATGCGGATGCGTTCGAGCTGTTCCGGCGTGGCGTTGTCGCCGGCAAGGATCGCCGCGGGATCGCCGGGCGTCAGCCGCAACAGCAGGAACACGAACAGCGCCACCACGCCCATCACGGGGATCGCGGCAAGCACGCGGCGCAGGAGATATCCGAGCATCAACTCCATCTCCTGCGTCGTCCCTGCGAAAGCAGGGACCCATACGCTGCGGCCCATGGTTTGGGAGACGCTGTTTGACGGCTTTGGGACAACAATTGACGGCTGTGGTTATGGGTCCCTGCTTTCGCAGGGACGACGGATAGAGTCCGCAGAAGGTAGCGGAACTCTGTCATAAGGCCACTGCTCCTTCGCTCTGCTAACCAAAAAGCTGCAAACCCTGTGCCATCGATCTGACATCACGCTGGATGGTTCTCGCCGATCGACATCGCGCAGATGCGCGACAGGTGCAGATAGGGCAGGCCGGTCTCGGCCGCCCAGGCATTGAACTGCGCCTGCACCTTGGCGAGGTCGCCTTTCGACTTCACTTCGGCTGCGACGTCGAGCCCCGCGTCGCGCAGGCAGGCGACCACGTCCTGCGAAGTGACGAAACCGTCCCAGCCGATGAAGCGCAAGAACATCTGGCCGGTATTGCCGCCGAGGCGGCTGCCGCGTTTGGCGAGCAGATCGAGCAGTCCGACCTGGTCGGAAGAGGGCCACTTAGCCAGAAACTGGCCGAAGCCGCCGTGTTCCTTGGCGATCTCCTGCACGAAGGCGGCATTCTCGCGTACCGACGCGATCTTGGCGCCATTGCGTACAATGCGCCTGTCGGACAACAGCGCGTCCCAGAAATCGTCGGGTTGGAAAATCAGCTTGGCTGGCTTGAAGCCGAGGAAGGCCTTCTCAAAATCCAGCCATTTGTTCTCGATGACACTCCAGGCGAAGCCCGCGGAAAACACACGCTGTGTCATCTTGGCCAGAATGCGATCATCAGCGAGCTTTGCCAGCGCCTTCATGTCGGGTTTCCCAGGCAAAAGCTTTTCCAGCGCCTTGGCGCCGCCTTTGCGTTGTTCGGCCCGCGCGCGGATGGGTTTGAAGGGAATGGCTTGGGAAGGATTCGATGCTTTCGCCATCGCCAGCGCGCCTTCAAGTCAGCGTGGCCAAAAGACCCGCCATCAGGCGGCCGCGCTCGGCGAGGCTGTCGACTTCGATATGTTCGTTCAGCGTGTGCGCGTCCGCACCACGGACTCCCAATCCGTCCAGCGTCGGAATTCCCATCGCGCCGGTGAAGTTGCCGTCGGAGCCGCCGCCCGCACTGCTGTGGGGAAGGTCGAGCCCCATCGAGACCGCAATGCCGCGCGCCTTGTCGTAGAGCGCGAGCGTGCCGGCATCCGGCTCCCACACCGGGCGCGTCACGCCTCGCGTCACCGTGAACGTCACGTCGTTGGATGTGCCTGACAGCGCCAGCACGCGCTCGATGCCGCGGTCGAGGTCGGTCTGACGCTTGGCCATGCTCAGCGCCTCGCCGGTACAGGTAGTGGCGACGCAATTGACCCATTGGCCGCCATGCACAATGCCGACACTGAACGTGCAATCCTCCGTCGTCATGCCGTCGATGACCAGGATCTGACGCGCCATCTCGCGGATCGCCGAGCGTCCCGAAGACAGCGTGGCGCCGGCATGGCTCGGTCGCCCCGTGGCTTCCAGGTTGAACCGCGCAATCGCATAACGGCCGGTGACGACACCGTTATTGGGCCGGCCGGGTTCGGGTACGAGTACATATTTGTTGCGTCTGGCTTCGGCCTCGATCAGATCGCGTGCCGACGGCGTGCCGACTTCCTCGTCCGGGGTGAACAGCACGGTGATCGGGAGCGGTGTGGTGATGGCGGCTCGCGCCAGTCGCCGGATCGCTTCGAGGGCGAGGTAATTGCCGCCCTTCATGTCGAAAATGCCGGGCCCGTAGCATTTGTTGCCTTCGCGCCGCCATTTCAGCTTCTCGATCGTGCCGACGGGATGAACCGTGTCGAGGTGGCCGGCGATCAGGATGCCGGGCTCACCTTGCCTTGAATGGGGAAATTTCGCCCGCACGCAGCCGCCAAATCCCTGCCGTCCGGCGATTCGTTCAATCGACGCACCCATGATCGCCATTTCGCGGGCGGCGAGATCGAGCATCCGGTTGACGGCGGCGGCGTCCCAGGTCGGACTTTCGCATTCGACCCAGGCGCGCAGGCCCGCAAGCATGGCTTCGGAATCGAAGGGAAGGTTGGTCGGGTTCATCGAAGGCTCTCGATTTCAAAAGGAAATTTCGACGGACGAAAGCGCTGGACGGCTTAGAAGAAAGGGCGGTGACAGATTTGTAAAGCCAAACTTGGCAAAACAAGCGTCGTAACGCCTCTCGGCTGAAGCTCGATTTCGTCCCTGCGGAAACGATTCTGGCGAGCCGATGCATCGCGCGAAGCGAAGCAGCACGGTTGAAGCTCTCGAAAAAAGTGCGCGCGTAACCGGCGCAAGTGTCACGTCTCCTTCGCAGAGGCGTGCTTATGTTGGCCAACAATGTTGATAACACTGCTATGAACATTGTTAGCGACATACTATGTTGGCCGACACTGTCGGCAACATAAGAAGTGTTGCGGTGACGCGAGCAAAATTTTTTTGGGGTTGAATGCGCATGAGCTGATCGCTGTTGGAAAGCAAATACGAAACGCTTTCACAGCACAGAAAATAACTTTTCCTCTCGTGGTTTAGCAGACGATGCAGCGAAGAGGGCAATCAGGCGGCGCTTGATGCGTTGCGTTTGTTGATGTTGGCGGAGGCGCGAACCTGATCGGTTCGACGTCAAACCGACACATGCCCGTCATTGACGCTGCTTATCCGTCCCCGCGCTCTACCACTCCTTCTTTGCTCTGGGGAAAAGATGAAAAATCTGAAGCTCACATCCGCTCTGTTATCTTCGGCTGCGCTGATCGCTGTAGCCACTGTGACGACAAGCGGTTCGGTCGCCGGCAACAACCTTGCCTCCGAACTCGCTCCGGTTGTTAATCTGATCGACAGCGTCGTCGACAACGCCAAGAACAAGACAACGGCCGTCACAGCGAACACGCTGCCGACCAAGACGCCGATCAAGCACCTTGTGGTCGTCTTCAACGAAAACCGTTCGTTCGATCATTACTTCGGCACCTATCCGAACGCGCTGAACCCGGAAGGCG
>Ga0210401_10000172_pt1 | contig 78309 bp, 60 predicted proteins | sample IncBWH32MmetaG_FD_150866 | JGI IMG/M metagenome (GOLD analysis project Ga0210401, IMG submission 150866) | Forest soil microbial communities from Barre Woods Harvard Forest LTER site, Petersham, Massachusetts, United States - Inc-BW-H-32-M | ecosystem: Environmental > Terrestrial > Soil >...
TTTCCCGTGTTCCTTTTCTCTCTCTTTGCTTGTTGCCATATCATTTCTCCTTTGTTTTCTGAAACAGACCGAGACCGCTCGCTCTGAAAAATTTCTGAGCTTGCCGATGCACACCGCCAGAATTTCTCCCGTGGATCCGGCTCCGGCGACCATCACTGCTGTGCTTGCGATGCATGCTGGGCACATATGCGTTTACCCTGTTTCGGCTTCCCGAAGCCGCACGTCAGCGCTCACGTCCTTGCGGTATCGCTTTGCCCAGCGGCACATTGCTCTGAGTGGAGCGATGATTGTCCTTCCCAGTTTGGTCAACGAATACTCGACAGTAAATGGCCTTCGATAGCGTCACGCGCCTGGCGATTAAACCTGCGGATTCGAGATTGCGGAGACTTCTGGTCAGTATGCGCTGCCACACGCTTCCGAGCTGGCGGCGCAACTGCCGCGATAAGGCCTGTCTCTTAGCGAGAACAAACACCTTGGGTATCCATCTGCCGATGAAGATCGACGAGGCCGTTCTTGATCCTTGTGTCGCATTCATGCCGCTCTTCCTTCTGCGAAAACGTCTCTGCGAAATAACCGCTCTTACTTGCCTCTCACGTCTTTGTTTCGCCGTCAGCACCGTCACAGCTTGCCAATTCTCGCACTCCAAGCGCAATTAGGAACATGCGTGTACCTACTCGAACCGCTGGCACCATTCCGAACAATGCGCACAATGAGGCGCGTTATCCGAGCCCGGCTGCTGCCCTCGCAATCAAGAGCAGCCCTACCCCGACCACGACAATCCCGATGGCTCGCGCCACGCGCTCGCCGTTCGGTGCGAGCCGTTCGGCAGTGATTGCCGCCGTGACAAGAGCCATCACCCGCACATCCATGATCCCGATGACGAGGAGGATCGCCGTAAAGCCAGCGCAGCCGTAAATGCAGTGGAGGCCGAGGCGCAGCCCGTGTCGCCCAGCCGTGGCAGCATCCGTCGGCAACGTACGCTTGCATCTCGATGGCTCCCGGCAGCAGGCAAGGTGATGGGCCTTCCACGCGCTGAATTGGAGAGCGCCGGCGATCACGACGACAACACCGACCGCGATCGGAACAACTCTCGCCAGCGTCGGCCGTTGCATTTCGATCTCGGCAAGCGCCGCGCCCAGTGGGAAAACAACAATTCCGAACACAGTCCAGACGACGAAGTACCCGATGCCGACTAGCGCGGTCAGCCAGCTCAGGCGAATGTCGTCTGCCTTGCCAACCGTCTGGCGATAGCGCCACAGTGTGGGCACCAACGACGGCAGCATCATCGCCATCATCATCACGAGCCACATGCCAACGAATGATGCCCCGGCGCTCAGCCATGTCTGTCCAGGCGTCGGCATCCATGCCGTCGACATCGTCCAGCCGCCTGGCATCGGCATCGCTACCATCGTCGACATGGATCCGCACCAGGCGGTGGTCAGCAGTGCGCATGACGCAAAGAGCAGCGCTGAGGTGCCGAAGAACGTTTGCTGTGAAGTTCTCGCGAAAGCCATGGTTCGTGATCTCCTTTCCCGGAATTGCGCCGGCACAATCACTTCATCAGCTGCCGTACTCGTCGTGCCGGCGCCACCAGAGGCCGGTCTCGTTACGCCCCTTCGGGGCGCGATCGAGCCATGGGTACATTCCCCAGAGACCGTCGAGCCCTCGCGCATAAGTGGAATAACTGTGGTACACGACGCCGTCTTCGAGCGCGAATGCGCTCATGCCCGGCCTCTCGCGAATGTACGTCGCCGCGTCCGTTCCGCACATAGCCGCGAACGTCGCAGCCCCATCGGGCGTCGAGCGCGAGATCTCGGCCCCTTCCCGTCCGCCTGTCCGCAGTGCCTCGCGCCGGTAGTTGTATTCGATGCCGTCCTTGCGCTGTTGCTCCTCCGTGTAAGAAGCACAGAAGTCGAAATTGAAATCACCGCCGACAGAGGACGCCCAAGGGAACGTCCAGCCCATCCGACGCTTGTACGCCTGCAGCTTCGCAATCGGAGCGCGTGAGACGGCCCAAAGCATCACGTCATGATTGGCCAGGTGTGCGGCGATGCCGTTGAAGCCGTCTGCGATCGACGAGCAAGAGGGACAACCAGCGGCGAAGTCAGGCCCGAACATGAAATGGTAGACGAGGAGCTGCGAGCGGCCACGGAAAAGGTCTGCCAGCGAGGCGCTTTCCTCGTCGGTCTCGAAGCGATACCCCTTCTTGATTGGCACCCACGGCAGTTCCTGCCTCTGTCGTGCCACCTCGTCGCTGCCATGCGTGAGTTCCTTCTCCGCCTTTAGCAGCTCGAGCCGGGCCATCAGCCATTGTTCTCGTGTTCCGGTCTTGTGTGTGGTCATTGTCTTTGTCTCCCTTCGTTCCATTCTGGATGTGACTTGGTGTTTAATTGCCATGCGCTATATTTAGCGCAGGGCATCGAAGGGGTGGGAGTGACAAGTGTGTCGGGATTCGGATGGACTCTCTGATTACAGCTGCCGCTCGCGCACTCGCGGCGGGCGATCCCCTCGGAGCGTTGAAGCGAGTCGCGCTGCGCGACGATGCGCCTGCGCTCGCGCTGCGCGGCATCGCGATGGCGCAGCTTGGCGATTTCGCACGAGCGAAGGAACTCCTGCGGAATGCTGCGCGCGCCTTCGGTCCGAAAGAACCCGTGGCCCGCGCGAGATGTATAGTAGCTGAGGCTGAGATCGCGCTCGCCTCGCGCGATCTGGGCTGGCCTGCGAAACTGCTCGACGTTGCGCGGTCGACCCTGGAAGCGCACGGCGACCGGTTGAACGCCGGGTTTGCGCGCTATCTTGAAGTCCGGCGACTCCTTCTGATCGGGCACCTAAACGAGGCGGAGCATATGCTCGCTGACCTCGATCCCAGTCTTTTCCCGCCCGCGTCGAGGACTATCCACGAGCTGGTGGTTGCGGGAATCGCAATGCGGCGCTTGCGGACGAAAGAAGCGTGCGCCGCGCTTGCTCGGGCTGAACGCGGCGCGCACCAAGCTGGTATTCCTGCGTTGATGGCCGAGGTTGAAAGCGCATCTCGCGCCCTGAATACGCCAGCAGCGCGCCTGCTTGCGAGTGGCGACGAGCGTCTCCTACTGCTCGAAGACGTTGAAGCATTGCTAGCGTCCAAAGCCATCGTCGTGGATGCATGCCGCAATCTCGTGCGCGACCCAAATACACTCGTTTCACTCGCAAGACGTCCGGTGTTGTTCGCCCTCGCGCGCTCGCTAGCTGAAGCCTGGCCGGGAGACGTGTCGAGAGACCTGCTCCTGGCGCGGGCATTCGGAGCAAAGTTCGTCGACGAATCGCATCGCGCGCGTTTGCGGGTCGAGATAGGGCGGCTCCGCAGGATGCTTCGTGGGCTGGCCGACATCAGCGCGACCAAGAGGGGCTTTGCACTCGTTCCGCAGCGTGGGCGCGAAGTCGTCGTGCTGGCCCGGCCCGTCGAAGAGGAACATGCTGATGTGCTAGCGTTCCTCACCGACGGCGAGTCGTGGTCGAGCTCGGCCCTGGCGGTTGCGCTTGGCGCCAGCCAGCGCACGGTCCAGCGGGCACTCGATTCGCTTGCGGCAGAAGGTAAGGTGCAGTCCTTTGGCCGCGCGCGCTCTCGTCGCTGGATAACCCCGCCCGTGCCGGGATTCACGACGATCTTGTTACTCCCCGCTCCACTGCCGGGCGACTAGGATGGAAGCATGAATCGATCAAAAGCCCAAATCGTTCGTGAGTATGGCCCCTTTCCGGGTGCCGAGCGAGTAAATGGTGTTACCTATGACGGGCAGCACGTCTGGTTTGCTTCGGGAAATAAGCTGAACGCCTTCGATCCGTCATGCGGGAAGATGTTGCGCTCGATCGATGTTGCGGCGCATGCTGGAACGGCCTTCGATGGACGCCATCTTTTTCAGATCGCCGAGGATCACATCCATAAGATCGATCCCGAGACTGGCCGCGTGCTGGCGACGATCCCGGCGCCTGGCGGTGGCGGCGACTCGGGTCTCGCGTGGGCCGAGGGTACTCTGTGGGTCGGGCAGTATCGGAATCGAAAGATTTATCAGGTTGATCCCGAGACAGGCGCGATTCTTCGCACCATCGAGTCCAACCGCTTCGTCACCGGGGTGAGTTGGGTCGATGGGGAGCTCTGGCACGCCACCTGGGAAGGTGAGGAGAGCGACTTAAGGCGAGTAGATCCTCGGACAGGAGACGTCCTGGAGCTGCTCGAGATGCCGCCCGGCGTGTACGTTTCCGGGCTCGAGTCCGATGGCCGCGATCAGTTTTTCTGCGGAGGAGGACCGTCCGGGAAGGTCAGGGCGGTCCGTCGGCCTCGGCGCGCCGCGAGGGGCAATGACCCTAACGTCCCAATCGGCTCGAGGATCAAGTAGTCGGAGCGGCACTCCAGACGACGCGTTCCTCGGCAACCGGATCTCTTCCCGAGACGTGTCGTCGGGCAACCTTCCCTTACGGGACTATGGAAGGATTGCGCGTTATCCAGGACCAATTACCGCCTCTGGAATCATAGTGTCGGTGTAGGGGTGAGCTTCTCTTTTTGCCAAGCGTTCGCAACAACTCTTAAAGCTGCTGAGTCCTAATCGATAAGCATGCGCCTCTAGCCTCCATAGAGCAGGTATCCGCACACGGCACGCATGGCTTGCTGTTCCGCGGATCGGCGACTTACGCCGGACGCGAGGCCCAGATCCACTAAAGCGCGGAGAATCGCAATGATGGCCCGCTCCGTTGCTGCCGAGACAGGCACTGCCACTTCGTTTTTGTGTTCTTGTAATAGTTGCAGCACGCTTGCATGGAAGGCAGCACTGTCGGCCCCGCTTCCGAGTCGTTCCTCTTCAGCTTCCAGCACGCGATTTAGCCCTGGGCGGTCGTAATGCGCCATCACGAGTGCCCGCACGAGTAACCTGAGGCGCGGTTTCAGCTCCTGTCCTCTTCCACCTTGCATGGTGTTCAGAACAGCATCGTGCAACGCCTCCTCAAAACGGCCAATCAAGGCGAGCAAGATTGCATCTTTGTTTGGGAAATACTGATAAAGGGACCCGATGCTTACGCCGGCTCTCGCTGCGATCGCGTTGGTATTGAAGCCGTGCAGTCCATCTGATTCTAAAATGCGAGCACTTGCTTCAAGAATGACAGTCACCGTCTCCTGTGACCTCGCCTGGCCCGGTACTTTACGGGCTTTCACCGTCTTTTTGCTTGGCCTGCCCCTGCCATCGCGAACGCGAGTTTTATTTGTGAGCATTTGCTCATATTGTAAGGGTGGAGGAAAGCAATATGCCAGACAAAAAGGCGTCAACAATCCTGATGGAAGTGAGATCTGGCCGTGATGACCCAGAGCCTCAAGATTTGAGCCCATCACAGCTTTTGAGCAGGTGTTCCTGAACTCAACCTAAAAATATGGCAAACACCTTACGTACAAATCAGGTCAGAACCGTTCTTAACCGCTTGTTTGCTGCAGCGGCCCAAGATAATGAAACCCCTCGCTGGCGGGAGCCTGGTGTCGCATGGGAAACCGCAACCGCGCAAGAGCGAGCCGACGCCTCAGAGTCCACTTACATGCCGATCTCCCCGCAGAGCGGCGATCTGCTCTATATCCTGGTTCGAGGCACGCGCCCGAGCACCATTGTTGAGTTCGGTACGTCTTACGGAATCTCCACCATCTATCTGGCCACCGCAGTCGCAGACAACGGCACAGGCCACGTGGTCAGTACTGAGCTAAGCGCGGTCAAGGTCGCTGCCGCTCGCGCCAATTTGGCCGAAGCCCGCGTCGCCGATCGCGTCACCATCCTGCCCGGCGATGCCATGAGCACTTTGAACGATATCCCCGCGCCGATCGATTTCGTACTACTCGATGGATGGAAAGACTTGTGCCTGCCAGTTCTGCGGTCGCTGGAGTCTCGCCTGGCGGTAGGTGCGTTGATCGCGGCAGACGACATAAACCTTCCGTCCCTGAGCGGCTATCTAGAGTATGTACGCCATCCTGCCAACGGATACGTCTCGGTCGCGTTTCCCGCGGAAGACGGGATGGAAATAAGTTGCTGGACGGCTGATGGACCATCCAGTGAAAAAGGTGCGTTATGACTGCGAAAACCAGGAGTTCGCTTTCCACTACTGCTCCCTCTGAAGTTTCCCGCCGACCAGTTCGCTCGTTCCGTTCACTGCGATGGTTGAATGGAGGCGTTCACTGGATCAGCGCGGTCGTGCTAGTTTACGCGTTCATCAGCAACGGCGAAGCGACGGGCGCGCTGATAAACCCGGTTGCGATGAGAGGAGAAGTGAGGTTAGGCCTTGTTGTCGGCCTCATTTTCCTTGTCCGGTTTGTCTGGGTGCGAAGCTCACGCTCAGGGGGCGGGCGATGGGTCGGGTCGTCCGTTCGAATGCCGCAGTCACTCATCAAGCGTATAACCGATTGGGGAATCTATCTCGGGGTGGCGGCTTCCGTTGTTTCGGGGCTTCTGATCGCATACCTTCGACCAGGCGCGGAGCTCATCCCTGAGAGCAGAGGGTTCTCGACCAGCAGTCCGGCCTTGAACACTGCAATTGACGCTCACGCGTTCGTCTCCAACGCGTTGGAATGGCTGTGTGCTTTCCACGCCGTGTACGCGCTCTGGCACTGGGCGATAAAAAGAACGCAATGGGGCAGGCTTGCGGGAGGTTGGCTGGAGGGAGCCGCGGCTGGGGCAAGCCGCGTGGCCACGTCGCGGCTCGGAGCAAGAAACCTTCGCCTCTAGGGCCGCCGGGACTTAACAGAACTTGCCTGATGGTGTATTTATCGCAAGGTTATGCTGTAGCCGCTCGCTTGGAGACTCGGTATGCAGGCGGAAAAAAGCCGTTTGGTGCGAGTAATGTCGGAAGGGGAAATCGTGGCGACCTGGAGAACTCTCCCCTACGGAATTAGCCTGAACCGGAACTGGACAGGAACTCAGCGACGCCATTCTCATGATCGCCGCACTTGCTGCGCACTGCATTGGTCCCTTTATTCGGGGTAGGGAGTTCCATGAAACCTGCTCCTAGTGACTCTGGGCGGTTAGTCTGTGATCCGCTCGGAAGCGCCTGTGCGCACACTCCGCGGCAGTGCCCGTCCACCACAACGATATGCCAACTACACTCCTGGATTCTGGCCTAGAATTTGCCACATGGACAAAACAGCCGCGAGTACAGGAATCGTGCCGATGGCGCTCGTGGCGATCGAGCAATACTTTCCAAAGGCGCGGGCGTCATCGATAATGGCTTGGCTGCCGACCGGCCGACGGCTGACACTTACACCCGTGAAGCGAATGGTCTACGCAGAGAGGGTGTGATTCAAAGTATCAACTGAGGCGAAGCATCAATGCCGATAGAAGCCGGAGATGGCCTGGTGAGAAGAATCCTTTAATATAAGAGGCTGCCGATAACGGTTCAGCGTGTAGCTGGAAGCCGTGGCAGAATTCCTAGTTCAATGGACAGAAGAACATTCCTAAAACGATCAGGAATGGCGGCGCTGGGTCCGCTGTGGGCGCGCGAGCTATGGGGAGCCGCAAAGAATCTTGCGCGCGATGCGGGAACTGCGGACCTGCGGAATGCGACGCGCGTTGGTGCGGGGATTCGGCGGCGGCCGTCGGATGCGAATTGGCCTTCGCAGGCAGCGTGGAAGCGGCTGAATGATGAGGTCGACGGAAATTTGATTCCGGTGGAATTTCCGATCGAGGCTTGCGTCAAAGACACGGGAAGCGCGGGCTGCCAGAATCTGTTCAACAATATTCACAATCCCTATTACATCGGAGACCAGCCCGGCTTGACACAAACGTTGGGGTGGGTGGACGCGTGGGTGAGCAAACCCAGCGTTTACCTCGTGGCGGCAAGCAATACAGATCACATCGCGGCGGCGGTGAACTTCGCACGGGAAAATGATTTGCGGCTGGTGGTGAAGGGCGGCGGGCACAGTTATCAGGGAACCTCGAACGCGGCGGATTCGCTGCTCTTGTGGACGCGGCGCATGCACGACATCACCATGCATGAAACGTTTGTTCCACAAGGATGCAGGGGCAGGCATAGCCCACAACGCGCGGTGACGCTCGGCTCCGGTGCCATTTGGATGCAAGCGTACGACGCGGTGACGACAAAAGGCGGCGGGTATGTGCAAGGCGGCGGCTGCACTACGGTCGGCGTGGCGGGCCTGGTTCAGAGCGGAGGCTTCGGAAGTTTTTCGAAGCATTATGGAACCGCGGCGGCGGGATTGTTGGAGGCGGAAGTAGTCACGGCAGATGGGAAAGTGCGCATCGCGAATGCGTGCACGAATTCAGATTTGTTTTGGGCGCTGAAAGGTGGTGGAGGAGGAACATTCGGTGCAGTCAGCAAAGTGACGCTGCGCGTACGGGAACTGCCGGAATTTTGGGGCGCGGCGATTCTTACAGTGAAGGCCGCATCCGATGACGCGTTTCGGCGTTTGTTGCGCTACTTCGTCGGGTTCTATCGGGAAAATCTTTTCAACCATCACTGGGGGGAGCACGTGCAAATTGCGAGGGACAATGTGCTCGACTTGTTGATGGTGTGCCACGATTTGAGTACGGAAGAAGTAAAAAAGATATGGCAACCCTTTCTGGATTGGGTGGCGCGCTCGCCGGCCGCTTACACAATCGCGGGACAACCGATTCTGGGCAGTATGCCGGCTCGGCATTGGTGGGACGTAGACTGGAGGAAGCAGAACCATCAAGCAGTTTTTAACTTGGACCAGCGGCCGGGAACGAGTTCAAACAATGCGTGGTGGACGGGAGACGCGGGGCAAGTGGCGTGGTTCCTTTACGGATACGAATCGTTGTGGATGCCGGCGTCTCTGCTCGAAGATGATTCGCAGGAGCGGCTCGCCCAGGCGCTGTTTGCCGGTTCGCGCCACAAAGACATCGAGTTGCATTTCAACAAAGGGCTGGCGGGAGGGCCGCGCGAGGCAATGGAGGTGACACGCGATACAGCGACGAACCCCGCAGTGCTGAATGCGTTTGCGCTGGCCATCGTAGGCGATGCAGGCGGCGGATATCCGGGCGTGCGCGGCCATGAGCCGGATGTTGAGGCCGGACGAAAATCTCGGCAAGAGATCCACAAGTGCGTAAATGAGTTGCGCGCGATCGTGCCGGATGACGGAGCGTACGTTTCGGAGAGCAATTTTTTTCAGGAGAACTGGCAGCAAGCCTACTGGGGAAGCAATTACGCGCGGCTGGCGTCGGTGAAAAAGAAATACGATCCGACAGGATTGTTTTTCGTGCATAACGGCGTGGGCTCGGAAGAGTGGGGCGAGAACGGATTTGTGAGGAAAGCCAGAAGTTGATAGTCGAACATCGAGAGTAACGGCGCGGCGAAACAGATGCAATTTACTGGAAGATCAGGCTCGACTCTCCCAGTCTTGAACCCGTGGGTTCCCCGGCGACCCTGGGGTCCCAGAAGGGCGTTTTGTCGGGGAAATGTGGGTGGTTGCGGAGAGAGGGACCGGCTCACCCGCCTTCGGGAGAGTTTGGGACCTGGCTTGCACAGGAAGGAGAAGGAAGGGGTTGCTTTCTAGTGACGACTTACGAAAGACCGGAACAGAAAGATCTTCCCGTAGCGCTTATCGCGTATTGCCCGGGGGCAAGGCCCATGGGCGCTGCCCATACCGAGAATACTTATTTCGCTGCCCGCTTCCACCGTCTAGCCGCGAAACGTGGAAGCAAGCGAGCCATCGTCGCCATCGGACACAAGATCCTTGTCTTGACCCACTATCTGCTCCAACACCACTGTCCGTTTCGCGAACTCGGAGCAGATTATTATCTGAGGCTTCGTGCCCCAGCCTCTCCCAATCCATTGTCCGTCGCTGGCAACGCCTTGGCTACCAGGTCACGCTCACACCTGCTCAGTAGGCAATCTGAGTATTTTCGAGAGAGCCTTTTGGTTGGTTAGGCACCACCAAGTTTACTCGGGCGTGGGAGCCGACATTGTTAGGGAATCAATATCACTGATTGACCGGGCTCGCTGGCAGCGTCCCGAAGTCCACCCTTCTCCATCCTGACTCCTCCCCGGTTTGAACCGAGACCCGGAAAACGTCGGCCTGGATCACTTCGGCTTTTCCGCGACGATGCCGGCGAAGAAGCACCGTCCTCTCTGCCTCAGCTTTGCTTTTCTTGACCTGAAAATGCGGGCGCCATCAGTGGGTACTTGTTGCCGTTGCTGATGGACAACCGATGGACGCCAGTTCCGGGAAATCGCTGAACAGGGAGGGCTTTTCGTGTCCCTCTAATTCTACCCAAATACGTAACTTGATGCTCCCCACCACAGTACCTACGATTCCAGTATGAAGTACAACGCCCTATTATTCTGCCCTGACGACAAAACCGCCCGCGTAGTCACGCAAGTGCTGACCGACCTGGAGTTTCGAGTTGAGCCCTGCAACGAGCCTTTCGCCGCGGTTAAGAAGCTGATGGCGGAGCACTTCGATGCCATCGTGGTGGACTGTGACAGCGAGCAGAACGCGGCCCTGCTGTTCAAGAGTGCGCACAATTCTGGATCCAATCAGTCGTCGCTTGCGGTTGCCGTCGTCGAGGGACAAGCCGGCGTAGCCAAGGCATTTCGGATCGGCGCCAACCTGGTTCTAACCAAACCCATTAATGTTGAACAATCCAAGGGAACGTTGCGTGTAGCCCGCGGCCTGCTCCGTAAAACCGACGCAAGCAAACCCGCGAGTGCGCCCCCTGCAGTCCAGTCGCCCCCGCGGCCCGTGACTAATATCGATGCTAAGCGTCTATCCGCTCCCCAGATTCCCGAGCAGAGACCTGCATCTTTGCCAATGCAACCGCCTCCATCTGCGATTCCATCCGTGAGCGCTTCCCTGTTTGAGCTTGACGCCGACCTCGGTCCCAAACCGGATTCAACCGAAGCGGCTCTGCTCGAATCGATGCCAGATCCGGCGCCGACCTCTGCCACCACGCGAGAATATCCCTGGCAGCCGATTTCCAAGCCAGCTGCGGAACCGATGGCGACTGCTCTCCGCCGCGCCGCCGAAGCCACTGGAAGATCGGAAGTTGAATCTCCCGCGACCAGAAAAACGCCGCCCTCGTCGGCAAGCATTTCCGAACCTCGCTCCTACACCAGTAGCATGTCATCCGGTCAAGCGGCAGCCACCGCTCCCGCAAAAATATCGCCGAAGACCGAAGAAGTTGCGGAGATGCCACAAGTAGATGCACCCGCATTTGCTTCGCTAGGCAGCGCATCCGATGAGCCAACACCCGGTGGCGGCAAGAAGACCATTCTGATCGCGGCCGCCGTGGTGGTTGCAGTCGCGGCCGGGGGCTATGGCGGCTGGACGAAACTTCATCCTGCAGATGCAGCTCCAACTGCTCAAACTGTGACAGCTCCTCCGCGTACCGTTCCAGTCCAGGTTCCTCCGGCTTCGGCCGGCCCGTCTTCCCCGGCTGCAGCGCAAGGCGCGACTGTCACAACCGCGCCATCGCGGCAAGACAATGAGCTGCCGATTGAGATGGGCCCCGATATTACGCTCTCTACCACCGACACTCATCCTCCCGCTCCAAAGAAGTCGACTCCGATCATCGCGCCGAACACCGTGGTTAGAATCCCTGCGGAAGAGCCAGCGCAAGCACCCTTGGTGGTCAAGAACGAATTCTCCAACCCTGCTCCAGCGACCCCCGCTCAGCAGGACGCAACGCCCGCACCTCCGCCAGCATCCTTGGACGGGGCCTCAAACGCGAACGACCAAGCCCTCTCCGGAATCATGAGCAACACCGGAGCGAATCTGCCTCGACAGCCCGCTCAGGCGGTGAAGGTTTCGCAAGGACTGTCGCAGGGGCTGCTGGTGAAGAGTGTTCAACCGGTGTATCCCCAAACGGCCAAGCAGATGCGCGTTCAGGGCTCGGTTGAGCTTCTGGCCAACATTGGCAAGGATGGCAGCATCACCGCGGTCAAGGTGCTCAGCGGACCTACAGTTCTGTCGCGGGCCGCAATCGACGCCGTTAAACAGTGGCAATACAAACCGTATTACCTCAACGATCTGCCCGTCGAAATTCAGACCCAGATCACGGTAAACTTCAAGCTCCCCTAAGCGTTTACTGCAAGCCAACAAGGCCATGGCGCGGCGCAAGGATTCAGTCCTGGCGCCGTTTTGCTTTCTGTTCACCACGCTATAATAGAGAGATGCCTAACCGCTGAAATTCCTTTCTGCAGGTGCCGGCCAAAAAAAATCCGGCGTGACCGGGCTGAGGGCTGAAAGCTTCCCCATGGACTTCAAACTGGTAAGTGACTACAAACCAAAGGGCGACCAGGCCAAGGCCATCGAATCTTTGACGAAAGGCCTATTTGACCGCGAACAACATCAGGTTCTCTTAGGCGTAACCGGTTCAGGCAAGACCTACACCGCCGCCAAAGTGATTGAGCAACTGAACCGCGCCACGCTGGTCATGGCCCACAACAAAACCCTAGCCGCCCAGCTCTACCACGAATTCAAGAACTTCTTCCCCCAAAACGCAGTAGAGTACTTCGTCTCATACTATGATTTTTACCAACCCGAAGCCTACGTTCCGGCTGCTGACCTTTACATTGAAAAAGAGGCCACCATTAATGATGAATTGGACAAGCTGCGGCTTTCGGCTACGCGGTCGCTTTTTGAGCGGCGGGATTGTTTGATTGTGGCTTCGGTCTCCTGCATTTATGGGTTGGGATCGCCGGAAGCTTATTACGGGATGATGCTTTTTTTGGAGAAGGGACAGAAGATCAGGCGCGAGGATATCACGCGCAAGCTGGTCGAAATTCTGTACGAGCGCACCGATGGAGACTTTCGGCGGGGAACTTTCCGGGTGCGCGGCGATGTTATTGAGATCTTCCCTACTTATGACGACATGGCGTATCGCGTCGAGTTGTGGGGGGATGAGGTTGAGGCGCTCGCGCAGATTGATCCGTTGTTTGGGACCGTGAAGCAGAAATATGTGCGGTTACCTATTTATCCGAAGACCCATTATGTGATGAAACCGGAGACTCGGAGCAGGGCGGTTGATTCCATCAAGGAAGAGCTGAAGTGGTGGGAAGCCGAACTTGAGAGGCAAGGGCGCGTGGTGGAGGCGCAGCGGGTTCATCAGCGGGTTATGTTTGATCTTGAAATGATTAAATCCGTCGGCTACTGCCATGGGATTGAAAACTACTCGCGGCACTTTACCGGGCGGCTTCCGGGGGAGCCCCCGCCGACTTTGCTTGATTACTTTCCGCGCGATTATCTGATGTTCGTTGACGAGTCGCATCAGACTGTCCCGCAGCTGCACGGCATGTATCACGGAGATCGCTCGCGTAAGGAAACCCTGGTCGAATATGGATTCCGTCTACCTTCGGCGTTGGACAATCGTCCGCTTACTTTCGAGGAGTTCGAGCATCGCATGGGACAGATGATTTATGTCTCGGCGACTCCGGGTCCATACGAGCTGACCAAGTCGGCGGGTGTGGTGATCGAGCAAATCATCCGACCCACGGGCCTGGTGGATCCTCCGGTCGAGGTGCGGCCGGTCAAGGGGCAGATTGACGACTTGCTGCATGAAATCCGCGAGCGAACCAGCCGCGGCGAGCGCGTGCTCGTGACCACGCTTACCAAGCGCATGGCCGAGGACCTGGCCGAGTATTACAGCGAGGTCGGCGTGAAGTGCCGCTACATGCACTCCGAAATCGAGACTCTGGAGCGGGTAAAGATCCTGCGCGACCTGCGCAAGGGCGAGTTCGACGTGCTGATCGGGATCAACCTGCTGCGCGAAGGACTTGATTTGCCCGAAGTGTCCCTGGTCGCAATTCTCGACGCCGACAAAGAAGGCTTCCTGCGCTCGAGCGGGGCGCTCATTCAGACCATGGGCCGCTGCGCCCGTAATTTGAATGGCCGGGCCATCCTGTACGCCGACCGCATGACCGACTCGATGAAGAAGGCGATAGGTGAAACCGACCGCCGGCGTGCGATTCAGGAAGCCTACAATGCGGCCAACGGGATCACGCCCGAGTCCATCGTGCGCCCGCTGGAGATGTCGCTGGCCCGCATCATCGAGGCCGACTACACCGATCTAACTGCCGGCGACAGCGAGGGCCTCCCCGAATTCAAGTCTCAGGAAGAGTTGGACGCTTACGTCCGCAAGCTGGAAAGCGACATGCGCGAAGCCGCCAAGCGATTCGAGTTCGAGAAGGCGGCGAAGCTCAGGGCTACGATCAAGGAATTACGGACGAAAGAATTCTTGTTTGCGTAAGCTCCGGGTGGGGCGAATCAGACTCAACCCTGCGGCGGTTAAAGAACCAGGTGGCTATACCTCGCACCGACATACGATGTTGGTGCGAATAACGCGTCAGGCGAGGTTCGTGCGGCTGAGTGAGCTATGCGGCAGGGTGCAGGTAGCGTAGCTCCTGGCACAGTTGATCAAAGATAGTCAGGGATCATGATATCGACGAGCGTTTCTCGACAGCTTAATCGTAACGGGATTGAAACCTGCTTTCTCAGTGAGAGGGAGCAACTCGTCGAAGGTATTTCATGAGAGGACAGCGGCAACCCGCAGATCCCACGGGCCACAGCCGCACATATCATTTAGAGCTATGCCGATTCTCCCCAGTGAACGCAAACTTCTTACAAAACTCCGGACTTACTGCTTGACTTCCACTCGATCTGTTTTTAGGGTGGTTTGAGATCGCGACATGACAGGGAGTTCGCTCACATGTTAAGAACCAGCACGTCAGAACAAACACAGAGCGTAGAGAACAGCAATTCCCAGGTCCACATTGAGATCAATCCTTGGCCCGTCCTCTGGACAGTGGTTGGCGCATGGATGTGGTTTGGCGTTTTACACCTTGCCCGCCTAATCTGAACGACCTTGACAAATCAGTAATTGAAAACTGTAAGAACTGCATAACCACTTGCGCCACCGCCTCACCTTCGACCGCTGAAGCGATTTCACGACAGTAACCGGGACAGGCACTTTTGCTCGCCTACTTCCTTACGCACTCACCCGCGTGCAACGCAAGGGTTACTTCGGAAATCACGGCGTCGCCACCACCGTCCACCGTCGCGGTATCACTCTCCGCCTTTCCCGCCGTTCCCATTTGGCAGTAGGCCTCAGCGCGTACCGTGTACTTGGCATTCAGCAGCAGGCTGAGCGAATAGGTGCCGTCCGAGATCTTATACGGATAAGAACGCACGCCCTCGCTGGCCTCGCCAATTACCTCGGGCGCGTAACAATCCTGCGGCTTGCCGCCATCCCCCCAGATGAATGTCGGCATTCATAATTTGCTGGCATCTTCGAGGTGAATGATCTGCGCGCTACTGCGATCGGGTGCATTGGGATAGAACGTCCGAGGCAATGGACCATCAGGGTCTGCCTGATCACGTCTTTTAAACACCAACACGTAATCGCCAACTGGGAGGTGCGTAAACTCAAACGGCTTTGACTCACCCTGATAGGCGTATGCGCCAGCCTGTTCCTCGCCATAGTGATCCGACGCTTGTGCTGCGGAGTGGGGCGCCATCCGGACCGATTACTCGTCCACTGATCTGGCCGGTTGGCATCGCAGTAATCTCGCTTTCATAGCAAGAGCGTCAGGCAGTTCGAACACCGCCGGTTCTCTGCCGAACTGCGTCACCTCCAGGTGAAAGGTAAGTCCGCCGAAATACGGTAGTTCCCTTTGGCAGCGCCTCAAAGGCATACGCGGCGCTTATCCGTTTTGGCCTCGAATGACTTCCCCCGTGACTGAAGCCTGACGACCACGCCGGGTAGCGGACGAACGTAGTCCTCCTCCAAAATTCCAGCGCCTATGTCCGATGTCGCAGCAGCATTCCATAGACCGCTGCGTTTCGTTGCCGTTTTTTCTGCTCGCACTCGCTGCAGAACGGCGTGCGCGTACTTCAGTTCGCTGGTTGGTCCACACTCTTGCGTCGCGAAGAAGTGCTCGCCGTCTTCTAGCGGCACGACGTCAGCAAGCGCGAGGTACTCTTTGCCTATTTCAAAATGCCCAGAAATCGGGCAGGGCTCAAGGTCGAAGTAGTCGCTGGTCACACCCTTAATTTTCTCGTCGACGTGAAAAACCGTACCGCGGAGTTTCCTCAGTTAAGCACCGACAAACAGGGCTCTTGTGTCTTTGAGCAAAGTACATGAGCGGGGTATCGCGGCTGCGGGAACGCAGTCGGTCGCCGAAGCTGACACCACGCCAGCCATGAACAGGCCGAGGAGAAAGACGCGACTACGCATCCCGCGATCATAGCTTAGACACTTTCGTGCCAAGCCTCTGGCGGGTCCTCCCTCGGCTACCAAACAGCGGCTTCAAAACTGTGGCAAATTTCAGATGAGGCCAGTGCGGACTCTCTGAAGGAAGTCCTCGGCATCTGCGCGCGCCTTCTCCATGAACTTCGGATCGTTGCCGTGTTCGATTTCCGTCTCCTGAAGTACGAGTTCCACGGCAACTTTCGGTTTGTATCCGCGCTTTATGAGCGTGCGAGCGCGCTCCGTGAAAGCGCTGTCAATATTCCGTTTGGCTTCCAGCGACGTCGAAGAAAAGCCGGTTGCGGCGTCGCATGTGTGCTGGCGAAACTTCGCAGCGGCCAGGCGGTCATAGGCACCCTTGGCCTCTTCTCCGCTGAGCAGCGTGGGCACAGGGAATCTCCATCGACAGTTCGAGCAGGCCCAGCCGTTGACATCAGTCTCCATCCAGATTAACGAGCGCTCCATATCAGCCACCCGCAATGAACAACGACATGATACAGCGCGGCCATCGTTAGGAACCATCGGGGCAACTATGGGGACGGCGTGATCGCGATCGAGGTCACACGTCTATGGCCAGTGAAAGTTTACGCCATTCCCTTTCTCAACGCCTCCAAGGGATAGAACGTACCGCGCCACACGACCCCACCGCGCGCCAGAGTCAGCGTCATCGAACGTAGCAAGACGTAAACGAACAGCACAGCGCCAATGGGATGCAGGACGACATAATAGGCTGGAATGTCAGATTCCCACGACATCCCGACATAAATGCCAAGAATAGCCGCGAGCGCCACCGCGTAGGGCACGCGTTCCCATCCGTGGGCGAACCAGATTCCGATAAACGGCATGATGTTCAGGAACGCCAGCGCAAATGCAGAAAGCAGCAGGCGCCACGGCTGGAATGACATTATGGCAAAGAAGTTTTTCGTGAGATTGTTCACCATGCCCATCGCGCCCTTCGCCCAGCGCAGCGAAATCAAGTCTGCGCCGTAAACATTGCGCTGCGCGTAGCCGGCATTCTTCACGATTTTCCCCAGCTTCATGTCGTCCAGCACCTCGAAACGCAGGGCTTTGTATCCGCCAACGGTGTCGTACACACGGCGGCGGATCAAGTTGAACGCTCCAACTCCGATATGGTCTTTCGTCTTGGGGTCAGCCACTTTCCAGGGGCGATGCCCAAAAACAAAGAGTGTTTGGAAAAAGGCAATCATCATCCTTTCGCCCGTACTCTTCATAATCATGCGGGGAAAAAGGACTAAATGGTCGGCGGGTTCAGCCTCGGCATAAGCCAAGGCTCGGGTCAGCACGTCACGACGGAAGAGCACATCGGCATCGGTGAACAGCAGCCAGTCGCCGGTTGCCTGGTTGCCTGCCCTCCACATAGCATGGACCTTTCCCAGCCAACCGGGAGGCAATTCGGCAATGTGGATCACCTTCAGCCGACCGACGGCTTCCGGTGTGGCCGCAATTCGATCAATTACTTCGCCGGTGCGATCCGTGGAACGATCGTTCACCACGATCACTTCATAATTGTCGTAATCGAGTTTCAGCAGCGCAGTAAGAGCTGGCCCAATATGCTCTTCCTCATTGCGAGCTGGAACAATGATGCTGACGCGTGGATTCCCATTCGGAGTGGCTGGCGTGCGGTCCCACTCAGGCCGCGAAATGTCAGCTACCTTGGTCATGCCCAGAGCTGCATCCAGCAGGCGCGAAAGCCACACCAGCCCGAGGATGCTGCCGGCAATCCAATGAAAAACGTTCCAGTGAAAATAACTCATCTCAGCTGGCCGTTGAGCGCCCCAGGCTCATCGTCGATACCGACGGGAGGAGCGAATCGCATGCCGTAAAAGAGTATGGCAGAAGAAATCGCCATGGCAATGACTGGCGGAATAAAAGCCTCCTGAAGCGAGTGCCGGTCGGCCACGTATCCCATGATAGTCGGCGAAGGAACGTCGCCCAAAAGGTGGAAAATGAAAATATTCACCGCAATCGCAGTCGCCCGGATGTGCGCACCCACCGAGTTCACCAGCGCCGTGTTGAGCGGCGAAGTATTCAATAACAGAAGAAACGCCGCGACTGCGATGGCCGGCACCATCAGTGGCCCCTTGTTATACAAACCGACGATCATGACTGGCACGCCCAGGCCCATGCTGACCGCGGACACAAAGTAGTACGAGCCCTTCAGGCGGGGCAGCAAACGGTCGCCCAGCCAGCCTCCCGCCAAAGATGCGAGGATGCCATCGACCACGACAATCTTTCCAAACATCAGGTTCGCCGATTCGAGTGTGTACCCACGCATCCGTTCAAGAAAGGTCGGCATCCACACTTGGATTCCGCCTAATGAAAATGTTCCAGCCGCCATCCCCAGTGTGACCGTCCAGAATGCCGGGTTGCGTGCCAAGCCCCGCAGGGTTGTGCGATCCTTAGTCTCTTTCAATGTGTCGAACTGGCCGCGCGGCGGCTCCGGAAGGAACAAGATCAGAAGCGCAAGCAGGAATCCAGGGAATGCCGCGATGTAAAAAGGAAACCGCCATCCGAATTGGGGACCGAGTTTGCCCCCCAGCAGATAGCCCGCAGCGGTACCCACCGGAATTGCCAGATAAAACATGCCAAAGATGCGTCCGCGTTTGCTCTCAGGAAAGAGGTCAGCAACAAAGGTCGGAGCGATGGTGACAAAAGTTGCCTCGCCCACTCCAACCAGCGTATGGCGAACCAACAGTTCCCAATAAGTGTGTGTAACCGCGGTGAGCAGCGTGAGCGCACTCCAGAAAACGGCTCCCAGAACGATGATCTTCTTGCGCGAATACCGGTCCGCCAGAGGACCCGCGAAGGGCGCCGCGATCATATAGAAACCCAGAAACGCGCTGGTCAAATAACCAATCTGAGCGTTGGTCAAATGGAATTCGCTCTGCACCAGCGGTTGCACTGCAAACAGCACCGAACGGTCGATGTAGTTGAGCAGGTTCAGCGTTGTCAGCAGAACGAGCGCGGTCCAGGGATAAAGTTTCGTTTGGGTCACTTGGCGAAGGAATATATCACGGCGGGCGGACGATTCGCGCTGTCTTGCTGGAGTGATAAGATTCGGCTGCCCGAATTCTCCGCATGGGAATCTCAGCATGAAGAAACTCATTGTTCCGCTATTAGTTTTCTGGCTCCTTCTGTCTCAACCCCTGAATGCTGAAGATACAACGAAGAAAGCGGATGCCGGTGAACGCCATGAGTTCATCATTTCGAACTTTCATACCGAGAGCAGCGTGATACTTCCCCAGACCCGGATTGTTTACGGCACCTACGGCCATTTGAATGCGGCCAAGGACAACGCAGTGCTCCTGCCTTCGCACTACATGGCGGATTTCCATGGCTATGAATGGCTGATCGGGCCGGGACACACGCTGGATACTGCGGGGCTATTCTTGGTCGCGACGGAACTATTTGGTAACGGCCATTCGTCGTCCCCGAGTAACACGCCCGAGCCTTACCACGGTCCGCGATTCCCGGTCACGACGATTCGCGACAACGTGGAGGCAGTGCATCGCTTGCTTACTGAAGAACTCAAAATTACGCATCTGCAAGCGATCATCGGCTTCTCCATGGGCGCGCAGCAGGCTTTTCAATGGGCGGTGAGCTATCCCGACTTCGCCGACCGCATCGTAGTAACCTGCGCAACCGCCAAGACTTACCCGCACGGAGTAGTGCGCTTGGAGGGACAAATCGCCGCCCTGACCGCCGACGCCGCCTTCCAGAATGGCGATTACACGACGCCACCGACCAAAGGGTTAGAAGCATTCGCGATGGTCTGGACGGGATGGCTGTTTTCGCAGGAATGGTGGCGTCGCGAGTTGTGGCGGGAGACTGAAAAACCTGGGATGACATTCGAGCAGCTAGTGCATAACTTGCGGACGGACTTCATCCCCGGCGCTGATGCGAACGATTTGATCCTGCAGATGCGTACATGGGAGCGGCATGACGTCGGCACAACACCCCGGTTCAACGGGAATGTCGAGAACGCACTGCGCTCAATCAGGGTTCCGTTCCTGTACATGCCCTCGGAGACGGACCTCTATTTTCCGGTTGGTGATGCGCGTTATGAAGCGGCGTTTATCTCGAAAGTTTCGCTGGTGCCAATCCCATCGTTGTGGGGGCACACAGCCGGGGCGGGCAGTAACCCGGCCGATGAGAAGTTCTTGAACGAGACCATCGGGCATTTCCTTGCCGGCCACTGAATCTTCTGCTCTGAGCGTGCGCGGTAATCGCTATGTCCGGTGCTTCGGCCGCGGCCATTTCGCCACAATCACCGTGGAAATCCCGCCTCGTGGACGAAAATCACCTTTGACTTCGGCCCACACCGGACGTGCCCCGCGTACTACGTCATCCAGCACCCGGTTGACGATGTTTTCCTGAAAGATTCCCAGATTGCGGTAAGCCTGCAGATACTCCTTCAGCGACTTCAATTCCAGGCAGCGCTTGTGCGGCATGTAGCGGATGGTCAGCACGCCAAAGTCGGGCAATCCGGTCTTCGGGCAAACCGAGGTAAACTCCGGATCATCGACCACGATCTCGTATCCCGCAAACTGATTGGGCCAAGTTTCAATCTCCGGGAATTTGGCATCCAGCCCCGCCTGGGCGTGTTGCGGCGTGTAGCGCGACGGTTTGGGCATGCCACATTGTAAACAGCCAAGCCGCCAAAGTGCCAAATTCTCCAAGGATTTGCGGTCCATTCGCCAAACCCCGCGCATCTAATTGACAAGGTTCCTTTTAGAGTTGTGCGAGGCGGCAGGTGATACATTTATCTATTGCATTCAGCAATTTGTAGTCGTTGACCGCGAAATATGACGCAGAGAAACGCCAGTTTTCTAACCCGACACCGCTGGATTGTGACGACCATTGCAATCCTCGCAGCGGTAGTCTTGCTCGCTTCCTTTATGAGTCGCGAGCCTGCTGTACCGGTACGGGCTGTGAACGCACAGCGGGGTACGATTCGGAGCGTGGTCTCGACCAATGGAAAAGTCGAGCCGCTGCAGAACTTCGAGGCGCATGCTCCCGTTGGCACTACCGTCAAGAAAATCCTTGTGCGGGAAGGCGATCAAGTTAAGAAGGGTCAACTCCTGCTGCAATTGAATGACGCCCAAGCCCGCAGCCAGGCTGCCCGAGTGCAGGCTCAAGTTCTGGCAGCGGAAGCCGATCTTAACGCGATCCAAAAGGGTGGGAACCACGAGGAGATCCTTACCCTGGGATCGCAAATAACCAAAGCGCAAACCGACTGCGACACTGCGCAGCGCAATCTAAACGCCTTGCGGCGTCTGCGAGAGCAGGGTGCGGCTTCTCCGGGCGAGATAAAGAACGCAGAGGATCAACTCAATCGGGCTAACGCAGATCTCGATCTGCTTTTGCAAAAGCAGAAGAATCGCTATTCGCAGCCAGAGATCGATCGAGTAGAAGCCCAAAAATCGGAGGCCCAAGCCGCATTTAGTGCGGCTGAGGATCTGCTCAATCAATTGAATATTCGGGCTCCGTTTGATGGCGTTGTCTATTCGCTGCCGGTGCAACAGGGTGCTTACCTCAATCCCGGTGACCTGGTCCTGCAAGAAGCAGATCTCTCAAAAGTTCGCGTGCGAGCTTTCGTCGACGAGCCTGACATCGGGCGCCTCGCGCCTGGAGACAAAATCGAGGTCACCTGGGACGCATTGCCGGAGCGAACCTGGGAAGGCGTAGTCAGTGTAGTCCCGGCCGTCATCAAGTTGCACGGCTCTCGAAACGTGGGAGAGACGAGCTGCGTCGTGGACAATAAAGACTTCAAGCTGCTGCCCAACGTCAACGTTGGAGTCACAATTATTACCGCTGAACATCGCAACGTGCTGACCGTGCCCCGGGAGGCAATTCATCAGGACGACGACGGTAAGGCGTACGTATACCAAATCGTGAACAATGAACTACAGCGCCGCCAGGTGCAGACTTCCATCTCGAACCTCACCAAGGTGGAAGTTACCGGAGGGCTGCCGGAAAACGCTGTCATCGCCCTTGGTCCAACCAATTCCAAGCCCTTGCGCAATGGTTTAGCCGTGAAGGTGGTTCGTTAAGAAATGTTTTCAGTTAAGAAACTCTCGTGCATAGTTTTGCTTTCTCTTCTTCCGTCCCTGTGCGCCGCGGACGCGACGGACACCAGATTACTTGCCGAAGGTCGGGTGGACGAAGCCATCGTGTCGCTGCAGCACAGAATCAGCAGCGCTCCGAAAGACGCCGAATCCTACAATCTGCTCTGCCGCGCTTATTTCGCGCTTGCCGATTGGGACAAAGGAATTTCAGCATGCGAGAAAGCTGTGTCCTTCGATCCGAACAACGCTCAATATCATCTCTGGTTGGGACGTGTTTATGGGGAAAAAGCCGACCATGCCGGTTTCCTGACTGCGGCGGGGCTGGCAAAGAAAGTTCGCAGCGAATTTGAAACCGCCGTGCGTCTGAATCCCGACAGCGCTGAGGCTCGCACCGATCTGGCCGAATTCTACCTGGAGGCTCCGGGGATTGTGGGCGGCGGACGCGACAAGGCGGAAGCTCAGGCGCAAAAAATCGCCACCATGGATCCGGTCCGAGCCGGATGGGTAAAGGCACGCCTCGCCGAAAAGAACAAGGATCTCATCTCTGCCGAGAATGAATATCACTCCGCCATCGCGGACAGCCACGGCGCTGCGCTCGCTTGGTTGAATTTGGCCTACTTCTATCGCCATACCGGGCACCTGGATTCCATGGAAGATGCCATCCGGCATGCTGCTGCAGCTCCGATGGATCAACCAGAAGTGCTGATGGAGTCCGCGAATATGCTGCTGCGTAGCAAGCGCGATCTTCCGCTAGCTACCCAGTTGCTCCGCCGCTATCTGTCGTCCAGTCTTACCGTGGAAGCTGCGCCCGCCTTCAAAGCCCATTACCTGCTGGGGACGGCGCTCGAGCAGCAGGGCGACAAGCCGGCCGCGGCTCAGGAATACCGCGCCTCCCTTGCCTTGGCCAAAAGCTTCACCCTCGCTCAGACCGCCTTGGACCGCCTGAACGGCCAAGTCGCCGACGTCGTGAATCCAAACTAGACGACTGGCGCAACAGTCCTTATGCCCAAGAACTGGAAGACCAAGCTAATTCACTCCGACGCTCACGCTCCGGAAGGTTTTCGTTCCCTTTCGATACCGGTCTACAGAGGCTCAACCGTGCTGTTCCCGAATGCAGCGGCCGTCGACGACGCCTGGGACCAGTACGAAGTCGGCTACACCTACGGTCTTTACGGTACGCCGACGACCCTGGAATTAGCGGCGCGCATTTGCGAGCTCGAAAAAGGGTTTCGCACTCTCATTACGCCGGGTGGGCAAGGAGCCATAGCGCTGATCAACCTTGCCTTTCTCGAAGCCGCCGACCACATGCTCGTGCCGGAAAGCATCTATACACCCAATCGCAAGTTTGCCGTGGACGTTCTGCGGCGCTTCGGGGTCGAGGTCACCTTCTATCCACCAACCATTGGAGCGGGAATTGAATCGCTCTTCCGCAAGAACACGCGCCTGGTCTGGTGCGAGAGTCCCGGCTCCATCACCCTGGAGGTGCAGGACGTCCCCGCTATCGTCGACGCCGCCCATCGCGTCGGAGCCATGGTCGTGCTCGACAACACATGGTCCGCTGGCGTTTATTTCGATGCCTTCGCCCACGGCGTAGACGTCACCATGCAAGCCCTCACGAAATACGTTGGCGGACACAGCGACCTCCTCCTCGGTTCGATTACCGTGCGCGACAAAGCCGCTTACAAACGCCTGGGCTCAACCCATCAACTCGTGGGCTGCGGCGCTTCGCCGGACGATTGCAGCCTCGCCCTGCGCGGCATGAAGACTCTTGCCGTCCGCCTGAAGGCGCTGGAGGAAGCTGCCCTCGCGCTCGCCCGCTGGCTCGCAGAGCGTCCCGAGATCGAACTGGTGCTTCATCCCGCGCTTCCCTCCTGCCCGGGACACGAATTCTGGAAGCGCGACTTCACCGGCTCGGCCGGCCTTTTCTCCATCGTCTTCCAGCGGCAATTTAGCAAGCCGCAGGTTCTCAGATTTGTGGATGCCTTGGAGCTGTTCGAGATCGGATACAGTTGGGCGGGCGTGACCAGCCTGGCGGTCGCTTACGATTTCCACTCGTCGCAGGGACGCCCGGACTACGGCCACCGGATCGTACGCCTGAACATTGGTCTCGAAGACGTCGACGATCTCAAGGCGGATTTGGCCCGCGCGCTGGAGTCGATGAAGTGAGATGCCGTCCGCGGTTGTCGTGTATTGCGCCATATACGGCGTCGTTTCGCCGGCATTCGTTTAGAATCGCGTTTCCGGGAAAGCCTCTTGGGAGGAAGACATGAAACCAGCATCAGGTATCGGATCCCGCCTTTCTGCTCTTTTTTTTTCTTTGTGTGCTCCTGATCTCCTTCGGCGGAATCGTCGCTGCCGAGCAACTCCCGCTCAAGCGTGCGGTGGAACTGGCGCTCGCTCATAGCACCACGATACAGGCTTCTCATATTGATGAGCAGCGTGCCTTTGCCGCTTACCAGGAAGTCCGCAATCAGTTCTTACCGCAACTAAGTGTGGGCTCGGGACTGGGCAAATCCTATGGTTATCCGCTAAGTCTGGAAGGGTCGGCGCCCTCGATCGTTAACACCACGGCGCAATTCGCAGTCCTCAACCCGGCCTTGCGCGACTTCGTGCGTGCCGCGCGAACGGACTATCAAGCGACCACGGTCCAAACCAAAGACCAGCGCAATCAGGTAATTCAAGACACCGTGTTGAGTTATGCCAAACTCAGCAAATGGGAAGCGCTGATGGCTCACCTGAGTCATCAATACGAGGACGCGCTCAAGATGGAGCAGACCGTGAACCAACGAGTTCTTGCCGGCGTGGATAATCCGTTGACGCGGAACCAGGCGCGCCTCAATGCGGCCCGCGTGTACTTGCACATCTCGCAGGCGCAAGGCGCGATCGATGTTTTGCGGAACCAGCTTTCGCAGTTAACCGGTCTGCCGGCGATTGCGATCGAGACTGTGCCCGAGTCGATTCCCGAGTTGCCGGAGGTGAAACAGGAAGACAATCTTGCAGCCAAGGCCGCGCAGGACAGTCCCTTGGTCCAGATCGCCGACATCCGCGCCAGTGCGCTCGCTTTTCGCGCCCGTGGTGAGCACCGCTCCATGTGGCCAAGCGTCGATTTTGCCGCTCAGTATGCGCTCCTGGCGTCGTTCAACAATTATCAGCATTTTTTTGTGGCGGGCAGTTTCCAGCCCAACAATGCTACGGTCGGAGTGCAGATCCGATTCCCCTTCTTGAATCCGCCTCAACGTGCCCACGCCCAAGCTGCTGACGCTGCCGCGCTGCGGGCCAAGAAGGACGTAGAGACGGCTAAGAACCAGGTATCGGAACAAACTCTGAAACTGCAGGGTTCGGTCGCGCAACTGGGGCTGCGCAGCAAGTCGTCGATCTCGAGTATCAGATTGCCAAGTCCAATCTCGACGCCACCCAGACCCGGGTGGACTCAGGCAGCGCGACGCTGCACGAATTGGACGATGCGCGCGGTCAGGCCAACGAGCGTTACGACGCACTGCAGGACACGAATTTCGAACTTCAACGGGCGCGCATCAGCCTGCTCCGTGCTACCGGCGAACTGGAGGCTTGGGTGGGCGTGGGCAAATAAGTTGCGTCGGCCTAAGAAATGGCCCGCGGTTGGAGGCCCACTTTCCCTGTTGGACGCATCAAACCAACCATTCGCCGTAAGCGCTTTGCGTAATCACCAATCATGCTATTAGACTGTTTTTGCATACACTTATCAGGAATTTGGGTTCGATCCGTCAACACCTGCCCGCCAATCGTGCCGCAGGTACTTGAAGTGTACCTGGGTGCGCTCGGAAGGCATTGTGAAATGTTAGAATCAGGTTATACAAACATATGCCATTAAAAACACTGTTTCTGAATCCGCCGTCGTTCGAGAATTTTGACGGGGGAGCCGGCTCGCGTTGGCCGGCAACCCGCGAGATTGAAAGTTATTGGTACCCGGTTTGGCTTGCCTATCCTGCCGGAATGCTCGAGGGCGCGCGGCTCCTGGACGCCCCTTCGCACCATGTGTCGGCGGAAGAGACCATCAACATCGCGCGCGATTACGAGTTCCTCGTGCTGTTTACCAGCACCCCTGGCTTCCCGGGCGACATTCGCCTGGTAAAAAAGATCAGGGAAGTTAATCCCCAGATTAAGATCGCGTTTGTCGGACCGCACGTCAGCGTGTTGCCGGAAAGATCTTTGAAGGATTGCCCGGAGATTGATTTCGTCGTGCGCAAGGAATTTGACTACGCAGTCTGCGAGTTCGCGCAGGGCAAACCGCTGGAAGAAATCCTTGGCATCTCGTACCTGAAGAATGGGTCGGTCGTGCACACTCCCGACCGTCCCGAGATTCAGGATCTCGATTCCCTGCCCCACGTCACTGAAATTTATCGCCGCGATCTGGACGTGACGAAGTACAACGTCCCGTTCTTGCTGTACCCCTACGTCTCTCTCTACACCACGCGAGGCTGCCCTGCCCAGTGCACGTTTTGTCTCTGGCCGCAGACCTTGAGCGGGCATCCATGGCGCAAGCGTTCTACGGATGATGTTGCGCGTGAGATGGCGAAAGCCAAGGAATTCTGGCCCGATGTGCGAGAGTTTTTCTTCGATGACGACACCTTCAATATTCAGAAGGTCCGCACCGTCGAGCTCTGCGCGAAGTTGAAACCCCTGAATCTCACATGGTCCTGCACCAGCCGAGTGACCACTGACTACGAGACTTTGAAGGCGATGAAGGAAGCGGGCTGCCGCCTGTTGATCGTGGGATACGAATCGGGCGATCCGCAGATCCTGAAGAACATTAAAAAGGGTGCCACCGTCGAGCGCGCCCGCCAGTTCACCAAGGATTGTCACAAGCTGGGCCTGGTGGTTCACGGAGATTTCATCCTCGGCCTGCCCGGGGAAACTCACGACACCATTCGCAATACCGTTGCGTTCGCCAAAGAGCTCGACGTCGAGACAATTCAGGTCTCGGTGGCCCATGCTTATCCCGGAACCGAACTTTACGACTATGCAGTAAAAAACGGCTTCATGGTCGGCGACAACAAGATGGTGGATGAGGGCGGCCATCAGCTCGCCCACATCCAATATCCCGGCCTGCCGGCGGATGACATTCTCGAGGCGGTGCATCGCTTCTACGACGAATATTATTTTCGGCCCAAGGCGGTGTTCCGTATTCTTCGGAAGGCTGCGTTCAACAGCGTGGATCGCAAGCGCCTCTACAAAGAGGCGAAGACCTTCCTTAAGGTCCGCGCCATGCGCCACAAGTGGGTTAAGGACAAACGCGAGAAGGACGATTCCGCCGCCGCAATCGCACCGGCGAAGGCCTAGGTTGACAAAATAGGCGGCTTTGAAAGGGCGCGGCTTCAGCCGCGCCGAAAGTCCCAGCTGTCATCTTGAGCAAAGCAGCTGTCATGCTGAGCAAAGCGAAGGATCTATGTATTCTCTTTTCAGCGCCGACCTTCCCACAGCGCTCGGAACTATCTGCACCACCCACGATCACTTTCCCGCAATCTATCAGGAAACAATCGTGTGACCTTTCGCAAATATCTGGTGCTCGCCGGAGTGACGCTATGCGCCTCCATCGGTGATTCGCTGCTCTCCCGAGGCATGAAGCAGGTGGGCGGCATCTCCCTGAATCATTTGCATGATTTGATCCTAGCCGTGCTGAATCCCTCAGTCGCTTCAGGCATTTTGCTCCTACTCGGATTCTTTGCTTCTTACATGACCGCCCTTTCCTGGGCCGACCTTACCTACGTTCTTCCGGCCACTTCGCTCGGCTACGTGCTGCTCACGCTGATCGCCAAGTTTTATCTGCACGAGGCAGTCACCACCTCGCGCTGGATTGGAATTCTTCTAATCTCCGCGGGCGTCGGATTCGTCGCGCAAGGCCCGGCGCTGACCCGCCATCCAGCAAAAGCTCAGCCCCAAGAGAGAGGATGCGAACCGGCGGCGGCGAGGCACGAACGATGAGGAGCAAACGATGAAGCAAATTTATGCGTGGAGTGCGGTCGTTGCCATCGTGTTGGCCTCGACCACCGGCGATGTGCTGCTCTCCCGCGCCATGAAGCAGGTGGGAGATGTGGGAGAGCTCTGGCGGCGGAGCGGCGTGTGGACGCTGCTGGGACGAGTACTGCGGAATCCAAACTTTTTGCTTGGCGTTCTCGCTATGACCGTCGCTTTTTACAGCTTGCTGTTTGGACTTTCCTGGGGCGAGGTCAGCCTGATAGCGCCCGCTTCCGCTTCTCTTACCTTTGTGACCAACGCGATTGCCGCCAAGATCTTTCTGCACGAACGTGTAGATCACCGCCGCTGGATGGCCGCTGTATTGGTCGCAGGCGGCGTCGTCCTGCTGGCTGCGTAATCGTTAGGCCTGGTTAGATAACCGTCTCAAGCCCGGGATCCTTTAGAAAATTTAGTTTTGACACGTGATACATCAGCGTGCAGTCTCTTCGCGAATAGCTTCTAGAGGGAACGACGGCTGGTCCAGCCACGGCGAAGGCGAAACTCAGGTGCCAGGAAGGGCCGTACAACTCCAATGTTTTGAATATTGTGCCTCTAACTACCTTTAGAACCATGGATCTACAAGGCAAGTAAAATTCCGGTTCTTTGTTTTCTACATTTTGCGGGAAATCGAGTGTTTTTTGAGGCAAAATTGTGGCACCACTCAATCAGACCACAACCTGCGCGGTACATCCTTCACGCGTATCCCGCCTACATTGCCGAGCTTAGCGTGGCTTCGATCTCTGGACCGATTGCCGCCGCGGCGGCGCGCCCGATGTGTTGCCCTAAGGCCCGATAGCTCTCGAATTGCAACTCGTCGAACCACTGGTCCGCAGTGCTCTGATGCGGGAACGTCTGATGTTTTTCGGAATACTGCCAGACGTCATCGGGAAGCGAGTTCTTGTTCACGGCACTTTTTTCCTGCCTTGGTGGCAGGCTGGCCTTTATGTAGAACAGGGTGCCGCGGTCATTAGGGTTCTGCGGATCGTAAAAAATGTCTCCGACCGCGGAGTTGTATTCGCTTTCACGTCCGTCCTTGGGACGGATTCTTGAAAAATCGATTTCGATGCGCGCGCCAAAGTCGGTGCGTGCTTTCTCAATCAGGCTCAGGAGATCGTCAAAAGCGTAGCTGTCATCGCAGCCGGCGTCGCAGGCCACAATCACCTGGCAGTGCCGCTTGATCAATTCGTAGACCGCCAGATTCTCGAAGTGTCCGCCATCAGAAAGATAAACGTAGCCCTTATTCTGGTCGCTCTGGGCGACTAATTCGGAAACGAGGTACCCGAGTCCCGACGTGGGCCCGGCGCTCTTCCACTGGGGAGTAAAGCGCGAGTTCCCCATCCACCAACCCAGGCGGACGTCGAACAGAGTCATGAATAGGCCCGTTGCCGGAGAGGTGAAGTAACCCATGTTGGGGCTGGCTGCAGCGCCCGAGATCGCCATAGCCGTGCCCAGGGCAATCCCGTCGTCCGCGGACATTAGAGTGAACGATTCCGCCGTGCGCCCCAGATCGGTTTTCGAGAAGCTGAGCTCACATGCATTTTCCAGCTTGAACCGGTTTTCGCTATCGCCGGGGAAGATTACGTCATAGCCGCAATACAACGGAGTAAAGACGAACGACTTTGCCCGCCGTGTTGCATAGCCCAACTCCGTGCCGCTGGTGATGTTGATGGCTGCGTTCAGGATGGGGTAGGGTCCGGGGTAATTCGAGGCGAGTTCCTTGAGCGGGAGATCGTCATCAGGATCAAAACCGGTGAAGGGTTGCGATCTCCGTTTTGGGTTTGAGGCTCCCAGATAGCAGCGCAGCAGACGGTTGCGGTAGAAGTGGTGCAGGGAGAAGTCATTTACGTCCACGCGACGGGATAACAAGAGCGACGCGATCGCGAGAATTATGCCTGCGCCCAGCAATTGTAGAGACGATCCCGCCCATTGGATTTTCCAGTAAGGAGCGGACAAGACGACCCAAGCGTGCCCGGGTGTGGCCTCCGGCATCGAATGCCACAATTTGGCAGTCTGTTCGGGCGCGAAAAACGAACCCGCGCCGATGTGAACCGCCGTGGCTAACAGCAACACCAAACCCATGCCGAAAACATATGGCGCCAACCGGGCAATAGCATCCAGAACTTTAGGAGACTTGAATAGCCGTACGATCCACCGGCCGCCGGAGGTGTCCGCCGAAGCGATTTTCTCAACCTTCCCACTGGTCTTGGCACTGCTGGCGGCTTTTACGCCCAGATAATTGTGAGCAACCCACAAACCTGCGGGAACGATGCTTCCCCACTGCAGCTTGGCGATGACCCACCGCACCAACAGTGGCCCGAATGCACAAGATCCGGCCAGCAATAGCCAAGCCAGCGTGAGGAGCATTATGTATCCGCCAAGGCGGGCCCACCATTCGCGCACCAGGTCCTTGCAGCCACGGCCAGCGAATCCGAGGTGCAGAGCGCCTGCGAGCAACAGGATCAGCATCAAGACGCCGGTTCCGAAGACCCCTACGATCCAATGAGCGCTGTGAGAAACGGGAGCCGGTAACATGCGGTTGAGTAACCTTGTGTAGCCGCAGCCTAGGGCACCTCCGACCGCTCCTGCGGCAAACGCGGAAAACGAGAAAGCAGTAAGGGAAAGCATCCGTTCTTCCGGGGTTTTCTTCTCCCGCATCTCTCTCCACAGCCTCATCAGTCCCGCCGCCACCCCCCAAGCAACAAAATAGAAGGCGCCCCACCCTGCGAGCCACATCCACAGGGGCAAATTTGCCGCCACATCCCGCCATCGCCATAGTCCGGAGTTCAACAGTAAGCAGGCCAGGAAAAATGGCAGAATGACCATAACCGTCACTTTGACGCGTTGAAACGCCGTCAGCAGCATTTCCTTCGAGAGAATCTGGTCGGGCACGTTCACAGCCATCGAGACCGCGGCGATGAACCAAGCCAGCACGCCGGCAAACAGAAGGCCGGTAGCACCGAGCCTGGAAGATCTCATCAGTCCCAGCAGCACGCCGTGGCAACACACAAAAACACCGAGGAAAAGCAAACCGAGGACGGTCTGGTTCAGAAATACATTACGAAGCCATGTGCCGATCATTGCCCAGGTATCGCCGGAAAGCACGCCGGTATGAGGAGTCAGATAATTGCTGTATAAGCGGAGCCAGCGCAAGAAGGTGCGTTCTTCGCGTCCACCGGGCTCACGCTTTCCGGGAACGAGTGCCTTTTCTACGTCTCGAAACGACGAATTCGGCAACGTAGTCAGGAGTCTATGAGTGGAAGCGGCCAGCCATGAGCCAATGTATCCGCCGCCCGATACCGTGGAGAGGTAATCGAACTTGTGCAGCAGTTGGTTTTCCGCCAGCGCTTGCAGGATGCCGAGGTTAAACGTGGCGCTGCGGATGCCGCCACCGGAAAATGCCAAGCCGATCAGGTTGTCGGCGGTCGGTCTCGAAGTCCTGACCCCGCGAGCACGGCGGGCCTCCGCGATCTTCGACAACTCGTCTTGCAAAACTTCCTTAAATGTAACCGGGAGTGGATCTTGCGGCCGCGGTTCGACGAGTGGAATTGCCGCTTTGAGAGGTGTATCTCCGGGCATATAAGTCCCTCGCTCCCCCTCATGAGCTAATGGCCGAGGAATCTACCAGAACTGCGCGCGAAGTCAAGGGGATTTTGCTGATCCGGCGCTGGAAGCCAGTTCCGCACAGCCGGGTGTTACGCCCTGATGTCGGCGATGCCGTCACAGACTAACTGCACCGCGATGGCCAGCAGCAGGAAACCGAAGATGCGATTAATCGCGCCAGCAGCGCCCGGCCCCAGACGCTTCACCAGTGGGCCGCCGAGTTGAAGAAACAGGTAGACGACGAGACCAAGCGCCGCGATGCCGATGACCATACCCAGATAGGACACCGGGCTTGTGGCGTCTGCCGCCAAGCCCATAACTACCCCGATTGATCCGGGGCCGGACAGCATCGGCATGGCCATTGGCGTTAGCGAGATATCTTCTTTCGTGCTCGCTTCGTTGCGCTCCGCGGGCGTCATGCGGCTGCTTCCGGTAACCATGCCCCAGGCAGTATTGGCAACGATCAGGCCACCGGCAATCTTCAGGACGGGCAACGAAATGCCGAAGAGGATTAACACGAAACGTCCAAAAAAGAGGAAGACGATCAGAATTGTGATCACGTAAGCAGCGGTCTTTACCGCCGTGCGCGTGCGCTCGGCCTGCGGCAAGTCCGCCGTGAGACTGAAGAATATAGGAACCGCACCAAACGGGTTGACGATGGGGAACAACGCCAGAAATGTGGCCGCCGCCGCCGAGGGCAGATCTCGCAAAACGTGTTGCACTGCGTTGGCAGGGGCCATGGGGAGAAAGCTTAACAGCGAGGAGTCACCTCGAAAAGCCTATGCGAGAACCGCAGATCCCTCGAGTTGCTCTTAGTGAGCGCTCTCCAGCACCTTGGCAGCACGATTCAATGCTGCTGCGAGAAATGTAATTTGCTGCCGGCTTCGAGCGAGATCGTGTTTGTCGATGGCTTCGCTAATTCCAGGGATCACGACCGCCGCATATCCGGTGTACTGGCCGGGAGCGTAGATTGCATGGCGAAACCAGGGACGATTCGGCAATCCCTCGGGCATGAGGAGCGCTCGCTCGGCGTCGCGCAAAGCCCGGTTCAGCTTGGCGGCATCGCGTGGAGAATCTTGTTGCCAAACAAGAGTCTTCGCTGCGGCCTGCTCGAAGTGATGCGCTGCTTGAGTAGCCTCGGCAAAGTCCAGCTTTTGACCGGCGAACTCCGTCTGTGCTTTCTTTTTCGCGGAATCGATGTACGAGACGATTTCCTTGGCATATTCTTCGTAGTCGTAGGGCAGGATGTCGGCGTCGGACATGCGGATGATCGAAATCCCGAAGATGCGCGCCATCTGCTGCTCGTAGACGAAATCAGGATCACCGAATTTCTTGAACCAGTTGAAGTTATCGAAGGCTGAGTGATATACGCCATAGGATCCGGTCGAACTTACATCCGCGGAGGGCACGCCCAGGTGCTGAAGGAACACGGTGTAATCCGATCCGCTGCCCAAGTCGCCCACGGGTACATCGGTTTTCGATTGCGCTGCCGGGATCCGCTTGATGTCCCCGATGGCTTCGGTTGGAGACGGGGCAGAATCGGCCCCGGGCTGATTTTCCTTTTGCCAACTGTCGTAGACGGTTCCGCCCTTGGGAGCGGGAACGGCTTTGGCCACGTCGCGTAGAAACTGTTTTAGGCTGGGCACGGAGGCCGCCCCGAATTTCGGTCCTGAGACGGCGACGTCCATATTGAAATAGGCTGCGGCGTTGGCCAGTTCACCCTCGTGCTGCTCACCCCACTCGGTGGAACCGATCAAGCCCTCTTCTTCCGCATCCCAGCTCCCCAGAATGACCGTGCGCTTCGGCCGCCAGCCTGATTTCAACAGCTCACCGAACCCATGCACGGTTTCCAGCATGGCCGCAGTTCCACTGTTCGGGTCAACCGCTCCGTAGACCCATGCGTCACGGTGATTGCCCGCGACCACCCACTCGTCGGGCAGTTCACTTCCACGTACCCGCCCGATCACATCCCAGATAGTACGGAACTGGTAGTCCTGTTTGAGATGCATCTTCACCTTCACCGGCCCGGGACCGAGATGATAGGTAAAGGGCAACGCACCTTGCCAGTCGCGGGGTGAATCCGGCCCTCCGAGGTGCTCAAGGATGGGCCATGCATCGCCGTAGGACAGCGGAGTGGTGGGAATTTTCGGCAACTGTGAGGATTGCTCAGGCGGCGTGCGCTTGGCGTCGGGAAGCGACGGAACAGAGGCAATCCCGGGCGTCGTGGGATCGCCGGGGAACTGGAACATATAGCCAATGGATCCGCGCTGCACGCCGGTCGTGGGGCGCCACGGACCCTCGGGATACTTATCGCCCCGGCGCCAACCGTCGTCGGCGGGATCGGAGTAGATGATCAGGCCAGCGGCGCCATGCTCCTGTGCAACAAATGCTTTCACGCCGCGGAAGTTTTGTCCGTAACGAACCACGACGATCTTGCCGCGTACGTCGACTTTCATCTGCTCCAGTTTCTTGAAGTCCTCGGGTGAGCCGTAATTAGCGTAGACCACGTCCGCCTCGGCATCGCCCGACGGTGACATTGCGTTGAACGGGGTAATAACTCGCGGATCGTCAGCAAGTGAATCGCCGTCAACGTGCTCGCGCGTGGGACCGTGCATATGAACCTCGGCCGGCGCGGTCACATCCACGCTTATTTCCGAGGGGTAATTCAGCCAGACACGGTATTCAACGATCTCTGCATCCAAGCCTGCCTCGCGGAATTTCCGCGCGACGTAGTCTGCGGTCGCCCTGTCTTCCGGCGTGCCGGCGACATGGGGAGCCTGGGTCAGAATCCGCAAATGCTGCTCGGCGAGTTTAGGGTCGGGTACGGCGAGGAATTTGCTTTCCAGCGCAATCTCCGCTTCGGCGATGCGAAACCCGAAAATGTTAGGAGAGGCACTCGGAGCGCCGTCTGCAGTCTGAGTCTGGGGAACGCTCAACAGTAAAAGGCTGCAAAACAAGGTAGAGTAAGATCGAAGAGCCATAGGGTTTCGAGGTAAAACATGTCAGTGTACATGGGATTTTTGGTTCCGAGGTCGGCTTCTTCAGACTACGACCATCACTTCGACATGATGCGCGTTGCGGTGTGGCGCTGAGGTTGGCTCGCGCCCGCACTCGCAACCGACGCACCATCCTCCCGACCTGCGGACGCCCGAAAGCGATAAACTGCTTGCATGCCGGTCAAAGACGCTACCCAGCGCTTTTCCTCCCGGGTCGAGAATTATGTTCGCTTCCGGCCCGGATATCCGCCTGAAGTTCTCGAGCTCTTGAAGAGCGAATGCGGCCTGACGCCGGATTCCGTAATCGCTGATATCGCCTCGGGCACCGGCATCTTTACCCGGATGCTGGCAGAGAATGGCAATCGAGTCTTCGGAGTTGAGCCAAATAACGAAATGAGGCGAGCCGGGGAACGGCTTCTGGAAAGTTACTCAGCCTTCACGAGCATAGCGGGGACCGCAGAAACGACGACACTTCCAGATCACAGTGTGGACCTTGTTACGGCGGCGCAGGCGGCGCACTGGTTTGATCGTGAAAAAGCTGGCCGTGAGTTTATTCGCATCCTCAAACCCAGCGGCTGGCTTGTGCTTCTCTGGAACGAACGCCGCACCGATTCGACATCTTTTCTTCGCGAATACGAGCGCCTGCTGCTGGCCTATGGAACTGATTACCGGGAAGTCCGGCACGAGCGCACCACTGCGGAGATCGCCGACTTCTTCTCGCCCTGGCCGTTTCGGTCGAGTAGGTTGGAAATGCGCCAGGAGGTTGACTACCTCGGTCTGGAAGGCCGGCTACTGTCTTCGTCTTACACGCCAACTTCCGATCAAGCAAACTATGACGCGATGTTGCGAGAGCTACGACGAATCTTCGACGCCCATCAGGACAATGGCAGCGTGTCGCTTGACTACAACACGCTTGTTTATTGCGGGCGGCTGGGATAAACCCAACGGCATAGACCACAAAGGACACCAAGGTACACAAAGAAAATCTGGCTGGTTCAAATGCGAATCTTTCGAGAAGTCGGAGACTGAATGCCCGACGAAAAATCCTTTCACATGACTCCCGATGAGTTCCGCCAGCATGGCCATGCGGTCGTGGACTGGATCGCAGACTACTACGCACGCATCGAATCCTATCCCGTGCTGTCACGAGCGGAGCCCGGTCAGGTGCGCGCTTCTCTGCCCGCAAAACCTCCTGCTAAAGGTGAGCCTTTCGCTACGATCCTGGGGGACATCGAGAGGCTAATTCTTCCCGGCGTGACCCACTGGCAGTCGCCCAATTTCTTCGCTTTTTTCCCCGCTAACGCGTCAGGGCCGGCCATTCTTGGCGACCTGCTTTCCTCGGGAGTGGGAGTCCAGGGGATGCTTTGGGCAACCAGTCCCGCATGCACAGAACTGGAGACGCATGTTCTGGATTGGTTGGTTGAGATGCTTGACTTGCCGCGCAAGTTTCTTTCAACCAGTACCGGAGGCGGCGTGATCCAAGACACGGCTTCAAGCGCCTCCCTTTGTGCCTTGCTGGCCGCGCGAGAACGCACGACGAATTTCGCGAGCAACAAACGTGGCTGCGACGGGAAATTAGCGGTGTACGCGTCATTGCAGGCGCATTCTTCGATCGAAAAGGACGTTCAGATCGCGGGGCTTGGCCTGGACAATTTGCGACTGATCGATGTCGACGAGAATTTCGCGATGCGTGCGGACGCGCTCTCGCGACAAATTGAGAACGATCGACGCGCGGGACTTGTCCCTTGCTTGGTTTGCGCTACCATTGGCACCACGTCTTCCAACGCGATTGATCCGCTGCCTGAAATTGGCCGAATTTGCCGCAAGAACAATGTATGGTTTCACGTGGACGCCGCCATGTCCGGAACCGCAGCGCTCTGCCCCGAGTTCCGGCATACACACGACGGAGTTGAACTGGCCGACAGCTACACGTTCAATCCGCACAAGTGGATGTTCACTAACTTCGATTGCAACTGTTTCTATGTGGCCGATCGCAAATCACTGATTCAAACTCTAACCATCCTGCCCGAATATTTACGCAACAAGGCCACAGAATCGGGAGCAGTGATCGATTATCGCGACTGGCAGATTCCGCTCGGCCGCCGATTCCGCGCCTTGAAACTCTGGTTCGTGATCCGCCACTACGGCATCGAAGGCCTGCAGTATCACGTTCGGCGTCACGTTGAACTGGCGCAACAGTTCGCGGTTTGGGTGAAGAACGATTCTCGTTTCGAACTGGCAGCGCCCGCGCCACTCAACCTGATCTGCTTTCGTCACAAGGGCGGGGACGAAGTGAATCAAAAACTTATGGATCGCCTGAACCGAAGCGGGGACCTCTACCTGACGCACACACGTCTGAACGGCCGGCACACGCTACGATTCTGTGTTGGCCAGACCAACACGACGGAACGACACGTCGAACGGGCGTGGAGCAGGATTCAGGAAGAAGCGCGAATGTAGGCCCCGGCGTCCACATTTCAGAGGCACATGCACTCTTCACTTACTTTGGCTTGTCCGGTTGCGGCTGGACTGCCGGCGGGTCGGGTTTCAAGGCCATCGCATTCGCCGGAGCCGCCGGGTTCACCCCGAAATCCCAGACGTAGGTGTTCATTCCGTCCTTACCCAGCATCTCGACCACGGCGTACTCTCCCGGCTCAAGAGCATTCCCAGGTGTGATCTTGACCCAGCCTCCGGTCAGCCTTTGCGAGGTGGTTATCACCAGGTTCTGTTCCTGGGTCGCTTTTCCCAGCGGGTTAATTTTTATATCTCCAATCACGCGTTTCCCCTTCTTCAGTTGGGCCCGAACAATGTGGTAACGGTCCCACGGTTGTTCTGGTTGTTCTGGTTGCTGTGGCCGTTGCGGTCCCTTCTTCGAAGTGGGGTTCGAATCCTGATCCTGGTCAAGGCTGAAGTAGATTGCAGGCACGGTCGTGTGCGCCTGCACGCTGGCGTGCAAGCCGTCGAGTTCGATGGTCTGCTTGCTGCTGGCGACGGGATTGATCGCAGAACGCAGGATGTTCGTTTTGGTATTACGGTTGACGTCGCCCGCGTTCTGCTGCAGCAGTATAAGTTGCGGCTCAGTCTGAAAGGTATCGAGCAATAACATTCCGCCGGAGTCGGGCAGGTGCAGCCTGGGCGCGACCTGGGGGGTTTTGGCCTCCTCAGCAAGGCGTTCGGCTTCGGCTTCTTTGTCGAGTTCAACCGCTTCCGGGGCAGGAACGCCGGCGGCGCGATCTTTTTCGAATTTGTCAGTGGCCGGCCAATCCACCAGCGAGTTGGGCAACTCCTCCCACTCGTCGCGCTCAGCGCTCAGGTAGCGCACCCGGTCGCCTTTGACTTCCCACTTGGTGGCAAGCTGGTAGGAGCCGTCTTTCAGGATGAGGCGCTTAGCAAGTTGCTGGGCCTGGGCGGGAGCCTTAACCAGCACAAAGGCGACCATTACCAGCAAAAGGCCGAGGCGAGCTCTATTTCTTATTCCCATCACTCTCAATATTATGATGCGGGCTTCGCCCCACGCCGTTCCGCGATGAGTTCGTCGCTCAGCAATGCGCCGGGTTTTACATACCTTCGGACCAAGCGCTGAGCGCGTACAAAGCGCCCCTTCAGGCTAGAAATGTGCAGTAGTTTTGCGATTCCTCACCAGCGAAGGTTCCCCATTGCCTAGCTGGGGGCGCCGCGGGAATCCGGAGCTCTCCGTTCTTACTTACGCGGACTCGTGATTCTTTCTTCATGCCGGCTCTCCATGCTTTTTAGGGCGGCAGTCATCGGTTGCACTTGGACCAGAACCCACTCGCAGCTTAACAGTTCCGCGGTTGCCGGTGGTGCCTGGAATGAACCATTGCAAGGGAGGTCCAGGCGCAAATGTCTTCGACATTTGCTCACTTCGCTCGTCCAGTGGGCCGAAGACGACATTGCGCCAGAGCGTGACAGTTTACGCATCCCTGGTGCCCTTATCCGAAGGAAGCAGAGTACAAGGGCGGCAACACCAACGACGCAGCTAACTTTGTCTGCAAGTAATCCCGAATCGAACGAGCGAGATCGGATCGTCTCCAGTCTCCTGCAAGATGAAAGCATGGAGCTACTACGGCTGAAGCAGCGGAATCTGCGAACCCAGCTGCACGTCGATCAGCATTTGTGCTCGGCGCTCAATCTGCTCGTACAGAGCCGCCTTCTTCGCTGGTAGCACCTTGCGAAAGTTTGCCCAATACGTTTGCCGGAGCGCCGTCACGTCCGCATCTACCTTCAGAATGCGCGTGGACCAATTGTCGGCCTGGGCGTCGGTCATGTTTCCGTAACTCTGCACGTACTCCTGGATCAGCGCGTACTTGTCATTGTTGATCTTCACCAGTTCGGCGGTGTATTGATCGTAGACCGGCCAGAACTTCTGGGCCTCGGTATCGGTCAGGGGCATGTTGGCGGCGATGAGCTGCTTCTTCTGCGAGCGGATGTCCTTGCGCAGCAGATCGATGTCTTGGCTCATGGAACTCTGGCTCATCGAACTTTGGGAACTCTGCGGCGCACTCGCTGCCGCTCCGCTGTCCTGTGCAATCGCTGAAATGTGTCCGAGCAATACAGCTCCGCTTAGTGCCCATGCTGCAAGTGAAGATTTCTTCATTTCTTAGCTCCTGGATTTTTTCGGTTTTTCTATTGCGATGAGATTCTGCAGGACTCCGGAATCCGAGTCGCCAGAATTGTACACGATTGACCTCGCCGTCATTCCCTTCGCTCGGACTCACGCCTCATCGTGCCGCTCTTTAGCCTTAGCCGTTTTGAGCTTCCTGCCATCTCATTCATAGATTTATTTTTCGGCGCGCACCACCACCAAGATCTTTGCGTTAGAAGGACTTGTATGCAAAATCTTTCGGACAAAGGAGTTAGCGGTTCTTCGTATTATCTATAGGATGAATGTACCGTTACATAATTAACTTAAAGTATGCATGAAAGTCAAGGGTAAGAACGAGAAAAAGTGGTCGGCTATTTCCCATTTTGGGACGCAGCTTTTCTGCTAAGCAGCCTCGTTCCAGTTCGTAGACCAGCAGATGTATGTGCTCGGGCATCACTACGTAACTGTACACGCACAGCCCGTAAGACTGCCAAAGCCTGAGGAGGTACACTGAAGAGTAGTCAGAGGCCTAGGTTGGACCAGCCCCGTTTCTCCACAGCGATGCGCAACGGCGTCACCATATCCCAACGCGATCTTCGGGCTTCAGATATAGCTTGTCGGTGAGCGCGATCTCGTAGGCTTTGTACCAAGCCTCTACATTGCGCACCGTGTCGCTTCGGTATTCTCCCGGCGAATGCGTATCGGTTGTGATTTGCCGGCGTAGCGCGGCTTCGCCTTCGATCTTCCGCCATCTCTGAGCGAACGCCAGAAAAAAGCGCTGTTCGCCACTCAGTCCATCGATCACGACATCGGTCTTGCCTTTCAGTGACAGGACGTATGCGTCATGCGCCACCTGCAACCCCGCCAGGTCGGCGATGTTTTCACGCAGGACCTGCGTGCCATGGACGCAAAGATCGGGAAGCGGGCAATAGCTATCAAATTGGGCAACCAGCTTCGCCACCGCCGCGTGGTATTTGGCCACGTCTGCCGGAGTCCACCACATGCCGAGGCGGCCCTGAGCGTCGTAAATATTGCCCAGTTCGTCGAAGGTGTGGCTGATTTCGTGGGCGACGCCGGCGCCGCCGGAGCCGTAGTTAGACGCGGCGTCGCCTTGGTAATCGAAATAGGGCGACTGCAGGATGCCAGCCGAGAAAGTTTCCGTATTGGGGGTGAACACGATGACTGCGCCGACGATTTGCGGATCTATCCTCCACTCGTCCGCATCGGCTGGTCGTTTTAGCTTGGCCAGATTGCCCGAGCGGTTGAAGGCTTCCGCCCGGCGCATATTGCCGAAGGCGTCGCCGGGCACAACGTCGAGCGTCGAATAGTCGATCCATGAGTCGGGATAACCGATGCCTATCCTAAGCGCGGCCAGCTTGGCCAACGCCTTTTCCTTTGTCTGCGGTGACATCCAGGTGAGATTTGAAATACGGGCGCGATAGGCGGTGATCAGGTCGTCGACCATGCCTTGCGCCCTCGCCTTAGCTTCAGGCGGGAAATAACGTTGCCTGTAGAGTTGGCCGACCGCCTGGCCCAGGGCGCCCTTTGTGGCGGCGATGGCGGCCTTGCCGCGTTCCGGCGCCTGTCGCGTTCCCGTCAGGATCGTGCCGTAGAAGGTGAAATCCTCGGCAGCCACAGCCTTGGGCAAGACGCTGGCATAATGTTCGATCAGGTGAAACCTGAGATAGTCCTTCCACCGGTCGATGTCCTCACTTCCGACCAGGGCGGAAGTTCCGCTCGCAGCCGACGGCTGCCAAACGATGAATTCCGGCTGCCCGGCAATTCCGGCCGCTGTAAAGTAAGCGCCCCAGTCCATACCGGGAGCCTTGACGCCGAAGTCGGCGGGTTTCCACGGGTTGTTCTGCTTGAAGACGTCAGCGGCATCGGCGTCTGGGGCGTGGGCCTGCGCTATCCGAATTTCAAGCGACATTATGCGCGCCGCCCTGGTCTCCGAGTCTGCGAGATCTGCAAGTTTCAGGATGGCTGCAATGTGCCCCTGATACTGAGCGCGCAACGCGGACATTTTAGGCGACGGGTCGATGTAGTCGTCGCCATCGGGCATTCCCAGGGCGCCCTGCAAGAAGTGGAAAACGTAGTGCTCCGAGTCTGTAAAACTCTGATTCACCCATACGCCGAAGACATGGTCAGCGTTGGCGGTGAGTCCGTCGACCTCAGTATTCAAGGTGGTGCCGAGATAGGCTGACAGCGACGCTTTGTTGGTGATCGCTGAGATCCTGGCCACGTCGGCCAATGGTATCAGCCCCCTTGCCTCGATGCCATCCTCCTCCATGAAGCTGGCGCAGTAGTCGCCGACCTTCTGTGCCATACTGCCCCGATGGGCTGGGCCGCGGCCGCGTCTCGAATGAGATCGCGAACTCTCTGGCTGGTTTTCTCCACTAGCATTGCGCGCGTATCGTAGCTCGACTGGCCAGCGGGTATCGTTGCGGTTCTGAGCCAGCCCCCGTTGGCGTACCGGTAGAAGTCGTCACCTGGCTTGACGGAAGTATCCATATCTTGCGTCCTCGCATTTTGATCAACCGGTGCGGCGGCCGTACCCAGGGAAACCGTGAAAACGAAGATTACGATTAGCGAGGTAAAAAGAGGCATGGAGATCCTTTCGTGCTGATTTTGCACTCACGACGGATGTAAACTGGCCGTTTTCGGACGTGGTCAACTCAATTCTTTTGGGAGCTTCCGTGCAGACTCTCGCTTAATCGTTGCGAGACAGCCGTGCTCGTCCGACATGTGCCGGGTCATCGATGGATAGCCTTCTGCTCTACTCGCGTGGTCGTGGTTGGATGGGGCAGGTTCGAGCCGGTCTCAAAAAAACAACCTAGTCATGCGCTGCCGTTTCTGGCATAATTACTCGTGCACCCATCCTGCACAAAATTTCAAACACAAGTTAAGGTGAGGAAGCGATGTCGGCAAAGTACATCTTTGTGACTGGCGGAGTTGTGTCTTCGCTCGGGAAAGGGCTGGCGGCGGCTTCGATTGGCTGCCTGCTGGAGAGCCGTGGGCTGAAAGTCAACCTGATGAAGTTCGATCCTTACCTCAACGTGGACCCGGGCACGATGTCGCCCTTCCAGCACGGCGAGGTTTTCGTTACCGACGACGGCGCTGAGACCGACCTCGACCTCGGCCACTACGAACGCTTTACCCACGCCAAACTTTCTCGCGATAACAACTGGACCACCGGCCGCATTTACGAGCAGATCATTGCCAAGGAACGCCGCGGTGACTATCTCGGCAAGACCGTTCAGGTCATTCCTCACGTTACCAACGAAATTAAGGCGGCCATGAAGAAGGTCGCGCAGGATGTGGATATCGCCATCGTCGAGATTGGCGGCACGGTGGGCGACATCGAGTCGCTACCTTTTATGGAAGCGATTCGGCAGATGCGCCAGGAACTGGGGCGCGAGCGAACTTTGTTTATGCACGTTACGCTGGTGCCCTTTATCGCGGCGGCGCAGGAACTCAAGACCAAGCCGACGCAGCACTCGGTTAAGGAATTGTTGAGTATTGGAATTCAGCCAGACATTTTGCTGTGCCGCACTGATCGATTTCTTTCGAAGGAAATCAAATCGAAGATTGCGCTGTTCTGCAATGTGGAGGAAGAGGCGGTCATCACGGCGAAGGATGTTGCCTCCATCTATGAAGTGCCGGTTGTGTTTTCGCATGAAGGGGTGGACACGCTGGCCCTCCGCTATCTGCATATCGAAGCCAAAGAACGCGATTTGAAGAGTTGGGAAGAGCTTGTACATCGCGTCTATAACCCGAAGGCCGAGGTCACGATCGGGATTGTCGGGAAATACGTGGAGTACGAGGATTCGTACAAGTCGCTGAAAGAGGCGCTGGTGCATGGGGCTTTAGCGCACAACTTAAAGCTCAACTTGAACTGGATTGAGGCCGAAGGGCTGGAAGCTGGGGATCGAACCAACGACGAACAGCTTGCGGATTACGACGGGCTCCTGGTACCTGGCGGGTTTGGTAAGCGGGGCATCGAGGGAATGCTGATTGCGATCCGCTATGCGCGGGAGAAGAAGGTTCCATACTTTGGAATTTGTTTAGGCATGCAGACGGCTTGTATCGAATTCGCTCGCAACGTGTGCGGCCTCGCAGATGCCAATTCCAGCGAGTTCGATCCTGCGACTCCGCATCGCGTGATTTACAAGCTGCGCGAGTTGCGCGGGGTGGAGGAACTCGGCGGCACCATGCGGCTGGGCGCGTGGACTTGCAAAATTGAGCCTGGAACTTTGGCCTACAAAATCTACGGACAGCTTGAGATCAGCGAGCGGCACCGGCATCGCTACGAATTCAACCGCGAGTATGAAGAAACGTTGACTGCCGGCGGGCTGCGGATTTCAGGCTCCACCCCCGACGGAACTTATGTTGAGATCGTTGAGCTTCCCGACCATCCGCATTTCATCGGCTGCCAGTTTCATCCGGAGTTCAAGTCGAAGCCGCTCGAGCCGCATCCGTTGTTTAAGACTTTTGTAGGAGCTGCTTACGAGCACGGTTTGAAGCGGCGGGCTGACAAAGCTGCAGCCGAGATTGAGATGTTCCACCGGCCTGAGAAAGTGGGCAGACGCTAAAGGCGTTTAACCACTAAGGTTAAAAACCAGGCCATGACGATTTAAGGAGGATTCTATGCGACCATCTGCTCGGCCGCGCAAGACAGCCAACCTTTCGGATTCAATACAACACCGGCTCAACGCGTACGCCCTGGCTGCGAGTGCAGCTGGCGTCGGCGTCCTGGCCTTGACACAGGCAGCCGAGGCCAGAATCGTCTACACCCCGGCAAACGAAAACATTCCTCCGGTAACCCAGGTATTTCTCGACTTGAACCATGACGGCATCCCGGATTTTTCGTTCTGGATCGGAGGCTATACCTTCGGGGTGGTTTCCTGCCGCCACCATAGTGGCGATCATGGCAATCGCGCGTTCCTGCGTATCAACCCTCTGAACCAGAATGGCGTCCGAGGAAAGAAGTTCGCCTCCGCCTTTCCCGCGGGCGTTCGGATCGGGCCCAAGGGACAGTCGATCAAGAACCGGTACGGCTATATGGCGACCTATTTTTTTTGCGATTCCACGATGGGGGGAACCGCTCACTACTACTTTGGTCCCTGGGCGAATGGAGGGAAGGGCGTGAAGCGTCGTTATCTGGGATTGAAGTTCGTCAGCAACGGAGAGGTGCACTTTGGCTGGGCGCGGTTGAACGTGTCCGTTCACGGAGGCCACGTCAAAGGCCTTCTCACCGGCTATGCCTATGAGACCATCCCGAATAAACCCATTATCACCGGCAAGACCAAAGGGCCGGATGACGGGGCAAATGATGATCCCGGCCCGGGCGCTTCTGTGGCGAATCCTATTCCCGAGATTCCGCAACCCGCTTCGCTTGGCGCGCTAGCGATGGGTTCCTCCGGATTGTCCATCTGGCGGCGGAAGGAATGGGCAGGCCAAGGCAACTGATAAAGGAGAGAGGATTATGTATTGCAGAAAATTTTCGCTCGGCTGTGGAGCGTGGTTCTCGCGATAGCGCTGGTTCCGGTGTTCACGGGCGGAGTTGTAGCAGCCGTCAAGTACAAAACGGCAGCGGCGGCTGGACCGAGAACATACTTTATAACTTTACTAACAACGGCGACGGCGCGAATCCCGAGGGCGCTTGCGCTGCGTCCACTTGTGCCCAGCCGAGCCTAAGCTACGTCTCGAACCTACAGTCAGAATGGGCCTGGTGTTGACGCGGTAAGGACGCCGATATATCGTCACGCCAGGGTGCGAACCGTGAGGTGAGCGGGCTGCTGTTCTGAAAGTTATAACAGCGGCCCGTTCTGTTTCTCGTCATGATCCGTGACATGTCTGGAAATAAAGTCACTAATTGTGACACCCGCGCTAGGCGCGATCTTCACCGCCTTTTCCACTGACGTTTCCACAGACCCCCCATTGACACGTTTGATTCCTCCGCGTAGAACTGCACCCGTTGCATGACTCCAGCCTACGCGATTTTTTCCACGCTGGTTTTAATCGCGCCTACTGAAGCCAGTTCGTCAGGGGCCTTCCCCCTTTTTTTAACCAGCGTGGCAGACCAGGCTCGATTCGTTCTCGGCCCCGTCGCTCAAGAAGGTTAGACCTGCCTCTCGAACCCATTGTTCAGAACACCCGGTCCTTAACCAGCGAGTCCTGCTTCGCCGGGTGTTCCGTTCGACATGACCGGGTGTGGGAGTTTCTTTCATGTACAAGTTCTGAAAAGCGAGCTGTGGTACAGAGTAATCGTACCTCCCCTCAATCGAGCCTTGGACGTGGTGTTTTACGGCTTCACGATCCTGGGCGCATTTATAGACATTGCTGTCTGTTCCGAAAGCCGTTACGCTGGGGATGCAAAACCAGCGGAGCCTAGCCAGAGAGTTGATCTGGTTGCGATGGCTAGAAGACGTTACCAACGGCCCAGGGTAAATTCCCTGGGGGAAGGACCGACCAAGAGGTGGACTGTACGGTACCGGCAGGATGAAGTGAACGGGAGCGGCAAACGAGTCAGAGTTTGCAAACAGTCCACACTTGGACTATGTTCCGAAATAACCAGGGCACAGGCCCAGAGGGCGGCGGATGAACTACTCGGTGCGCGTGCGAACAGTTTGCAGCCCTCCACCACAATCACGTTTGAGACCTTCGTTGAGACGAAGTACCGGCCCAATGCGCTAGCCAGCCGGACAGCGAATCGCGAAGACGCACCTCAAAAAACACTTGCTGCCTTGGCTGGGCGAAATCCCACTCAATGCAGTGAACCTGGAAGCTGTGCAGCGGATGGCATCGGCTTTGATCCAAGGACGAAACGGCAAACCTGGAATCACACCGGACACGGTATGGAATATTTGCGGGACGCTCCTCAGCGTCTTCAAATTTGCCAAGCTGTGGGGCTATCCCGTGTGCGAGTTCAAGCGCAAGGGCCTGGCCATGCCGGACTATAACCCGCCAGAAGTGAAACCGTTCACCGTAGAGGAAGCCCTGAGAATCTTCGCGGTTTCCGGTCGTTCTACGGTGTTCTGTTTACCACGCAAGCCGCGCTTGCGCTACGGCCCGGAGAAGCCATCAGCCTCTTTGTCGATGACTTTGATTTCGAGAGGGGCACGGTGCTTGTCCAGCGCAACGCGTACCGGAAGGAGCGGTGACGACGAAGGGGGGCAACGCGGAGTACCTACGGCTATCCCCGCCACTCGCCAATTTGCTCCGCGAGTACCTGGTACACGAATGGAAGCACAACCGCCTGGGTCTGCTGTTTCCCCATCCCAAGACCGGCGAGTTGCTTCAACAGCAGGCCTTGCGTGAGGAAATTCTGTACCCGATCCTGGAAGCACTCAAGATCGAGCGCAGAGGACTACACTCCTTCAGGCATCTGGCGGCGAGTGTTCTGGTTGACGTGGGCACAAACCAGAAGGCGCTGGGCAAGGCGCTGAGGCACCCGGACGGCGGCATCCTGGCGATGTCAAAATATGCGCACATCCTGGGCAATGCTGAGATCACGATAATGGACAAACTGGGCGATAGCCTGGTGCGCCCGTCAAAGAAGCCAGTGGTCTCGGAGTTGCGTACAGATGCGCAAAGGCAAATTGCAAGTAGTTAACGTGCTTAGGTTTAACACGCCTGAATTTAACCACTAAGGACACGAAGGTACACAAAGAACAACCCTCGCGAGGCACAGTTAGTGGCATGAGCATTTCTTTCCAAGTCGAGGGCGTCCGAATTGGCTCCGGCAATTTGTTTCTCGTTGCGGGTCCATGCGTCATCGAAAGTGAGAAGCACGCTCTATTCATGGCAGAAGTGATCAAGGGCGTAACCCGCGCGCTCAACGTTCCGTTCATCTTTAAAGCGTCCTACGATAAGGCCAACCGGACATCGATGCGCAGCTTTCGCGGACCGGGTCTGATGGAAGGACTGCGCATTCTCAAAAAGATCAAAGATGAAGTCCACGTTCCGGTGCTCACCGACGTGCACGAAACCGCGGACGTCGCCAAGGTTGCGGAAGTCGCGGATGTGCTGCAGATTCCGGCTTTCCTCTGCCGCCAGACCGATTTGATCATCGCCGCCGCAATGAGCGAGCGGGCGCTGAATATCAAGAAGGGGCAGTTCGTCTCGCCTTGGGATATGAAACATGCGGTGGAAAAATGCCGCACCGCAGGCAATGATCGGGTATTTCTTACCGAACGCGGATCCAGCTTCGGCTACAACAACCTGGTCGTAGACATGCGATCGCTCGCCATCATGCGAAAGTTCGCCCCCGTGGTTTTTGACGCGACGCATTCGGTGCAGTTGCCCTCGGCGTCGGGAGGCGAAGATGGAGCGGCAACCAGCGGCGGCCAACCGGAGTTTATTCCTCTGCTGGCACGCGCCGCGGTAGGAGCGGGTGTGGACGGCGTATTCCTCGAAGTTCACGACAACCCTAAAGAAGCCAAATCTGACGGAGCAAACGCGCTGGAGTCGACCAAGTTGCGTGGCCTGCTCAAAGAATTGCTGGCGGTGCACGGAGCGCTCGGTACCGCCCAGTCGACTCCATAACCGACCGGATCTAGTCACCCGCAAAGCCACTGAACTCAAAGCCAAGTCCTAAAGCTGGACCCAAGCCCAAAACGCCAAGTCCCGCAGGGACGACCGAACTATCCCAACACGTGGGCAGGGTCATGACTAACACCATGTTTTTTCAGGAAATCGAGAACTCTTCCTCATAGCTTCGTTTCGCGTGATGCGCCGCTTGGCCCGCGATGTACCGAATGACAGCTTCCGTCTGCGAAGCGCTCACGCGGAAGGCACCGTATCTTCCTGCCACGCGAAGTCCCTACCCGCAGCTTTTGTATCGTTGATCCATTTTGAAGAGCATGATTTCAAGACCTGAACTGCCTTTGCGAAAGGGAGTGTTGGCGGCAAGAGCACTAGCGCGTGGGCGTGATCTTCAACGCCACCGACCGTGATCGCTTCGAATCCATGATTGCTGGCATGGCAATCCCGGCCATGTAGAGCCAGAGTTTCGTCTGCAATTCCTCGGAAATCCCTTTCTCGCGGTTCTTCGTGCTGAAGGTCAGCTGAATGCGATTGCTGGAGTATGAGTGTGACATGGGTCGTCCCTCCGGGACGTGCCCTTCGTTTGCCTTCTTCCCCAGCGCTGGCGCGCTGGGCTAAGCTGGTTCGTCCCTTGCGGGACTTGATTTCAGCGACGTTGGCGGATCATGAGGATACGGCCGTCTGATTCGAAACTACGCTGGTGTGTCCCAAAATCGCCGTGATGATTGTCACCGAAGAGCTTGTCTCTTCCTGAGTAAACCCATATCAGCCCTCAATCTGCTACCATTTTCGCCACCGCTTACTCCGAATGTTTATCTTCGCCACCATCGCCGGCACCGTCGTCATCCTCGCCGTCCTGTTGGACGCGTTTGAAACTGTGGTTCTGCCACGCCGGGTGCGGAGGAAATTTCGAATTACGGTTTGGTTCTACCGTAACACCTGGATTCCGTGGCGGAAGATTACTGGTCTGATCAAGTCGAAGGGCCGCCGGGAGAATTTTCTTGGCTACTTCGGGCCGCTGTCGCTGCTTTTCCTGCTCGCTCTTTGGGCCGCTGGTTTGATCTTCGGCTTTGCCCTGTTGCAATACGGTGCGGGCGAGCACGTCGTGCTCGCCAACGAACCGGTCACGTTCGGCCGGGTGGTTTACCTGAGTGGCTCGACTTTTTTCACTTTGGGTTATGGCGACATTATTCCGACGTCGATTTTTGCTCGGGCTCTGGCGGTGCTGGAAGCCGGCATGGGCTTCGGCTTTCTGGGTGTGGTCATCGGATACTTGCCGACAATTTATTCGTCGTTTTCCAGGCGAGAAATCGAGATCTCTTTGCTCGACGCACGCGCAGGTTCACCGCCCACCGCCGCGGAGTTGCTAATACGGTTCGGCAAATGCCCGCTACTGGAAGACATCTTTCGCGACTGGGAGCGCTGGGCGGCAGAGCTGCTGGAGAGCCATATTTCCTATCCACCGCTCGGCTTTTTTCGTTCTCAGCATATCAATCAGTCTTGGCTGGGTGCGCTCACCGTGATGCTCGACGCCAGCGCGCTGGTCCTCGCCGGCATCGACGGTATCCCGGAAGAGCCGGCCAAGCTAACTTTCGCTGTCGCGCGGCACGCGATGGTGGACTTGGCGCAGCTTGTCAATGCTCAATACGATCCTCTCGCTCCAGTCCGGCTGGACGCAGGGCAACTGCTAACACTCCGGCTAGCACTTCAGCAGCATGGGCTGCGGCTTCTGGAATCAGCCGAGGCTGAAGAAAAACTAAAGCATCTGCGCTCGCTTTATGAACCCTATGCCCTGGCCATGGCGGGCAATTTGCTCATTACGCTACCTCCGTGGATTCACCCTGAGAAGAAAAAAGACAATTGGGAGGCTGGGCCGTGGGACCACGCCATCCAAGCCATGAGTCTTGCCGAGTTAGGACATAGGGCAGAACGGATCCGGAAGATGGACGATCACTTCTGAAACGTCTCTATCGGTAGAGACGTAGCTTGCTACGTCTCGCACGGTGAAGAATATGTTGCTGCGATCGGGAGACGTTGCCAGCAACGTCTGTACAGTTGGCGGCGTGCTAACATCCTCTTTCTTCCATGAAACTGATTGGCGAAAATGTCGTGCGCATCGAAGCCGAGGCGTTGCGCGTCCTGGCGGATCGCATTGCCGGGCCGATGGCCGGTGCGTTCAATCGCGCCGTGGAATTGATTTATGTCTGCGGCGGCCGAGTCGTGGTCACGGGCATGGGCAAGAGCGGAATTATCGCGCGCAAGATTGCGGCCACACTGAATTCGACCGGGACGCCTGCACTATTCATGCATCCGGTCGAAGCCGTACACGGAGACCTGGGAATGGTGGTGCGCGGCGACGCGGTGCTGGCGCTCTCAGCCAGCGGCGAGACGGAGGAAATTTTGCGCTTGCTGGCAACGCTCAAACGTTTGCAGGTGCCGCTGATTGCGATGACTTGCGACGAGATTTATGCGGGGAACGCGGGCGCGGGCGAGGGCGCCCGCGCCACACACGCTAAGCCCTCCACTCTGGCGGAGGCGGCTGAGGTCACACTCGATTGCTCGATAGCCGAGGAAGCATGTTCGTTGGGACTCGCCCCCACGGCTTCCACCACCTGCATGCTCGCGCTCGGTGACGCGCTCGCGATGACACTGGCGGAGAGGCGGGGATTTAAAGAAGAAGACTTCGCCAACCTGCATCCCGGTGGCAAGCTGGGCAAGCGTCTGGCGCGAGTTGAATCGCTGATGCACGCTGGGGATGCGGTGCCCCGCGTCACGCCGCGCACTACGATGCCCGACGTGATCTACGAAATGTCGCGCAAGAAGCTGGGCGTGACGGCTGTGGTGGAAGGCGAAAGGCTGGTTGGAGTGATCAGCGACGGCGACCTGCGGCGGTTGCTCGAACAGCGCGGGAAGGACGTACTCGATTTAATAGCGGGCGAGTGCATGACGAAGAATCCGAAAACCGTTTCAGGATATGAGTTTGCCGCGACGGCCTTGGCTTTGATGGAAGAAAAGAAAATCACGTCGCTGCTGGTCGTGGACGGAAGCGGCAAACTCGAAGGCATCGTGCACTTGCACGATTTGTGGGGAACGGAAATGATGTAAAAATTGAGTAATCGGGTCATTTGCGAATTGAAACCAATTACAATTACCCGATTACCAAGTTGCTCAATCGAGAGAACTTTATGTATCACTACGATCCCACTACCGCGCTGGAAGAACTGACCGAAGACGCAACTCTCCCTAACCCGGTCCACGTGCGCGACATGATTCTGCGGAAGCATCCAGGTCCTGACCAGTCTCTGGAACTCAATCGGATGTTCATCGAATATCAGAAGTTTTTCGGCGAGACCCAGAAGCTGGGGAAAGAGATTCTGAAGCAGTTGGCTGGCTGAGTGAGCGGTCAGAGGGGCGCGCGGTCCAAGGTCACGATGAACTGAATGCCGTCAACACGCTTGCCTTGAAGGCGTCCGTCATTGGTGATGAACAGATCGGCCGCGATGCTGGCGGCAGAAGCTAGTTGGATCGCGTCGGGAGCTTTCACTGAGCGATCATGCCGGATTGAAGCATAAATCCTAGCCACTTTGACGTCGAAAGGAACTAGCAGGGCCACACTGGATATTGCATCTTCGTATCTTCTGCAAAGCTGAGTATTTCCCGCCGACGCAGGCTTGACCAAAATTTCGCCAAGCGTAAAAGTCGAGGTTAGAAGTTGATCTCCCCGGCGAAGCATCTTCGTGCGAAGCTCTGCTACGGCCTGCGACAGCGTCCCGTAGTCCTCCCATAGATAGATAAAGAGGTGAGTGTCCCAGAAGATTCGGCTCATGCCCAGCCTTCGCGAAGCCTGCGCACGTATTGGTCCGTGTGCTCATCGGCCCAGAGTTCCTTGCCAGAGCCCCGGAGAGCAAGCAGTGGGTCGTTCTTGATTCTGTCCTCGACGCTGCCTTGGCTCCAGCCTTGATACCAGTCCAGCAGATATGCGTATTCGGATGGAATGTCCTCTCTCGCGGGGACTGTCTTGGCACCATCCCGAGCAGGGTCGTAAACATCGCCATTGCGAAATAGGCGTCGACGACCGGAAGCGCTCTCGTAGAGCATTCGGTAACGGCCGGGATTCGGCGCACGGTTCGCCACGCAATGTTGAACAACATGGACGTAGACTCCGGGACGAAGTGGACGCTTGCCCGCTTCTTTCGTGGCACGTTCCATAATCTCTTCAACGGTGAAGTCCCTTTGCTTCGGATGTTCGCGGTGCAACAGCGCGGTTGCGATCCAGACCTCATCGGCAGCTTTAATTTGTAATCCCGCCGCGATTGGCATGCTTGCCTCCCGATGATGAATCTCTATAGCGCTCGAACTACCAGTTTTCCTTGAACTCCAATGTGCTTTTTCGCCGCACAACTTCCCTGTGCCCTCTGAAACTCAGTGCACAAGGAAAGGGTCAGGGGTAACTATGGCAACCTCTTGGCTTTTAGGCAGGTCCAATCCGCTCCTAATGCAGTCATCGCAAAAAGTCCCAGGCCTGCCGCCACGCAACAAAGCTACGATTTTCTCAGGTACCGTCATCGTCGATACAGAAACATAATACCACTTAACGATGTAATTAACATGATACTTGGTGTTAATTCGCAACGCCCCACAAAATAACTGGGAAATGGTACCGAGGCTCACGCCGCAGCGGCTCTGGAGGTAGCCAACCTTCGGACGGGCCAAGTAGAATAGCCAGTTCCTCAACCCAATCGGAACTCACCAACTATGCATCGCTGGTCTGAATTGTTTATTCCTACACTGCGCGAGGCGCCCGCGGACGCCGAGGTCGCCAGCCACAAGTTTCTGGTGCGGGCGGGTTACATTCGCCAGCTTGCGGCCGGGATTTACTCCTATCTTTTTCTGGGGAACCGGTCGTTCAATAAGATCACCGCGATCGTGCGCGAGGAGATGGACAAGATCGGGCAGGAATTCTATTTGCCGGCGTTGCATCCGCGCGAGCTTTGGGAGGCTAGTGGGCGTTGGTCGGTGATGGGCGACAATTTGTTTCGTCTGAAAGACCGCAAGGGCGCTGATTTGTGCCTGGGCATGACGGAAGAAGAAGTCATGACCGACATTGCGCGCAAGGAACTCCGCAGTTACAAACAGTTGCCGCAAATCTGGTATCAGATTCAGTCCAAGTTTCGTGATGAGCCGCGTCCGAGGTCTGGGCTTTTACGGGTGCGGCAGTTCATGATGAAGGACGCGTACTCATTCGACATTGATGCCGCCGGGCTCGACGTTTCCTACAAGAAGCACTACGACACCTACTGCCGCATCTTTGATCGGTGCGGGCTCAAGTACTTGGTGGTGGAGGCGGATTCGGGTGCAATGGGCGGCAAGGAGTCGCACGAGTTCATGGTGCGGACGCCGGCGGGTGAAGACCAGATCGTGAGCTGCGAAAGCTGTAACTACGCGGCTAACATGGAGAAGGCAACCTCGAAACTTTCGGCCGTCGATGAGCTTGCGCCCGAGGGAAACGGGAATCCGCTCGAAGTCCATACTCCGGGGCAGAAGACCATTGAGGATGTGGCGCGGTTTCTCGGAGTCTCGCCGAAAAACAAGATCAAGACTCTGGCTTACACGGCGGAGGAGCAGGCCACGAAAACCGCCAAACCCAAACTCCGTGCCCTGGCCGTGCTCATGCGCGGCGATCACCAACTGAACGAAGCGAAGTTCGCTGCTGCGGTTGCCGGGAGATCGACCCGTCCCATGCAGGAGGACGAGATCAAGCAACTATTTCGTTCTCCGGCGGGATTTCTGGGACCGATTGGGATCGATTGGGCAACGGACTTGAAGGATGTAAACCGTCCTTTCTTGCTGGTCGACAAAGCTTTGGAAGGACGGAAGAATCTGATCGCCGGGGCGAACAAGGAAGACTATCACCTGAAAAACATGACTCCCGGGCAAAACTTCCAGCCGACTGCGTATGTCGATCTGCGAAGTGTCACGGCGGGCGAAGCCTGTCCTAACTGCGGCGCGCCGCTTCGCATCGACACCGCCGTCGAAGTCGGCCACATCTTCAAACTGGGTTACAAATATTCCGAATCCATGGGCGCACGGGTGCTGGATCGCAACGGCAAGGAAGTTACGCCGATTATGGGCTGCTACGGGATCGGGATCGAACGCATTCTGACCGCTGCCGTCGAGCAAAATAACGACGAAAACGGCTTCTGGCTGTCGCCGTCGATTGCGCCGTTCAAGGTCGTGGTCAGCCCCACCAATGTAAAGGACGACACTTTGCTTAAAGCAGCCGTCGACATCGCAACCCGCCTGGAAGCTGAGGGTTTTGACGTGTTACTAGACGACAGGGACGAGCGGCCAGGGGTTAAGTTCAAGGATGCTGACCTAGTGGGCATACCCTATCGTGTTACCGTCGGAAAGAAGGTTACCGAAGGTACTGTGGAGGTCGTTCAGCGCTCGACACGTGAAATGCAGAATGCTAGCATCGCGGAAATAACGGATTATTTCAGAGGTTTACGGCCTGCGCGCTGATCAGATCTAAGCGTGCGCGGCCGAGGCCGGGAGCGCGCAATGGGTACGATCAAACTCGTTTTTGGCATCTTCGTGATTGTTGCGGGAATATATCTCGGGGCGGAGCTGATTCCTGTTTATTATGAAAATTATCAGCTCCAGGATGACGTTAAGACTGAGGCCACGCTCGAGACTTACACCGCCAAGCCTGAAGACGCCATTCGGGATGCTATCTACAAGAAAGCACAAGGTCTCGATATTCCCCTGACGAAAGATCAGATTAAAGTTCAGCGTCATGGCACGCAGGGTACCGGATCGCTCACAATCAGCGCGCCCTACATCGTGCATCTGGACCTGCCCGGCTATCCCGTGGACCTGCACTTCGACGCCTCCACCGAAAACAAGAGCCCCTTCTGATAACGGTTGTGGATTCGGCGTGATTTAGAATAGACAGAGGAGCCGGGCTCTGGGGGTTTTCGCTTGTTTGCGATTCGATGGAGAATGGGCTGCGGCACGACTGTCGCGGTTCGGTTCCGGGATAACGCATTCGCGAGCGCCGTCATCTTATTGACAGGAGGCGCCATCGCCCCTGCCTATTAATGACTCCGCCCACTCATTGTGACCATTAAGCTAAAGATTCCGAAGCGAAAGAAGAGCACGGCAGCCAGCAAGGCACTTCTTTCTGGCGACCCGGTGATCAGGGTCGCCCTGGCAGTTTTTATCATTCTGTCCGTATGTGTCTGCGGGTGGTTTTCTTACTACTACATCAAGTACGGCCGAATCATTGATCGACGCTTCAAAGGAGCAGTTTTCAGCAGTTCGGCTACGATCTATGCCATACCGCGTGCGCTCCGGGTAGGCCAGAAGGTTGATCTGCATGAGATCTCAGCCCAGCTCCGCCGAGCCGGCTATGCGGAAAACGATGGCCCATCCCCGATGGGGAGTTATCGCGCGCTCAATAGTGGCATTGAGATCAAGCCCGGTCCCCAGTCTTACCATAGCCCGGAACCGGCGACGATCCGTGTGCAGGACGGGCATGTTTCCAGCATCATGGGAAAATCTGGCGCCCTGGACGCTTACGAACTTGAACCCCGCATGATTACCTCGTTGTTCGATGCGGAGCAGCGCTCCAAACGGCAATTGGTGAAGTACAACGACATTCCCAAGCTATTGGTCGATGCCGTGCTTGCGATCGAAGACCGGCGATTTTTTCAGCACAGTGGAGTGAATTTTATCCGTTTGGGCGAGGCGGCCTGGGTGGACGTGACTCATCAGAAACATGAGCAGGGCGGTTCCACGATCACCATGCAATTGTCGCGGGCATTTTTCCTGAGCCCCGATAAGACGGTGAAACGCAAGATCGTGGAAATGCTGATTGCGATGGAACTGGAACAGAAGTTCAGCAAGCAGCAGATCTTTGAGTTCTACGCCAACCGGGTAGACTTGGGACAACGCGGTTCCTTCACCATCAGCGGCTTTGCCGAGGCTTCGCAGGCATACTTCAATAAAGACTTGAAGGACATCTCGCTGCCTGAGGCGGCGCTGATCGCGGGATTGATCCAGGCGCCGAGTTATCTATCACCCTACCGCCATCCGGAACGCGCCACGGAACGCCGCAACCTGGTGCTGGATAGCATGGTCGAAACCCACGCGATCACCAGAGAGCAGGCCGACAAAGCGAAAGCCACCCCGCTGAAGCTTGCGCCTCCGAATGTGGAGGCCAGCGACGCACCATATTTTGTCGACCTGGTTCGCGACTCCGTGATCACCCGGCTGAACGAACGCGAACTGAACGAGCAATCCTACCGCATCTACACTACCCTTGATCCCGACCTGCAACGGGCGGCGGCTCAAGCCGTGGATATGGGCATGAAGCTGGTCGACGATCAGGTGACCAAGCGCCGTACCAAGAAAACAAAAGTTGGCAAGAACAAGTTCGAAACCAAAGTTGAGCCGGGACCGCAGGCACAGGTTGCGTTGGTCGTTCTGAATCCTCACACCGGAGAGGTTCTCGCTCTGGTCGGCGGACGAAACTACGGCTTCAGCCAATTGGATCATGCCGTGGCACGACGTCCCACAGGATCGATTTTCAAACCATTTGTCTATGCGGCGGCCATCAATACTGCCGTGGATGGAGCTAATCCGGTTTTCACTCCCGCCTCGATGGTGAAGGATGAACCCGGCAGCTTCGCCTATGGAGATCAAATCTACGAGCCGCGGAATTACAAAGAGGAGTACCACGGCGACGTGACCGCCCGTTACGCGCTGGCGATGTCCTTGAATAATGCTACCGTGAAGCTGGCTGAGGAAGTGGGTTACGACAAGGTATCGGATTTAGCCAAGGCCGCCGGGATCACTTCGGTGAAACCAACTCCTGCCATGGCCCTGGGCTCTTATGACGCCACTCCCTTGGATATGGCGGCAGCGTATACGGTCTTTGCCAATGGGGGTGTGCGCATCTCTCCCGTGATGGTCAATTCCGTACGCAATGCTGCCGGCGACATGGTCATGGACTTTAAACCTGAAAAACGGCCCGTGCTGGACCCGCGCGTCGCCGCCGTGATGACGAATATGATGGAAGGCGTACTGAACTTCGGAACTGCCTTCGAGGTTCGTACCCGCGGATTTGAAGCTCCCGCGGCGGGCAAAACGGGAACCTCCCACGATGGCTGGTTCGCCGGTTACACCAGCAATCTCCTTTGCATTGTCTGGGTGGGTTTCGACGATTACAGCGACATTCACCTCAGCGGAGCCCAAACCGCCGCTCCCGTCTGGGCCGAGTTCATGAAAAAGGCGGTTGCGCTTCCCCAGTACTCGGACGTGAAGTCATTCGGGCAACCGGCGGGAGTGGTCGACGTCCAACTGGACAAGACCACCAACCTACTCGCTACCCCAGCCTGTCCGGAGACCTATACTGCCGCCTTCATTGCAGGCACAGAGCCCAATCAAACCTGCGATCAACCCACCGGCGTGAAGGGATTCTTCTCCCGCATGCTAGGGATGGGAGGCGAAAAGGCACTACCACCCCCTCCCAACGGTCAGAACGGGACCCAGGCCGGTGGCGCGGGGACGCAAGACGCAAACGCGTCCGAGCCGGATGGGAAGAAAAAAAAGGGATTTTTTGGCAAAATAGCAGGTATCTTTAAGGACGACAAACCGTCTAACCCTCCGCCCAACACTCCGGCGCAAACGGGAACTGCGCCCCAGTGAAGGAACATTGTTTGGTTTGAAGGTGTCAATGGTTGTGTAGGAAGTTCGCCCGGTTTTTCTGGAGGTGAGCTATGCGCCGTCAACCTCTCGTCTGTTTGCTGACCTTGGTAGTTTCCGCTTTGTCCACCGTACACGCCCAAACTTCTAACCCGGAACTGGTACAGGTCAGTCCGCCTACCATCCGACGCACCTCTCCTCCGTCTGCGACTTCCTCAATCGAGGAGCTTGAAAAGCGGGGCGATGAGCTGCGGGTTCAGAAGGACTACCTCGACGCCCTGGATTACTATCGGGCAGTTCTGGCCAAGAGGCCGAACAATCCTGGCATATGTAACAAAGCTGGCATCGCGGAGCTGCTGATGCAGCGCTATAAAGAAGCCGGCAAGGATTTTGAGCGGGCCGTCCATCTCGACCATAAGTATGCCGAGGCTATCAACAACCTTGGCGTAATTGATTACGAAGAAAAGAAGTTCGGGAAAGCCATCAAGCAATACGAGAAGGCGATTCGGTTGCAGCCAGGCTCCGCTTCTTTCTATAGCAATCAGGGCGCAGCTTACTTCGGAAAGAAAGAGTTCGAAAAAGCTATCGAAGACTATGCTAAGGCAATGGAACTCGATCCAGAGATCCTAGAGCGCACTTCGCACAACGGAGTATCGGCGCAGCTACCATCCCCGGAGGACCGGGCGCGGTATGACTACATCATCGCCAAACTTTGGGCGAAGCAGGGCGATCGGGACCGGTCGCTTCAGTACCTGCGGCGAGCCTTAGAGGAGGGTTACAAGGGGATTGATGCCGTGTACAAGGATCCGGAGTTCGCAGGCCTACGCGGCGATACCCGGTTCACCGAATTAATGGCCGCGCGTCCTCCGGCAATACCGGAGTAAGTTACGCCGTTACATCAGTTTAGGAAATCGCAAGAATTTTATGGGCCGACCCGAAACTTTTTTCCCGGGATGGGTTTTTACCCAGTAATGACTCCTGAAAACAACAGGGTGAGTAAGGAGAAACGGTAGCCCATCGGTTGTCGACCCGAGCACGCCCCAAGCAGACAACCGATGGGTTTTTTGGGATTCGGCCATTAGCTCTTAGCCTTTGGCTGTTTAGCTTTAGCCAGCCAGACCCAACGATCTCTCCGCAACCACGGAATCCCCGCGGCGCTTCGCCAACAGACCAGGGCTAACAGCTATAAACTGCCTTTCTTCGGACTCCTCTCTCCGATGTAATCGCTCATTACTTGTCTCCATTTTCCTTGCGCTTTCAGAATGTATTCGGTCGCATCGCACAAGGCGCCATCCCCTCGGCATGGGGTGTTACGTAGTGCGCGTCCGCTTTGACTTCAGCTCGGGCATTGGCCACGGTAATTGCCAACCCGCAGTTCCGCATTACCGGCAAATCGATGATGTCGTCTCCAACGAATGCAGCCTCGCTGGTATTCAGTCCTCCCTGGCGCAATATTTCTTCGAACGCGGTCAGTTTGTCCTGAATGCCTTGGTAAACATAATCCAGCTTCAGATCGCGAGCGCGCAGGGCCACGGTTTCTGAGACCCGCTTGGTGATCAGCCCAGTCTTGATTCCGGCCAGCCGAGCGAATGAAATGGCCGTGCCATCGTGGGTTGGAAGCCCTTGGCTTCGATCAGGGTCTGGCTCACCAAGACGAAACCGCCCCGCCCACCAAGCTTGGCGGCATGCTCCTGGGTCGATTGCTGGATTCGAGCGGGTGCGGGAAAGATGTAAAGCTTGCCGTCGGTCAGAACGCCGTCTACGTCAAAGAGGAGCAGTTTGATTTTTCTTGGCGCGAGCCTTGGGGGATTGGTTCTTGCGCATCGCACCGGAATTCTAGCATTGCTCGGTGGGGACACCGCCTCGGCTGTCCGGACGGGCGACGGTGATGTCCCAGTCATACTCGCTTGCGACGCGAAAAAGACGCCTCGGCGTTGCTTTACAGTCGGCGACTTCGCGGAATAGCCTCGGCGAGCGAATCCTTACCTTTGCAGCAGCCGTGAAGTCAAGCAATGAGATCTTCGCCGCTCAGCGAATCCTGAACGCTGCGACGCTGATTCGAGTTTCGCGTCCCGCCTTTTTTGCTCCGGGGATTCGATTGCTTCTTTTTCGTCACTGTCCAGCTCCTGGCGTATTCTATCTATGGCGAACATTTTACGAATCTCTATTCTCCGGCTACAATATTCTCAGTGGCTTCCCTCGCTTTACCTATCGACTGGGCCCACCCTCTCGTCAGGGATTGGTTTGTCCGCCGCTTCGGCACGCCCACTGAGCCGCAGGAGCAGGGATGGCCTCACATTCTGGCTGGTCACACCACGCTCATTTCCGCGCCCACTGGGTCCGGCAAGACCCTCGCCGCATTTCTCACTTGCATTGATCGACTGGTGCGCAAGGCGCTGGCGGGTGATCTCCAGGATCGCACCGAGGTGCTCTACGTTTCCCCCTTAAAGGCGCTGGGCAACGATATCCAGAAGAACCTCGAAGTCCCACTGGGCGAAATTCTGCAGATGGCCGGCGAGCGCGGATTCCTGATGCCACAGATTCGCACCTCTGTCCGCACCGGCGACACGCTCATGCACGAACGGCGCGCGATGCTGAAGCGTCCTCCACACATTCTCGTCACTACGCCGGAGTCTCTCTACATCTTGCTCACCGCGGAAAAAAGCCGCGCGATCCTGCGTGATGTTGAGACCGTGATCGTGGACGAGATTCATGCGGTGGCCGACGACAAACGCGGCGCTCACTTGACTCTCTCGTTGGAGCGGCTGGAAGCCTTGACGCATCGTCCGCCGGTGCGCATTGGCCTCTCCGCGACACAGAAGCCGATTGAACAAGTTGCCCATTTCCTCACAGGCAATGGCCGTCCAGACCCCATAGTCGTTAACGTCGGCCACAAACGGAAGCTCGATCTCGCGATCGAAGTTCCAGCCAGCCAACTTGGCCCCATCGCGACCAACGAAATGTGGGACGAGATCTACAACCGCCTCGTAGAACTCGTCGAGCAGCATCGCGCTACGCTGGTGTTCGTAAATACGCGGCGACTCTCGGAGCGAATCTCACACCATCTGGCGGAAAAACTAGGCGCGGACAACGTCGCTGCCCATCACGGCAGTCTCTCACGCAAATTGCGTCTGGCTGCAGAGAAAAAGCTCAAAGATGGCGACATCAAAGTTCTGGTCGCGACCGCCTCGCTGGAATTGGGAATCGATGTGGGCACAGTGGACCTGGTGGTACAGATCAGTTCCCCCCGGGCGATCGCCGTGGCTCTGCAGCGCGTCGGCCGCTCCGGCCACTGGCGGGGCGCGGTGCCCAAGGGGCGCTTTTTTGTAACCACTCGCGATGAACTTCAGGAGTGCGCGGCTCTGGTGCGAGCCATCCGCCAAGGCGATTTAGATCGCATCATGATTCCAGATGCACCACTGGATATCCTAGCCCAGCAGATCGTGGCTATTTGCGCTTCAGCCCGTAGCGCCGCCGTCCCGGCGGCTGTCGTGGGGATGTCCCGCCCCCACGACCGAGGGCAAGATGCCCTCGGGACAACCGGCGAGGACGCCGGCGCTACAGATGCCGGTTGGGACGAAGACGAGCTGTTCGCCCTGGTGCGGCGGGCGTATCCGTATGGCAATCTTTCGCGCCAAACCTACCAAGCGGTTCTCGAAATGCTGTCCGAGGGTATTGCCGCGCGGCGCGGACGTTATGGCGCTTACATCCATCGCGATCGCATCAATCGCAAGCTACGTGCGCGGCGTGGGGCGCGGCTCGCGGCAATTACCAGCGGGGGCGCCATCCCCGAGACGGCGCTGTTTACGGTTGTCGCTGAGCCCGAAGGAATTGTCGTGGGCACGCTCGATGAGGACTTTGCCGTCGAGAGTAATGCCGGCGACATCATGCTCCTGGGCAACCGCTCGTGGCGAATTCGCCGGGTTGAAGGCAAATCGGGACGCGTGCTGGTGGAAGATGCCCACGGCGCGCCGCCCAGTGTTCCCTTCTGGCGCGGCGAAGCTCCGGCACGAACCGAAGAGCTCTCTTTGCATGTTGCCGATCTGCGGCAAGAGATCAGCGACCGACTGCCGAACACCTCGCCGATCGGAGTCTCTTTTAGCCAGCCGGAGGTCGCGGATACGGTTGCGTGGCTGACAGAAGAATGCGGCCTCGACGACTCGGGCGCCGAGCAAATGATCGAATACATTCTGCAGGGACGCGCCGTGCTCGGAGCCGTGCCCACGCAGCAAACGATCATCGCCGAACGTTTCTTCGATGAAGGCGGTGGAATGCAACTGGTGATCCACGCGCCGTTCGGTGGACGAATCAACAAGGCATGGGGACTGTCGCTGCGGAAGCGCTTCTGCCGCAGTTTTAATTTTGAATTGCAAGCCGCGGCCACAGATAACGGCTTGAACATCGCGCTGGCCGAGCAACATAGCTTCCCTCTCGCCGACGTTTTTCATTTCCTGAATGCTGAGACGGTGCAACCCATCCTCGAGCAGGCCGCGCTAGCTTCCCCGATCTTCGGAACCCGCTGGCGCTGGGACGCGAACCGCGCGCTTGCTCTTTTGCGCTTTCAGTCGGGCAAGAAAGTTCCACCGCAGATTCAGCGCATGCGCTCGGACGACCTGTTAGCTTCGGTATTCCCCGACGTCGCCGCCTGTCAGGAAAATATTGCGGGAGACATACAGATTCCCGACCATCCTCTCGTGAACGAGGTCATGAAAGACGTGCTCACCGAGGCCATGGATCTGGATGGACTGAAGAATCTGTTGCGCGGCATGGCTGATGGCCGCATCCGCTGCGTGGCGGTAGATACGCCTGTGCCATCGCAATTCTCGCACGAAATCCTCAACGCGAATCCGTATGCCTATCTCGATGATGCTCCCCTCGAAGAACGTCGCGCGCGCGCGGTGGAGATGCGGCGGATCCTGCCGGAATCGGTGCTGGAGGAAGTCGGGAAGCTCGATCCGGCGGCCATTGCGCAAGTCCGCGAAGAGGCGTGGCCGGATGTCCGCGACACCGACGAACTGCATGACGTCCTGCACACGCTGATCGCTGTGCCTGCGTGGGGACAGCCGCCCACGCCTGTCCAGCTCAGCGAAGCTGAGCAGGGTTTTTCGAGAGACGATGCCCCACCAAGCGATCGAGCCTCGCTCGACCGGACAGCCGAGGGCGGCTGTCCCCACGTGCCCGTCGCAGATTGGGCCGCTCATTTTGTCGTGCTCGTACAGCAGAATCGGGCATTAACTGCACGGAACGGCGACCGGGGCTACTGGGTCGCAGCCGAGCGCGCCCAGACGTTTTCTTTGCTCTTCCCGGATGCCAGTCTTGACCGGGAGATCGTCGAGATCGAGAACACACTTCCCTCTCGCGATGACGCTCTCCTGGCGCTGGTCACGGGTTGGATAGCACATTTGGGTCCCGTTACCGCGGAACAACTTGCATCGCTGCTCGGCCTGCCTGGCTCCGAAATCGAAGTCGCTCTGCTGCGTATGGAAGCGAGTGGAGCAATCTTGCGCGGCAAGTTTACCGATCAAGGACCGCGGGCGGGGGCGCCCGCACCACGCCAACCTGAGATCGAGTGGTGTGAGCGGCGTTTGCTGGCGCGCATCCACCGACTCACGGTCGCGACCCTGCGCAAGCAGATCGAGCCTATAACGGCAGCGCAGTTCATGCGCTGGCTCCTCCGATGGCACCACCTCGCGCCGGGAACACAGGTCCAGGGTGAACGGGCCACGCTCGAAATTCTGCGCCAGCTTCAAGGATTCGAAATCCCGGCCAATGCGTGGGAGCGGCAGGTCCTCGCCAGGCGTATTGCGAACTACGATCCACAGTGGCTGGATCAGCTTTGTCTGACTGGCGCTGTAGGCTGGGGGCGCCTGTCTCCGCATCCCGCAACGCTCGAGGATTCGGCCGCGGGCAAGCGGCGCGTCATCCCCACCAGCGTCGCTCCGATTACATTCTTCGTTCGCGAAGAGGCCGACTGGATGACTTCTCACAATCCCGCCGCCAGTCGGCCTGAAGCACGCGGGTTGAGTGATGGCGCCCGGCAGGTACTGGATTTCCTGCGCCAGCGCGGGGCCTCATTCTTCGCGGATATCGTCCGTGGCACCGACAAACTCAAGGCTGAAGTCGAAACGGCTCTCTGGGAACTGGTGGCCGCTGGAGTTGTAACCGCCGACGGCTTCGACAACCTGCGCTCTCTCATTGATCCGAAACGACGCGCGGGACAAGGCAGCGGGCGCAGCGCACGTCCCCGGCACAGCTCCGGGCGATGGGCTCTGCTTTATACCGAGCAGGATGTCGAGCGCAACCCGACGGTCGAAGCCATTGGCTGGATGTTGCTCAAACGCTACGGCATCGTCTTCCGGGACGTTCTGGCACGAGAGACAAATCTCCCCAAGTGGCGGGAGTTGCAGATGGCATTTCGTCGGCTGGAGGATCGCGGCGAAATTCGCGGTGGCCGTTTTGTCGATGGATTTCTCGGCGAGCAATTCGCCTTGCCGGTTGCAGTTGAGTCGTTGCGGGCCACGCGCAAAATACCGCCGACCGGAGAAACTGTCACCTTGTCCGCCGCTGATCCGCTGAACCTGGTCGGCATCCTGGTTCCGGGCGAACGCGTTCCCGCTATCTCAGGTAGAAGCGTGAGCTTTCGCGACGGAGTTCCTGTGGACCAACCGGAGACTCAACCGTCGACACAACCGTCGGCGGCGGCTGGCTGAGGGAATTTCCCATGGTGGCAGCTCTTGCGCCGCTGAGCATCGATCAGAATCTGACTTGTAAGAGCGACCGGTAGTAAGTGCCAGGGGCGCATGTCCCCTGTCTTATCCCGATATGCTTGGAGCGCCGCATCCACAAAGATCTTATCCATATTCCCATGGAGCAAAGAAAGAAATCGGGAGTCTGATGAGGGGGTCGCCAGACTCCCGATTCAGCCTTTTCCCAGCAAGACTGCCAAAAGCGCTTCCCCCGTCGCTTCGCCAGGTCAGGGCTTGTGATCCCAAGTGCACGCTGCGGACCACGGCTGGGGCTTCGGGCAGCGACGACAATTCGCTTCTAAATAACTGATTCAATTAGGCCGCATTCTTTGCTAACAGCGTGGGATCACCTCAGCAGCCCGAAAATGACTATCCGAACAGATAGCCCACCTATCCGTTCGGATAGTGGAACTAGTGCAGATAGTTTTGTAAATCCAGCAAAAAGTGTGTTAGAGAGGAGTGCATGTGACGAGGGATTGCAGTGAACCCAAGGCTTTTCGTGATCGCTGGACCGTCCAAAGATTTGACCTTTGCTCTCCCCAACGGAGAGATTCACATTGGACGCGACCCATCCAATTTGCTTTCCATCAGCGATCCGTCCCTGTCGCGTCGCCATTGCGCACTCACTCAGGACAGCGACGGTTACAAAATACGGGACCTCGATAGCCGTAATGGCACATTGGTGAATGGCGCGTCCGTCAAAGAAGCACGCCTGCGTCACGGAGACCAAATATCCGTCGGCGATTCGATCTTCTTGTTGCTGCTCAATGATGAAGCCGAGGAACCGGCTGTCGGCCGGGTAGAGTACGAAGACAGTTTGACCCAGGCGACCGCGCAGTTTCGTCCACAAGATGTGCTCTACCTGCAGCCGGATCGAATTCTGCAAGAGCTTCCTGCGAGTTCCAGTGTCGCGCGCAACCTGAACGCACTGCTCAAGATCAGCCGAGCCGTACATTCCATCCGCGATCTCGACGAACTGCAAGGACAAATCCTCAATCTGATTTTTGAGGTAGTGCCAGCCGAGCGCGGCGCCATACTGCTGGATGGCAAAGGGGACGAGCCCTTCGCCTCGGTCTTCGCGCGCCATCGTATTGCCAAGTCCGTCTTGCCGGTCCCCATCAGCCGCACCATTACCCGTCAGGTCATGAAAGAAGGTCTCGCGATTCTGGGAGCTGACGTCCCCGGCTCGAATGGTTTGGCTGAGGTGGAGAGCCTGGTCAATTGTCACGTCCGCTCGTTGTTGTGCGTGCCTCTGATCATGTTCGATAGAGTAACCGGCTGCATTTATCTGGATACGTGCGACGCAGCCAGCCGCTTCAACGAAGATCACCTCCAACTGGTTGCGGCGATCGCGGGCATTTCCGCGGTGGCTCTCGAAAACGCCTGCCGAATGCAATGGCTGGAGCGGGAAAACCTCCGGCTTTCAGCGGAAATCAATCTTGACCACAACCTCGTCGGCGAAAGCTCGCGGATGAAGGACGTTTATCAATTCCTGGCGCGAGTCGCGCCGACCGACTCGAACGTGCTCCTGCAGGGCGAGAGCGGAACCGGCAAAGAACTTGCGGCTCGCGCCATCCACCGCAACAGTCCAAGGTCAACTAAGCCTTTCATCGCGATCAACTGCGCCGCCATTCCGGAGGGCCTGCTGGAGAGCGAATTATTCGGGCACGAAAGAGGCGCGTTCACGGGCGCGTTTGCGCAGAAGAAGGGCCGTTTGGAAACGGCGAACGGTGGCGTTGTCTTCCTCGACGAAATCGGAGAGCTAGCGCCCGCTCTGCAAGTCAAACTGCTGCGAGTTCTGCAGGAACGCGAGTTCGAGCGCCTAGGCGGGATTCGTCCGATTTCCGTGAACATCCGTCTCATCGCCGCCACCAATCAGGATCTCGGCGAAGCCGTGAAGGCTGGAACGTTTCGTAAGGATCTCTTTTATCGCCTGAACGTTCTCGCTTTAGTCATGCCTCCGCTTCGAGAGCGTCGCGAAGATGTAGGAATGCTGGCCGATTACTTCATCGCCAAGTACGTCAAGAAATCCAATACCAGAAGCAAGCGACTTTCTCCCGAGGCCAGGGTGTGCCTGGCGAACTATGACTGGCCCGGAAATGTACGCGAACTGGAAAACGCCATCGAGCACGCGCTGGTGCTGAGTACCTCGGATGTGATTCAACCCGAGGATCTGCCGGAGTCCATCATGGAGAAAGGGCTTTCCCCGTGCAGTGAAGGCGCGAAATATCACAGCCTGGTAAAAGAACTAAAGAAGCAGCTAATCGTTGAAGCTCTGGGGCAGACCAAGGGGAACTATACGGAGGCCGCGCAAATTCTTGGCGTGCATGCAAATTATCTCCACCGCTTAATTCGTAATCTGGATCTCAAAGATACGCTTCACTCTTCGCCGAGCCCGCGTGCCGGAACCGAACCCTCTCCGCGTAAAAAGTCATGGCAATTGGAAACTTAACAAAGTTTCCGGATTCAAATAAACCCCCTGCCAGCGCACCGCCACGTGCAGATGCGGTCCCGTGGCGCGCCCCGTTCCACCGCTCACACCGAGTTTCTGCCCGCCGGTGACGCGATCACCCTCTTTGACCTCGATCTTCGAAAGATGCATATAGAGAGTGAGTAGACCCTGACCATGATCAAGCACCACACAATTGCCCTCGAAGTATAACGGTTGCGCCAGCACAACCGTTCCGCTGTTTACTGCCGCGACCGGAGTGCCTTCCGGGACGGCATAGTCAAGCCCCTGATGCACGCTCTGTACCTTGCCGTTGAAGGTGCGAGAGGTTCCAAACACATCGGAGATCTGCGCCTTCACCGGAGGGCGAAAGCTTCCGGCCCACTCGCGCTCCGGAGTCACATGCGCAAATGCGCGCTCTTTGAGCGCCTTATCCTGATCGATTTTCTGAAGTTGCTCAGTGTTAGGTTCCGTGTATTGCTTGGGAACACTGGCTGCGATGTTGTGATATTTTCCTTTCCCAACCGCAATTTGTTCTTGAAACGAGAGGTCTTTCCCAGTTGCAGCCACGCCCTTGAGCTCCAGCGAGTGATTTCCGGGGCGAATTTCCAGGCTCGCGCCGGCAAGTCCGTACCACACCTTGCCCCGTGAATCGGAAGAGAAGAACACTTCATGCTCGAGCCATTTACCGTCGAGCGACTTTAATGGCTCCGGCGAAACCACGTGGAACACAATCGGCGAACCATTGACCAACCTTAGCGGCTTGTGGCTGACCGACCAGGAATCTGCCGCCTTGGCCTTCGACGTCGTACCCGGAGCCTCAAATGCCAATAGAGGAAGCAGGTTCAGCAGGATGCCTGCCAGCAAGACCAGTGCGGATGTCGAGGATGGATACATTCCGCGATTAGCCTAGCACCGATACCTGCGTACAGCGGACTCGAATCCATCGGGCAGAACCCCATTTCACACCCATGAAACGGGTCGCCGGTGGCGCGTAACTCATTCAATCATAAGCAAAACACGATGGTAATCGGCCAAACTCGTTTTGCCCGGACATTTCCTTCACCCTGAGCCAGAATCTTCTAATGTCCCAAAGCTCGCCCCGTCAGGTTGGCGCACAAGTGTTTATCGCAGCGATGGCGCTTGCGGCGCTGGGGTGCTTCTACATTGCATTGTCGAACTGGCAATCGACGGATCCCCTGAAGTTCCTGTGCTACCTGGCTGTCGCCCTCTTGGCTTCGTCCTTAAAAATAAAGCTGCCCGGCATCAATGGAACCATGTCAGTGAACTTCCTGTTCATTCTCCTAGGTGTTTTGGAGATGAGCTTCGCGGAAACATTAGTGATCGGGTTTGCGGCGGTTCTGGTTCAGTCCTATTGGAGGTCCTCCAACCTCAAATCCATTCACGTCGTCTTCAATCTTTCGCAGTTGCCGGTTGGGACGGCCGCGGCCTACGTCGTATACCAAGCCGTCACAACTCATGGACTGCATCGAAGCGATCCTCTGGCGTTGCTCCTCGTAGCGATCACATATTTCGCCTTCAATACCTTCGCCATGGCAACCATCATCCGCTTGACCGAAGGAAAGCCAGTCTTGAAGGTATGGTCAGAATGCTATTTCTGGTCTTTCCCTTACTATCTTGTGGGAGCGGCGATCGCCGGTTTAGTGAGCTTCCTGAATCGGCATATCGGATGGCAGTCCTCGCTTCTAGTCCTACCTCCCGTGTATCTCATGTATCGGTCGTATCGGCTTTATCTCGGCAAGCTCGAAGATGAAACACGGCACGCTGAGCAGGTATCCAATCTTCACTTGCGAACTATCGAAGCCCTCGCATTGGCAATCGAAGCCAAGGATCACACCACCCACGATCATCTGCAACGGGTTCGCATCTACGCCATCGAACTCGCCAAGGATCTTGGTTTAAGCGAAGACGAAACCGAGGCGTTGCAGGCTGCTTCCGTTCTTCACGATATCGGCAAGCTGGCGGTTCCGGAACATATCATTTCCAAACCCGGGAAACTCACGCCGGAAGAATATGAAAAGATGAAGATCCATCCGATTATTGGGGCAGAGATTCTGGAACAGGTGGAATTCCCTTATCCCGTCGTGCCCATCGTTAGCGCGCATCACGAGAAGTGGGATGGCAGCGGGTACCCCAACGGACTGAAAGGCGAAGCCATACCGATCGGCGCGCGAATCCTGGCAGCCGTCGATTGCCTGGACGCCCTGGCTACCGATCGGCAATACCGCCGCGCGCTGCCCTTGCATGAAGCCATGGCGCGCGTTGTGGAGGAGGCGGGCAAGAGTTTCGACCCGCGCGTGGTTGAGGTTTTGCAACGCCGTTATGTTGAGCTGGAGAAGCTCGCGCACGCGCAGCCTCCAAAAACTCCCGCAAAACTATCGACCGACATTAAAGTCGAACGTGGATCGGCCCCGGCTGCAGGGTTCGCCGAGTCCGAAACACCTGTTGCGCATCCGGCCGAGCAACGCCGTGATTATCTCTCCTACATCGCCGAGGCGCGCCAAGAGGCGCAAATGCTGTTTGAACTGAGTCATGACCTGGGCAACTCGCTGAGCGTCGACGATACCCTCTCCATGCTCTCGGTGCGGCTGAAGCGCCTGGTGCCGTATGACTCCATGGCGGTCTATCTCAAACAGGACAATCTGCTGACTCCCGAGTATGTCAGCGGCGACAACTTTCGCTTGTTCTCATCCTTAAGAATTCCGCTCGGTGAGGGTTTGTCGGGATGGGTCGCGCAGAACAGCAAGCCGATTCTGAATGGCAATCCGTCGGTCGAGCCGGGATACCTCAATGATCCTACCAAGTACAGCACGCTGCGCTCGGCGCTGGCCGTGCCGCTCGAGGGAGTCTCAGGCGTGGTCGCGGTGCTGGCGTTGTATCGCACTCACCAGGACGCCTTCACCAAGGATCATCTCCGAATTCTGCTCGCAATCAGCTCTAAACTCGGATTTACCATCGAAAATGCGTTGAAATACCGCTTAGCCGAGGATTCAGCGACGACGGACTATCTGACTGGGCTGCCCAACGCGCGTTCGCTCTTCCTGCACCTCGATCGCGAGATTGCGCGATGCAAGCGCTGCAATCTGCCGCTGGCGGTGTTCGTCTCCGACCTTAACGGATTCAAACAAGTGAATGACCGCTTCGGCCACTTTCAAGGCAACAAACTGCTGCAGATGTTTGCCGAAGCTTTGAAAGAGTCCTGCCGCGAATACGATTATGCGGCTCGTATGGGCGGCGACGAATTCATCGTCATTGCCCCGGGTCTCAATCGGGAAGCGGCCGCAGAAATGGCGCAACGCCTCGAAACCATCATCGCAGACGTCGGAAAAGTCGTTTGCGGCGAAGGTCTGGTTTCGGTGAGCATCGGCCAGGCTTTCTACCCGGCGGATGGCACGAACGCCGAGCACCTGCTGGCAGAGGCCGACCGCCGGATGTACGCCGTGAAGAACTCCCATTACGCAAATTCCGACCGGGATACTGCGGCACGATCCGCGCGTGCGAGCAGTTAGTCGGTGGAGTGGGGCGGGCCCAATCCTGATTTTTCTGCACATATTCTGGTGCAGAATCCACCTCAAAAAAAACTCTCATTTTGGCGCAAAATCTAGAAAACAAAGGACCGTGAGTTTTCTTGTCCCCTAGATCTTATGGTTCTAAAGAGAGTTAGAGGCAAAATATTAAAAACATTAGAGTTACGGCGCTTTCCAAGCGCCGGCGGTTCCGTTTCGAAACTACGTCTGACAGATTGTCAAAGACCGCAGATTATCTTGCAGATAATCTTTGTATCTTTATATTATCGTAAGTGAGAGGATGAGATCAAGGAGAAAATGGACGGGCTGCGGGCACAGTTCCAGATTGGGAATCCAGCAGCGCGCGATCCAGGTAACCCGCCGCGGAATCAGAATTCCCGGAGGTCGGCTCATCTCGGGGCAGCAAGTCGGGAACCGCTGTCGCCAACTTTCAACCGGGTGCTATAGCGTCTTCAGATACTCGATGATCTGCATTCGCTCTTCTGGCGTGAGCTTGCGACCCATTACGCCGTTGCCTTTGGGGCCGTCGTTGAATTCATGTCCGGCATTGGAGTTGCCCGGTAGATCCACGCGAAACTCGCTGGCGCCTTGGAGCGGACTGGTGTCGAGACCGAGTTTGACTGGATCAAACTGTTTGTTTCCGAGATAGAAAACCTTGGACCGTTCCGAAACCGGTGAGAGCAATTCAAACAGGTTGGGCACCGAACCATTGTGAAGATACGGAGGCGTCGCCCAAATTCCGTTGTGCGGGCGCGCCTTGTAGGCCAGCGGTTCCCGAAGCTCGTTTTTCCGGTATCCGTTCCATTGTTCCTGTTGCTCAGGCGTTAGGTTGAGCTGCGCGTAGGCTTGCTCGATCACTCTTTGCGTAATCAATGTCAGGCCGTCACCGGCTGAGATCGTGCCCTTGCCCAGAGGCCCGCTGTCGGCCTTCCGGTCATGAAAGTTCTGAGCTTCCTTCGGATCAGTTCCGATTTCCGCCAGAGGAATCATGGTTACTTTGAAGAACTGTCTGCCTTCGCTGTCGGTGAAGTTCGTCCAGTGCTCTGGCTTGCGGCCGTCTTCTGAATTCATTGGGGGCTGGTGGCAGTGCAGGCAGAGTTGGTTGTAGAGTCGTTCGCCCTTGGCTGCCGTCCCTTGATCAATCTTTCCCAATATCTCTTCCGGCCACTTTGGAGACCAGACACCTTTGCCCGGCTCGGAACCACCCAGCAGAGTCTCGATCTCGTGCAGGTTCTCCACCCGAATCGTGTTCTGGAACTGCAATCCGGGATAACCTAGAAGGTTGATGCGTGAACGCACGCCCAGCGCTTCGCCGACATTCCTGCCCATGGGCTGTTGGATGGAGCCGTTGTACTGGACCCAATCCATCCAGGATGCATCCCAGATCGGTGGGTAGTTCACGGGGGCATTCCCCGCGATGAGATTCTTGTTATTGTTCAATTCCGTTCCGAAAACGAAGTTGCCAATTCGAGCCAGCGCGTCGGTGCGGCCGTAACCCTCGGGAGTGGGAAACAGATGAAGGGTTGCTTTGAACTCGGTGAAAGTCGTATCGAGGTAATACTTGAGTGCCTGCCGCAGCCGAACCTGATCGGCGTGCGGGTGGTTGGGACCAAGCACGCGGCCGGCGAATCTGTGGAAGCGTAGCGGATCGTAATAAGTCCAGGTCACTGCGAGGCCGAGCCCCTCGGTAAACTTCTGCAGATTGATCAGCGATGGGCCCGCATCGATCCTGATCGCCTTCCCGCCGTAGAAAATTTCGCCGGTGTGACACGCGGCACAACTGATTCCCAGCACCGCGAGTTTCTGTCCGGTGTAAGGATCGACGAAACGATCATCGCGGGTAAATCCGACCGGCAGGGCGTCGGGATTCTGCTCGGAGACTTGGTCCGGGATAAAACCGAAGCCTTGTAAGTAGCGATCGTCTTGGAACGGAGGCGCGCCGCTAAGACTGAAACGCGGCTGCTCCAGCGCCAGAAACCAGGCGTAGGGGAGGAGTTCGCTTCCCTGCGCGGTGTGGTAATAACGGCGGCGCTGGTCTTCGGTCCAGTTCTGCGGCAGCCAGACGACCTCTTTGGGTCGTTCGATCTTCGGTACCTGCAGGCTGTTGTGTACCGCGAAGATCAGAACCGCTGTCAGGCAGGCGACCAACGCTACGAGCAACGCAACGGCCGCGATCACGCTCTTGCCCCGGAGGAACCCGGTTTTGCTGCCCGTTTTCGTCCCTTGCTGCTCGCTCATGGGCCACCTCGATAGTTGACATTCAAAGATTTAGGCACTGCGCAAGAACCCATCTTGGCAGGCTGGCCTGGCCCGCGGGGATCACACTCTGGGAAGTAACATCAGATGGAAGCGCGATTCTTGCACGAAAGCGAAGCGCGTGCAAGCTGCTCTTGGGGTTTGCCAAGTTGCCAGTCGCTCGCAATAACCAGATTCGCGGCGGACGCGAGCCGATGTTATTGCGCCCGAAGCGTCAACTATCGCGACCAGCGGCGGCGAGGGCCGCGCCACTAGGAGAGAACGATCTTCTCCAGCGTAGTGTTATTAAGAAAATCGCTTGCGCCGGTGCCAGTCCCGGCTGGCGCAGCAAGTGAGTTCGCGGAACCGAACGCGAGAATCTTCCCACGCTGTTCCGGCGAAACCCATTTCGCTCTTCTTCGAAAATTATTCGGTACGTAGAACTCAATGACTTTAGCCACAACCATCTCCTTCGTTTCTGTTTTTAATCAGCCGGCGCTCGCAACCGCCTCTCCAGTCGATCCGCTCTACCACTCCCACCCGCATTGACAGCGGACGGACTTGCTCAACCGGAGCTTGGTCAAAAGTGCCTTACAAACTGCGCATGACCTCATCCACATGGCTCTTCTCCTTCGCATTGTGTTCCTGCCGACCGTGCTTTCCAAGTTGCAATCCGGGTTACCGGCATCTCCCGGCTCACGCTCGAAAAACCGCGCCAAACTCGTACACGTAGTTGGACGCGCCGGCTACATTCGGGATGCCGTGCAGTTGTCACTTTATTGTTAAGAGATTGTTGGCGAACTTTCGCGGCAGCCACAGGAAGAGGTCGATCTCAGTGGGGAAAAACGGATCGGGCCGCACGAACCAGTTCCAATATCACATTGCAGTTCGGTTGCGGCGTAGAATGTGCGCTACTGCTCTACGAAGATTTTCTCAAAAAGGGCAAAACCAGAATGCGAGGGAAAACGACGATGACCTGGAAAAGCAAACTGATCCTCGGAATAGCCACCGCGGTAGCAATGTTCTTCCTCTCCCTTGCCCTTCCACGAGGAGGCTCATTGCAGGAAGCACAAGCGGCCCAGTTCCCCATGACGGTTGGAGTCTGGGCTATCTTCGTCTTGCTGTTTGTGAAACTGAAATGACTGGCGAAGGTCGAGTTCATCTCCGCTGCTACGCGCCATAACCGGAAACCGCAACCGCTGATCGCCAAGCCGTGAGTTCCTAAGGACAACAGGCTACTTGGTCGAGAACTTGTACACAGTGGTGGACTGAAAATGCTGCCCGGGCTTGAGTTCGGTGGATGGAAAGTGGGGATGATTCGGGGAGTCCGGGAAATGCTGCGTTTCAAGGCAGAACGCGTAGCGGCGGTTATAGACCTTGCCATCCTTTCCATGAATACCGTCCAGGAAATTCCCAGTGTAGAGCTGGATGCCCGGCTCCGTGGTCAACACTTCTAGCACCCGCCCAGAATGCGGATCGTAGGCTTGCGCTGCGAGAAACAACGATCCTGGGGTTGGGTTGTTCAGCACCCAATTGTGATCGTAGCCTCTTCCTAATTTTAGTTGCTGATCGTCCTGGTCGATGCGGGCGCCGATTGCGGTTGAACTCGCGAAGTCGAACGCGGTTCCTTTGACGCTTCGCAGTTCACCCGTGGGAATCGAAACTGCGTCAATCGGAGTGAATCGATCCGCCCGAATCATGATCTGCTGTTGCAGAATGTCTCCGTTGCCTTGGCCGGCGAGGTTGAAGTAGGCGTGATTGGTCAGGTTGAGCACGGTGTCTTTGTCGGTCGTCGTGCTGTAATCGATTTTGAGTTCGTTCTGATCCGTGAGCGTGTACACGACTTTGACCGGCAGGGTTCCCGGAAAGCCTTCCTCTCCATCCTTACTCAAATAGGTTAGTTCGAGCGCCTGCCCGGCGCTGCTGGAAACGTCTTTCGCAGTCCAAACACGCTGGTTGAAGCCGCCGTGGAGGTGGTTGTCGCCATCATTCTTCGCTAGAGTATAAGTGACGCCGTCGAGGGTGAACGTGGCGTGTGCGATTCGGTTCGCATAGCGTCCAACCGTCGCGCCGATATAGGCTTTGCCGGTCGCGTAGCCGTCGAGATTATCGTAGCCGAGTACGACGTCCTCGAACTTGCCGTTGCGGTCGGCAACCTTCAGAGAGACAACGGTGCCTCCGTAGTTGGTGATTGCCGCTTCCATGCCATTCTTGTTGGTCAGGATGTAGAGATCCACCGGTTGCCCATCTTCGGTCTTGCCAAACGATTGCTTTTGCATTTTCGATTTCGCCTCTGCTTGTAAACCGGATACAAAGATCGTTGCGACGGAAACAACGAGCATTACGTTTGCCACTACGCTCATCCTCACCATTCATCATCTCCTGAAACTAAGATCCTTTTATCTATTTGGAGCTTGAGGCGGGCTCGATCTTGTCGATGACCAGGGCGTGCGAACCACCCCGCGCGAAAATCCTTCCTGTGGCGGTGACCTTCTGGCCGGCAAATGGAAGGAGTCTCTCGTTCTGACCGGATGAGGGCGTCGCGTCCGAGATGGGCCAGTAAATGTTCCCCTCGTCGGACAGAATTACTAGCGGCGAGCCGGCTTTCGCGCATGCGACTGCACATTCGGGGCTTATTGGCTTCTTGAGATTCTTGGTGAAAGCGCAAGCAGAATCGAGGACGTAACCTTTGATTGTGTCTAGTTTTCCGTTGCCGCTGGCCGCGAAACCAACAGCAAGAAGTGCAAGCGGGAGTGCTAACTTTACGAGAACATTCCGAAGATGCATGGCATCTCTCCGTTTAGAGACTTCATTTCTTGGTATGAGAAAGACCCATTCAGTAGACCACCGATTCAACCGCCAGCCAAGTCTCCCTCGATCGATGCCGGAAAGCTCAGCGGCAAACAAGCCCTTTCAAAAGCCCGTAGTAGGTTTGATTCCCTCGCTCTCCACGCACTCATAGGCTTTGCCCGCTGCGAGGTTCTTGTATTCTTCGGTTCTTCCGTTGGGCCACTGGACGACCACGCGTTCGATCTTGTCGCGTTTTCCCAGGCCGAAAGTGACGGGAAGTTCGGATTGTGACAGATAGCTCGATCCACTCTTGACCAGACGCGATTGCGTCACGCCCTCGTGGTAGATCCGTACCGTCGCGCCGATTGCGTCCCGATTCGATTGCTTGCCCACCAGGTGAAAACGGATACTTCGGTTTCCAGCGAGTTGGTCGTTGCGATACAGATAGGCTGGGCCATTGTTGGTCGTGATCAGAATGTCGAGATCACCATCGCGATCAAAGTCGCCACAGGCGAGGCCGCGTCCGACTTTGGGCTGACCGAATGCGTCGCCGATCTCCGAAGTTACATCGCGGAAGGTCCGCTTCCCCTGGTTGACAAAATTGTTCAGAAAAAGTTGCGGCGGTTGAGCATATCCGACATTGCCGCGAATGCTGCGCACGGTGTCGTCAATGTGGCCGTTGGCTGCGGCCAGGTCCAATGCACCATCGAGATTGGCATCGAGGAACATGCAACCGAATCCCAGCGTTGTTTTTGAAGGAAGTCCGACACCAGCCTGAGTCGCGATATCCTCATACGTGCCATTGCCGAGGGCTCGATACAGCCCGATCATTTCGTTGTCAAAATTCGTGATTGCCACGCCGGCAGCACCTGAGTTATCGAAATCCGCTGCGTCAACACCCATTCCCGCGCGTGCTTTACCGTCGGCACTGAAAGCGATGCCCGCCTCAACCGCGACATCTTTGAATGTGCCATTGTGCGCGTTGCGATAAAGTTTGTTGGGCTGCGTGTCGTTCGCTACCAGCAGATCGGGCCAGCCGTCCTGGTCGTAGTCGAGCATAGCCACTCCGAGCGACTTCGAACTGCTATCGAAAATGCCGCTGGTCGCCGTGACATCTTCAAATGTTCCGTCGCCGCGATTGTGGAACAGCCAGCAGGTTTCTCCGCGGTAAGCCTCGGGCGTGCAGTAGGACTTATGCTTGCCATCCAGACTGCAAAACACATCGTGCTCGGGCGACCACTTCACGTAATTGCAGACGAACAAGTCAAGCCGGCCGTCACGGTCAAAATCAAACCACAGCGCGGACGTGCTAAGGGCTTGCCGGTGGCCGAGACCGCTGACGTTGGTAACGTCGACGAAAGTTCCCTTCCCGCTATTTTTGAAAAGCCGGTTCTGTCCAACACAGGTAATCAGGATGTCGGGAAAACCGTCATTGTTGTAATCGCCAACGGCGACGCCCATTCCGTACATCTCTACATCGAGACCGGCCTTGTGGGTTACGTCGGTAAAAGTACCGTCGCGGTTGTTGTGGTGGAGCCGCAGCGTGGAGGTTTGGCGCTTATGGTCGGGCCAGTCCATACCGTTAATAAGGAGAATGTCTTGCCAGCCGTCACGATCGTAGTCGAGGAAGGCGCAGCCCGAGCCGAGCGTTTCGGGAAGAAGCTTGCCTCCGTACGCGCCACTGTTGTGCTGAAATTGAATGCCGGCTGAGCTAGTAACGTTGACGAGGCGGAAGCCTGGATTGAAGCTTTCCGGCGTGGTCCCAGCGAACAATTCCAACGGCAGAACCGAAATCGAGGCAGCACTGGCGAGCCCGCGCAAGAAAGATCGGCGGTTCACCGAATGTTCACCAGGCCGCTGCGAATGGCGTAGACAACGAGATCGGCGGTTTTGTGGATTCCGAGCGCATCCATAATGTTGGCGCGGTGAACGGCTACCGTGTTGGCGCTGAGATCGAGATCGGCTGCAATTTCCTTGTTCGACTTGCCGGCAACGATCAGTTGCAACACCTCGAGTTCACGCACGGTGAGTCCGGAATTCCGCTCGCCCTTCAACGTGGTGGCGCGAGACAGCTGCGGGTCGAGTACGACCTCGCCTGCGACAACCCGGCGGATGGCCGTGACTAACTCCATGTCAACGGCGCTCTTCAAGATGTAGCCCCGGGCGCCGGCATCCATCGCCTGATTGACCCAGGTGTCTTCAGAATGCATGCTCAGCATCAAAATCGCGGTATCCGGAAACTTCTGCAGGATGCGCCGGGCCGCGTCCAATCCGCTCATACCCGGAAGCGCGCAGTCCATCACGATGACTTGCGGGCGCAACTGCTCAGCCAGTCGAATCGCTTCCGCGCCCTCGCTGGCTTCCCCGACCACCGTAATGTCGCGTGCGTCCTCGAGGAGGCGTCGAAACCCGCGACGCACCAGGCTGTGGTCATCGACCAGCAGGATAGAAATCTTATTGGACATGCGGCTCCGCTTTTCCGATTGGGACTCTTAGACGAACCAATGTTCCACCCTCCGCCGGCTTGAGAAAGTCGATGCTCCCGCTCAACAACTCCGCGCGCTCGCGCATCGCCACAAGCCCAATGCCCGACCTTGCTGAACTTTCCACAAATCCCGTGCCGTGGTCTTCAACTTCAAGCTCCAAAGCATGCGCCAGGAAACGAAGCCGCACCCAGGCCTGGCGAGTTCCCGAATGGCGGGCTAAGTTGTTCAAGGCCTCCTGCAGGATGCGGTAAATATGAACGCCAACGCTGCCGTCGACTGGAAAGGGCGATCCTGATTTCTT